>ERZ779840.362-NODE-362-length-55204-cov-4.368855_pt1 | contig 55204 bp, 69 predicted proteins | sample MGYA00511561_ERZ779840 | MGnify/ENA primary metagenome ERZ779840 (study PRJEB29588, sample SAMEA2162036) | human gut metagenome | biome: human gut; feature: human-associated habitat; material: faeces | place: Denmark | collected 2008/2010 ...
TCGGCTTGATACAGACCCTCCAGGGCGGGGTCCACCACCACGGTGACCCGGGGCTGTTCCTGGGCGGAAAAGGCGTCGGTAAACGCGGCGTTCCCCTGCCAGAGGAGCCCCGCAAATACGGACAAAAACACCGCCAGAACCCCGCCCAGGGCCAGATGGCGCTTTCGGATCAGCAAAATGCGCACAAGGCAACACCTCCACAGGATGTTCCTATGACGCCGGGCAGGTCCCTTATCCCGATTATAGCGGCAGCGGGCGGTGAAATCAAGACGGTACCACCGGCGGAGGCGGCGCATAGGATGAACCAGGCGCGGGATTGCGCCTGCGCCTACCCTGTTTCAAAGGAGGCACCATTCCTATGGAGGATAAACCTAGTCAGGGCGGCACTTCCGCCTGCGGCGCCGGAAACGGCACCCTTCCGGGAGCCTGCGCTCCCCTGGCTTTCCCGTATGTGCCCATGCAGGAGAATAACCCCGTGCGCTTCAGCCGCATGGAGGCCCTGCAGACCGGCACGTTGTTCCCCGGGCTGGACCTGCCCTTCAAGGCGGCCATCCAGGCCCGGACGAAGCTGGCAAACACCGCCCTGGTGGAGCTGATGGCTCTGGACTTCGCCATCGACGAGCTGGGGCTCTACCTCACCACCCACTCCAAAGACCAGGAGGCCCTGCAGCTTTACTGGTCCTATATCAACCTGGCTAAGGAGGGCCGGGAGAAATACCAGAAAAAGTACGGCCCCCTGCTGCAGACAGATCTGACGCCGGATCAGGGCTATGCCTGGCTCAAGGATCCCTGGCCCTGGGATGAAGGAGGGAACGTGTAATGTTCGTCTATGAGAAAAAACTCCAGTACCCGGTGCGGATCAAGAACACCAACCCCAAGCTGGCGGCCCTCATCATCAGCCAGTACGGCGGGCCCGACGGCGAGCTGGGGGCTTCCCTGCGCTACCTCTCCCAACGCTACTCCATGCCCTATCCCGAACTCAAGGGGCTCCTCACCGACATCGGTACAGAAGGGTCATAATGACACCCACTCTGGCGGCGGATGCGTGCAACGGCGTCGAGAACAAATCTCCATTGCATTGGGAGAAGATTTAGATGTACTTCAAGACGGCGGTCAGGATATACGATCGCAACTTCCAGAATTTCTTTCTCAAATAGTTCGTCTACTTCCCTATCCATCAATTCTTTGATATGTGCTTTTACATCGGCCTGCAATGTTGTAGTATCATAACTTAATTTATCTCGCTCACGGGCAGCTTGAAGACTTGAGTGGAGTTCTTCCAACTCGCGGTCGTAGCGTTCGTTCATCCATCTCATCTCCTCCTTGGTAATATCCTTGGAAAAGAAGGCATCCAAAATGCCTTCTTTTTTCTGCCTTACCTGTTGGATCTCGTGCTCCATCTTTTCTACGCTCTCACCGCTGTCACTTTTGCTGCGCATGATTTCTGCTATAGCACAATTGGCAATTAGATCTGTGGACCAATCGCTTGATTTCAAAACTGCGGCAACAGATGTTTTTAGAACTACATGGGCAAAGTCATCACGGACATTATGGGTAATGTCACAACCAACGATGTTTCCCATCGGATCAAGGTGGTTTGTTCCCTCGGTGGTTGCAGTAAAGCAACACCACTTCTTTGTAATTTTTCCGCTTTTATAGCGTCTTTTTCGGGAAACAAAACTGCTGCCACAAAGGCCACATTTGATTTTTCCGGAGAACACATAGCGATTTCCGTGTCCTAAACCCAATTTATTGTGCCGATTACGCATGGCCATTTCCGCCTGTACCGTATTCCAAAGGTCGCGGTCAATGATAGCCTCGTGGTGATTAGTCAGACAAACCTTTTCCTCTGCCCCGTTGTTGCTTTTTTTCTGATGGGTCAGGTAATCTGGGGTATAGGTCTTTTTCTGTACCAGATCGCCAACATATTTCTCATTTTTTAGTATTTTCACGATGTGGGTGTTGTTCCACCGTGGGTTTCCACTAAATGTGAGATAACCGGCTTCACGCATCTCCCGGGCGATGATGCTTGTTCCCTTTTTCTCCACGCCGTACTTATAAAAAATCAGTCGAACAAGTTCGGCTCCCTCCGGATTGATTGTCAGCTTCCCGCCTTTCACATCGTACCCCAGCATGGAGCGGCCAAAAACGACACCACGCTCCATCTGTCGGGTTTGGCCCCATTTAACACGAGTAGAAGTCTTCCGGCTTTCTTCTTGGGCAATGGAGCCCATAATGGAAAGTCGTAATTCAGCATCTGAATCCAGGGTATTGATCCCATCGTTCAGGAACAAAACACCTACACCCAACGTTTTTAGTTCCCTGGTATAGCCGATAGTATCCAAAATATTGCGAGAGAAGCGGCTGACTTCCTTAGTAAGTATAATTTTGAACTTACCCATTTTGGCGTCGCTGATCATCTGATTAAACTCAATGCGTTTTTTAGTAGTAGTACCGGAGAGCCCCTCATCCGCATAGACTCGATACAGCTCCCAATCTGGCTGACGATTTATGTACTCTTTGAAATACCTTTGCTGTGAAGCGAACGAGTTGGCCTGATCCTCCTTGTCCGTAGATACCCGGCAGTAACTTGCTACCATAATCATTGTGGTCACCTCCACGGGTATTATGGCAGAGGGTTATTGCCTTCGCAAATGTACGGCAAAACATGTGTCATCTGTTTCTGAAGCCCTGTAAAGGAATTTCACTTGACAGTAAATCTGCTGTAAACAAAAATGCTTCAAATTGCCACGATTTCTGACCGTATGTTTGGCTGACCATTTTTGATTTGCAAAGACTGTGAAGCGAATTTACTTCGCAGTTTTATTATACTCTGACAACAGTATCTGTCAATCGAAAGAGAAATAAGAAAGCCATCCCGGACATCCCAGGATGGCTCGTTTATTCTGTAAAGTAAAACACCTGCGGCAGGTCATTCAAGCGCAATTCCATGTGCCGGTCCGGAAAAACTGTCAGATCTTGAAGCAGTGTTTTACAAAGCACCTCACTCTCCTTGTCAAAGCAAAGTAGTGCGGCAACTTCTGACTGTATTGTCTCCCGTAAAGAATCAACTACATTGCCAAGAGCTTTCTGCTTCTCTGCATCTTCTATCCGCTTTTTCAGGGACCTAGACTGACTTTCGTAACGTGTCTTCATGGCCAGCATATCATCTTTGGAGATGTCACCAGAAAAATAGGAATCAAGGACTGCTTCAATCTTCTGCTGAATTCGCTCCAGCTCAAATTGCAGCTGCTCCGGTTTGTCATCTACAATGGCTTGAGTGGCACGAATGGCTTCCAAAACCAGTGTGGTCACATTGTGGATAATCTCACTGGTGTCCACGGAAAGGCTCTGCACTGCGGTTTTAAGCATGTGCATGGCGTCATCATCCCGTACTAACTTTCCGATAGTACATCCTGCCCTCCCTTCGGTTGTAGCAGTACCGCAGCTCCACCTTCGTACCTTTGAGCCATCTTTCAATACTCTCATTCGACCAACAAAACTAGCCCCACACACGGCACATTTGATTTTTCCGGAGAACACATAGCGGTTGGAGTGTCCTCCGTCACCTTCAGTGTGCTTATTGTTTTTCTGCATCCTTTCTTGGGCAAGATTCCAGATTTCGCGGCTTATAATCGGCTCGTGGTGATTTTCCAAACAAATCAGTGGAACCTCCCCACGATTGGTACGTTTTTCATGGGTTAGATAGTCTGGAGTATAGGTTTTCTTCTGCACTAGATCTCCTACATACTTTTCATTCTTCAGAATTTTAAGCACAGCACTTGCCTTCCATTTGGTGCTTCCTCGGTATGTACGATACCCCTCCCGTGTAAGAAATCGGGCGATTTCTGAGGTTCCAACCTGTTCAACCGCATATTTTTGAAAGATCAAACGGACGACTTCTGCGCTATTCGGCTCTAAAGTTAGTTTTCCGTCCGTAACTTTATATCCCAGCATGGAGCGCCCAAAAACCACACCTCTCTCCATTTGCCTGGTTTGACCCCATACGACTCGATTTGAGGTCTTGCGGCTTTCATCCTGTGCGAGGGTAGCCATGATGGAAAGCCGCAGCTCACCATCGCCGTCCATGGTATTGATATTATCGGTTACGAACTCCACTGCCACTCCGATTCGTTTCAGCTCTCGGGTATAGCTGAGGGTATCAACAATATTACGCGAAAATCGACTGACCTCTTTGGTGAGGATAAGCTGGAACCTGCCTTCATGGGCATCCCGTATCATACGGTTAAACTGCCTACGTTTTCTTGTGCTGGTACCCGATATCCCCTCATCTGCGTAAATTTCATACAAATTCCAATCAGGATTTTTTGAAATGTACTCCTTAAAGTAATTCTGCTGGGAATCAAAGGAATTCGCTTGATCCTCCTTATCAGTAGAAACCCGGCAATAGGCGGCCACTTGAATCATAGCTTCCCCCCATTTTGATGTAGTTTCTTGATCCAATCTCGGCGCTGCCGATCCAGGCGTTCCTGAGCAAGACGATACTGCGTTTCACTCAGCCTCCCCTGCTCTTTGAGAGCCAGCAGCAAGCCTCCCTGTAAACGATAAAGGAACTGGAAATCCGTATCCCGCGTGATCTTGTGGTTATACTCAATCCGATCCAGAGAAGCGTATTGTCTTTGCAAGCTGCTGTCCCTCCTTTTTTTCTATGATATGCAGTGATGACAGGGCATTGACCAGATTTTTGAAACAGTGCTTCTCTTGAGAAAAGTTAAAAGAAAAGCAACGGGTGGCGGCTGGCAGGGCCGCTCCACGAGACTTACTCCCGAGCCACTGGCACTTCCCGCAACCTGCGACGGAATAACTACCGCTCGGATCACGGCCAAAGCGACGTATCATGATCAACGAGTATGGGTCATGGCCACCAAGCCGCCACAGCTTGTCTGCACACAGCATCCGGCTCCCCCCTGCCCTCCTTCCCTTAATGCGGGATCATGGCCCGGTCTGCCTGTGCGGCTCTCCATACACGAAACGTACCCGTTGCTGCTTATGAGGCGTAGTACGCCTATTTGTCAAGGTGCAGTAGGATGCCTTCCTGGAAGACTATTTCGTCTTCACCACATTCCCCGTTTTGCGCCGCCGATTTTGCCAAAAAAGAACAGCCCCACGTCTCTAAAAAGACGTAGGGCTGCTCCTACTCATTGGTCGAAAATAAGGAGGTTGTCCAGCATATTATCCAGATCTTGCTCATTGGGGCCATCGAAAACCTCCTGGCCATTTTGCTGTTCTTGCTCGATCTGGAGTCAGCCGCCGTTCTCCACTTCCTGGTAGTCAACATCCACCACCTCGTCCGTAAGCATCCCGACATATCGCCCGAACATGGCAGCGAGATGTTCTTCTGTCAGATCCCGATCCGCCTGCGTCAGCGCCCAGGGGTACCGCGGCTGGTAAATCAGGTAGGTCCTGCTGTCGCAATCGTCACAGGCAGTCAGGCACAGGCCCTCCGCCTCTTCAATCACTTTCTGCAGAATGGTTGCCAGGCCAAGCATAAAGTCCTGGTCGAACTCCATATAGTCATCCCAAACTGGCTCGCTGATGGAGCATTCCTCCAGCCACCTGTGTATCTCCCGGTCCAGGTTGGGCGCCAATTTCAGCATGGACTCCAGGCGCGTAACATCCCGCGTCTTGATGTCATCCACGCAGATTCCGTACCCGTAATTGTGCCAAGTCGTGTAACTCAAGATTTTTCAGCCTCCTCTTTCTTCTGTCGCTTTTGAAGTGCCCTGATCCGCAGATCACGGTTTGAGAGAAACCGCTCGCCGTTTTCCCAGAGGTATTCCGAAGCGAAATACGTCAGGGCGCCGCCCAGGGCGCCCAGTGTCTGCATGGCGCTCAGAGATGTCTCCAGGGTCTTATAAGTGCCAAGGTGCCAGCGTTTCTTCTCGCACTCCGGCTGAATCCTGCCTTCTGCGTAGCAATCAAGATAAATTCCCTCACTACCGCCAAACTGAACCTCAGTTACCACATCAAAGTCATCGCAGGTGATCTCTTTGGGGCTATCGTAGGTATCAGGGCTAAAGTAGTCCAGAATTGCCTCTGCGGATTGAAACTGCCCATTATCCACAACCATTTGATGGATACCCTTCATCAGCATTTCTCTGGTAACGCGCTTGACCTTGATTTTTAGGCCTGGGTCATCCCGCAGATACGCTTTGCAGTTTTCAGCTGTATTGCAACCTCCAAAACGATGCCGCACCTGACTTGATGGATGTCCGCAACAGAGAGTGGGATCGTTTTCCGGCCCGGTTGCGGCGCGCCAGGCGCACCACAAGCAATTTCGTTCATTGCATTTCATATGGAGCCTCCTAAGCAATATGTCGGTTTTGATAAAGAGAGGGGCGGATCGAATCCAACCCCTCTCTTGCAGTACGGCTTTACGCCGTCAGATAATGAAGGTTCCGCTCTGCGGCTCTGGTCAACGAAAGATAGTCCGGCACCAGTTTCTTAATCTCCGCCACCGTTTCCTCCTCGTAATATTCAATGTAGTCCAGGGATAGCGCCTCCGCGGGCACGATGGTTGCATGGCGTTCATAATCATAGACGCACATCCGCGGATCAAACTCGACGATTAACTGGTCGCGGCCATGCTCATCTTGCAGGCAGACACGCTCAGGCCTGTCATCGCCGAACAGATCCAACTGGCAGCGCTTGGCTGTCATCGTTCTGCCGCCATGGAAGTGCAGTGTGACGTTGTAGCACTCCTCGTGGAGATTGATGATGTTGAGATCCTGAATCGCTTTCTCGAAGGGGAGTCCCAGGTTCAACTCAAACGCAATCGCCCTCAGGCAGTCATAGTTCAGCGCCACCTTTTTGGAAAACAGGATAACCTTTCTAATCTCACCGATATAGGCTGGTCTGAGCTTATCGGTGAGATACGCCTGGATCTCCTCCGGGGAAGGATAGTCAAACCGGAAGTGGTAGTGGAACCGTCCCGGACGATTCACAAGGTAGTCGTTGAGCTTATACAGGCTGTTGCAGGTGATGATGAAAAGCTTTTTCCCTTGAGCGGTCCCATCGAACATGCTCAGCAGCGCTGACTGTGGATCCGCCTCATTGGCGCCAGGGCAGACGCTGCCGAAGGTCTTGTCAAATTCATCGAATAGAAAGACCACTTCCTGCTCAATCGACTCGATGTAGGCAGCAATGCCGGGAATGTACTGGTCAATGATGATGACGGGATAGCCGGCATCCTGCGCCTTAGCGGACAAAAGCCGGGCAAACAGGGACTTCCCGATCCCTTTGGAGCCGCTGAGGATGACGCCCAGACTCCGCTCAAACATCGTGAATGCTTTGAGAACCTTGTCAGCCTTTTCCGGGTGAATCCCATACACCTTTTCCGTAACGGCAAGCCTGGAGCGTGCCTCCAGGTAGAAACCGCTCATCTTGTCAAAACGGACGGTGTAAGTATTAACCGGGAGCTTGTCATAGGCCTTGAGAGAGTCCTCGTGGATCTCATACCGCTTTCCAATGCTGATAGCTTTCATGTAGAATGTTCTCCTTTAGTAATCCATTTTGCCACCCAACCGTGGCTGTTACTTGTAGTAGTTGTCTATTTTGGTGTAGGAGGGCAAATTGCCGCATGCAGGCCGGCCACAAGCGCACTTATGCCGGCCTGCATGTAGTTCCCTACACCGCAATCTGAATATCCTTCTCCCTGCCCCACTGCACCAGGAACCTGCGCTCCTGGTCCGTGATCGGCCGCCGATTGAATCCCTGCGCCTGGCAGATCTGTTTTCCGCTCAGCTGCAGCGTTACCAAAGACCGATCCGGAGCGCCCCGGCGCCGCAGAAACAGGATATGACAATCCCCTCCTGCCACACGGTCAATATACTGGCCGACACAGTGACTCAGGTTGATCCCCTCCTCCGCCAGTTCCTCCGGCTTAGTGGGGACCACAATGCAGTATCCGCTTCCGGAGTAGGCCAGGTCCTTGATAGTCTCATTCTGCTGCTCAAAGTCCTCGCACTTGGCAAGCAGCCGGGCCTGATTGACCTTGAGCGCCATAATGTCATGCTCAGTCTTGAAATGCGTAGGGTACTTCTCTTTGACCTTTCCGTAGAATTTCTGCTGCATCTCCAGGTAATCCAGGTATTCTACGAAGAAACTTTTGGTCACGCTGGCATATCCCTGGGCATACAGGTCAAACAGAATGTAGTCAATGAACCGGCGCAGATTGATGCGGTAGGGCGATGCCATGACGTTGAGAAACCAGCCCGGGTCGTGCGAAACCTGACGTTCATAGTAGGAATAACCATTTTGGTTAAAATCCACCTCCATGATCCCGGACTGGACGAGCTTTTCGGCAAAGAACATGGCTTCATTGGCTCCATACTGCTCCTCGATCCAAAAGATGGCCGGAATGCTCGCCTGGTATTTCTTTCGATCCGCCATACTGGGAAACATATTGTAAAGTCTGATAAAGAGCTTGCTGTTCTGCTTCCAGTACCGAGTGTACCAGGTGGGATCAAAGGTATTGACCAGGACGTTATGCCGGCACATGTCCGTCAGGGTTTCGTCAGTGATGACCTGCATGATCAGGCCGACGGACTCACGGTAGAGATTGCTCAGCCAGTGTACCTCATGCAGGGCGACCATCCCGACCTTCAGTTCCCGGAGGAACGTGTTCAGGCTCTGCTCCTTCAGTTCTTCGATGTGCCCGGTCTTGCAGTCCTTGATGTAATAGAGGCCCTTGCTCACCAAGATCACCAGCTCCCGGTCCGTGGTTGCCGTCCGCTGCTTAATGATAAAGTCCGTGTTGTTCTCCAGCACGACCTCATACTGGGCAGAACCTTTCACGGCTGCACTTTGCATGTCGATGATGTAGTCCTTCAGCGACACAGTTTTCGACACATTTTCGCTCGCCATACGAGCACCCTCCATTCTAAAATAGTTTTTGATGCGGAATTCATCGTTACAGGCGCGGCCCGGGCTGAGAAACAGCCCAGGCCGCATTTCTTGATGCGCGATTTACTCGCGCTCATCAGGATGCGCACTTTCTCCGCCGTCCTGCCAAATACCGGCAGCGACTCCATGCTCATGGAGCCGCCTGCCGCTCAAGGCGAGCAGAACGCCGTCCGGGTCATGCGCTTCAAAGGCTTTGAGAAGGTCGCGCGCCCTATCCTCATACGGGCGGTCATCATAGATCACCTGCCGGCGGATCTCCTCGATCAAGCGCTCCAGATTCTGCTTGCTCTCCTCGAACTGAGGCCTCGGTTCATCATAGCAGATGCGGCCGCTCCGCTCAGTCCATTCCCCGCCGGCAAAAACATGGCACCATAGATCACCTTCTTCACCGCGGTAGGAAATAAAGCCTTCTGCTGTAAAGGGAACCAGCGTATTCAGCAGTTCCAGGATCATGTCCTCATAGTAGTTGTTGCAATATGACAGCTCAATAGACAAGGCCACATCATTCGGGTTTCGCTCCACCTCAGTGAACCCTGCCTCTTTGAAAACAACCGTAAGCCACCAGAAGGGGTCATTGTACTTTAACATCGCCTGAGTGAGTTCTTGATACTCCCTCTCAATTTGGTAAGCCATATCATCTCCGCACTGCGCCAAGTCAGCCGTACGGAGTCTGTCATACCGGGTCAGCAGCGCTTCTTGGAGATTTTTCTGTTCCTCGGCGGACATGGCATTCAAAGTAATGGAGCCGGAGCCAATAGCTGTGTAGCTCATGTGGATATTCCCCCAATTTTACAGCCCAAACCTGGCCGTTTTGTATGTGCTGAGATAGAAGTCGCGCAGTTTTTCCAGCGCGGCGTCAAAACTGTTCTTCTCAGATCTCCGTGCGGGTTTCATCCCATCCAGATAATCGAGAACCGCACGGCGCTCCTGAGGCTCCAGTCTGGCCAAGGCCTGCCGCAGACGCCTCTCCCGGATCAGGTCATCGTCGCTGCCCGTTTCGGCAACAGCGGGATACCCATAGTCCTCCGACAGTTCCAGGGACAAGACGCCAGGTGCAAAGCCCTCACAGGCCATAATGCCGTGGGGCTTGTTGCGCCGCTTGATGGTCAGGACTGCATACTGAAGTTTCGCCCAGATGTGAACGGTAATCGAATCACAGCGCCGGTCATCGTATGTGTCGATGGCCTGGAGCGCGGCAATGGCCAGTTCTTGGTAGACATCGTCCAGCTCCAGATGCAGGGCATACAGCAAAAGCCGGTGGCGGTGCAGCGTGCGGTTGATCAGATCAATATTTTCCATGAAGATATGGTTTCTTGTCATGGTATCCATGTGGGATCTCCTTTCCTTGACGGGCGGCATGATGCGGCCAGCCCGTTCTTCATTTTTTAGAAAATCTGTTTGGCGGAGGATTTGTTTGCCAGACTTATGCGCTCAGGCCGGCACACGGTCAGCGACCAGGGGAAGGTCGAACAGGAGCCAAAACAGCTCCTCCGACAGCGCCTCAGCAGGCATCCCCTTGTAGTACCACAACAGCCGGGGGTCCTGCCCGTCCAGCGTAATGATGACCGGCACCTTTCCGCACGGCTGATACGCCAGCGGCGCCACTTCGACCGCAATTCCAGCCGGATGAAACACCGGCTCCAGCACCGCCTGCACATACCGCGCGATACCTGCGGGGTCCTCACCCGCCTCCACGGGGCAGCAGACGGCAGACACGGTCAGGGAAACGCCAAGAGAACTATCCATCGCATTTTTTACCATGATCAGATACTCCTTCCGAAAACGGACAGGGGAAAGCCGCTTGTGCGGCCCTCCCCTGCTGTCAATTAGTAACGAATAAAACGCTTGATGATGCCGGCCAGTTTGACCGGCAATTTTGTAAGATCGGTGATGTCCAGAAAGGCGTCACCATAAATGCGCTCAATGTTCTCCTTATCGGAGCCGATGGCCGCAGCGATAAACAGGACCCCCTTGCGCTGGTACTCATGCTTGATCCCGCGCAGGTCCTCCTCCGCCGCGGTGCCGCCGTAGCCGGCGTCTGCAGGCTGTCCGTCGGACACCAGCATCAGCAGCTTGATGTCCTCCGGCCGGTGTACCAGCCGCTCCGCCACAAAGCGGAGCGCGGCGCCGTCCCGGTTACTGCCCCGGGCCGAAATGTCCATCATCCGATAACGGTCATCCCGGTCAATGGCGTCAAACTCAGCGTAGGAATAGAGATCGACGCCTCTGGACGTGGAGTGGCCATACACGGTAATAGGGATCCCGAGCGCCTGGCAGAAATCATAGAGGATGATTGCCGTCGCCCTTGCGTAGGTAGCCCGGTCGTTCCAGGACATACTTCCCGACTCGTCCAACAGGAGTCCCACACAGAGCGCGGGCATCTCATTGGGCAGCGCATTTTTGTAGAACACCCGGGAGTCCGTCCGAAACAGCGCGTGGGCGTCCAAACGTCTGCCCATCAGCAGGCTCGTCTGCTTGCCGCCCCGACGGCTGTCCTGCATCTGCTGGAGAACTGACTTTTGCAGCTGCTTGGAGATGTGGAGAAGATCGCCGGCGATGGACTGGTACTCCTCCTTCAGTTCCTCACTGACGGAAGCAATCCGATGAACCGTCTTGCTGACGCCGTCATGGATGTCCCCATAAGAGATGCTCTGGGCCAGTTCTGTCAGCTCCTCTGTCCGCTGGCGCTCCAACTCCGTGGTCACGCTGTTCTCTGCGATCCGGTTCAGCAGCCGTTCAACGTCGGCGGCGGCCCCGGTGTAGCCAGCACCTTCGTAGCTGTCGTCATGTTCCGTGCTGCCGCCCTCCGGTGCGGAAACCTCACTGGTATCATGCAGCGGAATGCGGCCACCCTCCTGGTCCGACACCTTCTGATGCTGCTGGGGTGAACCAGGGACACCCGGTATCATTTCCAAGCCGCCGTCGCCATTCTGGCTGGATTCAGGATCGGAAGCGTCCGCTGAAGGGCCTTCGGTGCCTTCTTCACCAGATTCTTCACCGTCCTCCCCGCCAGAGGGCTTTGCTTCGGCCTTTTCCGGGTCCTGCTCCTCACTCCCGCCGTCCGCACTGCCCGCGGCCAAAGCCGCAGTTGCGGCACGCTGGGAACCGGTAGCCGATGTGGCTTCCGATGGCGCGGGACTGCCGTCCACAGGAGACGTTTCCCCAGTGCCCTCCTCGCTGCCCCCGGCAAGGGCGGAGAGTAGGGAGCTCAGCAGATCGTTCGGGTCACCGGACCCGGAACCGCCGCCTTCCGAAGCGGTATTATCCGCCTGCCCCTTGATGTTCTCCAGCAGGTCCTTGATATGGGGCCAGCAGCGGATCAGGATCAAGTTTGCCGTCCTGCACCGGTCCCGGGCATCCCTGCTGACCAGAGCCTTATCCAAATCGCCCAGGAGGGAAAAGACCATCTGAATCCGCTCGTCCGAGAGCGGCGTTCCGCCGTACTTGAGTTCGCCCCAAAGCATATAGGAGAGGAGCCCGCTGCGAATGCTCTGCCAGATGTGGCCGCCGTCCGCCTCCTGTTCGATCATATCCTCCACAGAAGGGTGGTCATCAAATTGGACCTGACGTATTTTTTCAAGACTGCTGCCCAAAATGCCGGGATAGTCCAGCAGCATCCTGTTTTCAATGTAGCCATCCTCCAGGATGTTCAGGATATCGTGGGTCACGAGGGCAACGAGCTCCCTGTTTTTCGGGTCGGACGCCTGGAAGGCCAGGAAATCCGCCTCCGCGTCCCGCTCGGTGATATTCCGAAGAGGCGGCGGTTCCGGGAACCACTTTCCCGATTCCAGGAAGGAATGGTAGGACTGGTAGAGCAGGAAGTCCGTGTAGAGCACATGTCCCAGCTCATGGGTAAACAGACCGCTGACCATCTCATACCGCACCTGCCGCCCCTTTTGCTTAGTCACAAAAGGGTTGCCGGCGTTGATGTGGATCAAGAGATTGTCCGTGCGGGCCAAACTCGGCGACTTGGGCTCCCACTTGATGTCCAGCTTCACCCGCCGCCGGCAGCCATACCGCCGCGTCTGGGCGGCGGCGATATCGGCAAAATGGGCTGCCAGGATGCGGGAGGTGAAAAACTGGCGGTCTGTGATTTTGGACTGTTTCTGCGCGATCAGCTGCTTGATCTTTTTATGACTCACTCTTGCCAAGAGTAACTGTCCTCCCTTCTAAATCACAGTTTTTTGTTCAGACCGCCTTCTTGCGCTTGGGCGCGAAGATAGGCTCCAGCACAGTCGCTTTCAAAGCATCCCGGTCCTCCTCGTCGGAAGTGGCCTTGCTCACGATGGTGTAGAGCGCGGAGCTGTAGGGATCTCCCGTGATCTCCGTACTCATAATCCAGTCGATGAGGCTTCGCATACCGCAGTTGCCGTCCGAGATCCCGTTCTTGCGGCAATAGTCCGCCATGTCTGTCACGACCTGGACCATACGCCCCACCAGAACATCGTCCTCACAGCCGGTGATGCTCATAGCGCGCTGCGCCATGATCTCCGGGGCGGGCAGTTCAATGTCCTGGGTAAGATTCATCCGGTCCAAAACCGACTGGTTGACGCCCCGGCACCCCTCATAGCTGACGTTGGTAGTCACCACGACCACTGCGTCCGGATGGCGGTGGATCACCTCGCCGGTAGGCAGGGTGATAGATCCCCCCTGCTCCAGCAGAGAGTTCAGGCCCACCAGCACACCGGGCTGGATAATGGTCGTGGGCTCCTGTAGTTCTACGAGATAGCCGTGCTTGAGCGCGCGGATGAAATCAGTCTCGATGTAACTATAGGTCTGCCGTCCATCGGCGGACTCGGGCTTCACCTTGCAAAGCTGCTGCAGCTTGTCGGTGACCAATTCCATGACCAGGCCCATGCAGTCCTGGGACGTGGCATCGGCTTTCTCCACGCCGGTGAGCTTCTGATAGGTGCCGGCGGGATCGTAGTCCATGTCATCCAGGTCAGGCAGGCCCATGAGTCTTTTGACATTCTCATAGGTGATGCCGCCCATCTCCTTGAGCTGCGCCCGCTGCTGGTCCAATTCGGCGTCGCCGGTGGATGGCCCATCCGTGTCGGGGAACACCTGGCCGATCAGGTCGTAGATCTCCGTCCCGGCAGAGCAGGTGTACTTCATATACGGCAGATTCAGGCCCGCAGCGATGGCGCGGGCACCCTCGGTCTTTCCCGTGCCGGCGGGGCCCCGCAAAAGGAAATTGCGCATGGGCAGCGCCTTGCCGGTGGACTGCTTGGCGTGCTTGCAGATGGTGACCACCTCTTCGGGCAGCACATACCAGGGCGCCAGGGCCGGCACCAGGCTCTGCTCGAAGGGCGTGAGTACCCGCGTCGTATCCAGCACATACTTCCCCACAAAATCGCTGTGAGGCGTGGCGGGCTTGATCTCCAGTTTCTCCGGCACGGTGCTGTTGGCCAGGATGGTAAACATCCCGGCAACCACGGTGTCCGGCCGGAAGTTGCCGGAGTCGATATGGGTGGTGGATACCCGCATCACATTGCCGGTGCCGTCAATACTGGTCGGCAGATACGCCGCGCAGGAACTGTCATTGATGCGCCGGTAAGCATTGTCACAGAGGATGGCCATGCGCTCCGTCGCCTCACCCATGTCCGGGTAGCCGCCCTGATACTGGACCTCCAGAGCATCCAGGTTCTCCCGGAACTCATCGTCCGCCATCAGGGCGGGGAGCATCGACATCATGATCGCCGCACCGTCCTGCCCATTGTTGCGGACGGCATAGGTTTCGAGCATCTCCGTGTCCTTGTTGTAGATACTGGCCAGCATGGCGCCGCCGGCAGGATCGTAGATTGCCAGGTGGTACACTTCCGGGCCGGAGGCGGACTTATATTCCGCGACACCCTTTGTGCCGCAGAGTCCGACCGCACCCGGTGCGGAGCCGTCCTTGCATTTGAAATACGCCTGGACAGCCTTGACCACCGTGCTGCACAGCGTTGCCTCCGTGCCGTCGCCGTACTTGGACGATACCTTCACCTTTTTCTTCGCCTTGTCAAAAGGCGCAGGCAAAGGCCGGCTGAAAGCAAACAGTTTCGAGCTCATTTTTGTTCACACTCCCTATTTGACTTTGATCTGCACCTGGATGCCGTCCGCCAGCGGTTCCGCGGCGAAAAAGCCGTTCCTCAGCAGTTCTTTGCAGATGGGCGGCCAGCTGTCCCCATGGGGGAGCTGGCTGGCGGGGATCCGGAAGCTGTCCTTGCCGCTGCCAATCACCTCATTGCACTGGGCGTTGAGCGCCTGGAGATTTGCCTCCACCCACTCAAACGCCAGAAGGCCATAGTCCACTGTCTCCGGCTCTTGTTCCGGCTCTTCCGACGGCTCAGTTTCCGGCTCTGACGCCGGCTGTTGCGGCTGTTCGGCCGTTGGATACTGAAGCCCGCAGAACTGGAGGTTGTTCACCTGCACCACCGCTCTCCGGTATCCGCCGGCGCGGTTGAGCAGGATGCTCAGCTCTCCGCCGTGGACGAACCGCTCCCGGGCATCTGCAACACCCCACACCCATCTGGCATTGGGATACCGCAGCAGCACCTGCTCGGTGATCCTGCGCTGGAGCACTGAGAAAGCCGTGTTCAGCACCGACTCCTCCGACGCAGGCGGAGGCAGCGCCAAAAGCGGAGCCTGAACCGGCTGCTGAGGCGCCGCGTCCATTTGGAACAGCATCCATAGTGCGTAGAAAAACACACCGATCAGCATCAGCAGCAGGATCGGCCACATTCTGAGAATGAAGGCCAGCAGGATTATCATGCCGATGACGGTCAGGACATCACGCCTCTTTTGCATCTTCCTCTTGCATTTCATCACCCATTGCCTCCTTCGATTCTGGCAGGTAGAGATAGACGGTGTTATCCCCCCTTCCCTGCGTCTTGCTGCTGACGAGCGCCGCCATCATGCCGCAATTCTTACCAAGCAGCATCCTGACGCGCTTGCCGCAGTCCTTGTTCGCCTGTCCCGGCGACACGGCCTTCTTGAAATCGCAGCCGGTTCTACACAGCCGCAGCCGATACTGCCTCCGACAGTCCAGGGCGTGTTGCAGGCACAGTCGCTGGTCTTTTGTCAACGTGTCGCCGGTCAGTCGGCGCAGGACAACATCCAGCTTTTTCGCCCGATGTTTAACGCTTGTTTTCACAAAAGATTTGTTTTTCAAATCCATCACCTCCCCAGAAACGCAAAAAAGAGCGCACATGGAGTGGACGGATCCTACTTCATGTGCGCTCTTTTACGCCTGTGGTCATTGTTGTTTCCAGTTCCTCAGCCCGGGAAGAAGGGGTTCTGTCCCCCGCTGAAGCTTTCATACCCCGTGAAGTTCTGGGGCATTTCCGTGGGTGCCTGCATGGTCTGGCCGGACTGCGCCGGAGCCGCAGGTGCGGCCTGGGAAGCTCCGGGCGCCTGGGAGTAGCCCTGCTGGCCCTGGCCTCCCGTATCCTGGCCGTTGCCGTTCTGTTCCTTCTTCTGTCCTCCGGTGTGGGAGAACTTGATGTCATCAAGCACGATGACCGGCGCAGAACGCCCCTCGCCGGTATCCTTGTCCGTCCAACGCTCCTCGTCGTAGTCGCCGCACAGGGAAATGAACGAGCCCTCTTTGAGCGACATTTTCTTGATGCGCTCGCAGAGGTCGCCGAAGGCCTTGACCTTCAGGTTGACCCAGCGGTGGTTGTTCTCCGCCCGGCTGTCATATTTGCGAATGCCGACCTGGAAAACCGCGAACTCGCCGCCGTTCTCGCTGTTGAAAAGGCGGATCGCCGGCGCGCCGTCGTACCCTCTGGACACAACGGCATCTGAGATAAAGATCTTCATCATGGCTTTTTTGCTCCTTTCCGCAGGCCTCACCCTGCATACAAATGATTTTATTTCAACCCGCATTGGCGCGGGCGGAAAACAAAAAAAGTGCCAAACGGCGCGATAGCGCCATTTGACACTGTGGTACACGGGAACTTTGTTTTCAGTCAGAAAACACGGTTACTATTGACTTGATTATAGCATGGAGAAATGCAAAGGTCAATATTTAACCATCGTCCCCTATTCCAAATTCAAAATCCAGCGGATCTTCTCACCACCCGGATATTTTTCCGACACCTTGCGAGGGCGGCTCCTGCAATTCCAGCCATTTGGCCGAGGCGCTGTCATCCCGTCCTGCCGGAAGCCAACCGCAAGCATACTGCTCCCGGACTCCTGTGGCAGCGTGTAAGTCACGATCCGCCGGTACCCCATAGCCCTGGCCGCGCGGATCGCCGCGCCGCTGACCATGCTGACTGCATTCCGATAGACCGGATCACAGCATATCCTGTTGAGTTCTAAAGTGCGCCCGTCATTCAATGCTCTGGCTTTCGGTGTACTGGCAATGACCACACCGATCAAGGCGCCGTCAGCCGTCAGCCCAACAGAAAATTTGTGTCCCTGAGGCGCCGCACAGTGGCGGTGATTACGCCTGACAAAATCCAGCGCCTCTTTTAAGGACACAGGAGCAACTTCCATCGGGACCATCATGCTCAAGCGGTTCCCATCCAAATAGGAAAGCTTTGGCCAGTCATTGGCTCCTTGATAGATTACATACCGCCCAAGCCTGCGGATGGCCGGGAACACCTCACGGCGCTGCTTATCATATATGGATGCTGGCTGTTGGATGCGCGCTTGCGCCATAGCAAAGGGATCAAGAGAAAGCACCGGCCTGTTGAGTATGACAGGATTGGTCAAGTCATAGCGTTTCCGCCCTGGCACTCCATAGTGATAGATTTTCACATTGGCTGGCACTTTCCCTTCCAAGGCATTCATAATGCGCTCAAAATCATCATCAGAAAGGGAAAAACTGTCCCGATACCAAATACCCTGGATGCAGTAATTAAAAAGATGGTAAACCATTTCTCCTCGTTAAACCCCGTCCCGTTTGCCCGGCACCATCGCCAGGTAGGCATGCAGTCGGTGGATCCCCTGCCATTCATAGAGTGGAGCGGTATCCGCGATATACAGCGTCACCGTGTCGCCCTCCCGGACGGCGGCATGCCTGTTGCGGAGCATGACCAGCAGCGCCTTCCCGTTTGCCTCCAACAGTATGGATTTTGGCCGTTGGCGGAGGACAGTCCTCTCTACCTTCAGGATAACCCCGCGGAGAATGAGATACTGTCCCCGCATCCCGGTGCGGTACAGGCGCGCGGCACAGATGGTCAGCAGCGCGGCGCCCAAAAGGAACGGGACGGATACCGAGAAAGAGATGAAAGCCAAAGCACCAATCGCCAACACGAGGCAGCACACCGCCAGCCCCATCTGTATGATCAACTGGCGCTGAAGCGCGGGGGGCAGCGATTTCCAGTCCTGTTTCATTGTTCGATCCCCTCCTATACCAAAAACAGACATCCCGCATGCAAGAGGCGAAGGAGCGCCGCAACCAGACCATCCCGCGCCGGAGAGTGCTCCATCTCATGCTCCAAAGCGCCTTCCCGGATCGTCCGGGCTGAGTAGAGCTTTTCCGTCAGTAGCTGCCGCCCCTCTTCCCCGAGCAAATTCGGCGTCGGATCTGTCCCCTGCTCCTCCAGTCGGATCAGCTCGCTGGCTGTGAGGCGCAGGCCGGCGTACTGGATCCACCTCCAGATGCGGCCGTCGCCACCCGCTTCTGAAAACTGCCCCTCCGACTCGGCCTGCGGACAGATAATGCTCCCGGAAAGCAGGCGGTAGAGCGCCAGGCCGCCCTCCTCCTGTGTGGTGACGGCAAGGCCGGACTGCTCCAGGCGCTCAACGAACCGGGCCTTCTGCGGCGGGACCGGCTGTGGCGCCAGTCTGGCAGATTCCCACAAAGCAGCCATCTCCGGTCCAAGGGCGAAGATCCTGCCGCAGTGGGAAACCCTGACGGTGCCGTCCTTTTCCGGGACGGACAGACCTTTCGATAAGTACATCATACATTTCACCCCATCCTTATCATCTTTTGCTCTATTACACGGACGGGGCGGCCCGATTACAACAGCATCATGAGCGCCACGGAGGCCAGAATCACAGCAAAAACGCCAGCCAGAAGAATGGCGACCTTCTTGACCATTTCAGGATCCACTCCCTCCTCCTGTTCCCCTGCATCCACTGGCTTTACATCGTCATAATAGCCATCGTAATTGATATCCATGGGATTCCTTTTCCGTTTCGCCGGATGCGCCGGGCCGGTTGTGGGGCTTCGGCGCTTTTGCTTGGGCGCCGGGCGCTCCCTCACACTCGTCTTACCCTTAGGCTTCGGTTTCGATTGGGGTACATCTGTCTGGGCGGGGATCTTTTTGCCGCACTCCGCGCAAAAAGAGGCGGCGCCTCCCACAAGGGAAGCGCCGCAATAGGGACAATACTTCATAGGTTCCACTCCTTGTCTGAATTTCCAGCTCAATCGCTGTTCATCCTTAGAGACAGGAGTAGATAATAGGATTATACCATCAAAACATCTTCCTGTCACCCGCGCCGGACTTGCCATTTCCACTGCCATAAACACTGCCAAAGGCACTTGCAAATCCAGCCTGCTGAGCAGGCGCTTTCTGTGCAGGTGCAGCGGGAGCCGGAGGTTTCGGTGCCGGGGCTGGCGCCGCTGAATGCGGCGCTCTCCCCTGTTCCCCACGCACCCTGTCCCTGCCGCTGGCACGCTGGGCATGGATCGTAGTCCATTCTGAAGCGTACTTTGCGGCGAGCCAGGCTCGGTAGTGCTCGACCGTCGTCAGCAGCAGTTCATTGAGCTGCCGCCAACTGAGAATCACAGAAACATGCTGTTCAGGCTTTGTCCCGAACCGCGGGACAATGAGCCCGGTCTTATTCTCCTCTCCCGGCCCGCTGTCGGCGGTGAGGAAGTAATCCGACTTTGCCGCCACGGTCAGCCGCACGACCCGGGAAAGGCTCTTTCCATCCGGACGGGGACGTCCATATTTCGTCAGATACTTGGCTGCGGTGCCGCCCAGATGCTCATACAGGGGATCCTTATTGCCGGCATTCTTATACTGCTGCATCCGCATGTGGAGCGTGCCGGTGGCGGCCTCCTGGGCCAGGGCCAGGAACTCCGGCACATCAATGTATATGCTGATGTTGTTCACATAACGGCTGCCTTTTGGCTTTGTGGTGTCATAGGACACAAACTGCAGGTGTACTTTGTCAAGATGGAAGGTGTCGTTTCTGACCTCCACAAAGCACCCCTTGGCATCCTTACGGATGATCTGACCCCAGTTGTCCTGCGATACCGGCTTGTTGTCGTTTTCCATCCCAATCACATATTCACCGGCTCCAGGTCATTGGCAGCGGTTTCGACACCGTCCGTATCGGGCCGTTGGTCCATAGTCATATCCCGGAACTTTCGGCACAGGTTCAGAAGGTACTCCTCAGCCTTTTCAAACTGCGGCATGAAGTCCTCCTTTGTATCGTAGTCCACATAGAGGGTGAAGAGAATAGCGTTCCAAAGCATCTGAAGCGTGTGTTCAGAGCAGTTGTTCTCCTCCAATTTTCTGACCATTGCGCTCAGATTGACCGTGACCACATTCCACCGGATGAAGAACTCGTCCTCCTCCGGGATCTGGAACTGTGCCAGCCAGCTGCGCACAGTATTGCGCTTTTTGGCCGACCCGCAGTTGTAATCATTGATGATGTACTTCACCCGGATATTCTCCCTGGTCATTTCGGCATCTTTGTCCTTAACATCTTGAAAAAGGGCCACACGGCCCAGGGGATACAGGGCACACACGGTGGGCTTGCAGTCGTGAACGCTGCATCGGCCGTCCGGCAGCAGCAACGGGCAACGTCTCTGGAGGCCAACCGGCACCATATGTACCACGGGAATCCGCGAGGAGTCGCCGATATAAACCTCCGCGCACTCCTCGATGACCTGTTTGGGGGTCTTGCCGATCTTCTTGGCGATATTGTAAATGTCACGTGCATTGAAAAGGATTGTATCCTGGTTCTTGCAGCACTTTCCGCAGCGGCGGCACTTGAACCGGAACTCGGAATCCAGGTCCAGCAGATACTGTTCCATCTCCTCCGGCGACTTGGCATTTGCAATTCGTTCTCTGATATCCATATTGATGACTTCCTTTCAAAGAATATGGGGGCATCCGACTACCGGATGCCCCCGCGTTGTTGTGTTCCTTTCGGACCCAGATGGGTTATACCTCGATCCCGGCGTCAGCCAACATCGGCAGCCACGTGCCATTTACCAAGCGGACCATAACCTCGCCATCGTTCTCATATTCCCGCCGGCATTCCTCCGTGCAGTCAACAAACTCCAAATAGGCTCTATCTTCGATGTTCTCACAATAGGGAAGCAACCGATTATCAACCAGGTCTTCCACCATTTGCTCGAAGCGCACCTGTGTCTCCACGAGTTCGCTGTCCAAGGCGTCTTTTGCCGCATTATCCCCAAATCTGGCACGACGCAGGGCCGCAACGAGCTCGTTGATCCGTACTGTTGCAGGAAGATTGATGGCTTGTCCACAATTCTCCGGCAGTGTAACTGCCGTCAAAACCGTAAAGTGCATATACTTTATGATCTCCCTTCTGATATGTTTTCTTTTCACGCCTTGCCGCATGAGTCCTGCGAGGCGTTAGTTCCTCTGCCGGATAATCTGCGCCATTTCACGCTTTTCACCCTCACTGAGCTGCTCCGCATAGCCGGGCTCGCAGCCGGGTTCCCATGGGTATTTCCCGTCCGGGTCACAGACCAGAACACGCATCACCCGGGAAAAGCAAGAGTCCGGCACCGCCGGCGTTGTCTCGAAGAAATAGACCGGGAGTGTGAATATGTCGTCCTCCCTGTCGCCAGACCGATAGCACTTGTCCTTTTCTGTAATCTCCAGGCCGAGCAGATTGAGAATCATCTGCGCCTTTTCCTGGGGTACAGGCAGGTTCAGTTCCAGTTCCAGGCTGCCATGCCGATCCAAGCCGTGGGTATGGCTGCTGGGCCGGTCGGCAAGGATATAGTGAATGATCCAATCAGGTTTTACGTTTTTTCCTCCTCTTCCTCCGGCTCATGCCGGGCATTGCGCGCCAGCAGTGTGTCAGCCGGCAGAATCCCCATCAGCAGCAGCCGGATGGCCGTCTGATACCCGACCAGGTAGGCTTGGTCCAGTTCCGAGGTCATCCGGCAGTTCAGCCAGTCTTCATACCGGTCAAATTGTCTCTGGCCCTCACTGTCCAGCAGTTGTCGGATCTGCTCCTGCAGCTGAAGGATCTCCCGATCCTCTTTTCTCAGTTCCTCACTTTCGTGGGCCGTGGCCTCCTCATAGGCGTCCCAGCCGCCGTCAATGAGTTCCTGGAAAAAACGGGCGATCTCCGCCCGCTCCGGGGGATGGTTCCCAACAGCCTGCGCCAGCTGGCGGATCGCCTGCTCCAGCGCCAGATGATGCTGCTGCATGACGGCCCGCAGAGAACCGCCCGCGTTTAGATCTTTTCGCATTGTAATGCACCTCCTATTCTTTTGCGCTCTGCTGCCCTTGTCTGTATATAAAAACAAGCGCATGGATCCGCTGCGATCCATGCGCTTGGTGCCTTTTCGGCGCGGAATATAGAATTGTGAGCCTACTTAGGCCGTGATAAAATGAAAAAAGCTCCCAAAGGCCATTTGACCTCTGGGAGCTGTGAAACACGGTTACTGTGTCTGCCGGCGGCAAACAACGGATACTGTATGGTTGTATTATAGCGGATTGGTCAGTGGATTGCAAGCATCTCCTTGCAGTCACCCCTATATGGATTGCAGTCACCCCTATATGGATGCTTTATTCCGGATCTTCAGCGCCAAACAGATGCACCAGATAGTCCGTCCGGCCATCCAAGACCCGGATCACCTCAATTCCGGTTTCAGTAACCTTGTAGAATACCAACTGCTTACTGATAACAAGGAACCGAATATCTTCCGGAACGCCGTCGTACCTACTGGATAGCGGAGTCCCCATATATGGATTATCCTTCAAAAGGGACACACCTGCAAGAATTTTCGATTTGAGTCTATTCGCCGCACTACGGTTTTTGAGCACATCAGCTATATAATCTGAAGGCTTGCCGATGTCTGAAATAGCAGCCGGCCTATACTGCAGTTTCACAGTTCAGTCACTCCAAGCAGGCGGTATGCTTCCGCTTCATCAATGAGTTTCCCAGAGTTCTCGCCAGCTTCCAGTTCCTTCATTAACCGTTCCATCGCCCTCGCTTTGATTAGCTCCGCATTCTCCTCGTTTACCTGGAAAGGGAACCCTCCGGCGTTGATGGACTGCTGGATGAAGATATTCAGCGCCTGTGTGAGCGTCAGGCCATTTTTCGCATAGACATCCTCTACCTGTTTCTTTATCTCCGGATTGATACGGAAACGGAACATATCCGTCTTGGGCGCCGATACAATGTTTTCCATGTCCGATCCCTCCCATGTATTCTTCTGCTTTTAGTATAGCCAAGCAGAGAAAATAAGTCAACAGGATGTAGCAACAATGTCGCTACATCCTGTTGTGGCCTGTGGTATTCACCCCTGTTTGGCTGTGGATCCTACCCCGAGCATTCACTGCACAGCCTGGCCAGCGCTGTGTATTGCCGATCCTGCAGCTTCCGTGCCGTCAGCCGATAAGCACGGGCCGCCTCGGATTGCGCTGTGAGCGGGTGTGCCTGATCCTCGCTCTGGAGCAGATCATACGCCGCCTGGAGCGCCTGGGCTGTCTCTTGGAAGATTTTCTCTTTCTCAGGCGCCTCCAGCGCATGGCGGTATCGCTCAAGGCTCGGGTGATGCCCCTTCAGGACCGCATATTCACAGAGCATCCGCAGGATCTCCCGATCCAGTCCCGGCTGTCCTTCCTCCCCATAGACTTTGGAAAGGCTCTCGCAGTGCCAGGCGTGATAAGGTACATCATCGTTGCTGCTCTTCGAGGTCAAGTAAACCTGGCCCCGCCGGATGCTGACCGCTCGAATATACTCTGTACTCATCCCTCAGTCATCTCCTGTTCCAAGAATCTGGCTCCGTCCGCAGTGGGCTGCTCATAGATAAACAGCACGCTGTCGGCAGGCGGCAGTTTCCGCCCTTTTCGGAGGTTGCGGACCACGCCGGCATTGCCCCCTTCTCCAAGGAAGGAGTGGTACGCCGCCTGTGCTGTCAGATTGGCCTTGATGAACTTCAAATAGGTATCCGCCGCCACAAAAAGCGCACGGATCTCCGGCCAGTCCAAATCGCAGCCGTCCAGGCAATCTCCCCGGGCGGCGTATTCGGCTTTATCCCCGTTGAACTCCTCTGTGATGTACCTGCGCCCGTCCTTCCGGACGAAAACAACTCTCCTCCGTGTCATGGGGCCTCCTAACCGCATGGCTTTTCTCGCCGCGCAAATGATTTCATCCTCTATCGTATAGGGGAAAGAGTGAACCGGGTCAGACAGGTTCAGCTTGAACGTCTCCTGGTATTGGAACAGTCCATAGGTGATGGTTGCCAGGATCTCGCCGGTCCGGCGGTCAACCTGGCCGGAACAGCAACCATAAGCGCTGGCCAGCCGTTTCCCCGTCTGGAACCTGAAGAACGCATATTTCCTGGGTCTTGGCGCCGGCGCTTCCAGCCGCGGCTCTTTGTTTGTTTCAGGCAATTTCAGCCCTCCTCTCCTGATCAATAGGTTGCTTTACACCAGTGGAGCATGGGCGGGATAACTCCCTGCCCATGCTCCAAACGGTTTTTTATCTCTGCTCCGGCTTCAGCCAGGCAGAAACCTTGTCCTGCAGGAGAGCCGCTGTGGCCGGATCCATCGCTACCTCGACCTCAAAATCCTGTTCCCCCTCTTCAGCCCCACTGTTGTTGGCATAGGTGAAGAACAGACGGACGCCATGCGTCTTGGTGTTGCAGGCGCAGTAGAGGTTGATGTAGTCATCGTTTTCATCCGTAACCACATGAAGGCCGGAAAAAAACAGATCCACGTTGAACCAGCAAGGGATATAGAAAGTGACGGTATCATCATCTTCCCACTGGGGGTCCTCCAGCTGCAGCTCCGCATCGGTCAGCGGACGGAGCATGGTGGTGCTTTTGAACGGCTTCACTGGTTGTCCTCCTTTACAAGCGGCTTTCCGGACTCCAGCCAAGACTGCCAGCAGGTCTGGCAGTCAAACTCCCGGCAGTCAAAGTCCGCTTTTGCCTGCTGAAACGGCGGGCACGCCCCGCTGAGCAGCTGCGCCAGGCACTCGGTATCCATCTCGGGGTTTCGGATCAACTGCAGACCGGGGCACGCCACCTGCGGAAGGTGCTCCCCAGGGCCAAGCACCACCAGCTCGATCACGCACTCCATCGCCCGGATAAATGCCTTGCGGCTGATCGAATTGCGGTATCGGTCCAGCACTTCACTGGTGATCTGGAGGATCGTGTTGGATTTGTTCATCAGACCGCACCCCCATTCATAGTCCCATCGGTATCGGTGGGCTTGAGGGGCCGCATCTCCTCATAGAGCGCCTGCCGACGATCCTCTGTGATGACGCCCATCTGCCGGGCCAGGTCGATGGCGCCGATATGCGACCAGTACCATGCCAGGCGCGAGGCGCCAGATGCTTTGGGATCTCTGATATTGCGCGCAGCCTCCTGACGCATGGAGGACAACAGGGTTTCAACACTTTTGCCCGAATCAGACCATGGCATGCCGCAGGAGGGGCAATACGAGAACGGTGGCAAATTGGATCTGCAAACGGGACATTCCTCGTTGCCCGCGACCTCATAGAGCATCACCGTATCACCGGGCGGTTCATCCAACAGGTCCCAACAGCCATTGCCCCCCAGCGTGGCTTCCGAACAGTTGAGGAACAGGACATACTGGCCATTCCACTGCTGGTAGTCTTCAAAGCGGAGGATATCCTGGATTTCATCCAGAGCCAGTTTTCCACGCTTCTTTTTTATTACAATGCAGGGGATATCATTGTGGTCATACTTTCGTTCCGCGGTAATTCCACGTTTCATGCTGCACTTCCCTTCATTTTTCTGAACTACAGCGCCTTCAGCGGATCATCAGGACCAATCAAACACCATCGTGTTCGTATCCCGGTTAGAAAGCGCGCAGTCTCTCTCGTCATCCCCCGCCTCAAAGTCCTTTGACGGAGTATTATGATAGATCTCCTGCGCCGTCTTCTCAGCCTCCTCATCGCTGTCCGCGTCAAACCACACCGCAATGCGGCGGGTCTGCTCCATAGTGAGGCAATAATTCATGTTCTACCATCCTCCTTATAGCTCGCCATATAATCTGCGCGCAGCTCCATGAGCAAACGTCCCAGATTGTTCCGGCCGCATCTGCCCCCACAGCGGGAACAGGTGCAGCAGCCCCAATAGTTATCGTGCCAGGTGTTGCCCTCCACCAAGACCGCGCCGCCGGTGGCAAGCAGTTTTGGGATCAAGTCAGGGTTTTCGCTGAATTTGTGGACGAGCAGGTTGTGCATGATGGTCCGTTTCCGCGCATCCCAGTCATCCCGCATCCGGATCTGGCGCCCGCGGCGCTTTGCCTGCTCAGGTGTCATGGCCAGAAACTGCGCCCGATCCCGGTGGTCCGCACACTTTGCCGCTTGAAAAGCCGCCTCCACGGAAGGAAAGGTCATGCCATAGAAGGTCACGCGGCAAGGGTGGAAATTACTCAGGAAAGCGTAAGGGCCAGTGAAACGGTCTATGACCTCCCTGTGCTGATCAGGCATCAGCCTCACCGCCTTCTTTTGCCTTCTGCAGCCCCTGCCGCTTGATGTCGGCGTAGCGGCAGCCTGGCCAATTTCCAATGTCACACTGCAGGCAGTTGGTCTGCACACAGTGTTCCTCCAGGCAGTCTCTGCAGAGCGAAGCGCCTACATACTCATAATTCGCCCGGAAGAAAGGCCTGCGGTCCTGCACCAGTTGGATCAATGGGCGGCCGCACTTTTCGCAGTTTTGCTCCCGCCATTGGACCGGTTCTGCCTTCTCGTATTCGATAGGCTCCCCGCACCTCGGGCAGAAGCGCCATTGGTCGTCATGCTGGTCAGGGGCCGGCAGGGACCGGCCGCAGGTTGAGCACCAATACCGCTGTACAATGTTGGGCGCGTCTTGTGTGATTTTCGGGATCATTTATCTTCCCCTCCTGTTGTCGGCCGCATTAAATAGGCAACGACCTCCCCCATACTCGGGCTGTAGATCGGCTGAGCCTCCGCTTCGCACATCTGGATGGGGATCAACGACTTCTTGACCTTTTCCAGCAACACCTTGTCCGGACAGCGGTCAATAAAATAACCAATCGTCCATAATACTGGGCGCTCCTGCCGGTCAGTTAGTACAATCTGGTGAACCATGGGCCGCGCGCCGATGAAGTTAGCAATGTTCTCCGGACTCCCATGGAATAAAAACTCTGAGTAACCACTGTCATCATATACATGGGCGCAGAGCACATCATCGTCCTCCAACAAAGTTGCCAACTGGCGCTCTCTATCCAGAGCAGTACCCTTGTCATTAGGTCTATCCACATAGGTATTCGCATTCACAGTAAGAAACCTCTTTCTTTCAAAAAATCTTATTTCTGCACATTACACGTTGCTTGGAAGATCGTTCATCAGCTCCTTTTCTTATTTTTGCGGCCACGCCGCCTGGGGTATCTATATAAAAAGGCACATGAGCTTGAATGCTCATGTGCCTTGTAACATGCTGTTTCAGATGGAATTATGATAGAAAATCCGATGAAAGCAAAAAAGTTCCCAAAGGCCGGGCACGACCTCTGGGAACTTTGAAACACAGAAACTGTATTTGCCTCAGGCAAACTGCTGATACTGTATGTCCGTATTATATCTGATTGGATTGGGAATTGCAAGCAGTTCATGCAGCCAGGTGCTGGCCGGACAGGGGCGCAGCGCCAAAAGACGTTGCTGCTAAGGACACCCTCAGGACTACTTCTACGCAAGCCCTCTATTCCCTCTCGTGGGTGCGTTATGAACTGCTCAACAGCAATCGTCAAACTATCTGTAAAACAGATGTCGCCCTAATTGCCGAATTCTTATAACCATGCTATCATATGGACTGACAGGGCACAAACGGTGCGCAGTCCGGCTCTGGCTATCTTCCACGCAGCCATCTGCGACGTGGCAGCCCTTACACTGATAGAAACGAGGAATAATTGTGAAGACTGATCTGGGACACAGTACCGGCGCCGGAAAACGGGAAGCCTTGTTGGACGGTGTCAAACATATGACGGTTTCTGGGTATGAGCCAGTGATCCTCACCAGCCAGGACGTAGAGGCGGAACTTGACTCGCTTCAAAAACAACCCGGTCCGCAGGACAGCTCCAAAGATGGCTGAAAGCACTCGGTATAGAAGATATCGCAATCCCGGCCATACTGTCCGTCTTTCCTGTGGTGGAATTGGCAGCTCAGCGATTCGAGAAAAGTAGTTTCTGTTTTAGGAACCCATACACAGCAACCGGCTCGGAGTCTCACTTGACGCTGTATTTGACCCGGTTTCCATACTTTGTCCTGTGCAGGAGGCCCATCCCCTCGAATTTCAGGACGAAACTGCGGATGGTAGCATAGGCGGCGCTGCCGAAATCCCGCTCCAGCTGCTTTGTAGAGAACTCCCCTCCGCCATAGGCGGACAGTACAAACTGCCACAAGTCCTTTTCCTTCTCCGTCACGCTGCCCGAGGCCAGAGCCGCCTGAAAATGCTCCGTTGTTGAAGCCGACGGGAGCGCATTGCTCAGTTTGTGGTAGACATTTTCGATGAAATACACCAGGAAGGGCGTCACATCCAGGACGCCGCTGATCCGGGCATTCTGTTCGATGAGCGTGTATGCGTCATAGTATCCTTTCCGGCTCCGCTCAATGAATCCGGACAGCGGAACAAACAGAGCGGAGGAATATCCGCGCTGCACCAGATACCACAGGTGCAGCAACCGCGCCATTCTTCCGTTCCCATCAAAGTAGGGATGCAGGTAGGCCAGATCGAAGTGGAGCAGCGCAGCCTTCAGCAGGTCATTCATATCGCCGTCCATATTGGCAAATTCAATCAGAGCGCCCATGTACTCCGGGAGTTTCTTCCAACTCAGGCCCATGTGCTCCACCTTGTCGCCCACCACATAGACGCTGTCGTTCCGATAGAGATTGCCCGGCGGCAGACGGTCTTCCTCCGGGAGAAGCGCCCCAATGGTCATCTCGTACAGCTGGTGAAGGTTCTCTTCGCTGATTTGATGGGCCGGATCCACGATAAATTCCAGGCCCTTCTTCATGGCGTAGATCCGTTTTTCTGACTCATTCGCAGGTGCATAACCAGAGAGTATCTTCCGGACACTGTCACGGGACGTGTCGATCTGCTCAATAGAAAGCGTCGAGACGATCTCCTCCTCCATCGCCTTGATGCCATAGGGCTGGCTGCTGTCCTGCGGTGTAAGCAGCACCCGGGCCGCAGAGAGCCGCACCTGCGCGACACTCTCCAGATAGACCATCTGCCCGCCGTCGAAATCCTTTAGGGGCAGCGCATGATAAAAGCTGCCTTTCAGCAGGCTGACAAACTCTGCGAGATCTGCCTGCGGGTATTTGTATTTCAGTTTCTTCAAGTCCGTCACGCTCTTATCCGAAAGCATCTTTGTAAACAGCCCGGCATCCATCCCATATCGCCTCCGATATTTTGTAGTATCAATTAGTATCAGTATAACAAATCATGCCCCAATCTGCAAGGATAAAATCATCCCCGTATTGCTATTCCACACTCTCTGCGGTATAATAAATATGTTCAGTATCAGAAATTGCCTGAGGCAATTAAAGTATGCCGTGTTTCACAGCGTCTGAAGGCCGCATTGGCCTTTGGGCGCTTTTTTCTGTTTCTGGGCAAAAAACTTGATGAGCGCGCCACAAAGCATCTGAGGAAATCTCTTCAGGTGCTTTTTTATATAGATCCTGGCCACGGCCGGGGCCCCCCTGTTCTGCGGTGCGCTCCGGAGCGTGCCGATCACATAGATATCTCAAACGAAAAGGAGTGATTGACTTGGGTATCAGCAACTGCTGCGTGTTCGGAAAATATGAGGGCCTCTATTTCATCGACTACGATGACATCCATGTATTCCGCCATAAGGACTGCGACCTGGACGGCTCCGCCGAGGCCAGGTTCCTGCGCGATCTGGACTACGGGGAGCTGACGGGCGGCGACTGGATCTTTGATGACCTGGCCACGCAGTTTGTACAGCAGGAAGTTCTGGACTCCTTCACCAGCGACTTCCTGCGGATGTTCCCCAATTTCTGCAAGACCTGTCCGGACCTGTGGATCTCCCGGAGCCAGAAGGCCATCCTGGAGAGTCCTCTCTTTTACCTCTGTCTGGAGGACAACAACTGGTCGCTTGCTGTGGAGCTGATCCAAAAAGAGCCGCCACAGGGCCGATCCTACGCGGCCCTCCAGGCCAGGTGCTACCAGCGGTACTTGACAGGGATCGCGCGGTGCCTGCTGAACCATCTGCCCGGAGTAGGGCTCTATACGGGTCCCTGGACTTCCGGGCGCCTCAGGCGCGAGGAACTGAGCGCATGACGCCGTCAGGACAAGCACGCCAAACCATCGGACATCTGATTGAGGAGGTTCCATATGAAAAATGATAATTCGCCGGCCGCTGTGTATGAGCGGTTCAAATTGGAGTGGATGCTCGCGCACGGGTACACGCTCCAGCACCTTGTGGCAGAACTGGAAAAGCTCCGGGAGGAGTCGCCAGACATGTCTCTGCCAGGCATCTTTGCCGACTGGGAGTTTGGCTATGGGTTCGGCTCCGAGATCTGGCCCTGCTTTGAAGAATTTCTGGATTGCGAATACAAGGAAAGGATGGCTTGCGGCCATGATGAACAGTGAACCCAAGCGGCTGTGCGGCCGCTATCTGGCCGAGAACAAAGACGACTTCCTGAAGGCCTATCACATCGTCGTGGATGTGAAGGAAACCGACAAATCCTACATCATGCAGCTGGTCGAGTTCAACAGCCGGTACAGCGCCAGCCATATCTCCCTCCTGTTCTCCAAGTCCAAGCGGGTGGTACTCAGTAAGAAAAAGGGGGGGTCGCCATCAGGAGCTGGAGCGATTATAGCTTTACGTTTTACCCCTTTCAGGCTGGGACCCCCTATTACTTTGAGAAACTCCCCGGCACTGGCGGTAAGGAGGAACATGCTGTCCAGGAAGTCAAGCCTATCCAGGATGACTGCCTTGAATGCGAGTCCAAGGACTGCGCCTATAACCGGGACGGCATCTGCCGCTTTTCCAAAGTCTTTGACCGAGGCCCCTCTATCACCGAGGAAGACGGCTGCACAGAATTTGTCATCCGCCACACATACTGAACACAGAATAACCATTAGAGGAGGAATCACAAATGCAGTTTGCAGAAATCAGACACGATTACATCTGGGGTGAGGCGGTCGAAAACGGACTCAACCATCGGGCCGGCGATCCCCTGCTCGCCGCAGTTTCCATTGACGCATGGGAGACGGGCGACGATGACGAGGAGGGCCGCGTGGTGGCCAATGTCCTGTTGTCCCGGCACGGCGACATCATCGTGGACTTCCACGACAACGGTGTGCGGATGGACCAGCAGGTGCTGAAGCACATCGCAGAAGCCAAGACAGATCTGCGGCGGATCTGGGAAGAATACACCGCTGCGCAGCGTCAAGCTGCCGTTCATGTCAAAAGCCTGGGCTGCACCGCTGAGCTGGAGATCCCCCGCGATGCGATGGAGCAGATCAACGGCTACCTGCACGCCGCATCTGAGGATGCGTACCAGAGCGAGGATCATACCATCACCTACACCGTCCAGTTCCCTGACGGGAAGCAGATGGATATAAAGTGCTGCGGGTGCCAGGATGAACCGTCCTGGACGGAAGCAGTCCTGTTCGATGAGGATGGCAGCCAGCTGTGCTGCACGGAGCCGGGCGACAGCTTTGACGGCCCCTGGGAACTGCAGTACGAAGGGATCTGCTACACTGTGACCATCAAAACCGAACACACCTAACAATCAGGCAGCGGAGGCCTTCCCAAACTTGGGAGGACCCCCGCTTTTCTCTGTTCAGGTGCAGGACGCTCAGGAACTGTACATATTATGTTATTCTGGCGGTGGAGCCGCAGGGACAACTTATTGAACCGGGGAAATCACCACTGCTCATCGAGCAGGAAGTCTGCCAGATGGACGATTCGAATGCCATTCTCGTTGCCTACATCCAAGCTGTTTGTGGTGACCACGTATTTGGGGTAGTGATCCTGGATCTCCATGAGGTTGCCAATCTCTCGGTCAGAGTTCTCCGGAAGCTGGACGCAGACCTGGACGTAGATCTTCTCATCCCGCCGGATACCGATGAAGTCGATTTCTTTGGCGGCGTTCTTCCCAATATAGACCTCGTAGCCCCGGCGCTTCAGCTCCAGGAACACGATGTTCTCCAAGGCCCCGTCCAGCATCTTCCGGTCGTAGCCCAGGAGGCAGTATTTCAATGTGACGTCGGCCAGATAATACTTCTCCTGGGTAGCCAGGACAGCCTTCCCCTGGATGTCATAGCGGTGGCAGGGGTAGATGATGAACGCCTGCTCCAGCCAGCGCAGGTAGTTGTAGATGGACTCCACAGAGACCGTGCGGTGCTCATTGCGCAGGAACTTGGTGATGGAGCTGGCCGAGAAGGTTTTGCCCATGTTTTCCATCAAATACTTCACTACCCGGTCGAACAGATCCTGCTTGTTGATCCGGTGCCGTTTGACAATATCCCGGGAGACAACTGTGTGATAGATGCCATCGACGATCTGGTAGGCGCTCTGGGTATCATACTTGCCAAGAGCGATGATGGGAAACCCGCCAAAGCGGATAAAATCCTCCAGCAGTTCTTTCGGCGGCCGGGGATCGCCCGCCTTAAAGTCCAGGAACTCCCGGAAGGACAACGGGTAGACCGGAATGGAAACATAGCGTCCAGTGAGGTAGGTGGAAATCTCACTGGACATCAGTTTGGAGTTGGAGCCGGTGACGTAGATATCCACGTCAGCCCCCTCCAGCAGACTGTTGACCGTCTTCTCCCAGCCCTTGACCTCCTGGATCTCATCTAACAGCAGATAGCAGCGGCCCTTCCCCTGTATCTGCAGTTTCAGATCATCGTACATGTCCTTGGCGGAAATATCCGCCGGAATATCCATTTCTGTATAGCGTTTCTTGATGATTCGGTCTTCCGGCACCCCACGACGCCGCAGTTCGTCAGCCAGCATCTCAAAGATGGTAGACTTCCCGCAGCGCCGCACCCCAGCCAGGATCTTCACCAGCGGCTGGTCGATGAACGGGGCAATCGCCTCAATATAGGAAGGTCTTAAAATCATTACGCCACCCCCTTTGCTATAGTATACCAAACCGGGCCTCGAATAACAACACTTATTCGTGTGTAACACGAAAAAGTTTCTACATCACTGAGATTTTTCTCGGCAGACTAATACCTATGCGCAGGAGGCGTACCGCGCCCCTCCATTTTGGCACTGACTTCTGGTAGGAGTAGTCTTGCCATATGTTTGTATCGCCGCTATAATTCAAGGTGGGAGAGTTGCGCAAAAATCCGCTCCAATGTCCCCTGTTCTATGGAGGCAAGGCAATGATAAAAGACGGACAATTCTATATCGACTTCCCGGAGCCTTATAAACGGCGGGAATTGAATGCCAAGTACCGGGAGATCCCACTGAAGGATACGACTTCACGACAGTTGAGGAAGTACTTCAATGCGATGGCTAACCTCTATGGGATCATTCCCCTTCGGAAGGCATACGAGATCATCTCCTCTCAAAGCCCGAAGCTGGTGACGCGGGACGAGTTCCTTGCCTTTGCTGAAATTGCCCGGCATGAGTGTGAGGACTACTATATCCTGGGCCTTGATGAACTCTATGTGGATGGGAAACTCAAAGATGTCCTGGACCGAGAGATCATAGATGTCTCGCTCATTGGAGATGGGTTGGACCGATACCATGCGCTCCTGAAAAGTCAGCGGGGAAAGCCCTACTATGTTCCATCGAAGGCAGAGCTGCTGGCCTACGATGATGCTTTCTACTGTGAGCCGACAGAGGAAACAAATCAGATGCGGGAGTTCATAGAGACTCGGCTGCAGCTGCCAGAGTGGAAAAAGGCTGAGGTCTTTGATGAGCTCGTCTTCGGTATCCGCTGCGCTGATGCCGATTTCCCGCAGGTCCAGGAACGGCTCACGGCGATGGGTGTCCACTTTCCTCGTCGGAAGGACTTCCAAACCTTCATCGAACGATATCAGGCTTTCCACAATACCACCAGGATGCAGAGCAACCGTGGCTATACCCCCAATGAGCTTTTTGACCTCTTGCCTTGTGAAGAACAAATGCCCCAGACGCTGTCGTTCGGCCCGAATATCAAGAAGGCGCTTGCGGAAGGAAGTATGAATGCGGAGGAGCTGCGGCGAGGGATCATGGAGGCTGACCTACCCAGCGAACATCTGCGGCTGAGCCTCCTAAAGGAACTGGCCGAGGCAGCTCCTACAAAGCCGGTGGGAGAGAAGAAACCGAAGATCGGCAGGAATGATCCGTGCCCTTGCGGGAGCGGCAAAAAATACAAAAAGTGCTGCGGCAGGTAGCGAATAGGTTTTTGCCAAGGCCGGAGTGGTTTTACATTAGATCTGAAGACACGAGGAAAAGCCCAGTACCTTGGAGGTGCTGGGCTTTTGCCATATCAGGATACCGGGGTCTTCCCAATCAGGGAGGATCCCGGTATCCTCATTTTCTGTTCCTTAAACAGGTCATAGGCTTGCATCGCTCCGCTCAAACTGATGTTGCCCCGCGGGCGCTCCCCCGCCGACATGCTCCTCGGTATCGTCAAAGTAGTTGGCCACAATATCCGCCAGCAGGCCATACCGGTCGATCTTCCGAATGAGCCTGCGGGCGTCGAGGTGATTGGTGATGTAGGTGGGGTCCTCTGTCAACAGATAACCGACGATCTGGCCGACTGCGTTATACCCCTTTTCCTGGAGCGCCCCATAGACGCGCAGGATATATTCCCGGTTTTCATTTTCCATCGTGCGCATCACCTCTCAGGCATTCCCGGCTGAGGCAAATTCAGATCAGGCGGGCGCGGATCCCGCCCCCGTTTCAGTTAAATGCGTCACAGACCTCCCAGAGCTGGGAGAGCGCATAGAGGGGCAGATTGATGAGCTTCTCCTGCCTGCGGTAGTCGGACATGGAGGTGCGGACGCCGAAAGGCAGCTCATTGCCGGCGACAAAGTGCTTCAGGCTCTTGGCCTGCAGGTTCTCCTCCGCCTTGACCTCCAGCGGGATCACATTCCCGCTGTGCTGGAGGACGAAGTCCACCTCTCCGGAGGAATTCTCCGCCGACCAGTAGTAGGGCGTGGCGCCCAGATCGGAAACGATCTGCTGGCAGACATACTGCTCTGTGAGCGCTCCCTTAAACTCGGTGAAGATGGCGTTGCCCTTGAGCAGCGTCTTGGCGTCCAGATCCGTCATCGCCGCCAGCAGGCCAACATCCACCAGATACAGTTTGAAGGCCGGAATGTCCTGATATGCCTTCAAGGGAACGGCGCCCTTGGTCACCCTGCCGACCTTGCAGCACAATCCGCAGTCGATCAGCCATTGGATGGCCAGCTCAAAGTCCTTGGCCCGGGCCCCCTCCCGCAGGACGCTGTAAATGAATTTCTTATTCTCCTTGGCGAGCTGAGAGGGGATTCCATCCCACACCATACGGATGCGGGGAATGACGGCCGTCGGAGCATGCTTGGAAAAGTCCTGCTCATAGTCTGAGATCAGGCGCTTCTGCACCCGGCGCACGGCAGTCAGGCTCTGCTTGGGCAGGTAGGCGTTCACCGCCGCCGGCATCCCGCCCACAAAGTAATACGTTCTGAGCAAGTCGATGTACTTGTCCCGGAAGGCGGTGACCATTTCGAAGTCCCGCTGCACCAGGAGGCCGAGCAGCTGTTCATTGCCTGTGGCGGACAGAAACTCGGTGAAGGAAAGCGGATAGAGTTCCATGCTGTCCACCTTGCCCACAGGGAAGGACGTGCCCTCGTGCATGGCGATCCCCAGCAGCGACCCGGCAGCCAGGATATAGTAGCTGTGCCGGCTATCCTCGCAGAAATATTTCAGGCTCTGCAGCGCGGCCGGCACCTCCTGGATCTCGTCCAGAATAATCAAAGTATTCTCCGGGTCGATCTCCACCCCGCTCTCGATGGCAAGGCCACGCAGGATCCGATCCACATCAAAATCGCCGGAGAACAGGTTCTGCATTCGCTCATTGCGGTCAAAATTGATATAGGCGCACTGCTCAAACGCAGTCCGGCCAAACTCCTGCATCAGCCAGGTCTTCCCCACCTGCCGCGCGCCGCGGATGATCATAGGCAGGCGGTACGGATCCTCCTTCCACTCCTGCAGACGGCTGATTGCATATCGCTTCATCGCCACACTCCCCCTCGACCATTTGATACTATCAGTATATCGCTTTCTATCAAATAGTCAACCGAAAAAGTGTGTTTAATGTCATAAAGTCCGCATAATTTATGTTATTCAGCCTACGGCGTGGGGTTCGCCTCCAGGGAACGCCGTGTTCCGTCTGGCTTCCCATCTGTCGGAGGGCCCTGCCGGCTTGGACAACTCACTTCCGGGGGCGGTCCGTATATTCTGGATACCGCAGCTTGACTGCCTCATAGAAGTAGGGGGCAAATTCACAGCAGAACAGATTGTCCGGCGTGAATGCTTCTGACATCCGGCCCTCCTGCGCGTCCTCCTCCGACTCGTAGCACCACCCGTTCCAGAGATTGAAGGCCATGCGCACGATCCTCGCAGTACCGCCCGTCTGCCAGCCCTCCCCCAGGGCGGCTGGTCGGATCATCCTCGCCTCCCCGTCAAAGCACCGGGAGAAGTTGGCGCGTGTCTCCTCCGTCATACCGAGCAGGTAGACGAGCGCGCGATAATAGGGGTCTGCGCCGCCGTCCACATGGAGGCGGTAGAAGTTCCGGTGCTGCTCGCTGTAAAAAAGGTCTTCCATCAATTCTACACATCCTTTCCTCACGCCTCGCGCTGGGTCCTCTGCTTGTTCCCTACCTTATTATATATAGCTCAGAGGCGGTTCGCCTTCTCCTTCATCTTCTCCCGGGTAGGGTTGGTGTAGAGCAGTGTGGTGTGGACATTGGAGTGGCCCGCCTGGTTTGCCAGATCGGCAATGGTGTATCCATTCTCCAGGGCATTGGAGCAGAAGAAGTGGCGGAGGGTGTGCGGGGTGATGGACTCTGAATACTCGTTGAAGATCCGGTTGACCTGGCTCCGGGTCAGGTGGCTGTCGCCCCGCCCGGGGAACAGATAGGGATTTCCCGTCTTCGGCCGGTTCCTGAGGTACTCCCGCACCGCGTTGACCACCTTATCCCCGAAGTACACCACCCGCATCTTGTCCCCCTTTCCATGCCGCACCTTGATCTCCCGGGCCGGCAGGGATATGTCCTCCACCCTGAGCGCCAGGCACTCGCTGATCCGCAATCCGGCGTAGGCCAGGATGGTGACGATTGCATAGTCCCGGACGCCGCTGCGCTCCAGGATCTCCTGCCGGAACCGCTCCACCTCCTCCCGGCTCACCGTGCTGGGGCTGGCGTAGGCCAGCTGCACCTTCAAATAGTCCTGCTTGTCCAGGACCACCTCCTTTGTATAGCCGGCGGCGATCAGGTAGAGGTTGAAACTGTGCAGGCTGGCCAGCTTGGCGTTGACCGAGCGGTTGCTCAGCCCCTTCACCGTGCGCAGGTAGGAAATGTAATCCAGCACATTGGCCCGCAGGAACAGCTTCATCCGCTTCCCAAAGGTCTCCTCGTGCCAGCGCATATATTCCTTCATGCCCTGGCAGTACGCCTTCACCGTGTTCTCCGACTTCCCCTGCCGGCGCAGGTACTCGCAAAATCCTTCCAGCATCCTTCGGCCCTCCCCGGTCATAAATTATGTTGCATTGAGGTTCTCGGCCGGACGCATCAATTATGTTGCATCCACCTGCTCTATTACACGGATGACGGGCCGGTTTTGCAACATAATTTACCTTATGGCGCGTGATATGCCCGGGGCGGGCAGACGGAGGGGACGCCGTATACCCGCCCCGGGATGTCGGGGATTTTCAATCAGGTCTGAACCGCTCCATGATGCGGGCGGTCAGCTTGTCCTGGATGCGCTGCTTCAGTTCCGCATCCACGCCGCGGTAGGACTGGCCATACTCGTCGTAGAAGATCCGTGTGGCCCGCAGCGATATGTAGCCGTCGAAGTGCCGGAGCACCTCGGCCATCGCATCCGGGTCGCCACGAGTCGCGGCGCAGATGGCGTCATAGGGCAGCAGCTTCTCTTCCGGGATATTGCTCTTTCTTTTCATCTTACTCCACCATCCGCTTCTTCAACTCGTTGAACAGGAGCTTCCGGTCCTTCTGGATCTTGGACCGGGACAGGCCCAGGAGCGAGGCGATCTCCCGATCCTTGAGCTGGAGGGAGTAGTACAGCAGCAGGATGCTGTACCCCTCGTCGCCGAGCGCGAGGAGGATCTCCGCCAGGCGGTCATTGCGGATCGGGATCTGATGACCGTAGACGTGGAAGATATACTGCTCCGCCGGATCGCTGTCAAAAGTGCAGAGGCTCGTCAGCACGGTTTCCGGCAGATCGGAAAAGGAGGACTCCCATTCCATCTTCTTCATCAGTTTTCGGAGGTAATCACACCGCTCCCCGTCGATGACCTTCATGCAGAAGATCTCAAATTGGTAACGGACTCTTCTCTGGGTGGTCTGTGTGGACTCCATCAAATCACCTCCTCCCCTACCCGCGGAGGCGGTTTCTTCGTCCCCTTTCGCTCCTTTCCCCGAAAGTGGGCGGCGATTTTGCCACACATGATAAAAACCGCCAAGCAAATTCCTTGCTTGACGGTTTGGTGTCGATTATTCAGAACTATTGGTTCATTGTTGACACAGACAGAGTGGCCGCCGGTCAAGCCGGCTTTTTTCAGATGCTCCGGCCGATCTGCTGCATCGGGACATACTGCTACTCTATCAGCGTATTCAGTCTCATTCTCTTCCCACCTTTCTCCTGTGATGAACCATTAGAACTGAAATTACGCCACCAGTGGAGCATTTCACCTGATTTCTGCACAACATAGAATGTGAGTCGGAGGTGAACCATTGGTGGTAACAAATGATGAATTCAAGGGCTGCGGCATGCAGCTGCGTGCGGAGCGGGAGCGGCTCGGCTATACGAGAGATCAAGCCGCTGAACGGGCCGACATCACTTCACGGTATCTGGCAGCCATCGAATTGGGCGAAAAAATTCCAAAGGCCGATGTACTTGTGAAGCTCATCCGGGGTATGGGCGCGTCTGCCAACTCTGTGATCTACGCTTCACAGCAGCAGGCGGATGACGAGTGCGAGCGGCTGGCCCGCCTGTTCCTGCAGTGTTCCCCGAAAGAGCGCAAGCTCATTGCGGCCATAATTGATACGATCCTCGACCAGCATCGGCAGGAGGACACGCCGGATGAGAAGGCGTAACCATGTTTTCGCCTTGAAAAAACATGAAGGGCATTGCTCCATCTTGAGGAGCAATGCCCTTTTTTCACGGGAGCGGCCCGTGTTCACCCTATGCAGGCTCCTCAGCAGTATTTCACGCAGTGTTTACTGTTCAGTGAGGGGAAACCTTTTTGTTATTTTATACCCTCGGTTTCATATCCGTTTCTCATTCACTTCATATCTGTTTCATATTTTCAGCTGCAGGGCGATTGGATGCGCTTTGAGCGAGGATTACTCAATTCTCAGAAGCTCCATGCAGAATTACATAGGAAAATGCGCTGTGTACTTCAGCAAGTTCTTTTGATTTTTTGAGTCCTTTGTGTTATCCTATACAAAAAAGGTAGGAGGGAACTGTTTGACGCCTCAATATTCTCACGTTATTTGAAGGAGGAATAAGCACGGCTCAAGACAAGTTTTCCCGTTTGGATGAATTAGCTGCACCCACCAGCTATGTTGCTCCTTCAACGGAGGAGGAGTTGGGGTACTTGGCTTACTTCCGGCAGGTCTGCAAACGGTACAACATTGTATTTGCGGACGCTGATTCGGATGAGCGTGATTTTGTAATCCGAATGGCCGAAAAGGGATATTATCCCAAACGCGCCTGATGAAACACATTTGATTGAATTTCAAAACAACGCCGCCCGATTCTACCGGGTCGGCGCTGCTTTGTATCCACTTAAAACAGAACCCTTAGTTTCATTCCCCTCTTGCCATTTCTGGCTGGGCAGACTATAATGATTACAACAGTTTCTGATGTCTGCGCCTGAGCAGTCATAGTCGCCGTGTTCCAAAGTACCCGAGAGCCGCAATGGCTGCTTGGGTACTTTTTTATTTCACCGCCGGCCTCGGAAACCGGGCCGTGTCAACCCAACCCCGACCGACAGGCCACAAGCGCATGGAAAGGATCTCTCTTTTGGAGCTGAATACGCCGCTCCCGGACGGACACCTTAACCGCCCGAGTCAGACACCCTAACCGTTCAAATCAGACACCCCCACCGCCGGTCAGACACCCCTGTATAATGGAGGCGCATCGCAAGATGCAATCCATGATACAGGAGGAAATTCCATGACCAACTACAAGGAGATTCTCCGGCTTCGCAGCCTGGGGATCAACAACACCCGCATTGCAGAAAGCTGCGGCTGTGCGCGGAGCACTGTCATAGCAGCCCTCCAGCGGGCCGCAGAACAGGAGCTTTCCTGGAACAAAATCAAGAACTGCAGCGCAGAAGAAGTCGCCAGAAAGTTGTATCCTTCCACTGCACTGGGCCAGCACTATAAAATGCCGGACTATGAGTGGGTGCACCGAGAGATGCAGAAGAGCGGCGTCACCCTGAGCCTGCTGTGGGTGGAATATTGTGAGCAATGCCGCCAGAGCGGTGAGCTACCCTACAAATCCACTCAGTTCAACAAGTATTACGCAGACTATGTCCACAAAGCCAAAGCCACCATGCACCTGGAACACAAGCCTGGTGAAACCATGCAGGTGGACTGGGCGGGCCAGACGGCAGCTCTGGTGGACACAGACACCGGGGAGCGGCTGGATGCATACCTGTTTGTAGCGGTGCTGCCATACAGCGGCTACGCATACACAGAGGCCTTTCTGGACATGAAGCAGGAGGCCTGGATCACCGGTCATGTCAACGCCTACCGGTATTTCGGCGGCGTCACCCGCATCCTCACCCCGGACAACCTCAAGACCGGTATTGTCAAGAACTCTCGTACAGAGACTGTGCTCAACAAATCCTACCAAGAAATGGCGGAGCACTACGGCACCGCCATTCTCCCGGCCCGCCCCCGCAGTCCCAAGGACAAGGCCTTTGTGGAGGGTTCCGTTGGCGTGGTCTCCACCTGGATTCTGGCTGCTCTGCGCAACCGTCAATTTCTGTCCCTTATGGAACTGAATGAAGCAATCCACGAGAAACTGGAAACCTTCAACCACAAGCCCTTCCAGAAACGGGAGGGCAGCCGGGCAGCTTGTTTTGCGGAGGAGAAACTGTTTCTGCTGCCTCTTCCGGCTATGCCGTTTGAGTTGGCGGTCTGGAAAGTTGCCACCGTCCAATATAACTACCATATCAGCGTGGAGCGCATGAATTATTCCGTGCCGTATGAGTATATCAAGCAGCAGGTAGATGTACGGCTCACCCGGACTACCGTGGAGATCTTCTTTGCCGGAACCCGGATTGCCTCTCACCTGCGTCTCCATGGCCGTCCCAACCAGTACAGCACGGCGGAGGACCATATGCCGCCTGATCACCAGGCCTACCTGCAATGGAACAGGGAGCGTTTTATCCGCTGGGCAGAGCAGATCGGCCAGCACACCGCTGCCGTGGTACGGCTTTTCCTCTCCGCCCACAAGGTGGAGCAACAGGGTTACAAGTCCTGTATGGCCCTGCTGAAACTGGCGGACCGCTATTCCGCTCAACGGCTGGAGAGCGCCTGCCGGAAAGCCCTCTCTTACACCGTATCCCCCAGCCTCAAAAGCGTCCAGTCCATCCTGAAATCCGGGCAGGACAAGCTGCTGGCTGAGGACGCTCCAGCCAAGCCGGAAGAGCCAAAGGCTCATAAGTTTACCAGGGGTGCCGGCTACTACAAGAGGGGGGAATGACCATGCTGAGCAATGAAACGGTACGGAAATTACATGAAATGCGCCTGGGCGTCATGGCGGAAGCTTTCTCCACCCAACTGGAGGATGTGCAGTTCCAGTCAGTGTCCTTTGAGGACCGCTTTGCTATGCTGGTAGACGCGGAGTGGAGCGCCCGGAAAAGCAACCGCCTAACCCGGCTTATCCGCAACGCTGGCTACGCGGACCCCGCCGCCTGTGTCGAGAATATTGAGTACCACCCGGAACGAAAGCTGGACCGGGAGCAGATCCTGCGCCTGGCCTCCTGCACCTACCTCCAGGAAGCACACAATGTCATCGTTCTGGGAGCCACTGGGGCCGGAAAGACCTATCTGGCCTGCGCCCTTGGCATGGCTGCCAGCCGCAGTTTCTATTCCGTGCGGTATATTCGCCTGCCCGATCTGCTGGTGGAGATCTCTGTGGCCCGGGCCAACGGAACCTACCGGGACTACATGAAAAAGCTCAAGAAAGACAAGTTGCTCATCCTGGACGAGTGGCTGCTCTATCCCCTCAAGGAAGCAGAGGCCCGGGATGTACTGGAACTGGTAGAGGCCAGAAACAAGGTGGCCTCCACCATCTTCTGTTCCCAGTATGACACCAGCGAGTGGCACGAGAATCTGTACGACCCCACTCTGGCCGACGCCATCTGCGACCGGATCATCTACAATGCCTATACCATCCAAATCGAGGGAGAGTCCATGCGAAAGCGCAAGGGCATCCCCGAGTAATCCCCCCGCATGGCGGCCCGGTGCACCACGCCCGCGGCCGCCATGCACCATTTCTGCGGAACGGGTGCACCTTGGTGCCGGTGTCGGACCAGCGGTGGGGGTGTCTGTTTTGCGCGGTCAGGGTGTAGGATTGCCAACGGTCAAGGTGTAGTTTTCGCCCGGCGTACGCAGAGCGTTCACTTAGGGATTATTGAAAACAACGATAATTTTTGAGTGACGTCCTCAAGCGGTGCCAACAGAAAGACCACACAACTGACTACAACGTCGGCTGTGTGGTCTTTTTCTGCTTTAGGCATCCTCACCGCTGTCCATCAGCGTGGCAAGCATAAGCCTACCTCCGAGCCGGAAAGCATAGGAGAATATCTCCAGTTCGATTAAGCCGTACATTTCATTGACGCAGTCATCGTATTTTTCGAGAGTCTCCTGTTGCTCTTCTGTCATGGAATCGTGCAAGCGATCACGGTTTCGTCCCATCAGCTTGAGCAGTTCTTTGATTGACCGGCTACTTTCCTTGCTCTGTTCCTGGGGATTTATATTCCCATACCAGAACTCTTCAAGTATGTTACCCATATCACACCTCCTTGCAGCGAGACACTATGCCATAGAAGATGCGATAAGTCCAGATAACAAACTGTGAGCAGAAAGACCACACAACAGGCTGCAGAATCTGCTGTGTGGTCTTCTTCAGTCAGAATTACGAAAAACGGGTAAACAGTTCCAAGATTTTAGCGAATTCAGGGTCGCTTTCACAAATCACCTTGTCTGTTCCTTTGAGAATCTCTCGCTTAACCATAGCAGCCAAACGAACTTTCCATCCCTTACCCCCAAGATCAATACCTTGTGCTTTGGCAAACTCTTCAATCTGATTACAAATCGGCTTATTGTCTACAACGACATCATCAAATTCTTCATCAGTATCCTCGGGTCGGGGAAGAAAGCGTGCAATTACTTTGGCTAATTTTGCTTTGGGCAGTAAATCTTCCACTTCGGCTTCGTGAACAGTTGAAAAATCTGTAACCATAATCAGTTTATCTGTATCTGCCGCATAGAAATCAGCTTTAAGCTCATTGAACATTTTTACGCCCGGTTTATCTCCATCAATAAGCACCGGTGGTTTAACTTCATTCACACCGGACAGAATTGCCGAAGTAGCTTTGATGCCCTTCACACCACCTGTCGGAATAAAAACAATTTCCTTTAACGGTGAAATCTTCCCTTTGGAAATTAACAAATTTTTTAGAGCCGATAAGTACAGCTGATCAGATTCGCCTTCGACAAGGATGGGATTACAGTTTATCAACAATGTGTCCGATACAGAAAGTCCCAGAGCTGCATGAGCCGGATATATGGACTGCGGTTGATTTTTTCCTTTCAGGCGTTCTGCCGCGCGTAGATCGGCGCTTGCTACAGTTTTGCCAGATGCGTCGACATAAACGGAGCGCACTCTCTCCAAATGATTAGAATCAACCATGAACGGCGAATGTGTTGTATATATCATCTGGTTGCTCTGAGACAAATTCTCAAAGAACAGGAAAAGATCTTTTTGCGCCAACGGGTGTAGTGTTAATCCAGGCTCGTCCAACAAAAGGACAGCATTCCTGTGGTGCAATTCACTTTCAACCAGAAAAACAAGATAAAAGCTGAAGAACCACTGTAGTCCTGTGCTGCGAGCCTCCAATTCAATAGGTTCTGGGCGCACAGAATCAGAAACCCAAATTCTAAAATAACTGCCGTCCGCCTTGAAATCAAAGGTGTAATTTCCTTGTTTCCACCACTCGTTAAACGATTTCGTAAAGCCGGCAGCTGCCGAGGACAGAAGTATTTCTCTCTCCTTTTTCTTTTTGGCAGTAGCATCAATTTGAGCGGCATTAGGAGTACCATTGGTTTCAGTACCCATCTCGGTAATTTCTTTTGGGTCAAGGTTCACATACTTAAATAGGGTTTTTAGAGTTCGCGCCTTTGCAGCCTCCTTTACACCAAGATCTGTTTTATTCATATTCTGCAGAACCTGTGGCAGATATATCTGCGAATCCAGATTTCCATAATTCGAATAATACACATATTTCGGCATATGAGAATCAATGAACTCTGTAACGCCTTCCATCGAAACAAAGGCATCGTCCTCAGTTTCATGTGTAGGTTCATTAGGGAATTCATAGGTATAGTTCCCGTCAAAGTCTCTGGAGATAATTACTTCAGACACTGCTACTACATCACACTGGATGATTTCAGCGAGTTCTGCTTGCTCTTCAGTACTCAATGCATATTGGGCACGAATAAAAATCGGCTTTTGTGGTGCATTGCGATAAATATGATATTTGTCACGAGGTAAATCATCTTGCAGATCAATTTGCCCTTCTGCTGCAGGATTGAGTTTCCAGAGCGGAAGCATTATATTCGTCTTACCAGATTCGTTGGTGCCAATGAGAGCAGTTATTTGTTCGGTATCAATCCAACCGCTATCTTGCACAGAACGAAACTCCGTTACACGAAATTTAGTCAATAACATTGTTTTTCAACTCCTTTACTTTTATAGTGTATGGAACTGTTTTGCTAATTGCATGAACGAGGAGTTCGGCATAACCTGTTTTGAAGGAATGAACAGATACCGCCACTCCTTATACCCGTTTGCCTTGCTCCAACGGGTAGCAACTTCACAATACTGGATACCACGCTTTTTCTTGGCTATAACATCCGGGTCGTTGAGTTTATCTTCGCCCTTAACCTCAACGAGATAGATGACGCTTTCGGTTTCTACAACGAAGTCCGGTTCGTAGCCGTGTCCGTGATTATAAGTGATATTAAATTCCTGCGGTGCCGGACGAAGCCAGTTCTGCACATCGGTATCATATTCCAATACCCGTGCGAGAAGCAGTTCCGGGTGGCTATCAAACTTGGCTCGGTCAAACACACCCTTTTTGATGCCATCAAAAAGGACAGACTGGATTTTTTCCGTATAAGCAGAAAAAAGGCCAACACGCTCAACATAGTTGTAATGTTGTTCCAGATTGTAGTCTCTGGTGCCGATTACTTCTTCCTGCAGGAATCCGTTCTCGCAGTAGAAGTGCTGAAGCATCTGCTTATAGATTTTGTTGCCGATGTCACGCTTGTACATCATAATGATATTCTGCATACCATTAACGCCATAGTGGTCTGCATAGTGGTCACAGACCTGCGTGATCAGCTTGAACAGCAGAGCGGAGCATTTTTCATAGTCGATTTCTGGTTTTTTGCGAAGCTGCTCCAGAATGACCTTTTTCGGATTATAGCCCTCAAAATCGATTGCCTCACCCTTGATACGCTGTCTGTCCTGCATATCCTCCAAGTTCTGCACGAGGAGTTCATTTTTGATAGGCACATGGGTAAATTCAGCCATATCGAGGTCAAAATCCAAGAATACATATTCCTCCACGCCTGCATCGGTAACCTTGATGCGAGGGATAGGAATAAATTTGCTAACGGCGGCACGATGGGTTTCTTCCGTTTGATAGAGCATCCATGCAGCCAGAGGCATTTCGTTTTCTTTGAAAATCTCGCCCAAGTCCCTGTCCTCGGAAACCTTTTGCTTGACTGTTTCCACAATCTTCTGTGCTTGCGCTGGTGTAACCGTATGAGTAGGTGTATGCTGAATATGTTGTGAAACTTCGACACTGATGATTTCTGCCGCCTTTTTCAGCAGTGCATCCGTGCTATCGGTTTTCGGCAACTGTGTATGCTCATAGGCTTTATCGAGGGTTGTATCCGTAGGAGGCTCAATGGCCAACTGCGTGTAGGTAGTCTCCTCGGGCGCAATTTCCTCAACTTTGATTACATTACCAGCTTTAAAGATAGAATCGCCCTTTTGAGCCTCTTCCAGAATATCATTGAATTTATCATGGGCAGTCAGCATGACTGCATCCACATCTCTATCCCCGGTTCGCTCACCATATGGCAAACGCAGACCTCTGCCGACCATCTGCTCACGCAGGATTTTCGATGCAGCCGTGCGGAGCGGCACGATAGTATAGAGATTATTAACATCCCATCCCTCTTTCAGCATATTGACATGAATGACGATTTCCACCGGGTTTTCCGGATTTTCGACATCAAGGAGCAGACGGGTGTTCGCCTCGGTCTCAGAGCCTTTCTGCTTGGAGTGTACAATGATGGTCTTATTGCGGTATGCACCGTTGCGGAATTCATCGGATTTGATAAAACTCTCTACCCACGCAGCGTGGTCGGTATCCTTGCATACAACGAGCATAAACGGCTTCACGATAGGCTTGCCGTGATTGGCGGCATAGACCTCCAGCTTGCGTTTGGTGCTTTCGTGACAGGTGATGCCGTCCAGAAGCATCATTTTATCGAGCTGCTCGTCACCGAAATTATAAAAATCAATGTCGGAGCGGGTAACCGCAAACGGGGTGCGGGTATATCCATCCTCGATAGCCTTGGACAGAGGATACTCGAAGACCACATTCTTGAACGGCACCTGCTTATTGCCCTTGGTCACAAGCGGTGTGGCAGTCAGTTCCAGGCCAAGCAGCGGATTCAGTTCGTTAAGAGCCTGTGCGCCCTTTTCCGCACGGTAATGGTGCGATTCATCCATAATAAGCACCAGATCCGGCAAGTTGGAAAGGTACTGATAGAACGAGTCACCAATTAACTCGTTCACTTTTTTCATGTCAGCGCCTTCCTTGTTAAACTTGTCGATATTGTATACGAAGATACGAACATCGGATTCAAACAGGGATATGGTTTTGTCCCGATAATCATCATCCGTGATAATCTGTGGAGGAGTGCTAAAGCAGCCAAGTCCCTTGAACACATACTTAGCGCTGTTATTATCACTCAAATCCTTTTTCAGCTTATCGTAGATGGTAGTATTCGGTGCAACGACAAAAAAGTTCTTGATGCCGTGCTGAGTATACAGATAGGCAACGAACGCACCCATAAGTCTGGTCTTACCAACACCGGTAGCCAGAGCAAAAGTCAGCGACATAAAATCACGCTCAAAATCGGAGCAGATCGGATACATAGCGTGGACAGCGCCAAGGGCGGCTTTCAAGTTCATACCCTTGCGGAGCATAACGCTATTCACGATTTCTTCCAGTATTTTGAGGGACTGCTCCTGCGGCTTACGCAGGGACATTACGCCGCTGATATAGTCAGTGGTGTATTGAGGAAAATAATTATTCATCCTGATCCTCCTCATCCCACTCATCGTCATATACCGGCGGATGCACGATATTCAAGTTGTAGTCAGCCTTACCGAATTCACAGCGGCTGAGAAGCATCTGTGGGATTTTTTTGATGGTGATATTGCCATACGCCTTGTCCAGACCGCTGTCAAAGGAACGGCAGGCAATGATGAGATATTCTCCATCCTCCATCGTGTCCTTAATGGAGTCCAGATAGGTGCTGTTAAGGTGCCGTGTGGTCACAAAGAGGTAACTGCCCTCGTTACCCACAGACTGTTTCCAGAACAGACTACCATCAGGCTGATATGTGAATCCTTCGTGCAGGGCCACACCCGCAGCAAGCATATCTGCGTCATATTCCGGGTTGATGACATATTCACCGAAAGGGTCTTCGTTGATTAGGGAAGGGGCCAGTTCAAAGAATCGGTATCCACCGCCACCTTGCCAGTCAACGGCCTTGGAAATGCCGCTATTATCTGTTCCGGCAATAATAGCGTCTAACCTTGGTTTACAAAGTGTGTAGGCATGATCACCCATTTCTACACCAATGTGTCGTCTTCCTAACTTATGTGCAACTGCTGATGTTGTGCCAGAACCAAGAAAACTGTCCAAAACAATATCACCCGGCTGAGTACACATTTCGATAATCTGCTGAAGGAGTTTTTCCGGCTTTTTGGACTGCGGAAAATCAACTGCGCCTTCTCTTGCAACATTTTTCATCCACGCATTCATATCCCAGTAAGTACCTTGAAGGTCTTTTTTATACAACTCCCCATCAATGACTTCAGATGTATCCCTCAGCCAAACAAAAAGGTTACAAATATCGTCTTTATAAAATTGTTCGTAAACTTTTCCTCTGTTTTTACCGGTTTTAGGCACATATTCAATAGAAAGATATTGGCAGTCAATTCCCATTTCTTTCTTGTAATCGATTATACGAGTTCGGATAGAGGACTGCGCGTTCGTAGTTCTAAAGACGCTAATTCCATATTTTTTGTATGCTTCTTTTATTGTTATTCCATCACGCTTGGCAACTTGATTTATAGACATTGTAACAACATTTTTTCGGAGAAATACCTTTATTTCGTTTCCATCTCCATCTACGGTAGATCCAAAATACTCCTTTTCGCCGGGGTCGACCAAAACAGTTGTATACTTCCAGCTTTTCCCTTCATCGAGATATTGCTGAATCAGTTCAGACATTTCGGTGTACGCATATGGACCGTTAAACAACGGCATTAAATCATATTTTTTAGCATAAATAAGAATGTACTCGCAATTTTTCTTGAGTTTTTTATCTTCTCCGCCGCCAGATGCACCCGCAACATTTTTCATGTTGACAGAAACCATGTTAACAAAATTCGAACGGCCAAATACTTCATCACATAAAACTTTCAAATAAGCTTGTTCTTCATCACTAATTTGAATAAATATAACGCCTTCATCACACAGCAAACTGCGTAATAACTGTAAACGAGGACGCATTCTGTTGAGCCAGAGGGAATGCTCAATCAAATCGTCATAATGCTCATTCATAGCACCAACATTATAAGGTGGATCTATGTATATGCATTTCACCTGACCAGCAAGCCGGGTCTCTAAAGCTTTCAGCGCCAACAGATTATCACCGTGAATAAGCATATTCCCCGTGTCAGGGTCGGCAGCGGTGTTGGAGAGCGTTGCATTCTCAATCAGCAGACGAGGCTCGATGCGAATAGGCTCGTCTTTCCCATACCATGTAAGTTCCAGTTTATTCGCCATTGTTGTTTCCTCCGTCCGTGCCGTTATCCGGCATAAATTCCAGAATATCATCTACGCCGCAGTCCAAGGCTCGGCAGATACTTTCAATCGTATCTAAGGATACATACCCGTTTTTCTTCATACGGGGGATGATATTTGAGGAAAATCCGGCTTGCTGCTGAAGCTTTGTTGTTGTCATATCTCTTTCAATCAGCAGGTGGAACAGTCTTTTATAACTAACAGCCATATTATACCTCCGTGCGTGTTTTCGCTCACGTATAAAAATATTATATCACGCAAATGTGAACTTTTCAATACCAAGCAGCCTTCTCGCAGATTTTTCTGCGGGAGGGTTTATTTTTTTGCTCTTTTTTCGGCCAATAAGCCCTTTTCTGTCCAGATGGATTGGTGAGAGGACGGAAAAAAATTTTTTCAGTTTTTCGGCCAAACGGCATTTTTATCCGCAGTGGATAAGTGAGAGGACGAAAAACAACTTCTGCTCCTTTTTGAGCAAAAGGGGGTTCGATTCGGACAAATTTTTCGCTTATAGGCAGAGGAAAGAAACATTTTTGATTTTCGTTGAAAAAATCGGCGTTCTCATGTCCGGTGGTGAGTGAAGAAAGAAAATTTCTAAGTTCTCTGTTCAAACCGCAATCTCACCTCCAGTGGGTAGTAGGGGGTGACATTTCTCCCATGTAAGTGAGGGCAACAGAAATTTCATAAAAATTATGAATTTCTTCGTCAAAACGCACCGCCCATCTCCAAAGAGAAGTAGAGGGAAGAAAGTTTCCAAAGTTTTCGGCCAAACCGGGATTTGACCTCCAGTGGGTAATGGGAGCAGGAAAACTCCTCGACCATCGTCAGAACGGCTCCTTGCTGACCAAGTGCCAACTGTAAGGGGCAACACACAAAATCGAAAGGAGGCACACACAGTGCAAGTTCAATTTGAAAAAATACCACAGTTCCTCAAGGACAACGGCCAGTTCTGCTATTGGCAGTACGAACTGCGGGACGGCGACAAAACCAAGGTGCCCTACACACCGGGTACTGCACGAAGGGCAAATGTAAAAATCCCTGCCACCTTCACAGCCTTGGAGACTGCGGCATCCGCAACAGGCTAACCTCGATGGCAAAATCAGCGATGAGCGTTTTACCAAGATGGCTGCCACCTATGAGCAGGAGCAGAAAGACCTCCAAGCACGGGTGATTGTCCTGCGTGAGACCCTTTCCCAAGCCAAGACCCAACGACTCAACATCGACTCCTTCCTCGCACAGGTCAAAAAGTACACCGAGGTCAAGGAACTGGATGCAGAGATCATCCGAGCCTTGGTAGAGCGCATCGATGTGTTCACGCCGGAGAAGGTGCCGGGTACCAGAACGAAAAAGCAGACCATCCTCATCCATTGGAACTTCATCGGAGCAGTCGAACTGCCCCAGGAACAGAAAAAATCGGCATAGCCGGATTTCTCCAAACTATGCCGATATTTTTCCAAGGAATTAAATCCCTTAGTGAGACACCCTTTTCCGTGCGCTTTTTATATATACATCACAATCATTCCAGTCTTGAGGAGGAACATCACCATGGAACAATTTGAACTTCGCTTCATCGTGTGCGGAAACGACTTGGCCGCGACCCGCGAGTGCGCCAAAATTTTGTTTGAGGCGCCTCTACCCGGGAAAGTGACGCTGCGCCAGGATGGGAAATTTCTTTTTGGCACCGTGACCATCGGATACGCCGGCGCCGCATCGCCCGACTGGCAGGCGGCATTGACCTCCGATCTGCTCACGGAGATCCAGTTCCGGGAGCGGGTGGAATCCGTACTCAGCAAACTCGGTCTGCCGTACTGCATCTTCGAGGGCACGGAAATCAGCCCCGACAGCCAGCTGGGCGAGATGGCCCAGGCGCTGGGTGCCGAACTGCTGTTCCAAAGCATCTGGCAGACGGAGCAGATCGACAAATTCTGCTCGAAACACGTCCCCTCCCTGGTGCGGGACGGATGCCTTGACCGCATCCTGTCCTTTGCAAAGAAGGCCCTGGCCCAGCAGGTTTGGGACGATGCCGCCGGGAAGACGCAGTCGGAGCCGGGGAAATAGCCGGCGCCCATCACATCTGAAAAATATAAGGAGGGATTTTCATGCCGACAAAGCTGATCTGCCACACCCCGGACTGCGTCAGCTGCGGAGCAGACGGCACCTGTAAGCTGGCCGGCGAGATCCGGGTGGATCAAAAGCGGTGCCAGTCCTACACGCCGCACTCCATCCCATTTATGGAAAAGCCCCTGGCTCTGTCCGAACTCCCTAAAGAGGAGTGGGTCTGCCACATCCTTGAGGAGTCCGGCGCCACCTTCGTCAGTCTGGAGGACTTCTATGAGCCGTACGGAAAGGCGCTGCGCCGTGACCTGATCTGGCGCATTCCTTATGGCTGCCTGGACTTCAGCGGGTGCGTCCTCTGCCTGGTGCAGGAGGGCATCCTCTGCCTGCCCTACGATGCGGTGGACAGCCAGGAGTACGAGCTGTTCAAAATGGATAGCGAGCGGCTTTTGACCAAGGAAAGCCTGTTGGAACTTCTGCAGGAGTTCAACGAGCAGACCGCGTCGCTGGCCACCGTCCTGATGGAGATGGGGAAGCTGGTCTGAGCCATCCATCTCGGCGCCTGCAACCCTGTCACAGCAAGAGGCCGTCGATCCCACAAGATCGGCGGCCTCTTTATTTTTTTCCGAAGGCGCTCCTCCCCTGCCGTACCTCTCTACCACAGGCTGATCTGAGCCTCCGCTGACGCGCGGGTCAGCTCCGGGGGCACCACGGTAAGGATCTCAGTCGCGGCATCGGCGTCGGCCAGCCATCTTTGCCGCTGCTCCCCTGTCAGGATCAGGGGCATCCGGTCGTGGATGGGCCGCATGGATGCGTTGGGCGCCGTGGTCAGGATGCAGTAGCACTCCTCGCTCCCCCGCCGGTCATACAGCCCCGCCATATAGAGGGCGCCCTCCCGGGGCAGGGTGAACAGATACTTCCGCTTCTGGCCGTCCCACTCATAAAATCCTGTGGACGGGATCAGACAGCGCCGGCTTCGGACGCTGTCCCGAAACAGGGGCTTCTCCGCCGCCGTCTCAGCACGGGCATTGATGACCAGCGTGCCGGGCAGCTGGTATCCCCACTTCATCAGCTTTGGGACCGGCCCTCCGGCACCGTCCAGCAGGACCGGGGCATGGTTGGACGGCCGGATCTCCCCCGGCATCCACGCGCCGGCACCATACTTACGCTGGATCGCTTCGGCAATCTGCCGAATTTCTTCGCATTGTTCCGCCGTGAACTGATACCGACCACACATGACTTTGGGCCTCCTATGCAACAAGTTGTACGCGCTGGTACAAAATATAGTGTACCATAAACAGGGATGTGGGAAAACAGCTTCCGGCCATTTTCCAGAAATCGGCTCTTTCGCTTATCAAACAAATGTTCTATTATGAAGGCAAAGGGGGTGACGCCGATGGGCACGCGCCACATTTTACACTGTGATATGAACTGCTTCTACGCCAGCGTCGAGATGCAGCGCCACCCGGAACTGAGGGACACGCCGCTGGCGGTGTGTGGGAGCCAGGAGGAGCGGCACGGCATCGTACTCACCGCGAATTATATTGCCAAGCCCTACGGCGTCAAAACCGGCATGGCCATCTGGCAGGCAAAACAGCGGTGCCCCCAGCTTGTTACCCTGCCCCCCGACATGGATGAGTATATCCGCATCAGCCGCTATGCCAGAGAGATCTACGAGGACTACACCGACCAGGTGGAGCCGTTTGGCCTGGATGAGAACTGGCTGGATGTGACGGGCAGCGTTGGGCTGTACGGCTCCCCCATGACCATCGCCCGGGAGATCAGCAGCCGGATCAAGTCTGAACTGGGTATCACGGCCAGCATCGGCGTGGCCAACAACAAGATTACCGCCAAACTGGGCAGCGACTACAAAAAGCCGGACGCCATCACCCGGATCGAGCAGGATAACTACAAGGAGATCGTCTATCCCCTGCCGGTGGAAGACCTGCTCTATGTGGGGCCTGCCACCTCCAAAAAGCTGCGGGCCATTGGGGTCGACACCATCGGCCGGCTGGCGGAGTGCCCGGAAGATGTGCTGCAGCGGCGCCTTTGGAAAATGGGGCTGGTCCTCAGTATGTTCGCAAAGGGGCGGGATGTCTCCCCTGTGCAGAAGACGGATCATATTCCAAACGTCAAGTCCGTCGGCAACAGTGCCACCACGCCCCGGGACCTGGTATCGGAAGGCGATGTGCAGCTGATGCTGCTCCTGCTGGCCGAAAGCGTCTGCTCCCGGATGCGGGAACTGGCATCCCGCTGCACGGTGGTGGAGATCTATGTCCGGGACACGGAACTGCGCTCCATGCTCCGGCAGCGGAAACTGCCGGCCCCCTCCTGCTCCAGCCAGGAGCTGGCGGAGGTGGGTTTGGAATTGTTCCGCCGGAATTACCATTGGGAGCGCCCGATCCGGAGTATCGGGCTGCGCGGCGCCGGCTTAGTGGAGGCTGTCGGCACCGTCCAGATGTCCCTCTACGCGGAGGATCAAAGGCGCGACAAGTGGGAGCGGATCGACCGGGCGGTGGACCACTTGCGCCAGCGATACGGCTACATGAGCGTCCGCCGCGCCCTGCTGGATACCGACCCGCGCCTGGGCCATATCAATGTGCGGGACGATCACACCGTCCACCCAGTCGGATACTTTGGAGGATAACACCGATGGAGCGTGAAAAGCGATATGTGCCGGTCATCGTCCGGTTTGACGCGGATGGGAAACTGCGGCCGTTGGAGATCGAGTTTGACGAGAGCCACAAGTACCCGGTGGACAAGATCCTGGATGTCCGGCGGGCGGCCTGCCAGAGCGTGGGCGGCGTTGGGGACCGCTACACCTGTATGATTCAGGGCAGGGAAACTTACCTCTGGATGGAGAAGGGGCGATGGTTCGTCTGTGCCAAGCGATGAGCCGGGAGAGAAAATGAGGCGGCGCCGATGCTGGCGCCGCCTTTGTCCTTATCTTGGCTTTTCTATTTTATATCCGCTTCGGATGACCGTCTTGATGTAAACCGGGTGCCTGGGATCGTCCTCTAACTTCTGCCGCAGCCGCCAGATGATATTCTCTACTGCGGTGGTCCCATAGCGGTACTCCTCATGCCAGGCGGCGTCATAGAGCTGATCCTTGCTGAACACCTGCCCAGGAGCACTGGCCAGGAGCAGGAGCATGGAGAACTCTCCATGGTTCAGGCGCACCTCCTCCCCTGCTTTGAGCACCACCCGGCGGTCCGGGTGGATCTCTATGTCCCCAAAGGTGAGGATATCGTGAGAAGGCGCGGCCAGTTCAATAACTTCCGCTCGCCTACCCCGGAGCGCGTCCATGATGGCCCGGAACATACGGCCATCCGGATCCGCGGCCCGAATGATGATGACTTCTTTGATCCGCTGCACCTCCCTCCCCTCTCTGTTCCTTTATCTCATTGCCTTGCGGCGACTGCCGCCCGCTGCCAGCAGGGCCGCCCCAAGGGCCAACAGGGCG
>ERZ779840.368-NODE-368-length-54361-cov-9.857806_pt1 | contig 54361 bp, 49 predicted proteins | sample MGYA00511561_ERZ779840 | MGnify/ENA primary metagenome ERZ779840 (study PRJEB29588, sample SAMEA2162036) | human gut metagenome | biome: human gut; feature: human-associated habitat; material: faeces | place: Denmark | collected 2008/2010 ...
TCCGCCGCCACCTTCTCCTCCCGGAGCAAGGTTAAGACCGGCCTACGGCCCTTCTTCCTCTAAGAGGAAGCCTTTCGGTTAGCCCCCCTACACTTTCATCCATTTCCTTATTTTCCATACTAGCCCGAGCGGGGCGAAGCGGGTGCCCAGGGCGGTGAGTTTGGCCATTTTGCCTGGGAGGCTGACTGTTTCTCCGTGGCGGAGGTCTTCGAGGGCTTTTTTTACTGTTTCTTCGGCATTGAGGATGCCTTTTTCTGAGATGCGGCCTTCGGCGCCTGCTTTTCCTATGAATTCGGTGTCTTTGATCCAGTAGGGGCAGAGGGCCATGACGTGGATGTTTCTCTCTTTCATTTCTTCATTGACTGCCTGGGAGAGGGAAAGGAGGAAGGCTTTTGTCGCGCCGTAGACGGCGAGGTCCGGGAGGGGCAGGAGTCCTGCGACGGATGCTACGTTGATAATCCCTGCTCCTTCTTTCATATAGGGAAGGCAGAGTTTCATCATTTTCACGGGAGCCTGGCAGTTCAGGCCGATCATGCTGACGGCGTCCTCGGTGGTTTCTTCGTCGAGGGTGGTCATGGTTCCTCTTCCTGCGTTATTAATGAGGAAGCGGATGTCAGGCTTTTCTCTTTCCATCAGGACGGAAAGGAGACCGTAAAGGCCTTCGTCATCCAGGCTTGCGCCGAAGATACGAAGGGGCGTTTTTACGAAAGAAGCGAGTTCTTCGAGCTTTTCTCTTCTTCTGGCAATGACCCAGATTTCATCCAGTTTTCCTTCTTCGGATAGCTGTTTCACGAATTCCCGTCCGAGTCCGGAGGAGGCTCCGGTGACGACCGCTGTCCTCATACGCGCATCTCCTTTATGAAACTTAATTCTTCAGCATCATGACGGCCATATGGCGTCCTGTCTTTCCTCCTGCTTTCCTGTAGGAGTAGAAAATATCATCATGGCAATAGGTGCAGATCCCACAGTCCTCGATGTGATCTTCCGCAATGCCTGCTTTTCTCATGAGAACGTGGTTGGCTCCCGGCAGGTCGAAGAGAAATTTTCCATTTTCCTTCGTGCAACTGAGCTTTTTCATTTCTTCATCAGTAAAGAGAGCTTTCATCGCTTCAATGACATCTCTCCCGACCTCGAAGCATTCGAGACCGATGGCCGGCCCGATGGCAGCACGGATATCTTCTCTCTTCGAGCCATATTTCTTTTCCATCATGGAAATGGTCTTTCCTACAATATTTCCCGCTGTCCCGCGCCATCCTCCATGGGAAAGGGCAATGACGCCCTTCGGATCATAGAAAAAAAGAGGCGTGCAGTCGGCGTAATTCATCGTGATTGGGACGTTCGCTTCATTCGTAATCAGTCCGTCCGTATCCGGGATGGCCGTATCGAGCGAAAGCGCTCCTCGTCCGCAGTCTTCTTTTCCCACGATTTCTATATGCGTCCCGTGCACCTGGCTGCAGTTGATGAGTGTTCTGCTGTCTGCGCCAAGCGCATCAAAGAAACGTTTCCTGTTCTCCACAACAAGGGAAGGATCGTCCCCAACATGGAGCCCCATATTCAGGCTAGTGAAAAACCCCTGGCTGACACCGCCATCCCTGCAGGAGACAGCAGCCGTAAGGGGCGCGTTTTCAAATACATCAAAGGTCAGGTATGAAACTCCGTTTCTCTTCTGAATCGTCATAGGCACCTCATAGTTTGGAAATATCCAGATCAGGCCAGATATTCGTAATCAAAGACTTCATATCATCAGGAACAGGAGCGGTAAATTTCATCTTCTCCCCTGTCACCGGATGCAAAAATTCTACATTATACGCATGGAGCGCCTGCCGCTGGATCAGCTTTATCGAGCCTCCATAAAGGTCATCTCCAAGAAGCGGATGATGCATATGAGAGAAATGGACGCGGATCTGATGCGTCCTTCCCGTTAGGAGGTGGACACGCACCAGCGACGTCTTCCATGAATGCGCCAGCACCATGTACTCGGTCCATGCCGGTTTCCCATCGGGCCTGACCATCCACTCTACGATACTGTCAGGCTTGCGCCCGATTGGTTCGCCGATGATATTCTTCGCCTCATCCCCCATCACGATTTCTCCGCCCACAAGAGCCAGGTACTCACGGAATATCGAATCATGAGACTTCGAAAGGTCATACTGCACATTAGCAGACTTGGCGACAACGACAAGTCCCGTCGTATTCCGATCCAGACGATACACAGGATGAATCCCCGCATCCTCGCCCTTCTCCTTGAAATACCACGCCACCGCATTCACCAAAGTCTCCTGCGTCGACTTCGCCGTAGGATGGATAATCATATGAGGCCCCTTATTCACGATCAAAAGCCAAGGATCCTCATAGACTATATCCAAAGGAATATTCACCGGAAGGATATCATTCTCCTCCGACCAGATCAGAGTAATCTCATCCCCTGCATGCAGCGCCGTCCGGGCATTAAACACCTGCCTGCCATTAATCAGGATCTTCCCATTCCACTTCATCTTCTTCCAAAGAGAAGAAGAGAGATGCATATGTCCACGCACAAAATGCCGCAGCTCCTTCCCCTCAAACCAGGGATCCACCACAACCTTCATGTCCATACCATCACCCTCTCCCATAAAAAAAGACCATACCGAATCATCCGTATTTCATACTCTTCTATATATATTGTAACAGAAAACCAAGGAAAAGTTAGAGAAGAAAAATAAAAAGGGGAAAGGAGTGAGAAAAAACAGGCCTCTGTAAATCACGATTGTTTATAACAGCTTACGTCGATGCGGAAGTTTTGACCTGCCCCAGCGGGGAAGAATGCCTTTGACCTTGCTCTGGAAGAGAAGGGGGACCACTTTTGTGGTGGATACAGTAGTTCGGACAGACTTTAGTCTGGTTGTATGGTTTTTATTTTGTGAAATTTTTTAATATCGCCAGAGAAAGGGGTGCAGTATTCATTGGTTTTTATAAAAGGTTCTGCGAGTGGAACGAGGTTGGCTTGTTTTCCGATTGCGAAGCAAGGAAATGGTGTTGACCTTGCGCCGCCAGGAGAAGGTGTCAGGCTCCGAATTTCTGTTGCCTGACGGATGAGATGCAGTTCTACAGCCGCAGGCTGGTTTTACGGTTTTTTAATTCGCGCCCCGTCGCGGTTGTGTGGTCTCTATATAAGAGCCTTTAGATAATAAGGCGTACCTTGGCATTTTTAGCGATGGCGCGGCAACTGAGAGTAAACCGTACAACCTCGCTTCGCTCGATAACTACATCTCATCCCCCGCGTTCCGCGGTTCCCCTTCTCCTTTCGGAGCAAGGTTAACACCCTTAAACCTCGCTTCGCTCGAAAAGAACAGAACTCAGTACATTGCGATTGATAATAGCCGTTCTCGCCGGTACGGAAGGTTTTGACCTGCCCCATTGGGGAAGGAGTACCGGCTAATCATTAAAATGTTGCCGGGAAAGGAGTGCAGTATTCATTGGTTTTTAAAATATGAAAAGGTTCCACGAGCATAGCTCGGTTGTATGGTTTTATCAGAAGAACGGTTTTCCCCCCCACCCAAAAGGGACTGCAGAAATACACGAAGCTGTATTTCCGCAGTCCTTTTCTATTTCCTTATTTCTTGATGCAGATTTCATCAAGCGGACGTTTCGGGACGCAGTAGTCCTTGTTTTCATCCAGATAATACTTGATCGAACCATTCTCAGGAACGTCGACGATCGTGCTCTTGCAGCCCGGGTATCCCAGAGCAATCAGGAGACGCGGATTCCAGTCTTCCGGAACGCCCAAGAGCTCCGTCATCTTCGGGAATTCGACAGCACCCAGCATAGCCGAGCCGATGCCGTAGCTGTACGCATTCAGCGTAATCGTCCTTGCTGCGATGCCCACATCCACATCAGCCCACGGATTGCCGCGGCCTTCCTTGCAGATGAGGACGAAAGCCGTCGGCTGTTCGCCGACCTTCGGCGTGCCGAGCTCCTTCGGAAGAGCAGCGGCCCAGTGAATCATCGGCTGCATCTTGGCAACGAGATCCGGATCCTTCACCAGCACATAACGGAGCACCTGCCCGTTCATCGCGCTGTTCGCGATGCGGACATTGTCCATCAATTCATCCAATACTTCCGGAGCAATCTTTTCCTGCGTGAAACAGCGGTACGTACGGCATCCGGTGCAAAGCGTCTTGAATTCCATAAGAAATCCTCCTTATTTGACGTGAGCGATGACTTCCACTTCACAAAGCGCCCCGGCAGGGAGAGCCAGGACAGACACACAGCTTCTGGCGGGCTTGCTGATGAAATGCTTCCCGTAAATTTCATTGAAAGCTGCGAAATTTTCCATATCCGTCAGGAAACAAGTCGTCTTCACGACAGCTTCCATATCGGCGCCGGCCTTCTTCAGCACAGCCTCGATATTTGCGCAAACCTGCTCAGCCTGAGCCTCCAGACCCTCAGCAAGCTTTCCCGTTTCCGGATTGATTCCGATCTGACCGGATAAAAATACAAGATTTCCGACCTTCTTAGCCTGAGAATACGGTCCCAGCGCAGCCGGAGCATGCTTCGTTTCAATAGTCTTCATAGAAATCCCTCCAATGGAAAAATATAAAGATTCTGACCTAAATATAAACCTTAAATAGATATAAAAGCAAGAAGTACCCAAAGGGGAACCACTGTAAGAATGGACAGGGAATTTGATTGACAATAAGCAGGAAAGCATTGAAAATGAATAGAAAAGGAAGGAGGCGGGCCGATGGCATTCACGGTTAAAGATGCACTGGCTTTGGATAATCTGAAAAGCGCAAAAGTTGTGGCAGGTCTTAATGGTGAGGATCGTGTGATTCAGTATGTGGATATCATGGAGACACCGGATGCATATAAGTGGATTCGCAAGAATGAGCTCATTATTACGACTGGGTATACCATTCGGGAAGATCTGGATGCACAGCTCCGGCTGGCCCGTCAGGCGTGGGCAGATGATGCAGCAGGACTTGCTATCAAATTTGGAAGGTATATAGGCAAGGTGCCGTCTGAAATGATTGAACTCTGCAACCGACTGGACTTTCCGCTCATTGCACTCCCGGATGAGATTCCGTATATCGACATCACGCATCCCATTATGACAGGGATTATTAATTTGCAGGCGGAAGAGCTTGCATATTCAGATGATGTATATAAGAAGCTGACGAAAGTAGCCCTGGAAACAAACAGCATTGAGAGAATCGCAGAAGAATTATCCGGCATACTGGGAAAGGAAGTCCATATTTATCCGCATAATCTGAGCAAGGAAGCTCTGTCTTCCATGGATAAATTCAAGGTCTTTCCGATTATGATAAAGTCATCCAATTATGGGTATATCGCTGTAAAATCATTGATTCCTTTGACAGAGAAAGAAATGATCGCCATCGAGCATGCTAAAGTTCTGGCGGCTCTTCAGCGAATCAATTATGAGCTGGCAACAGAATCTCATTGGAATGAGAGGCGTGATCTTCTTGATGATTTAATCAGTGGAAAACCTGTAAACTGGGACCTGGTCTCTGCGCGTGCAGCGGAATTCGGTTTTTCCCTGGAGGGTGAAAAGTGTGTTTGCATAATTGATATTGACAGATACTCGGCCTACCTTTTAAGGAACAAGCTGACGGAAAGAGAATCTATGATGTTCCGAAGAAGTTTCTATCATATCGTGCAGGATACCGTACGCGTCTATGGGCATATTGGGCTCAACTTCCTGACTGCCCAGCAAAACGATAAGATTATTCTTCTCTGCCCATCGGGTGACGACATCTCTATGGACTGGGATAAGATTCTTCGGATTATTCGTGAGAAGCTGGGAAAGCTGGGGAATGGAGTGACTGCAACATGTGCAATCAGTAATGATGTCAAAAATATCATGGAAATTCCACATGCTTATAAAACTGCTCAGCACCTTATTACACTTTCAAGGAAAATTTATGGAGAAGGGCATACAATCCGCCAGAAAGATGCGGAATTGTACCTGATTCTTGAAAAAATCGATTCGATCTCTTTATCCAACTCGCTCCTTGCCCCGGTTCTTCGGTCAAAGAAAAAGGATGAATATCTTCTGACACTCCGGACTTATCTTGCTTGTGACAGCAATGTGTCTGAAGCTGCGGAGAAGCTCTTCATTCACCGGAATACGATGCAGTACAGGCTTAAGCAGATAGAAAAGCTGATTGGACAGCCGATGGACAGCGCTGAGACGAAGACGCTTCTCTGGCTTCTTTTAAAAGCTCATGAATTATTATAGTAAAAGGTCATAATTGTGCAGTTTGCACAAAAACTGAACTATTCTTTATTCATCTCAATCTAGGATGAAAAGAAGGTTTTAAGGTACACTAAGGTCATGTAATGGGAATCCTTTGTTCCTGAGACAGACTGAGGGTACCTTATTTTTTATGGTTCAGGAGGCAGTATATGAGCGTACAGACCGTGCAGGAAAAGCATCCGAGTGCCCTAGAGCCCGGCGTGCTGACTATGAACGTGCTCCTCTCATTTTTTGGGGCAATCATAGGCCTGCAAATCATCACATCTTTGGGCGTAACGCCGAACACAGCAATTATCGGGGTATTGATCTCGCTGATTGTTTCTAGGATTCCTATCGGTGCTTTCATGAAATTCAAGGATATGCATCGACAGAATTTAGTGCAGACTGCTATATCCAGTGCGACTTTCGGCGCAGCGAATTCACTCTTGCTGCCAATCGCCATTCCTTATCTGCTGGGACATGCTGAACTTGTATGGCCGATGCTGATGGGTGCGGTTCTGGGGATGTCCATTGATATGTGCATGCTGTACTGGCTCTTCGACTCCAAGGCATTTCCCGGCAAGGCTGCATGGCCGGCAGGTATCGCAGCTGCTGAGGCCATTAAGGCAGGAAATAAAGGCGGAAAGCAGGCAATGCTTCTTATGTGGGGCATTGGTGCCGGCATTGTCGGCTCTTTCTTCAAGATTCCTATGTCAGCACTTGGAATCACCATGATTGCCAATATGTGGGCTATGCTGATGTTTGCCATTGGCCTTCTGCTCCGCGGCTATTCCAAGATGTTCTTCGGGATTGATCTCAATGCGCTCTACATGCCGCATGGATTCATGATTGGTGCCGGCCTCGTCGCTGCATTCCAGATCCTGATGGTATTCCTGGAGAAGAAAGGCAAGAAAGCAGTAGAAGATGATGTGGAACCCTATCAGTACACAAGAAGCGATAATGCAGTTGAACACAGCATTATCCGCGGGTTCGTTCTCTATATTCTTTCTGCAATTCTTCTGTCTTTTGTAGCAGGTCTTTATACAGGCATGTCTCTTCCATATCTCTGTCTTTGGATCCTGTATGCTGCTGTTGCCTGCATCCTGGCTGAATTTATTATCGGTCTTTCTGCAATGCATTCCGGATGGTTCCCTGCTTTTGCAACATCCCTTATTTTCCTGATTATCGGAATTCTTCTTGGATTCCCGCCTGTTGCTCTGGCAATTCTTGTAGGGTTCATTTCCAGCGGCGGTCCGGCATTTGCCGACGGCGGCTTCGATTTCCGTACAGGCTGGATTCTTCGTGGATTTGGCAAGGATCCTGCATTTGAAATGGAAGGACGCCGCGAACAGTTCATTTCTGCTTTCGTTGGGTTTGGTGTCAGTGCTATTACCGTTGCCTTGACACATGATATGTATTTCTCGCAGAGCTTATTCCCGCCGGTTGCTAATGTTTTCGTGGCAACAATCAATGCAGGCATTGATCCGGGAATTGTCAAGAATCTTCTTCTTTGGGCTATTCCTGGTGCACTGCTTCAGTTCTTTGGCGGTTCTGCAAGGCAGATGGGAATCATGATGGCGACAGGGCTCCTGATTGTCAGCCCGATAGCCGGACTGACCGTTGTTGCCGGACTCCTGGTCCGCTTGATTATCATTAAGACTAAGGGTGAGGAAGCAATGATACCGGTCACCGTCATGGCAGCCGGCTGTATCGCGGGCGATGCACTCTATGGCTTCTTCAATTCTTTGGTTCGTGTAAGCCTTAAGAAATAATACAGATGAATTTTTTGGGGAGGTAAAATAATGGCTTTAAAACAGGTTTTAGACGTTTATGAAATTTTAGATGACATCCACGTTAATGGTGAAGTTGTTACTGAATATGCAAAAAGCAAAGGAATCCTGGACGCCACATACACTCGCGTTGATGAAGGAAAAGGTCCGACTGATTTTATCCGCCTCGTTATTCCGGGTAGAAACGGGAAATTAAACGGTGGCAAAGCTCCGACACTTGGCATTATCGGCCAGCTCGGCGGAATCGGCGCAAGACCAGAGAGAATCGGATTTGTATCTGACGGTGACGGTGCACTTTCTGCCGTTGCAACTGCCATTAAGCTGATTGATATGGTCGGAAAAGGCGATCAGATCGATGGGGATGTTATTGTATCCACTCATATTTGCCCGACCGCTCCTACAATGCCGCATGATCCGGTTCCTTTTATGGGATCCCCTGTTGATATGGCAACAAACGTCAAATTGACCGTTGATCCGGACATGGACGCTATTCTTTCTGTTGATACGACAAAGGGAAACAGAATTCTCAATAAGAGAGGATTCGCGCTGACTCCTACCGTCAAAGCCGGCTATATTCTGCATATCAGCGAAGATCTCCTGCAGATCCAGCAGACTTCTACCGGAGAACTCCCATGCGTGCTGGCTCTGACAACGCAGGATATAACACCATATGGCAATGGGCTCTATCATATGAACAGCATTCTTCAGCCCTGCTGCGGGACGGATGCTCCGGTCGTAGGTGTGGCAATCACGACGGAATCTTCTGTACCGGGATGTGCAACAGGAGCAACTCACGAAGTTGACGTCGCTGAAGTTGTTCAATTCTGCGTCGAAGCTGCTAAGGAATTTACGGCAGGGAAGTGCAGCTTCTATGATAAGGATGAGTTCGAAATGATCCAGAAACTTTATGGATCCATGAAAGTTCTTCAGACAAGAGGAAATCAGTAATTTTATCATAAAATATGGACGACCACCGGGAGCATCTCCCGGTGGTTCTGCCCGTGAAAGGAGTTCTCATGAAAAAGATTGGCGCAATTACAGTCGGGCAGGCACCCCGCGTAGATGTGACCCCGGATATAGAGCCGCTTCTCAGAGGAATTACCCTTGTTCAAAGAGGCGCTCTTGATGGAATGACGAAAGAGGAATTGAAAGCAATTGAACCGGAAGAGGGCGATTATGTTCTTGTATCCCGCCTTAAGGACGGGACTTCGGTCAAAATGGCTGAAAAGCATATTCTGCCTCGTATCCAGAAGATCATCACAGAGCTGAATGAGGAAGGCATGGAAGCTATCCTTATGCTCTGCACAGGGCAATTTCCTCATTTCGAATCCAAAGTGCCACTTTTCTATCCGCAGGTACTTCTTCAATACTTTGCGGAAGCGGTTATTGGTGAAAAGACACTGGGCGTATTGACACCTGATGAAAGCCAGTTCCCACAGTCCATCCAGAGATGGAAAGAAAATGGAGTGAAGAATGTTCTTGTCGAGGCAGTATCTCCGTATACGGAAGCGGACAAAGTTCCAGAGGCCGCAAAACGTCTGAAAGATAAAGGCGCAGACATGATTGTCCTTGACTGCATTGGCTATTCAGAGGCTATGAAGCAGGCGCTTCATGAAGCCGTAGATATTCCTGCCATTCTCGGGCGCACAGTGGCAGCACGTTTTATTGCAGAACTATATAACGAAGGAAAGGAGCTCTGACATGGAAAATTATCATTTCATTGATCCTCTTAAATTTTTATCTGAGGCGACATCCCCTTATCAGACGGTGATTAAGAGCGCAGAAATTTTGAAAGAAAATGGATTTGAAGAGCTGGAATTGGATCAGGATTGGAAGCTGGAACCCGGGACAGATTATTTTGTCAAGGTTTATGGCTCCACACTGGTTGCATTCCATTTTGGTAAAAATTTAAGAAGCCGTCTTCACCTGGGAGCCGCTCATACAGATTCTCCCTGTCTCAGGATCAAACCGAATGCGGAAACGACCACAAGAAACTATGGCAAACTCAATGTAGAAGTATATGGCGGTATGATCAGAAGCACCTGGATAGACAGGCCGCTTTCTCTTGCAGGAAAGATTGTTCTGAAGTCGAATGATCCTTATCATCCTAAGACCGTTTTCGTAGATGCACGCCGTCCGCTGATGGTAATTCCGCATCTGGCCATTCATATGAATCGTCAGATGAATGATGGGGAATCCTTCAATCAGCAGAAAGACATGCTTCCTTTGATTACAATGCTTGACGGGAATCGTTTGTCTGAACCATTCTTCATGAACTTCCTTGGAAGCGAGTTCAAGCTGCCGGTTGAAGATATCTTTTCTTATGAGCTGACTGTGTATCCCTGCGATCCGCCATGCCTCGTGGGCATTCATAATGAATTTATTTCAGGATCCCGTCTGGATAATCTGACATCCGTAATGGCCTGCCTGAATGGCATCATCAACGGAAGCAAGAAAGATGGTCTTCATGCAGTTGCACTTTTTGATAATGAAGAAGTAGGCAGCAAATCCAAACAGGGTGCTGCGTCAATGGTTCTGCCGGATATTCTGGAAAGGATCTATCTGAATCAGTGCTTTACGACAGAACAATATCTGGCGGATTTGGGGAAGGCATTCTTCTTCTCCCTGGATGTGGCACATGCGCTGCATCCCAATGTACCTGAGAAAAACGATATTACAAATTTCCCAGTTCTAAATGGCGGCGTGACACTTAAAATTGCCTGCTCTCAGTCTTATGCAGGCGATGCGGAGGCGATTGCCATTGCTAAGTCCCTGTGCAGCGGGCACAATATTCCCTGCCAGGTATTCCTGAATCGTTCCGATATTGCCGGCGGATTCGCACTTGGACCTCTGCTTTCGGCAAATCTTCCAATCCGTACAATGGATATTGGTGTTACGGTTCTCGGAATGCATTCTGCACGTGAAACAATGGGCGCTGATGATCAGGATGCCATTAACAGGCTGATGACTGTTTTCTTTGAATAAATAAAAGCATAATTCATGCAATGTGAGAAGCCCATGCTGTCTTGGCGCGGGCTTTTTGCACTGCATTCGGCGCCGCATCCATTCGTATTTCCTGGCCTTCTTTTTTCCTTTCCTTGCTGTATGTGGTAGAATATAAACAGATAGTATTCAAAAATTTAAATATATACGAAACAATGTATACAGAACAAATTTATAAGGAGATGGGCATCATAGAATTTCATCCGTTTCGCATAGAAGATAAGAAAATGATCGACGGATTCTTCCGCATTCACCATTATGAGCAGATCGACTGCACATTCAATACGCTTTTCATCTGGCAGAAGGCGCACGACACGTCCTGGGCTGTTCAGGATAATATTCTTTTCATCCGTGCAGGACATGGCAAGGACCTTTTCTTCCTTCCGCCATTTGCCAAGGAAGAAGAGGAATTCAAGCATGGCCTTGACCTGATTCATGAAGAACTCGATAAGCTGGGCATGCCTTTCCGCCTGAAGTCCGCATCCCGCTGGGTGACGGAACAGATCGAAAGACTGCTGCCGGGCAAGTATGATTTTATCGAAGACAGAGACAATGAGGAGTACGTGTACCGTACCGCTGACATGATCAGCCTGCCGGGCAAGAAGCTCCGCATGAAGAAGAATCACCTGAATGCATTCCTCCGTCAGTACGGCGGGGATTACACCTACGAATCGATCACGAAGGAAAACATGGAAGATGCGAAAGCGGGCATCCATGAATGGTTCGAACGTCATGGCGACATCGAGGAAGAAGAGGAAGCCATGAAGATCTGCTTTGACAACTGGGATGAACTGGGCGTCAAAGGCGCGATCATTCGTATTTACGGCAAGGTGGAAGCCTTCACCAATGGCGACCTTGTCAATGAAAGAATGGCGCATATTATTTTTGAAAAGGCAAATCCGAATATCAGGGGATTATATCAGGCGATCAACAGGGATTTCCTGATCCATGAATTTGCCGACACGGAATTCGTCAACCGCGAAGAAGACCTGGGCATCGAAGGCCTGCGTGAGGCGAAGATGGGCTACAACCCGGATCATCTGACTGAAAAGTTTGATGTCGTGCTGAAGAAATCATCTGACTGACCTGTTGACAAGGAGGAAAGATGAAAATCCGCAAATCTACACTCTCCGACGAGTCTGATGTAAAGGCGCTCTGGGGCTACTGCTTCGAACCGCCGACAGATCCGTTCTTTCAATGGTACTTCAAAGAGCTTGCCAAGCCGGAGGAAATCCTCGTAGGCGAGAACCAGGGCAGCATCGCATGCGACCTGCACCGCCGTCCTTATGACCTTTCCATCAGAGGGCTCCGCTATCCCGTCGACTACATCGTCGGCGTTGCGACCCACCCGGCAGCGCGCATGAGAGGGTACGCCAAGGAGCTCATCCGCGGCGAATTCCATCTCGCGCTGAAAGAAGACAAGCCCTTCGTCATCCTGATGCCGTCGGCCGCTTCCTTCTACCTGCCGATGGGCTTTGGCTTCTATGCCCACCAGTGGGAAAGAAGCGCAGCACCTGAAAGGCTCGCAGCTCTGGGAAGAAGAGCCGAATCCTGCCGGACTCTCACGAGCTCCAATGACTGGAAAGACCTCGCTTCGATTTACAGAGAATACACAAAGAAGAGAAACGGCTGGGCTTACAGGGATGAAAAATCCTGGGAGAAGCACATCGATGCACAGCTTCTTGAAGGCTATATCGCTGTCACCTATGACAGAAAAGGCCCATCCGGATACCTTTTCTACACCCTGGACGACAGAAAAATGATCGCCTCTGAAATGGCATTCAAGAACGAAGCAGGACGCAAAGCGCTCTATGCCTTCATGGCAGGGCATCAGGGCTCCGTCGATACCTGCGTATGGTACGAACCGCTTGACGACCACTCCTTCCGTTACTGGCAGGACGGCGCCGAGCATACATATATCAAGAACCGCACATTCCCCTTCATGCTCGGACGCGTCATCGACCCTGTCATCGCCTTTGACGGCCTTCCCTGCAGCAAGGAAATCAAGGGAGAAATCGCATTCCAGCTCATCGATTCCTTCCTTCCTGAAAACAGCGGCATCTACGTCCTCCGCGCCGAGGACGGCAGAATCCATGCCCTGAAGGAAGACGTCTTCTACGATCTGAAATGCCACATCGAAGACATCTCAGGCCTCCGCCTGGGCTCCGTTCCCGATCCCGTATTCAGCATCGACGCAGGAAGCCTCGCCGAACTCTTCATGGGCGCAGCCGACCTCTCCGAACTCGTCGAAGCAGAAAGAGCGAAGATCCTTCTCTCTGACGATGAAGCAGCAGAAAAAGCGGTGGACCTCGCCGTAGCCATGCTTCCAAGAGAACGCAACTGGATCAACGAATGGTTCTGATAAGGATAAAATAAAAGGGGCTGTGACAAAATGGTCAATTATTTTGCCACAGCCCTATTTCAATTGGGATATTCCGTTAAAAGATTATCTAACATTTATAAGCATTGACTTGGTCTGAATACCAAACAACCTCGCTGCGCTCGAAGGAAATGAACCTCCTCAGTCGGCTCCGCTGCCAGCTCCCCCTACGGGGCGAGCTCCGACACCCTGAGCGATGATGCTTCGCCTTTTTAGAAACTGCACCCCTTTCGCCCTTCGGGCACTTCCCTCCGTTGGGGGCAGCCCTGCGATGAGAAATGAAAAATATCCAATCTGATTTGTCTTAAACTTATATAACTTCGTTCGAGAAAAGAAGTCAGCACTTTAGTGGATTTTGTCACAGACCCTTTTGTCTGATACATTATGAATTTCCTCTATGCACTCCATGGTATAATAAAGGATATTATTTTCCTGTGGTAATGAGAAGAAACGGACATGAGCGAAGAAACGACGGAGAAGGAAGAGCGGAAGTATTTCACTTACATGGTGCGGTGCGCGGACGGGAGTCTTTATACGGGATTCACGGTGGATGATGTGCATCGGCGTGTGGCAGTGCATAATTCCGGAAAGGGCGCGCGGTATACGAGGAGCCGGCTTCCTGTGGTTCTGGCGTGGTATCACGAGTGGGGAACGGAGCATGAGGCCCGTTCGATGGAATACCGTTTGAAACGTATGAAGAAAGAGGAGAAGGAGGCCATGGCGGCTTCTTTCGGAGAGGAGAAAACGTGAATCCTGCTGTTAGAAGAACGAAGTATTTGACGGAGGCAGCGGCGGCTGCTGCGATTGCGGCGCTCCTGGTGCTGCTGAAGCTTTTGGCGCCGTTCCTGGTTTTCGTCACGATGATTGCGGCGGCAGTGCCGATTGCCATCATCTGTGATTTCCATGGCATGAAATGGGGACTAGGCACCTGCGTGGCTGAGGTTCTGATCGTGAATATGTTCGGCGGACCTGAAATCGGGCTGACGACGGCTTTCTATGCGGCGGCTCTCGGTCTTGCGATGGGGTATGGTTTCCGCCATAAGCTGTCGTATGCAAAGACGCTGAACCTGACAGCGCTTGCCTATATCGTGGAAATGTCGTACAAGATTGTTTTCTCCATTTATATTCTGGGAATCGCAGATGCGCTTTCGTCGATGATCGACCGTCTGGTGACGTTCGTCCGCTGGGCGTGGCAGCCGCTGTCCCAAATTTTCGGCTTCGACCCGGATCCCGGCAAGACAGTCTTCACGACGTCGGGCATCATCATGGTGGCTTTGATATTCGTCCTGAATGCATACTGCTATGCGTACCTGAATCTGGAAATCGGGAGCGATATCCTGAAACGCATCAAGGCAGGAAGAAGAGAATAGTAAAAAAAAAGAGAGGTTTCGTGATGAGGCTTCTCTTTTTCTTTTCCAGATTATTTGTCTCCTGGCTGTCCAGAGGGCGTCTTATCTGTAGCTGTAATTGTTGTAGGGATTTCCATCAGGATATGTGCGGTGATGGGGCTGTACGTAGGTACCGTCATTGCGCTGGTAGCCAGGGACATAGACATCAGCGGATGCGGTCTGGGCGCCTGCAAAGAGGGCAGTGAAAAGGATTGCTGCTGCGATGAGTTTCTTCATATACTTCTCCTTTGTCGAATCATATGATTCAGAAAATATTCCAGCCTGATAAAAGGAAATTTTATATCATGGCTAAAATGGAAACGGGTATCTTTTACTATAAAGTGGATGGCAGGGATTGTCAACGCAGGAAAGCGGCCTGAAATCGAAGAGAAATGGTTCTGCACTCTTCATTTCTTTCGAAAATATCGGGGAATAAGGCACTTGAAATGGAAATTGTTCTGAATTAACCTGTATAAAGATTTGTTTATTAATTATTTAACATTTTATGGTTAACCTGTAATTTTCGAAGAAGATGCCGCTTTATATTTCGATTTTCTTCCCAAAAATCAATTTTTATACTGTAAAAAAATTACTGGATGGCATATAATAAAATTAAACAAGAGTATCGGTATAAAAATTTAGGGAATGACTATTTTTCCCGGTGATGATGAGAGAAAGAGGGTATAAAGAAAATGACATCCGGCAAGGAAGATTATCTGAAAGCGATTTATCTCATCAGCGAATCCCATGAGCTGGTGACGAACAAGGAACTGTCAAACATGCTCCATGTATCGCCTCCGTCTGTTAGTGAAATGATTACGAAGCTGCAGAAGCAGGGGTATGTGGACTATACGGCATACAAGGGCAGCAAGATGACGAGGAAGGGCCGCCGCGAGGCAGGCCGCCTGCTGCGTTATCATTCTCTGTGGGAAGTGTTCCTCGTAGAGAAACTGGATTTCTCCTGGAGCGAGGCACATGAAATCGCAGAGGGTCTGGAACACCAGACGACGGAACCATTGTCTGAAAGACTGGACAATTTCCTGGATCATCCGGTCCACACACCGCGCGGTGATCCGATCCCGAGAAAGGACGGCAGCCGTTCCGGCATTACACACCGTCTCCTGAGCGATTTGGAAGTGGGCGAGATGAGCCACATCCGCCGTGTCATGGAAGATTACACGCTGATGGATTATGTCCAGGGCAAGAATATCGGTATCGACATGGAAGTGACTGTGAAGGAGAAGGAACCGTACGAAGGTCCGATTCTTCTCTCTACGCCGATCGGGGATATTTCCCTGAGCTACAAGGCAGCAGAGCAGATTTTCGTTGACGACGACTAATGAAGTAAAAATAAAAAGAGGATGATGAGGGAGGATTTCCTTCACCATCCTTTTTTGCATTCAGCGATTTCAGATTTCCTTTTCCCTTGCATTTCCTTCTTCACTTCTGTAAAATGAAAAAAGGGATAATCTTTTACAGATGATCCGGCCCCCATGCGGGGCTTTTTTGTTGCCTGTTTTCCCAGAGGCGGGCGGGAACGGCGCTTTTCGCCGGATTTGATGAAATCGGAAGTGCGTTACATGGCTAAGAATTATGATGTGATTATTATTGGCGCAGGCCCTGCGGGGATTTTCACTGCGCTGGAAATCGCAGATACGGGCCTTTCTGTGCTGATTCTTGAAAAAGGGCTGGATATCCGCGATCGTATCGCTTTGAACAAGAACAGGACGGCGCCGGCGAGCGACAGGCGCGCAAATATTGTCTCCGGCTGGGGCGGAGCGGGGGCTTTCTCTGACGGGAAGCTGACGCTGACGACGGATTACGGCGGCAATCTGGACGATTACATGAATAAGGGCGAATTGTCCCGCCTGATTTCCTACGTGGATTCCATTTACTGCCAGTTCGGCGGGGCAGACAGGAAGGTCTACGGGGATGAGCATCTGGAGGAACTCCATGCGCTGAAGAGAAAGGCAGCTGCGGCTGACCTGGCTTTCATTCCTGCCCGCATCCGTCATTTGGGGACGGACGTGAACAGCGAAATCCTCTCCCATATGAGAGACAGCCTGCCGAATAATGTGACTGTCATCGCTAAGACGCCGGTCGACACGATTCTGGCGGATAAGGACGGCAGCGTCCTTGGTGTTGTGGCTGGCGGAGAAACGTACCACTGCAAGTACCTCGTTTCCGCTCCGGGCCGTGACGGTGCTGAATGGTTTGCCGGCGAGGCGAAGAGACTGGGCCTCAAGACGAAGTCGAATGCTGTCGACATCGGTGTCCGCGTAGAATCTCCGGCTGAAATTTATGAACCGATCACCGATCTCTGCTATGAGTCCAAGCTCGTTTATTTCTCCGAAGACTTCGACGACCGCGTCCGCACCTTCTGCATGAACCCGTACGGCTTCGTCGTTACGGAGAATAACAACGGCCTCATGACGGTCAATGGCCACTCTTATGCGAATAAGAAGAGCCAGAATACAAACTTTGCGATCCTTGTTTCCAAGCAGTTCACCGAACCTTTCCATGAACCGATCGAATACGGCAAGTACATCGCATCCCTTGCCAATATGCTGGGCGGCGGCCCGATCGTACAGCGCCTGGGCGACCTTCGCGACGGACGCCGTTCGACGCCGGAACGCATCAGAAGAGGCCTTGTCCAGCCGACAATGCCATCTGCTGCACCGGGAGATTTATCTTTGGTCTTGCCATATCGCTTCTTAAAGGATATTATGGGGATGTTCGAAGCGCTGGATAAGGTAGCGCCGGGAGCCAATTCACGCCACACGCTTCTCTATGGCGTGGAAGTGAAGTTCTATTCCTCCCGGATCGAGCTGTCAAACAAGCTTGAAACAGTGATTCCTAATTTCTTTGCTATTGGTGATGGAGCCGGCATCACCAGGGGTCTTGCACAGGCCTCCGCAGCCGGCGTAGTCGTGGGTCGTGAAATTTGCGCCCGCATTGGTCAACCGAAAGGGGATATTTAAATGATTCCAAGGTACACACGTCCTGAAATGGGCAAGATTTGGGACGAAAGAAATGAATGGCAGACAATGCTGGATGTCGAGATCGCAGCCTGCGAAGCAAACGCGAAACTGGGCCGCATTCCTGAAGAAGCAGTAAAGGTCATCAAGGAAAAGGCAAACTTCGACGTAGACCGCATTCATGAAATCGACCATGAAATCAACCATGACATCATTGCTTTCCTGACAAACGTCGGCGAATACGTAGGCGATGAAGCCAAGTACATCCACATGGGCCTGACCTCCACCGATGTCAAGGATACCGGACTCAATGTCCAGATCAAACAGGCATCCCAGGTCCTCATTGCCGATCTGGAAAAACTCGCAGAAGTTCTGAAGAGAAGAGCTGTGGAATTCAAGTACACACCAACCATCGGCAGAACACACGGTGTCCATGCTGAACCGACCACCTTCGGCCTGAAAATTCTGCTCTGGTACTCCGAAACCCTCCGCAACATCGAAAGAATGAAACGTGCTGCTGAAGAAATGGCAGTCGGCAAACTCTCCGGCGCCGTTGGCACCTATGCGGATATCGATCCATTCGTAGAAACCTACGTATGCCAGAAACTCGGCCTCACTCCTGAAGTCGTAGCTACCCAGGTCGTTCAGCGCGATCACCATGCTGAATACATCTCCACCCTCGGCGTCATTGCAGGCGTTCTTTCCCAGATCGCTCTGGAAGTCCGCCACCTGCAGAGAACCGAAGTCAGAGAAGCAGAAGAATACTTCAGCCCGAAACAGAAAGGCTCCTCCGCAATGCCACATAAGAGAAACCCGGTCAAATCTGAAAGAATCTGCGGCATGGCAAGAGTCATCCAAGGCTACAGCGTACCGGCATTCGAAGACATTCCGCTCTGGCATGAAAGAGATATTTCCCACTCTTCCGTAGAACGTGTCATCATTCCGGATGCTACCATCGCTCTTGACTACATCCTGGACCAGACGACCAGCCTGATTGACAAGCTCCTCGTTTATCCGGAAAAGATGATGGCTGACCTGAACCTCACCGGCGGCCTCATTTACAGCCCGAGAGTACTCCTGGCCCTCGTTGCCAAAGGCGCTTACAGAGACACCGCTTACCGCTGGGTACAGAGAAACGCTATGAAACGCTGGCTGCAGGGTGAAGACTTCTATGAAAACCTCTGCAAAGACGAAGACGTCAGAAAGTATCTGAACGAAGAAGAAATCAAGGCATGCTTCGACTACAAGCCGATGCTCGTCCATGTCGATGAAATCTTTGCCAGATTCGGACTTTAATCAAAAAGCTGAAGGCTTATGAGGATCCGCCTGCCAACGCGGGCGGATTTCTCACACCTAAAGCCAAAGAAGGAGCACCATTCATGAATTTGACAGTCATCCTTGTCATTATCCTCACGACCGTCCTTTTCGTTCTGAACTACCGCATGCTGCAGATGAAGAAGAACGTGACGAACATCGTGGATCAGATCGTCGCAGCCCACAGCCGCGATAAAAACTTCAAGAACCAGGAATTCCTGCACTACTACAAATCCAACGGCAACATCTGGCTCTCCGCTATGGAGCCGATGTTCAGGAAATCCCTCACGCTGAAAGCAGCCGTCTGCGTATTCAGCATCGTAGGCGCTCTCGTCATGATCGGCCTTGCCTACGTAGAGGACATCTACATCCTGGCCGTCTACCCCTTCCTTCTTCTCGTATTCCTCATCAAACTGGCGATGGACATCGAACTCGTCTCCTCTGATGACAAGAAAAACGCGAAGAAATCCATGTCCAACTACGTGAAACTCTACCCGAACGATCCCACAGCCAAGGGCATCAAAGAAGGCAAGACAGACAAACTCCACGTATGGTACATGACAGCCAAGAAAACCTCCGTCCAGACCGGCCGTCTGGGCAAAGGCGGCGAAGCCCAGGAAGCCATCGCCAAAGCACAGGAAGGCAAAGGCCCCAAAGGCCCGAGACCCCCAAGATCCGGATTCAGAAAACCAGGCAGAAGATAAAAGAAACAAAAAAGAGATGCACAACAAAACGCTGTGCATCTTTTTTATATGGGTTTCTATACTCGCCTTCCCAGACGGGGAAGAATGCCCTTGACCTTGCCCTGGAAGGGAAGGTGCGCCGTATACCAGTTGACAGTAGCGGTAGCAACACAAATGTCTCATAAGTTAGTGTACGGGGCGGATGAGTTGCATTTCCTCAAGGCAAAGCCTTGGTTTTATGGTTTTCAAAAGGGTTGATTACCACAGCCGAAGGCTGGTTTTACGGTTTTCCAATCCTCAAAGGTTTTTCTCCCCCTCACCTCAGCTCCTTCTCCAGCTCTTCCAGCAGTATCTTTGACGCCGGCGTGAATGCCTGGTATTTCTTCCATATGACATGCATGGGCGAGGATAGCTCGGGGGAGAGCGGGATGAAGACGAGGCCGCTTCCTTTTCCTGTATGGACAAGATTGTCAAAACCGATGGGGTAGCCCAGTCCCTCCTTCACCATGAGCGTCGTATTGAAAAGAAGATCATACGTCGCCGCGATGTGGAGGCGGGGTGTTTCTTCCCCGAACCAGGAGAGCAGTTCTTCCTGCATGCCCTGACGGGAGACGATGAGAGGAAGGTCTTTCAATTCATCGAGCGTGATGCAGGATTTCCCGGCCAGCGGATCATCGTCCCTGGCAAGGATTCCCCAGCGGTCCTTGTAGGGGACAGTGATGCAGTTGTACTTGGAAAGATCGGCGCTCTGCACGATGACGGCCATGTCGAGGAGACCCTTGTCGATGCGCTCCGTCACGGCATCCGTCTCACTGCTGTAGAAATGGAAATGGATATTCGGGTAGCGCTTCTGCACAGTGCGCGCTGCATGCATGAAAAAGGACAGCCCGGACGATTCCGCGCACCCGATGCGGATGTCGCCGCCGGTGATTTCATCCAGCGATTTGAATTCAGAGGCCGTCTTGTCCACCATGTCGAGGATGTCCTCCGCGCGTTTCCGGAGAAGCTGTCCTTCATCCGTCAGATGGATGCGGTGGCTGCTCCTGACGAAAAGAGGCCGGCCCAGTACCTCCTCCAGTTCCTTCAGCTGCCGGGACAGCGTCGGCTGCGACACGTGGAGAAAAGCCGCCGCCTTTGTGATATTCTCTTCCCTCGCCACTTCCAGAAAGTATCGTAATACACGGATTTCCATGGAACACCTCCTTATTTCTTCATTGTACAGGAAAGAGAAGATATTTGAAATGTGAATATCTAGGGATAATTAAAGAGTATTTTAAATATCTCGCGGAAATGAGTAGAATAAAGTTCTAAGTGAAATATGGAAAGTGAACGACATGACAGAAAAGAAATTACCGCCCCTCGCACTGGGCGCATGGTCCTGGGGCACCGGAATGGCTGGCGGAGACCAGGTTTTCGGAAATCACTACTTCGAGGACGACCTCCGTTCCGTTTTTGATAAAGCTATGGAAAAAGGACTGACCCTCTGGGACACAGCAGCCGTCTACGGAGAAGGAACGTCCGAAAGAATCCTGGGCAATTTCGTGAAGGATGTGCCAAGAGAAGATGTCCTCATTTCCACGAAATTCACCCCGCAGATTGCAGGCCCCGGGGATGACGCCATGGAAAAGATGCTGGAGGGAAGCCTCTCCCGTCTTCACACGGACTACGTGGATATCTACTGGATCCACAACCCGATGGACGTCGAACGCTGGACGAAGGACCTCATTCCTCTCGCCAAGAGCGGAAAGATCAGGAAAATCGGCGTTTCCAATCATAACCTTGCTGAAATCAAGAGAGCGCAGGAAATCCTGGCAGAAGACGGACTTTCCATTTCCGCCATCCAGAACCATTACAGTCTCCTGCACCGCTCCTCCGAAAAAGCAGGCATCCTGGATTACTGCAAAGAGCATGGCATCACATTCTTCTCCTACATGGTATTGGAGCAGGGCGCGCTCTCCGGAAGGTACGACGAAGCACATCCATTTCCTGAAGGAACAGGGCGCGGCAATTCCTACAATTCGTACTGGAAGGAAATCGGGAAACTCGTCGAAGCATTGAGAGAAATCGGAAAGGCGCATGGAGCAAAGCCATCCCAGATCGCAGGCGCATGGGCGATTGCCAAAGGGACGCTTCCGATTATCGGCGTGACGAAAGTCTATCAGGTAGAAGAAGCCGCAAAGATGGCGGACATCCATCTGACCGGAGATGAAATCAGCAGCCTGGAAAGTCTGGCGGATAAAGCCGGCATTTCCACGCTTCGTGAATGGGAAAAGGAGATGGCATGATGAAAGTACTGGGCATCTGTGCAAGCGCAAGAAAGAACGGAAACACAGCAATCATGATGCGGAAGGTCTTCCGAAGCCCTTGAGAAGGAAGGCATCGAGACCGAGCTCGTCCAGTTCGCCGGGACCGTCATAGAGCCGTGCAAAGCGTGCTGGGCATGCGCAGGAAGAGGAAACTGCGTCCATAAGAACGACTGCTTCCGCGAAGTCTTCGAAAAAATGAAAGAAGCAGACGGCGTGCTTCTGGGCTCCCCGTCCTATTCCGCCAATGTATCCGCCAACATGCAGGCATTCCTAGAAAGAGCGGCCGTCGTCTGCGACCTGAACCCGGGCCTCGTGAAACACAAAGTAGGCGCCGCCGTCGCCGCTGCCAGAAGAGCCGGCCCCCTGCAGGCCATCGATACCATGAACCATTTCTTCCTGAACCATGAAATGGTCGTGGCAGGATCGACCTACTGGAACATGGCCTACGGAAGACTCCCGGGCGAAGTCGAAAAAGACAAAGAAGGCATGGCCAACATGCAGAACCTCGGAGAAAACATGGCATTCCTCCTGAAGGCCATCGAAAAAGCAAAAGAAAATAATTGAGACGCCAAAAAAGGATGTACATGGGATTTCCCGCTGTACATCCTTTTCATTTTCAGAAGGAAGAATCGATTCATTTCGCCCTCCTTTTTACTGATCCTTGAGATGCTGGTACATGACCCTTGCAAAAGTTTCGACCTTGGCCAAATCCTCATCATTCGGATGCCTCGCTGAACCTGAGAGGAGGCAGCACTCACTCAGGATTCTCGTCTCCGTATTTCCGAATGGATATTTTTCAAACATTTTCCGTACCGTCTCTTTCGATACGGCTCCCCGGCAGAGGAAGGTTCCTTTCGGGAAACTGTCCGAGGGGAGAAGGTTTTTGGCATTTTGCATGCTGGCGATGGCGTGCGCCGATTCCGGGTCGGCTGCCAGCGTAGCAAAGAGGAATATGTGACGGTTCGTCAAATGGCGAAGCACGTTCTCCGCTTCTTCGCAAGCCATCCCTCCCTCGATCCAGAAACCAAGGAAAACACAATCATAAGCGGAAAGGTCTCCGGCCTCTTCAATAGAAGAAAGTTGAAACGATTTCATGCGCGGCAATGGCTGAATACAGGAAGGTGGGGGCCTTGCCTGCGAAACCTGGGGATGGGAAGGAACCTTTCTTTCATCCCTCCTCCCTCCAGAGCTCCGGCCAGATGCAGCCGTGATGAACCCGATGGAAACCGAATGGATTTCCTGCATGGGGGATTGTCTATGCCGGGAGAGAGACGTCCCGGACCTGCATACGGGGGTATGTCGGGTAATTCAAATATCTCTATCAACAACTAAAGGATACCATAAAAAATGTAATTGGTGCTATATAATATTATTATAGGAGTTATGGATAAATCGAAGGAGATGGGCAATTACTGTACCATCTTTACTATACTATCTAAAAATATAGTATAAATGTGGTATATTGGAAGAAAAGAAGTCAGGCGGAAATCCGCCAAAAGGAGGAACTATGTACCGCGTGCTTTTTGTCTGCCACGGCAATATCTGCCGTTCGCCGATGGCGGAATTCATCATGAAGGATCTGGTGGAGAAGGCAGGGCTTTCTCAGGAAATTTTCGTTTCCTCAGCTGCTATGACGTCGGAGGAAATAGGAAATGATATGTACCCGCCGGCCAAGAGGATGCTGACGGCAATGGGCGTGCCTTTCGAGAAGAGGAAAGCCCGCCGCATGACGAAGGCGGATTATGAGGAAAATGATATCATCATCGGGATGGATGAGGAGAACTGGCGATACCTGCTTCTTCTGACGGGCGGTCGGAAGGAAAAGCTGCACCTCCTGATGGATTACACGGACAGGCCCGGCGAGGTTGCCGATCCCTGGTACACGGGAGATTTCAAGGAAACGTACCGGGATATTCTGGACGGATGCAGAGGACTCCTTGCTGCTATTCGGAAAGATGAAGGAATATAGAATTTCATAAGTTTTTCTTATAGAAAGATGGCCGGATTTGAATTGATTCGGCTGTCTTTTCTTTTTATACTTAAGGTAGGAAGGAATGCATTTGTTACGGCAGGAATGCCGGTAAGGGGGGAATAGACATGAAAGCAGGAGTATTTGTAGAACCAGGACGTGTCAAGGTCAATAATGAAGTGCCGATCCCGAAGGTAGAAGGCGAGAATGAAGCCGTGATCCGCGTGCTGCGTGCATGCGTCTGAGGTTCGGACCTCTGGTGGTTCCGCGGCATCAATCCGCGTCCGCATGGAAGCTTCACGGGTCATGAAGCCATCGGCGTCGTCGAAGAAGTCGGAAGCGCTGTCACGACGGTCAAGAAAGGCGATTTCGTCATCGCTTCATTCACCCATGGCTGCGGCTGGTGCGCTGCGTGCCAGGCCGGCTTTGACGGCAACTGCCTCAATGCGCCGCAGGAAATGAATGCAGGGTATCAGGCAGAATATGTCCGCTTCAAGAATGCGGGCTGGGCCCTGATCAAAGTACCGGGCGAAGCTTCGGACTACACCGATGCCGACCTCAATTCCTTCCTGACACTGGCCGATGTCATGGCGACCGGCTACCATGCCGCCGCTTCGGCTGAAGTGAAGGAAGGGGATACCGTCGTCGTCATGGGTGACGGCGCTGTCGGCCTCTGCGGCGTCATTGCCGCCAGAATGCGCGGAGCCAAGCGCATCATTGCCATGAGCCGCCACGTAGACCGCCAGGAACTCGCCCTTGAATTCGGTGCAACAGACATCGTCGCAGAAAGAGGCGATGAAGCTGTCGCCAAAGTCATGGCGATGACCCACGGATCCGGCGCCGACGCTGCCCTTGAATGCGTAGGCACACAGCTCTCGCTTGATACAGCAGCCAAAGTATGCCGCCCGGGAGTCATCGTAGGACGCGTAGGCGTACCGCATGGAGAAGACGTCGATACCTCCATCCTCTTCTGGAAGAACGTAGGACTTAGAGGCGGCGTCGCACCAGTCACGACCTATGTAAGAAACATCCTTCTCCCCGCCGTCCTGAACGGCACCATCCATCCAGGAAAAGTCTTCACCAAGAGATTCACCCTCGATCAGATCCAGGAAGCATACGATGCCATGGACAGAAGAGAAGCCATCAAATCCCTCCTCGTCATCCATGATGCATAAGGAAATAGGGAAATAAGGCAAGCAAAAAGGACTGCAGGATGAGCAATCATTCCCGCAGTCCTTTCCTATTTTCTATTTCCTGTTTCTTATTCATCTTCATCGTCTTCGAATTTGCTCTGCCAGAGCATTTCGTTGTACTTGTTCTGATAGAATTCCGCTTCTTTCTTTTCGCGCCAGAAGGAGCGGTCGTCGCAGATGGCGACCATTTCGTCGGCGATTTCTTCCATGCTCGGCATGTCGGCATGGGTGAGGTAGTGGAGCATTTTTCCCATGGCGCGTTCGGTGCCAAGTCCGGCGGCGAGGGCGGTGCCGAATTCGGGCGGGTAGCCCATGGCGCTGACTTCCTTTTCTATTTTCGCGCGAAGGCGCTGTCTTTCTTCGTTGTCTATGAAATGTGGTTCCATGAGGCCTCCTTGTTTCCCTTATCTTATAGGAAGAGGGCAGATTTGACAATAGATGCATAGATGCTCCCTTATGGTGTAAAATAGTAGGAAGAGGTCGCAGCATGCGGCTGAAAGAATGGGGGGATACCAAGATGGAAGATGTGAAAGATTTGCTGGGCCGGCTTTTGAACCGCGTCGATGGAAGCGGGATTTCCGATGAGGATCTGAACCGCCAGATCAATGCGATTTACAGCATTTACGCCAGCGCTGTCGGATCGGAACAGATCATCGTGCAGGCGAGCCGGTTCAACGCTTTGAAATATATTCATGACGAGAATCCGCGAATCCGGCTGATCGGAATGGAGCGGCTCATCCTGGAGAGCCGCGAATACACGCACCAGCCAGCTGACGATGAGATCCCCGCCATCCTGGATAAACTGGAGGACAAGCTGGCAGAAATGCTGGCGCGCCAGGCGGTGGAAAAGCAGCTCGAGGAAAAGATCGCTGATCGTCTGGACGAACGTCATCAGGAATATGTGAATGAGATCCGTCAGGAAATCATTGAAGAAGAAATGGGCGAGGGCGAGTCTCCTGCGAACAGGAAGAAGATGGAAAAGCTCGAGGCGATGGACAAGGTGAAGCTGACTTCCACGGTCATGCAGGTCGTCCGTCCGCAGAGCTTATCTGAAATCGTGGGGCAGGACCGTGCCGTGAAGGCGCTGGCTTCCCGCATCGCATCCCCGTATCCGCAGCACCTCATCCTTTACGGGCCTCCGGGTGTCGGCAAGACGACGGCGGCAAGGCTGGTCCTGGACGAAGCGAAGAAGCTTCCTTTCACGGCCTTTGGCGAGAATGCGCCATTTGTCGAATGCGACGGCACAACGCTCCGCTGGGACAGCCGGGACATGACGAACCCATTGATCGGTTCTGTCCATGATCCGATCTATCAGGGCGCGCAGAGGGATCTGGCGGATGAAGGCATCCCGGAACCAAAGCCCGGCCTTGTGACGGATGCGCATGGCGGCGTCCTTTTCATTGATGAAATCGGCGAACTCGATCCGATGATGCTGAATAAGCTCCTCAAGGTGCTCGAAGACAAGAGGGTTCATTTCGAATCGGCTTACTATGATGAAGATGCGCCAGGCATCCCGGAATATATCAGGAAACTTTTCAAGGAAGGCGCACCGGCAGATTTCATCCTGATCGGTGCTACGACAAGGGACCCGTCGGAAATCAATCCGGCGATCCGCTCGCGCTGCGCAGAAGTTTTCTTCGACCCGCTCCAGCCGGAGCATGTCATTGAAATCGTCAATCATGCAGCCGAGAAGCTGAAGGTGCACTTGGACGACGGCGTCGCCCGCCTCATCAGCGAGTACACGATGGAAGGCAGAAAGGCCGTGTCCCTTCTGGCGGATGCCTACGGGCTTGCCGTCTATGAGAAGGGGAGCGCCGATGCGCCTGTCATCACGCTCGATCTCATGAAGAAGACAGCGATGGCATCCCGCCTCTCCCCCTGGTATGACAAGGTGGCAAGCGACGTGCCGAAGGTCGGCCATATTTACGGCCTTGGCGTTGCAGGGTACTGGGGAAGCACGGTCGAAATCGAAGCGACCGCATTCCCGGCAAGGGAAGAAGGAAAAGGGACGATCCATTTCAATGAAACGGCCGGTTCCATGGCCAAGGATTCCGTCGCAACGGCGGCATCGGTGGTGCGCGAGCTCACGGACAAGGTCCTTTCCGATTACGACCTCCACGTCAATATCGTGGGCGGCGGAAATATAGACGGCCCCTCGGCGGGCAGCGCCATCACGGCGGCGATCATTTCAGCCGTGGAAAAGATACCGCTCCGGCAGGACTATGCTGTGACAGGGGAAATTTCCCTCTCCGGCGAAGTGAAGCCGGTCGGCGGCGTGTATGAAAAAGCATTCGGCGCGCGTCAGGCGGGCATGAAGGGCATCCTTATTCCGGAGGGAAACCGTTCGGATATCGAGGAAGGGCACCTGGGACTGACCGTCACGCCGGTGAAGAATATCCGGGAAGTACTCGACAAGATGCTTGTCAGGACACCCAAGACGGCAGGAGAGGAGCCTTTGCAGGTATAAGGAGGAATTGGTTTGGCAGATACAAAAAAACGCGGCCAGGGAGACTTTCGGCGTGAACCGAAGCCGGACACGAGCTCGATGATTCTGTCCCGCGTCCCGCCGCAGAATGTGGATGCGGAGAAGTCCGTCCTGGGCGCTATGCTCCTCGACAAGGATGCGATCCTTATGGCAGAGGACAAGCTGACGCCGGAGGATTTCTACCGCGAGGCGGATGCCGTCATTTTCAAGGCGATCCTGAACTTGTCCCACAGGGGCGAGCCGGCGGATATCCTGACGGTCACGGAAGAATTGAAGCGCATGGGGCGCCTCGACGATGTGGGCGGCGTTCTTTACATCAATGAACTCCCCATGAATGTCATCTCCCCGAAGTCCGTCGACCGCCATGCCGATATCGTGGCAGGCAAGGCCAAGCTGCGCCGCCTGATCGATGCGGCCGGCATCATTGCCGAGGAAGCGTATTCCGAGCAGGATGCGGTCGAAGACATCACGGACAATGCGGAAAAGTCCATCCTCGAAGTCACGAGGGATGAAAGAAAGAGCGACTTCACGCCGATTGGGGAAGCCGTGCAGAACGAGCTGGAAGAAATTTCCAGAAAGTTCCGCAATAAGGAAACGATCACAGGCATTGCGACGGGCTTCCCGTCCCTGGATGCTCTGACGAGCGGCTTCCAGAAGGGCGACTTCATCATCGTCGCTGCCCGCCCGTCCATGGGTAAGACGGCCTTCGTCCTCAATATGGCAAAGAATATGAGTATTTCCTCGGCGCACAAGCATGTTGCCTTCTTCTCTCTGGAAATGTCCCGAGAGCAGCTCGTGCAGAGACTTCTCTGCTCCACGGCCCTGATCGACAGTGCCAAGCTCCGCACCGGCCGCATTTCCACGCAGAAGGAATGGGACCAGCTCGCCAATGCAGCCAGCGTCCTCATGGATGCGCCGCTGTATATCGACGACACGCCGGGCGTCTCGGTCTCCGAGATCCGCTCCAAGTGCCGCCGCCTCAAGGCCGAGCAGGGGCTCGACATCATCATGATCGACTACCTCCAGCTGATGCAGGCCAAGAGCGCCGCAAGAAGCGGGGATAACCGCCAGCAGGAAATTTCCGAGATTTCCCGATCGTTGAAGAGCCTTGCCCGTGAGCTGAATGTCCCTGTCATCGCGCTTTCCCAGCTTTCCCGAAGCGTCGAAGCGCGTCAGGACCACAGGCCGTTCCTCTCCGACCTCCGTGAATCCGGATCTCTGGAACAGGATGCCGATATGGTCAGCTTCCTTTACCGCGAAGCGTACTACAACCGTGAAATCGAGGATGATGACCCGAGAAAGAATGAAACGGAAATCATCCTGGCCAAGAACAGAAACGGTCCGGTCGACACTGTGAAGCTCCACTTCGCCGGCCAGTTCACGCTGTTTTATGAAATCACGAATCAGGAACCGCCGCCCGATATGCAGTGATCCTGACCTTGGAAAGAGGGAAATATTATGGATTTATTCGGACATGAGGATCCCGAAGACCGCCTGGCAAGGGAAAGGCAGATGTCGTATGCGTCGCATGAGGAAATCAAGCGCGCCATCGAAGCCTGCCATCGCTGCCATCTCCGTGATGAGGGAGGCCTCGGCCCCGTCCTTTCGACAGGCCCGGCCGATGCTCCGCTCATGATCGTCGGGGAGGGCCCCGGGCGTGTGGAAGATGATTACGGCGGACCCCTGATTGGTCCGTCGGGACAGCTCCTCGACAAAGCTCTCGCCTCCGTCGGCATCACGCGCGACCATGTCTATGTGACGAATATCGTGAAGTGCCGCCCGCGCGGCAACCGCACGCCGACGATCGAGGAAGGCCATTTCTGCGGATCAATATGGCTTGCTGAAGAAATCCGGCAAGTAAAGCCGAAGGTCATCATCGGCCTTGGCAAAGTCGCCCTCCGTTTCTTTCTGGGAAGAGACGCGGGCATCGTCCGTTCGCGCGGACACTGGATCGACTACCACGGGATACCCGTCATGCCGACCTTCCATCCGGCCTACCTCCTGCGCCAGACCGGCCATGAACTCGTCGAAGCCAAGTGGCAGGTCTACTACGACCTGAAAGCGGCGAAGGAAAGGGCTGAAGAAGCAGCGCCTGACTGGGTGTGGAAGAGTGAAACACCGCCGAACCTTCTTGAGGAGCTTACCGGCGAGCGTGAGAAACGCCACGCGGGAGGGCCTCATTTCTGACAGAAAAATAACGGATGCATTCCTTTGACACAGGGCCGCCTTTGCGGTATCCTGTCAATATGTCGCAAGACATGGAATCCATCCGTTTCTTTATACCCGGGAAGGGTTTTCATAAAAAGGGGAAATTGCATTGCTGAAGAAAATCATTCTGGCCGCATCGATCGTGATCGCGCTCTCGCCCGTCATCGGGATTGAGGCCAAGACTCCGGCATCCAGTAAGGGGAAGCAAGCGCCGGCTCCCATTGTTACGATCACATCCAGCGCGCCTGCCGCAGAGACAGTGAAGGCAGAGCCTGAAAAAGAAGCGCCTGTCCAGGTCAAAATCACGCCGGCCAAGGCAGAGACCAAGGCAGAAACGACCGAAAAGGAAGGAAAGAAGAAGCCTGCCTTTGAAGACAAGCGCATAGAAATTAACCTTGCCAGCCGCCTCCTGACGCTCTATCAGGGAGACGTGGGCATCCGCATGTACCCGGTCGCTCCAGGCAAGCCTGACTCTCCGACGCCTGTCGGCAGAAGAAAAGTCGTCGATATGGAAATCAATCCGACATGGATCGATCCGGACCATCCGGAAGTGGAAATCCCATCCGGCCCTGACTGCCCGATCGGCTACCGCTGGATCGGCATCGGCGGCAACTACGGCATCCACGGGACAAACGTCCCCTCTGCCATCGGCACCTATGCGTCCCATGGCTGCGTCCGCCTCAATGAAAAAGACGTCGAAGACCTTTATGCGCACATTGTCAAAGGCATTCCCGTCGACATCATCTACGAACGCGTCGTCATCCACGTGCAGCCGGACAAGACGCTGACCTACTACGTCTATCCCGACGGTTACCACAGAGAACCGCTGACCGTCAAGGATATCGAAAATAAGCTCGCTCCTTACGGCGCCTCTGCTTTCGTGAATGAAGACCAGGTCAGGGAAGCCATCGAATCCTCCGACGGCCAGCCGAACTACGTCGCCAAAGTCTACGACCTTTACGTCAAAGGAACGAAGCTTTCCGACAAGGCCCTCGGCAAAGACGGTGCTGTCTACATCCCCGTCATGCCCGTCGCCAATGCGGCAGGCGTCCGTGCCGAATGGTCCCCGAACTGGCAGCAGGTCAGGACCAAGTACGGAAGAGCACCGGGCATCTCCAAAGGCGGCTCCCTCTACGTTAATGCCAACGAAGCAGCTGCCCTCTTCGGTCTCAAAGGCACCCTCGAAGACAACGGCACCTACGTCATCCAGTAAAATGGTCTCTTGATATTTGTCACCATTTCTTTTATACTGACTTCAAAAGGTACCTCTGTCACCATAGACGCGTTATTCGCTACGCGTTGGCGACGAGGTACTTTTTTATGTGTATTATCAAAGACAAAAGCATCTCCCCGGCGCGGCAGCTGCGCGTTTTGAGGAGATGCTTTTTTGCAGATGATGGGGATTTTTAGTCGTCTACTTTCCATGAGTCCGGAAGGAGGCAGCCGACGAGGATGCCCACGACGAGGACGCCGCACTTGATGCCTGAGGGCATGAAGAGGTCGGCGACGGCGTACATCAGGACGACGACGGCGGCGAGTTCCTTTCCCCTGGGGTAGACGCGGTAGCGCTGGAACCAGGAGGAGAAGAGGATGACGTTCGCAATGAGCGTCAGGAAGAGCTGCGCGCCTGTGATGATGACGAGCGTCGTCATCTGCGGCAGCTGGAGCAGATAAGCCGCTGTCATGATGCCGATGGCAATGAGGGCGACGGGGATAAGGAAGAGCATCCTTTTGATGAATGTTTTCCTTCGTATGGTCTTTCTCCAGTCGAATGCGTTCTTCCTGTATGCCGAGAAGGCGAGGATCAGGATGGTGAGGACGTATTCGGCAATGAAAAACAGATTGGCCTGATGAGGTGTCATAGTGTTCCTTTCCCAATAAAACAGGACGGGCTCATTCGCTTGCGAGCTCGTCCTCATCTATAAAGTGCGGCTTCTTGCGGAGCGTCTTGTCCGCATAGCGTGCGATTTCTATGAAATTTCCATCCGGGTCGATGAGGTAGATGCTCTTCATCGGTCCGCGGGCGCCGTTTCTATCGACGATGCCGGTCACAAGCGGTGCATGGCGTTCTTCCAGCTCGCGGAGCACGTCTTCCATCGGATCGTCCGTGATGAGGCAGAGATTGATGATGCCCATGCGCACAGCGCTCGGAGCAAAGTCCGTCAGTCCTTCTTTCAGCGTGATTTCACAGGAACCGAAGTATAGGCAGATTTGCCCGTCTTTTTCATGCGCTTCCATGGAAAGGACATCATGATAAAAGCGGAGACACCGGTCGATGTCCGGCGTGGTCAGTACGATATGGTGATTATCGCGTAGTTTCATGAATTCCCCTCTTTTCTTGTCTCTTTCGGAAGTATGGTTATTATTTTAATGACTTTCGTTCAAAAGTGCAAACCGTAATGCACGATACACAATAAAAGAATGTGAAAGAAGAACTCTTCATCCACATTCCTTTATTTTATTCTTATTCTATTATATACGATGAATCAATGATTCGTAAGTCTTACCGGGCCAGCGCGTCCTTGCCGCCTGCGATGCCCGGATGGGTCATCTCATAGGGCGAGAGAATTTTCTGGATCGCGCTTTCAGAGAGGAGCTTCCTTGCAAGGAGGATTTCCCGCACGGGCCGTCCTGTCGTGTAAGCTTCCCTCGCAGTCGCGGCGCACTTTTCGTAGCCGATATGCGGGAGGAGCGCTGTGATGACGCCGACGCTGTGGTCGACCCAGCTCTTGCACTGCTCTTCATTCGCCTCGAGGTCCTTCAGCAGTTTCTCAGTGAATGTGGTGACTGCATTCGTGAGGTAGAGGAAGGAGTGGAAAAGGTTGAAGGAAAGGACCGGCTCCATGACGTTCAGTTCGAGCTGCCCGTTTTCGACGGCCAGTGTCAGGGTAAGGTCATTCCCAATGACCTGGTAGCAGGTCTGGTCGAGGACTTCGGCAATGACCGGATTGACTTTGCCTGGCATGATCGAGGAACCGGGCTGGCGGGCGGGCACCTTCAGTTCATTGAGGCCGCAGCGCGGGCCGGATGCCATGAGACGGATGTCATTGGCAATCTTGATGAGGGAAAGGGAAACGACCTTGAGCGCGCCGGAGACATCGGCAAAGCAGTCTGTCGTATTCGTCGTGTCGATCAGGTTGTCCGCTGTCTTGAAGGAAAAGCCGGTCAGCCGGGAAAGGATTTCCGGGAAGAGGCGGATGTATTCCGGTTCTGCATTGAGCCCGGTGCCGACGGCGGTGCCTCCCATGTTGAGCGCTTCCAGAGAAGAAAGGGAAAGGGAAATGCGGCGGATCCCGCGGCGCACGGCAACGGCATACGAATCCATTTCCTCGCCAAGGGTGATCGGCACAGCGTCCTGGAGGTGCGTGCGTCCCATCTTGATGACGTCCTTGAATGCTTCTCCCTTTTCATCGAAGCCTCTTGCCATGGAAGAAAGCGCATCCATCAGGCGGTATGCCTTCCTAACGAGGCAGACCTTGATCGAGGTCGGGAAGACATCGTTCGTCGACTGCGCCATGTTTGCATGGTTGTTCGGTGAAATGATGTCATAGCGGCCCTTCGGATAGCCGAGTAGTTCGAGCGCGCGGTTGCAGAGGACTTCATTCATGTTCATATTGACGGATGTGCCGGCGCCGCCCTGGATGGGATCCAAAGGAAACTGGTCGAGCAGTTTTCCTTCGATGATTTCATCCGCTGCGCGTATGATGGCGTCCCCGATTACGGGATCCATCCGTCCTGTCTTCAGATTGGTCAGGCAGGAAGCTTTTTTGACGACAGCCATGGACTGGATGAAATCCGGGTCAAGCTGCGCGCCGGTGATCTGGAAATTTTCCATAGCTCTCATCGTCTGCACGCCGTAATATACCTCATCAGGTACGAGTTTCTCTCCCAGAAAATCATGTTCCTTTCTCATTTTGCAAGCCTCCTGTAAATGAAATAGATAGATTTGATAGAAATGGATAACTTTTCCTTATAGCAAAACAGAGCTTTACATAAGAAAAGGGGGCAGAGCTTCCGCACGAAGCGGACCGCTCTGCCCCACGAAGAAGGGCGTCCGGCACTGCTCTGCCGGACGCCCTTGTCGCTCTTATGTACTTATGGAAATGCTCTAAGGAGTGCTCTCCTATAAAAGTAGTGTACATCTATCACCGAAGAGTGTCAAGAAAAATTTTGTCAAATTTCTGTAAGGAGAAAAGGAGCAGCTTTTGCTCATTTCTTTGAGAAAAAGTATATTTTCCAGGGCTGACAAGAATTGTAGACCTATTTTCTCATCAGATTCAAAGAATAAAGAGTTAACAATTTATTTTTGAACAATTGCAAGATAGATATAACAGAAAAAAGAGGACCCGTCGGGCCCTCCTTGGCTTTTCATGGAGCGGATGAAGGGAGTCGAACCCTCCTGTCCAGCTTGGGAAGCTGGCGTTCTACCGATGAACTACACCCGCATATTCAATTACTAAGTAATCATATCATTTTTTGTGAAAAATTTCCAGTCCCACTCTCAAAGCTGCGATAAAGCTTGAAGAAACCGAAGTTTTCAGGGAATGCTTTAAAGCGCTAAAAATTTTCATTAAGTCCCGGAAAACGCGAGAAATCTATATATCGCGAATTCAGAAAAGTGAATACGATTTTACAAAAATTATGAAAATCAATAATAATTCATACTATTTCCAAATATAAACTAACAATAAACTCAAATCTATATTAATAGAAATCTATAAAATTTTAAGCATAGTAGAGCTTATTGAAGAAAATCTAACATATAGCAATTTTCGATAAAAACTGATATAATATTTTCTAATAAATCAGTATATTTTTTGTTTATTATTTCAGCAATACGGCGTATTCCTTTTTGATAAATTGACAAGCGGAGAATAGAGAAATGGACAAATTCAAAAGGTTTCGTTTCTTCTTTTACTTGCCGATCATTATTATCGGCTTGCTCTGCACGATTGTCTTCGACTGGGCTCTCTATGTCCAGGAGGAAAAAACCCTACAGAACTGGATGCAGCAGATCGCGGATGCAGAAATCCTGCATCTGAACCGCGCCATGGACAGGTATATCAATATTTCAGCGGCCATCGAGGACCATTTGATGGAGAACAGGGGACTTCCCCCGGGGGATTACATGCGTAATCTCTACTTCTACTCGATGAGCCAGTCTTTGCGTGAAATAGAGATCCAGACGGCGCCGGACGGACAGGTGCGCCCAATCTATCCGCAAAGCGGCAGTGTGCTTTCCGGTTTCAACCTTTTCGGAGAGAACCAGTTTGCCAAGCGCGCAGCTTATGGAAGAGCGCAGGATGTCGTCGTCATTGAATCCGGCGTTCCTATGGCAGACGGCACGACGGGTATGGCAGTCGTCCGTCCTGTTTTCATGGACAGGACAGCCGATAAATCCTTCTGGGGCTACATCGTGGTAGCAGTCGACCAGGACAAGCTCGTCCACGAGGCGAATATCGACCGCCTCGACCAGATGGGCATCGTCTATACGCTGATGAGAAAAGGCTATGGTGAGTCCGAGTACACTTTGATCGACACGAATCAGAACTCGACGCACAGGGCGATCGATGCATGGAGCACGATCCAGTCCTCCGGCACCGTCGATGGGGACGAATGGCGCCTCATCATGCATCCGACAGGCGGATGGGTGAACTTCTGGCTGCTCTTCATTTCCACATGGGCAGGCCTCATCACCACATTCATCATTGCATGGCTCTGGCAGAGAAATAAGCGTCTCCGCTTCATCGGCGAGACAGATGCGCTGACAGGCGTATTCAACAGAAAGGGCGGCGACATCGCCGTCGACAAGTACCTGCGTACGAACCCGAGAAAATCGGCGATGGTCATTGCCGTCGACGTGGATAATTTCAAAATCATCAACGACGTCTACGGTCATGCGGCAGGGGATCTTGCACTGAAGACCTTCGTCCGCGACATGAAGCGCATCTTCGGCGCCAATGCGATCATCACCAGAAACGGCGGCGATGAATTCGTCATCTTCTGTCCTTACAATAATAAGGAAGGCGTTTTCAATGATATGCGCCGCTTCACGGAAGAACCGCATATCTTCGGTTTCAACGACAAGGAAATCCATTTCACTTCGTCGCTTGGCTGCGCTGCATACCCTGAACAGGGAAGCAACTACGGCAACCTCTGCATCAAGGCAGACTTCGCCCTCTACGGCGCGAAGATCGACGGCAAGTCCGGCTGGAGGAAGTTTGATTCTTCCCTGACGGAACTCCGCCACCGTTTCCAGTTCGGCTTCAACCTGAGCGATATGGCAAACGGCATGCCTGGTGCCATGATCGTCTACAAGGCAGACAAGAGCGGCAAGCTTCTCTTTGCGAGCCACATGGCCATCGATTTCTTCGGATGCACGGACTGGGACGATTTCATGAAGTACACCAGGACCACTGTCTGGAAGCTCATCTATACCGAAGACCTCCAGTATGTCCGCTCGGAAATCAAGAGACAGACGCATCTTGAGAAGAACAAGAACAATATTCACTTCGTCAACCACCGCATCGTCACGAAGGACGGCAGAGTGAGGGAAGTGGAAATCATCGGGCGCCTGCGCCACAATGCATTCTACGGCAACCTGTACTATGTAACCCTCTATGACCGCGAGCAGAAGCTTGAAAATCTGAGCTCGGACAAGCACCCCTGCAAAAACAAGCATGTGGGAATGAAGCCGGATGAAAAGAAAGATGATAAGTAGTTTATAATAAAAGGACTGTGAAAGATGGGATGACCATTTCTCGCAGTTCTTTTTTATTTCCATACAAATCGGCAAGGCTCTGTTTCTTACGATTTCCTCATGTCATGGTAAAATAATAAAAAAGGAGGAATTATGGAAACGAAATATTATGATATCGGTTTGAACCTGTTCACCCGTTCCTTCCCGGACCCGGAGAAGATCATACGGAATGCGGAAGAGGCCGGGGTGCGCTGCATCCTGACCGGCTCGGAAGCGCGTGAGAATGAGCTGGTGGCAGATTTTGTGAAAAATCATGACGTATGGGGCACGGCGGGCATCCATCCGCACAGCGCCGATACGGCGAAGGAAGAAGATGTTGAGCGCGTCAGAGAGCTTGTCATGACGAATCCGAAAATCGTGGCTGTCGGAGAGACGGGCCTTGATTACGATCACATGTATTCGAAGAAGGAGAACCAGATCCATTTCTTCAAAGAGCTTCTGGATGTGGCTGAGGAAACGGGAAAGCCGCTCTTCCTTCACGAAAGGGATGCAGCGGATGATTTCATTGCCTGCTTCAAGGGCCATGAGGATCTCTGCCGCCGTGCAATCGTCCACTGCTATACGGGGGACAAGAAAACGCTTGAGCGCTTCCTCGATATGGGCTTCTACATCGGCATCACGGGATGGATCTGCGATGAAAGGCGCGGGGAGGCTCTGCAGGACGCTGTTTCCATCCTGCCTTTGGACCGCGTGATGATCGAGACGGATGCGCCGTACCTCACACCGAGGGGCTACCACCTGCCAAGGACGAACGTGCCGCAGAACATTACCTACGTGGCAGAAACGCTTGCCAGGTACATGCAGGTGCGCCTCGATCCGCTTCTCGAAGCAGCGAAAAAGAACACAGAAGACTTCTTCCACATCAAGAGCTGAGGGTCTCAAAAAAGACTCTCAGGTTTCACATGAGACACTATTGACTCATTTCAATGTGTATGATATGATTGTCTCATCTAAGACAGAAGTGTCTTATTTGATACAGTATAGTTGCAAATGAGAGAGGTGTTTTATGGAAACGGGGACGAGAGAAAACGAATTGAAGAAGCTGGCTTCCGCGCTCTGTACGAAACCGGGAGGCTCTGCCAGGGATCTGGCAGCGGCGGCCGGGATCAGCAAAGCGACATTCTACAGGGTGTATTCATCCAAAGACCATTTAGAAGAAATCCTGACGGAAAGGGCCGAAGAGGTCGTCGAAGGCCTTTTTTCCATTACGGAGAAGGATATCACGAGCCGCAATGCGCTTTCGGAAATGATGCGCTGGTGCTGCGACAACCGCGAGTACCTGATGTTCCTCTGCCGCTCGGCTCTTCTTGGCGACAGCTGCGTGGACACATGCCGCTGCTCGTATGACGACAGGATGAGAGCATTTTTCCTGAAGGGCCAGCAGCGAGGCGAATTCCGCGTCGATGTGCCGGCCGCTGTGATGGCGGAAATTTTCGGCGGCGAGATGGCCGCTTTGTTTGAAGCAGAAAGCCGGGGCCGGATCGCTTCGGCGATGATGGCGGATTATTGGGAGACCATATTCCTGTTCGGTGTGGAAGGTAAAGGAAAGAAGGAAAGCCATGAATAATATGAATGAGGTGAAATCACCGAAGAAGCCAGTCTTGATGTACTACGTCATCATCTTCCTTCTGGTGATTCTGTTCAACTCCGCGGTCATGCCTGCATGGCGTGAACAGCAGGTGAAGGAAGTCGACTACTCGACATTCATGAACCTGACGGATGAGAAGAAGATCGACAAGGTCGAAGTGGATGAGAACCAGATCCTCTTTACGGAAAAGGGCGACACGAAGCAGACTTACAAGACAGCTCTCATGAATGACCCGCAGCTCGTCAGCCGTCTGCATGATTCCGGCGTCACATTCACCGGACAGATCGTGGACAAGATGAACCCGATCCTTTCCATCCTGCTCAGCTGGGTACTCCCGATCCTGATTTTCTTCTGGATCGGCCAGTACATGAATAAGCGTCTCATGAAAAACATGGGAGGCGGACCGGGAGCCATGCAGTTCGGCCTCGGCAAATCCAATGCGAAGATCTTCGTCAAACCGACAGACGGCATCCGCTTTGCCGATGTAGCCGGTGAAGATGAAGCGAAGGAAGGCTTGCAGGAGGTCGTCGAATACCTCCACAATCCGTCCAAGTACAAGGAAATCGGCGCGAAGATGCCGAAGGGCATCCTCCTCGTCGGACCGCCAGGCACAGGCAAGACCATGCTGGCCAAGGCAGTCGCAGGGGAATCGAACGTACCGTTCTTCTCCATTTCCGGTTCTGAATTCGTAGAAATGTTCGTCGGCATGGGCGCAGCCAAGGTCAGAGACCTCTTCAAGCAGGCGAAGGAAAAAGCACCATGTATCGTATTCATCGATGAAATCGATGCCATCGGCCAGAAGAGAGGCGCGACCTCCATCGGCGGCAATGATGAACGTGAACAGACGCTGAACCAGCTCCTCACCGAGATGGACGGCTTCGAAGAAAACACAGGCGTCATCATTCTGGCGGCAACAAACCGTCCGGAATCCCTCGACCCCGCACTGACCCGTCCGGGCCGTTTCGACCGCCAGGTGCCGGTCGTCCTCCCAGACCTTCAGGGCCGCGTGGAAATCCTCAAGGTCCATGCTGCCAAGATCAAGACAGCTCCGAATATTGATTATGACAAAGTAGCGCGCATGGCTTCCGGCGCATCCGGCGCTGAGCTTGCGAACATCGTGAACGAAGCAGCCCTCCGCGCTGTCCGCGACCACAGAAAAGTCGCAACGCAGGAAGACATGGAAGAATCCATCGAAGTCGTCATTGCAGGCTACCAGAAGAAGCATGCGATCCTGACAGACAAGGAAAAATGCGTCGTCGCATACCATGAAATCGGCCACGCTCTCGTGGCTGCCATGCAGACACATTCCGCTCCTGTCCAGAAGATCACAATCATTCCTCGTACAAGCGGCGCTCTCGGCTACACGATGCAGGTCGAAGAAGGCAACCATTACCTCATGAGCAAGGAAGAAATGGAAAACCAGATCGCTACCCTGACCGGCGGCCGCGCAGCTGAAGAAGTCGTATTCCATACATCCACAAGCGGCGCTTCCAACGATATCGAAAAGGCTACCCGCCTTGCCAGAGCCATGATCACACGCTTCGGCATGAGTGATGAATTCGGCATGGTCGCTATGGAAACCGTCACGAACCAGTACCTCGGCGGAGACACGACACTCGCATGCTCGCCGGAAACCGCAGCCCGCATCGATCGTGCCGTTTCCGAACTCATCAAGAAACAGCACGAAAAGGCAGTAAAGCTCCTGGAAGAAAACCGTTCCAAGCTGGATGCCCTGGCCAAGTACCTCTACGAAAAAGAAACCATTACAGGCGACCAGTTCATGCACATCCTGGAAAACGGCCTGCCGGAAGAAAAACCGGCACAGCCGGCTCCCTCCATGGACCTGAACCTGGAAAGATAAAGCTAAAGGGAGCTGTGAAGGAATGTCCCCTCATTCCTCACAGCTCCTTTTTGCCGCCCCATATTCTTTTAACCATTTCCGGAATGTCGGAAGGCAGGCCGTCCCTCTGTCAATGCAATTCCCTCCCACGGCCATGACGACAGGATGCCTGCTGTCGTCATTTCGAGCGGAGCAGCCTGCCGCTATGGGTGTATATGTTATCCTTTCTATTGATACGCAGAGCCGGGAAATCTCCCGCGCTGATGTGGCTCAATGGTAGATGAAATGTTATCCCTCCCAAAGAACGAGGGAACAACGTCTGAAGTCTATTTTCTATCATTCCATTCTTAGACTGCCGGTCAATTATTTCATGTACATCCGCCCTATCTGTGGTATAATTTATAGAAATTTGGTATTTTTCTTATGAATTTTTACGCGAGGTGAATGGTGAAACAAGTGATTCTATCCGCCCTTTCCTGGGTGGCAGGTACGTCTCTGGTGATTATGGCACTGCTTCATGCAGGCGGAGACTTCCCTGATATCCACAGCTATGTGCAGCCCCGGCTGGGCGCGGCGCTCCTGGTCTTCCTTATCGTATCCTTCGGCCTTTTTTCCGTACTGGACAGAAAGTACCTGAAACGGCTTCTCCCCTGGGCGGTGATTCTGCCCCTTCTCTGGATGGGCACCTTTACCTGGGCCTAAGGCTTCGCCTCCCTGCCGGAGAAAAAACATCTGGGCGACTACTACGTGCTGGGTGCCCTTCTCATGGCCCTTCCCTATGTGTACACCGCCTGGACTGCCAGGGTGAAGCGGTTTTCCTCTCTATGGACAGTCATCGCAGGGATTTACACCTTCTTCATGGTACTCATCCCCTTCATCTACATCGGCTACTACGTGCTCTTCGGCGGGGAAATGGATATGTTTGCCATGATGGCGGTGCGCTCCACCCACCTGAAGGAAATCAAGGACTTCCTCCGCACCATGGGGTCCCCCATGCATCTGGCAATGGCGGTCATTGCCCTTGGCATCGTCATTTCCTGCGCTGTCGTCCTGTCCCGCTCCATGATGAAAAGAGCTCGCAGTTTTGAAGGAAATATCTTTAGAGGCAGCGGGAAATCCTTCTCCGTCGGGCTCCTTGTGATTTCCGTCCTCTTCTTCGGCGGATTCTACCAGCAGATTACCCATGTATTTCCTGCCACCATCTTCAAAGCCCTGAACTCCTCGGGCAGCGAATTCCAGCTTCTGCAGAAGCTCAATGACAACCTGGACAAAAATGTGAAAACCATGACCTTCCTTGCGCCGAATCCGGAAAACGGCATTGACGAAGGCACCCACATCGTCATTATCGGTGAAAGCGCCAACAGGGACCACATGAAGGCCTTCACGCCGGACTATCCGGAAAATACCACCCCCTGGCTTTCGGAAATGGCGAAAACAAAGGACTTCGCCCTGGGCTACAAGGCATACTCCAACTTCCCCAATACCCTCTTCTCCCTGTCCTACGCCATGACCAGCGCCAACCAGTACAGCGACATGTCCTTTGAAGACGTGGTGAGCATGGTGGACGTGGCCAAAGCCGCCGGATACCGCACCGACTGGATTTCCTTCCATAACCGCAGCTCCATGTCCAGCGCCGGCGTCACCATGATTGCAGAACGGTGTGACGACTCCTACTGGGAAAAGAACTATGACGGCTACACCCTGGAAGTGCTGAAGAAACTGCCGCCTGCCAAAAAGCGCATTATCTTCATCAACATTGACGGCAGCCACTACACCTACATCGCCCGGGTGCCCGTGAACCTTCGGGATGAGCTGGGCATCTCCAAAGAAGACCCCTACCATGACTACGACCTCACCATCGCCTACGACGACCGGGTGATGAAAGAAATTTTCGAATACGCCAAGGCAAACCTGAATCTCAAATCCATGATTTACTTCTCCGACCACGGCGAAAACATGAAACACTACCACACCACATCCCCCTTCTACTACGACATGGTGCACATTCCTTTCTTCGTCTACCTTTCCCCGGACTACCAGGCCGCCCATCCGGAACTCATGCCCGCCCTGAAATCCCATGAACAGCAGGTCTTCACCAACGACCTGGCCTTCGACACCGTCACCGGCATCTGGCAGGCAAAGACCAACTTCTACCAGTCCAAATACGACTTCTCCTCTAAGGACTACGCCATCAACATGGACAACGCCACCACCTTTGAAAGAAAGAAGGAAATCAAAGACGACCCTGTGTGGCAGGGGAAATAAAAAAGAGCAGGAAAACCGAAATGGTTTTCCTGCTCTTTTTTTGAGAGCTTTATTCTGTACAGGGTAACTTATGAAATTAACGTCCAAAGGAGCTTTATTCTGCCACCGCAGGCGGGGTGGCAAAGGAACTGGAGTCACTCCAGCGAACTGGATTCGTAGGGGAGCCTAAGCGACCTGAGAATCCAGTGAGTCGGTGATAGCCGTGCTGTAGGGAGCCCAAGGCGACTGAGAATCCAGTGACATGCTTCCCTTTGGGTAAGTCCCGCGAAGTGGGCAAGGGGGTGGCCACCGCAGGCGGCCAATTCAGCAGAATGGAACGCTGCGGTCAAACGTACTGCCCTACGCTTATTCTTTTCTTGGTATCATGTAATGCAGCGCGTCCATAGTGCCCCGTTAGAGGTGGCAAAGGAACTGGAGTCACTCCAGCGAACTGGATTCGTAGGGGAGCGGGAACGACCTGAGAATCCAGTGACATGCTTCCCTTTAGGAGAAAGGTGGTGGCGCAGCCGCCGAAGGCGGCTAATCACAGTCATTCTGTTTATGAAGTATGAAACAAATGCTGAGCGTAGAGAAAATCCCCATGAGCGCCAGCGAACACAACCTTTCTACACAACCTGCCGCGAAGCGGCACCCCCTTTTGGTGCCTGTGGGCACCACCTTTCCCCCGCAAGCGGGGGCACAATACAAAAGGGAAATGAATCCTTTGAACCCGGGCCGCGAAGCGGCCCATTAATCCCTTGAAAACAGGTCTCTGGTATATACTTTTTCCTTCACCGGCAGCAGATCTTCGCTTACCCGGTTGGCCAGGATGATGTCCGATTTCTTCCGGAAATCTTCCAGGTCCTGGGTGACGGGCACGCCATCGAAGGTGTCCTTGTCCAGGGTGGGCTCATAAATGATAAGAGCGATTCCCTTTTCCTTCAGCCTTTCGATGATACCCTGGATGGCGGAGGAGCGGAAGTTGTCGCTGCCGCTCTTCATGGTGAGGCGGTATACGCCCACCAGCTTGGGAGAAAGGGAAGCGATGTGGTCCGCAATGTACTGTTTCCTCGTTTCATTGGCTTCCACCACCGCACGGATCATGGTTTCCGGCACATCCTTGTAATTGGCCAGGAGCTGCTTGGTGTCCTTGGGCAGGCAGTAGCCGCCGTAGCCGAATGAGGGGTTGTTGTAGAAATCGCCGATGCGGGGGTCATAGCCCATGCCCTTGATAATATCGGCGGTGTGCAGTCCTTTTTCTTCGGCGTAGGTGTCGATTTCATTGAAATAGGCCACGCGGATGGCCAGGAAGGTGTTGGAGAAGAGCTTGATGGATTCCGCTTCCGACGAGCCTGTAATGAGCACGGGAATATTTTCCTTAATGGCTCCTTCCTGCATGAGGGAAGCAAAGAGCCGGGCCTTTGGGAGGAGGGCTTCCTTCCCTTGGGGAATGCCTACGATAATGCGGGAAGGATAGAGGTTGTCGTAAAGGGCCTTCCCTTCCCGAAGAAATTCCGGCGCAAAGAGGATGGAAAGCTCGGGATACCGGGCGGAAATTTTCTTGGTGTAGCCGATGGGGATGGTGGATTTGATAATCACCACCGCTTTGGAACCTGCCTGGCGGATCTGGGTAAGAATGGACTCCACCGCCCTGGTGTCAAAGCGGCCGGTTACGTCGTCGTAATTGGTGGGAGCGGCAATAATGATAAGCTCTGCATTCCGGTAAGCACTGTCCCCGTCCAGGGTGGCAGTGAGAGAAAGCTCCCTGTTTTTCAGATAGTCTTCAATATAGGCATCGGCAATGGGAGACTCCTTCCTGTTCACCATGTCCACCTTTTCAGGGATTACGTCCACCGCAGTCACATCATGGTGCTGGGCAAGGAGAATGGCATTGGAAAGACCTACGTAGCCGGTACCGGCAATGGCTATTTTCATAAATAATTCCTCGCTTCTTTATAATGATAGTCTTTATCCTATTATACTCTTTCCGGCGGAACGTGGGGACAGTCGTGGTTCATTGGGGCAGGAAACTATTGGCGAAAAGTTTCCTGTTGAGCGTGGGGACAGTCGTGGTTCATTGGGGCAGGAAACTATTCACGAAAGGTTTCCTATTGAGCGGGGAGACGATGGCGGTTCATAGGGACAGGAAACTATTGGCGAAAAGTTTCCTACTGAGCGGGGAGACGATGGCGGTTCATAGGGACAGAAAACTATTGGCGAAAAGTTTCCTACTGAGCGGGGGAACAGTGGTGGTTCATGGAGACAGGAAACGATACGCGAAGGGTTTCCTATTGAGCGTGGGGACGATGTGGTTCATGGAGACAGGAAACGATACGCGAAGGGTTTCCTATTGAGCGTGGGGACAGTGGTGGGTCACCGCGACAGGAAACTATTCGCGAAAAATTTCCCATTGAGCGTGGGAACTGTGGTGAGTCACTGCGATAGGAAACTATTCGCAAAAAGTTTCCTACTGAGTATGAGGACAGTAGTGAGTCACCGCGACAGGAAACTCTTAGCGAAAGGTTTCCTGCTGAGCGTAGAGACAATGCGGTTCATAGAAACGCCCCTCCTTCCTTTTCTCTCTCCTTTGTGATACTATATTGATAGAAATCGAATTGCAAGGAGGCATTTCCATGACACTTGAAATTGGTAAAAAGGCGCCGGATTTTACTCTGCCCTCTGATAGCGGGAAGGATATTTCCCTTCATGATTATGAAAAACAGAAAGTGATTCTTTATTTTTATCCCAAGGATAATACGTCAGGCTGCACCCTGGAAGCCAAGGCTTTCCGTGACCACCTGGCGGATTTCAAAGCCCTGGGCTATGCTGTCATCGGTGTGAGCCGGGACTCTGTGAAGAAGCACTGCAATTTCCGGGATAAAAATGAGCTGAATTTCCCTCTCCTTTCCGATGGAGAAGAAAAAGTGGTGAACCTTTACGGCGTGCTGAAGGAAAAGAGCATGTACGGCCGGAAATACATGGGCATTGAGCGTTCCACCTTCATCATCGATGAGGAAGGAAATCTGGTCAAAGAATACAGAAAAGTCAAGGCCTCTTCCCATGTGGAGGATCTGCTGAAGGAATTGGGAAAATAAGGAAAGAGCTGTGAAATCTATGGTTTCACAGCTCTTTTATTTTGTCTTTATGAATACACCGGCCCTTCCCGCCGGCCGGTATTTACCGGCTATGGTTTCCCCTGTGCCACGCACCAGGATTCTTCGCTTCGCTTAAAATGACCATGAAGGCGGGAAGGGTAATCCCGTAACGCTGACTTTATAATTATTGCCCGCAGGGCAATCCACAACCCTCTGAACCGGCCCTCTCTTTCCAGACTCTTCGTTCCCGCCCCTTTGGTGCCTGCGGCACCACCTTCACCCATAGGGAAGCGTGTCACTGGATTCTCAGTCGCCCAAGGGCTCCCTACGAATCCAGTTCCCTTGCCACCCCTCTGAAGCGTGGGGACAATAAGGGAGGGGGAACCCTCTGAACCCGGGGACGCGAAGCGGCCCCCCTATATTTCTTCCAGTGCTTCCATACCCATGACAAGGGCGGCGTTTCGGCTTTCGCGGCCCCAGCGGCGCTGGTCGTGGGCAAGGGATGCCAGGGTGTCGGCGGTGAACATGATTTCTGCGAATTCCTTTTTCCGGAAGCGGGCGCAGGCGGCGAGGGCGCTGGCTTCCATATCCACCAGGGTGCAGCCTTCTTCCCGGCGGCGCCGGATTTTTTCTTCCGTTTCCCTGAAGAAGCCGTCGCTGGTCCAGGTGGCAGCGGGGCGGAAGGGGAGGCCTTTCTTTTTGAAATAGTCCTTCAGATGGAGAAGAGGCGCCTTGTCCATTTCGATGAACCGGGAGGGAGGCAGGTAGTGGAAGGAGGTGCCTTCGTCCCTAAGGGCCTTCTCAATGGGGAAGAAGCAGTTTTCCGGAATGTCGGTGAGGGAGCCGCAGCAGCCGATGGCAAGCACTTTTTCTGCGCCGTAGGCAAAGAGCCTTTCTTCGATGAGGACGGCGGCAGGGGCGCCGGCTGGGGACTGCACCAGAAGAAGGGGCTCTTTCCCGGGGATTTCATAGAGGGGGAAGGACTTGGTAAGGGAGAGGAAGGAGCCAATGACTTTTCCTTTCCTGCTTTCCGCAAAGGCGGCAATCCTCTTTTCACCTAGAAAGGCCATGAGGCAGCGGCGGGGAAGGTGGAGGGGAAGGCCTTCGAAGTCTGGCGCAATGAGCCCTTCTTCCCTGCTGTATTCGGTAAGCGGTACATCTGACAGTTTCATGGTAATCTCCTTTCATGAAATATCTATCTTCATTATAAGGAAGGCGGGAGCGAATGCAAAGGGGCTTGTACATGCTCCCAGCCAATGGTATGATACAGGAAGACAGGTACATATCTGCAGGGCGGCGGTTGGAGGAACCGGCGCCTTTTTGATTTGACGGGGGCGGTACTATGAAATACATTGATTTCCACTGCGATACCATAACGGAGCTCCATGATCATCCGGAGAAGGGAAGTCTTCTGAAGAATTCCCTTTATGTGGATTTGGAGAAATTGAAAAAAGGGGGCTGCTTCATCCAGGACTTTGCCCTCTGGGTGGACAAGAAGGAAACGCCGGATGTGTGGAAACGGTATGAGGATCTGCTGGGCACCTTCCGCAGGGAAATGGAAACCTGGCACCGTCTCATCTGCCCCATCCGCTGCCGGGAGGATCTGCGGGAAGCGGAGGAAGAGGGAAAGATAGGGGCCCTGCTTTCGGTAGAAGGCGGGGAAGCGGCAGGGGGCAACGTGGAAAAGCTGGAGCGTATGTACAAGGATGGCGTACGGCTTATGACGCTTACCTGGAACTATCCCAATGAAATCGGGTTTCCCAATGGCATGGAAGGGGGCATTACGGAAAAGGGCCGGGAAATCATCAAGGCCATGGAAAGCCTTCATATGATTGTGGACACCAGCCATCTGAACGATGAGGGCACCAGGGAAATCCTTATGACCTGTCATGTGGCGCCTATGGCGTCCCATTCCGATGCCCGCGCCGTCACCGGCCACAGAAGAAACCTCCCCGATGACCTTATCCGTCTCTTCGGTGAAAAGGGCGGCCTTATCGGCCTGAACTTTGCCAACCATTTTACCGGCACCGAAGACGTAACCACCCTGGACAATATCGTCCGTCACGCCCGCCACATCCGGGACGTGGGCGGTATTGACGTGCTGGCCCTGGGCAGCGATTTCGACGGTATCGAGCCGAAACTGGAGCTGAAGGACGCTTCTGAAATGGGCCGCCTGGCGGAGGCTTTGAAGAAGGGCGGCTTTAAGGAAGAGGAAATCGAGAAGATTTTCTGGTGGAACGGCGAAAGGTATCTGGAGGATGTGCTGAGATAGATGATAGATGATAGAAGATAGATGGAAGATAAAATTTTCTATTTACAATCTCATACTTATTCGCTATACTTATGTATATTGATAAAGAGACAACGGAGTCCTTTTTACCGCAAGGTAAGAAGGGCTTTTGCGTCTTTATGGCAAAGAGGCTGCATTCATCTTCGATGACTGCGGCCTTTTTTCGTAAGGAAGCGCTGATTCACTCATTGTCTGCTTTTATTCTTGAATTTTTAGGCAATGCAAGGAATGGGATGACGCAAATAGCGAGCTATTTAAGGAGTCCCATGACGCGGCAGTGCATAAAAATTTTTATGAAAGCAGACTCTATGAGCGGATCGGTGCTTCCGAAGGGGGGAGAGATTATGAAAAGACTTCTGAAAGCTGTACTCACCGGTTCCCTGCTGGGACTGACGGTTCTTGGTTTTGCCGGCTGCGGCGGCGGACAGTCGGGAAGCGCTTCCGGCGGTTCGGTACCGAAGGACACCATTGTGGTTGGCATGGCGGTGGATCCGGAAACCCTGGACCCTGCAGTCACCATGGATAACAAGGGCTGGCAGATTACTTATCCCGCTTATGAAAGGCTTGTGAAATACAAGGTAGTGGACGGCAAGGCTACTACGGAAGTGGAGCCTTCCCTGGCCAAATCCTGGACTGTCAGCGATGACGGCCTCACCTGGACCTTTACCCTGAATGAGGGTCATAAGTTTGCCGACGGCTCTCCGGTGGATGCCAAGGCGGTGAAGTTCTCCATTGAACGTGTACAGAAAATGAAGAAAGGACCCTCTGACTATTTCAAGGTGGTAAAATCCATCGAAGCTCCCGATGACAAGACCGTCGTCTTCCAGCTGGCCAAACCATTTGCGCCTTTCCTCTATACACTGGCGGTGAACGGCTCCTCCATCGTGAATCCGAAGGTCATGGACCAGGCCAAGGACAACGACATGGGCTCTTCCTACCTGGCTACCCACACCATGGGTTCCGGTGCCTATGAAATCACCTCCTACACCCCCAGCCAGTCCATCAAGCTGGACGCCCAGAAGAATTACTCCGGCAAAGCACCGGCCATCAAGCATATCCTCTTCAACAGCATCAAGGATCCCTCTGCCCAGCGTCTGCAGCTGGAGAAGGGAGACATCGACATTGCCGAAGGCATCCCCATGGACCAGATCGACCAGCTGAAGGACAACAAGGCCATCCGTATCTATGAAGACCCGTCCCTCCTCTGCTCCATCGTATACCTGAACAACCGGAAGCTCCCCACCAGCAACAAGGTCTTCCGTCAGGCCCTCTCCTATGCCATTGACTACAACGCCATCATCGACGGCGCTGTGAAGGGCCGGGGCCAGCAGCTCACCAGCGCCGTGCCGGAAGGCATGTGGGGCAAGGATGAATCCATCAAGGGCTACTCCTACAATCTGGATAAGGCAAAGGAACTTCTGGCGAAATCCGGGGAAAATGTGACGGAAATCAACCTCCTCTACTCCGGCCACGCCGCCTTCGATGAGGCGGAAGCCTTAATCATCCAGAATAACCTGCAGCAGCTGGGTATCAAAGTGAACCTGGAAAAAGTGGCCTGGGCTACCTTCCGCCAGAGAGCGGACAAGGGCGATTTCCAGATGGCCCTGGGCACCTGGAGCCCGGACTACAGCGACCCCCAGTTCTTCCTTTCCTACTGGCTTGACTCCTCCTACTGGGGTCTGCCGGGCAACCGCTCCTTCTATAAGAATGATGAAGTGGATGCCCTCCTCCGTGAGGCTGAGGTAATGACCGACAAAGACGGCAGGACGGAAATCTACAAGAAGGTACAGCACATGGCCTTCGATGACGCCCCCTACCTCTTCCTCTTCCAGACCAAGGTGCTCACCCCCATGAGAGCCAATATCAAGGGCTTCGCCTATAACCCCATGCTGGACAGCATGTACGACTTCGAACACCTTTCCAAGGAATGATTCCCGGTTTGTGAAATTGGATTTCCCAGAAAAAGGACTTTCCTGCAAAGCCCTTTTTCTATTGGGAAGCGGGAAGGCTATCCTTCGCTGCCGGCGAAGACGGCATTATAAATGATTGCCCGCAGGGCAATCCACCACCCTCTGAACCCTTTGAACCTTCTGAACCCTTTGAACCCTCACGCCCCAAAGGGCGATACCACCCTCGGCGCCGCAGGGGCCGTCAAACCTAAGAACCTTTTTCACAACCCTTTTACACAACCTGCCTGCGCCAGCAGGCCACAACCTGCGGCAAAGCCGCGCCCCTCTGCACCCTTTGCACCTTCTGAACCCGGGCCGCTTTGCAGCCCCCATAGTCAATCCTCACGCGATAGGCGTGTCATATCATACAAGGAGGGCTTATGATTTCATGGAGATTTATATTTCAAAAACTGATACATCTCATCCTTGTGTTTATCGGCGTATCCATTGTTACCTTCTGCATATCCCACGTCATCCCCGGGGATCCGGCCCGCATGCTGGTGGGGCCCCACGCATCGCCGGAGACGCTGGAGGCGGCGCGCCAGTCCCTGGGGCTGGATAAACCGGTGCTCACCCAGTACGCCATGTACATGGAGGGACTGGCCCATGGGGACATGGGCGTTTCCATCCGCACCCAGATGCCCGTGTCCGGCGAACTGGCCCGCTATTTTCCCGCCACCCTGGAGCTGACCCTGGCGGCCATGGTGATTGCAGTGGTCTTTGGTATCTTTCTGGGGGTCCTCTCGGCGGTGCACCGGGACAGCTGGGTGGACCACATCTGCCGGGTGATTTCCATGGTGGGCGTGTCCATTCCCCTTTTCTGGTCCGGCGTGGTGTGCCTCATCCTCTTTTATAAGGTGATACCCATTTTCCCCGCCTCCGGCAGGCTGGACACCTTCCTTACACCGCCGCCGCAGGTGACAGGGCTTTATGTGATTGACGGACTTATTGCAGGAAATATGGATGTGGTGATTTCCGCTATCCATCATCTGCTGCTCCCCGCCCTCTGCCTGGCCTATGCACAGCTGGCCATCATTGCCCGGCAGGTGCGAAGCGGCATGGTGGATGTGCTGGAGCAGGACTATATCCGCACCGCCAAAGCCTGCGGCATTCCGCGGCGCCGCATTATTTACCACTATGCCCTGAAGAATGCTTTGATCCCCACAGTGACCATTACCGGCCTTACCATCGGCGAGCTTCTGGGCGGCGCCGTCATTACGGAAACCATTTTCGGCTGGCCGGGTATGGGGAAATATGTGATGGACTCCATTGCCTATCTGGATTTCCCTGCCATTATGGGCTTTACCCTGGTGGTGTCCGTAGGCTATGTGGTGATTAATATGGCGGTGGATATGATTTACAATATCCTGAATCCCCAGATCAGCGGAGGTGATGAGAAATGACCACGGCAAAGGCGGAGGAAATCCGGGAGGAGAGGGAAAGCTTTTTCCACAAATCCCTGGAAATCCTTCTGAAAAACAAACTCACCCTGGCAGGCATGGTGATTGTGGCCCTCATCATCCTCCTGGGCATTCTGGCACCCCTCATCAGTCCCTGGGACCCAAATCTTATGAACGTGGCGGGACGGCTGCAGGCGCCTTCCATTCACCATTTCTTCGGCACCGATGAAATGGGACGGGATATTTTCTCCCGCATTCTCTACGGCGCCCGCATTTCCATTACCGTAGGCCTTTCCATCGTCATCATTGCCGCTGTTATCGGCGTGGCCATCGGAAGCCTCTCCGGCTGGTGCGGCGGCAGGGTGGACCGCATCATCATGGCGCTGACGGACATGATTCTGTCCTTCCCTTCCATGGTGCTGGCCCTGGCTTTGACGGCAGCCCTGGGCGTAGGGCTCTTCAATACCATGCTGGCGGTGTGCATCGTCAGGATTCCTCTTTATGTCCGTCTTATGCGGGGGCAGGTGCTGTCCCTGAAGGAGGAGCCCTATGTGAAGGCGTCAAAAACCTTTGGTGCCTCTCCCTTCTGGATCGTGCTCCACCACATTGTGCCCAACTGCCTTTCACCCCTTATGGTGCAGATGACCCTGGGCATTGGCGACGCCATCCTTATTGCTTCCTCCATGAGCTTCATCGGCCTTGGCGCCCAGCCGCCTATGCCGGAATGGGGCGCCATGATTTCCACCGCCCGGGTCTATGCCATTGACCAGTGGTGGTACGCGGCTTTCCCCGGACTTTTCATCCTGGTAACGGTGATGGGCTTCAACCTTTTAGGCGATGGGCTCAGAGACATTCTTGACCCGAGAAGCGGAGAGTGATGACATGGAAAATGTACTTGAAATCGAACACCTGTCTTTATCCCTTCCGTCCAAGAAGGGCATGATTCCCATCCTCCATGATGTGAACCTGGAGGTGGGGGAGGGGAAAATCATGGGCCTGGTAGGTGAGTCGGGCAGCGGAAAATCCATGACCGCCTTTGCCGTTACCCGACTCCTCCCCGGCGGAGGCAAGGCAGAGCTGGACGGCTCCATCCGCCTCTGCGGGCGGCAGCTTCTGGGGCTTGGTCGGAAAAGTATGGAAGAAGTGCGGGGAAGGGACGTATCCATGATTTTCCAGGAGCCCATGACCTGCCTCAATCCTGTTTTCACCATCGGCACCCAGATGACGGACGTCATCAGGACCCATGAAAAGATTTCAAAGGAAGAAGCATTCAAGAAAGCTGTCTCCCTGCTGGAAGAGGTGCATATACGGAACGCGGAGGATGTGATTTCCTGCTATCCCTATGAACTGTCCGGCGGCATGCGGCAGCGTGTCATGATAGCCATTGCCCTTTCCTGCCATCCCAAGCTTCTCATTGCCGACGAGCCCACCACCGCCCTGGACGTGACAGTGCAGGCCCAGATTCTTTACCTCATAAAAGAAGCCTGCCGGAACCTGAAGACCGCAGTCCTCTTCATTTCCCATGACCTGGGGGTGATTTCGGAAATCTGCGATTCGATTTCCGTCATGTACTCCGGCCACATTGTGGAATCCGGCGACACTGCCTCCGTGCTCACAGAGCCCTGCCACCCCTACACCCGGGCTCTCATCGGAGCGCTGCCGAAGTTTACAAGGGAAAAGACGAAAGAAAGGCTCACCGCTATCCCCGGCATGGTGCCGGACCCGTCGGAAAAAATGGCAGGCTGCCGCTTCGCACCCCGCTGCCCGAGGGCCACCGCCGCCTGCGGGGAAGGCCTGCCGCCGTCTGTGGAAATCGCAAAAGGCCATACCGTATACTGCTGCCATCCCGAGGAGGTGTGACATGGACATACTGGAAATCAAGAACGTAACGAAGACTTTCCACACCCGGAGCTTCTGGGGAAAATCAAAGGAAGTACACGCCTTGAACGGCATTACCCTGTCCCTTGCCAAAGGGGAATCTCTTGGCATTGTAGGAGAGTCGGGCTGCGGGAAATCTACCCTGGCCAGCCTCATCATCCACCTGGCGGAGCCCACCAGCGGCGAAATCCTTCTTTACGAAAAAGATATTTCCCATGCAAAGGAAAAGGAGGTAAAGGAAATCCGGAAGAAAATACAGATCGTCTTCCAGGACCCCTACTCCTCCCTGTCGCCCCGCATGAAAATAGGGGATATTATCATGGAGCCTGCCCGGGTAATGGGCGAATTTTCCGAAGCCCACCGGAAGGAAAGGGCGGAAATGCTTCTGGAAATGGTAGGCCTTCGGAAAAACGTGATGGACCGCTATCCCCACGAGTTTTCCGGCGGCCAGCGCCAGCGCATCTCCATCGCCCGGGCCCTCATGACCAGCCCGGAAATCCTCATCCTCGACGAACCTACTTCCGCCCTGGACGTGTCCGTGCAGGCCCAGGTACTGAACATCCTCATGGACCTTCGGGAAAAACTCCACCTTACCTATCTCTTCATCTCCCACAACCTGGCAGTGGTGCGCTATATTTCCGACCGCACCGCCGTCATGCAGAAGGGAAAAATTGTGGAAATGGGGCCCTCCGACGAAATCCTCTGCCACCCCAGGGACCCCTACACCAAAGAACTCATCGCCGCCGTACCTATGATAGGCAAACCTTTCGCGGCGCCTGCAAGGATTACGGAGCTGGGGTGAGGCCGATGGTCGGCTGTCCGCTATCCGCTTGCTTGACTGAGCTACCCTGCAAGCGGTGACATATTGGTAAGTACCCATAGTCCCACCGCTTCAGCGGGGTGGCAAGCGAACACGATTCGTAGGGGAGCGTTAGCGACCTGAGAATCGTGTGAGACGCTTTCCCGTGGAGGAAGGTGGTACCGTAGGCACCAAAGGGGGGAAAGCGGCCGTAGGCCGCTAATCATCGTAACGCGGTTCTTGCTTATGAATCTAATAGTATCGTGCCGGACAGACGGCAGCTGGCAGCCGGAAGCTGATTGCTTTCATCTCTGCATGACTCCACTCCTTCCCGCCGACAGGTGTTTAATACCGATTGCCTCAAATGTGCCTCGTACCAAGATTCTTCGCCTGCAGCTCAGTATTCTGACGATGAGGGCGGGAAGGCAATTCCGTAACGCTGACTTTATACTTCATTGCCGCCAACGGCGGCAATCCACAACCCTCGGGCCAAAGGCCCGTCAAACCTGAGAACCCTCCGGCCAAAGGCCGGTCAATCTTAAGAACCTTTTTTTACAACCTGTGGGCCCGAAGGGCCCGCCCCCCC
>ERZ779840.381-NODE-381-length-53625-cov-9.037913_pt1 | contig 53625 bp, 50 predicted proteins | sample MGYA00511561_ERZ779840 | MGnify/ENA primary metagenome ERZ779840 (study PRJEB29588, sample SAMEA2162036) | human gut metagenome | biome: human gut; feature: human-associated habitat; material: faeces | place: Denmark | collected 2008/2010 ...
TCTAACTCGAAATAATGGGGTCTATTCCACCTCGCGGGTGCGAATGGGCGCACTGCCCCCTTGTCACGAATCTACCTAAATCGTCCCATTATGTCAAGTAGGTGCAAAAAAATTTTTCAAATTCTTCAAAAAGCCCACGAAAACAGATGGTTGAGCCTTTTGAAGATCGAAACCATGCGCCTACGATGTTTCGATAGATTATGTTATTTTAGGACAAAAAACGACTTCACAGCTAAAAGCTATACCGGAGTCATACACCGGCTCCGGCATAACTGCTGCTTCCGTTCTTCACTTCGTTGAACTTCCAAACGATCTCGATGCTTTCTGAGTCGTAGACCAGAACTCGTTCAACTGCATCATAAAGATGCTCTCTGAGTTTGGCATCGGACAAGCCGGTCATTTTTCCGACTGCCTCTTGCTGCTCGGATGCAGCATCGCCCATTTGCTGATTCGCTTCATACAGAGCTTCACTTTCCTCAAGCTGTTCTTTAAGGGCAGCTTGTTTTCTTGTCAGCTCATCTTTGCCGGAAAGATATTCTTCGGCGGTGATCTTCGCTTCTCTGTATTGTTCGTACAGGGTAAACTTTTCTCGTCCGCAAGCGTCATACTGAGCCTTGAGCAATACAAGTTGACGCTGCAAGCTCTCGTTTCTGATTCGTGCAGCTTTTTTGACTTCCGAGGATTCAATGCGTGTGATCTCGATTTGTCCTTTTAAGGCTTCAAGCAGAACTTCCTCCAATGCGGATTTTCTCCAATAAACGCCCTCACAAGGGCTTCCGTCGTGGTACCGATGGGAGGGGCAAGCAAACACCGTCCCGTTTGCCTTTTCGAGTTTGCCTCCGCAGTGTGCGCAGTAATAAACTCTATCAGACTGATCATGGGTTACTCTGGCTGTTTTTCTGCGCCGCTGAATCGCCTCATTTGCTTTATCGAACTCTTCTTGAGTGACGATAGCCTCATGTGCATTTTTGCGGATATACCATTCCTCTTTGGGAACACGACGCTGGTTCTTGTCCCGGATGAAGCGACTTTCTCTCATGTGGTTTGCCATAACCCCGGTGTACTTGATGTTTTCAATCATACTAAGGATTGCTCGATGTGTCCACTGGGGCTTTTTGGATGAACTGCTATGAATCGCTTTTGCCTGAGCCGGTGTCAGGATGCCCTCTGCATTCAGCTCTTTGGCAATCTGAGTGCAGGACTTTCCGTCGATAACATTCAGAAAAATCCTGCGTACCACCGGGGCGGTTCTTTCGTCTATGACAAGCTGATGCTTGTCATCCTGATGCGTTTTATAGCCATAAGGGACGGTATTCACGAACCGTGCCTTTTGCTGCTTCGTTCGCATTGCAGACTTAACCTTCTGCGAAAGATCCTTGCTGTAATAGTCATAGATCAGGTTTTTGAAGGCAACATCCATCCCGATAGTCTTGCCTTCATGCTTTGCACTGTCATAATGGTCATTGATGGACTTGAAGCGGATGCCGAGGAACGGGAAGATATGCTCCAAGTAATCGCCAACCTCAAGATAGTCTCTTCCAAAGCGAGAGAGATCTTTCACAACAATGCAGCTAATCTCACCGCGCTTTGCGCATTCAATCATCCGCTGGAAATCAGGGCGATCAAAATTGGTGCCGGAAAAACCATCATCGCAGAACTCAATCCGAGGAAGATCGCAAAGCATCGGTGTCTGATCCAGATGACGGTTGATGAGCAAACGCTGAGAAGCGATGCTGTTGCTGTCATCTTTTACGGCGTTTGTCCGCTTATCCACATCTTCCAAAGACAATCTGAGATAGATAGCAATTTGATTTTTCATCATGCGACCTCCTTTCTGAGTCTTTCACAAGTGCTTGTAAGTGCTTCAAACTCGTCCATGTAGCTGAGTTTGATTTCCAAGCTACCATCGGCATGAAGTTTCATGCTTTCAATGAATGCGTCTGCCATATCAGCAGAAATCTCGGTTGCGTCATAATAACGCTGAATCATGAATTTCCACTTCATCTCGCCTGTAATCTGCTCTTCGGTTTCCGTCTTTGCAGATTCCAACTCAGAGAGTTTCAATTCCAATGCACGGATGTCTTCTCCGATGATCTCACGGTGATGACCATATTCCTCCTGAGAAAGCAAGCCTTCCTTGAGATCAACATACATTCCACTGAGTAGAGACTGTTTATGAGCCAACTTCTGCTTCAAAGCCCTGATCTCCTGAACAGTGTTGTTTTGCTTGAGCTTGGACTTCTTCATAGCAAGCAATCGGCGGATCGTGCTTTCCATATCGAGAAACACATCCATCTGCGCTTTGATAAACGCAAATACCGCTTCATCCAAATCGCCCTTACGCATCTTGATGTCGGAGCAGCCTCGTGCGCCGTGTTCTGCATAGGTGGGGCATTTGAATGTGAAATAAGCCTTGTCTTTCTTTGTACTGATGGATCGTGTCAGCTTCATGACTGCACCACAATCAGCGCAAACGAATTTCTTGCCATAGATATTCACTGCTTTTGGCAGATGATCGTACTTGCCGGAATTTGCTTTCGTGCGTTCCACGGCTTCTTTGTTGATCTGCTGGACTTTCTCAAACAGCTCATCACTGATGATGGGATCGTGCGTATTTTTCGCTATAATCCACTCATCTTCGGAGGTAATGTGATACGGGATGCCACTGTAAAGGCACTGACTGCCCTTCTTCTGAGCGAGATGTCCAATATATACAATGTCATTCAATATCTCCGTAATCTTGTGCTTGTTCCAAAGGATCGTCCGGTCTTTACGATTGTTGTTGGTTACGATGCCGCTGTCAAACTTCTTTTGACTGGGGGATGGGATTCCGGCATCATTGAGCTTCTTGTTGATGCCCATATAACTAACTCCGGCAGCTCTCCACTCGAAAATCTGCTGGACAATCGGTGCTGTTTCAGGATCAACAAGCAGGTGGTTTTTGTTCTCAGGATCTCTGCGATAGCCATAGGGAGCATAATTTCCGATATAGTCACCGCGCTCCATTTTCGCTTGCAATGCCGAAGTGACTTTTCTTGAAATGTCCTTCGCATAGTAGTCATTAACGATGTTGGACAAAGATGCCGAGAGTTGACCTTCACTCGTCACGGTTGCGGTATCATAGGAGTCATTGACCGCTATAAACCGCAGTCCGTAAAAGGGGCAAATCTTTTCAATAAACTGAGAAGTCTCAATGTAATTACGCCCCAAACGGGAAAGATCCTTAACTACAATGCAATCTATCAGCTCTGCCTGGACTGCCTCCATCATACGGTTAAACTCCGGACGCAGGAAATCTGTGCCGGTATAGCCGTTATCAATGAAGATGGCAACCTTGTTCAATCCGGGATGATTGGCAACATACTCATCCAGAAGTGCTGTCTGGTTCTCAACGGAATCGGAGCCATTTCCGTTGTCCTCTACGGACAATCTGACATAGAGGGCGGTTTTCCAAATGCGGACGGAGGTATCAACCTGAGTCTGTACCGTGTTTTGCTTTTTGCGTGATACTCGTGCCATTTATACCGCCTCCCTTGTCAAATGGATTATTCTCTTGGCTGCCTCCTTTTCCTTTTGTTCGCTGAGGAAGTCCACAATGGATGCAAACCGATCTCCGTGCATCAAACGAACCTCAATCTCCTTGTCCTCATTAACGCGGACATATTCGATGAGGCTGACCACGGCTCTTCGGGTAAGCTCTTGAATGTTTTCATACTCTTTGAACTGAGCCAGCCAGCCTTGCTGTTCAGCCAAGCCTCCCATGACGCTGTTGCGTTCACCGGTGAGGCTCATGATAGTTTCGGTTGCTTCTGCAATCTGCTGATCAAACCGGGCAGTGTAAATCTTGTATTCATCACGGGATATGAAGTCGCTTTTGAAGTCTTCATACGCGCCGGTTTTCAGCCTTCTGTTCTTGTCGATAATCTCTTCCTGAAAAGCTATTTTTGCATTGATCTTTTCAAGCTCTCGGTTTTCCCAAGCAAGATTGTCGATTTGCGTCAGTGCATCTGCCATATCCATAGCTGCCGCAATGTGACCTTGTACGACTGCAAGAACCGTATCATAAACAACGGATTCCTTAATGCTATGGGACGAGCAGGAGTTCTTGTCGTTCTTGTTTCCCCCACAGATGAAGTAGGCATATTCGTGACCGCCCGTGCGTGTAACCCGACGAACCATAGGGCTACCACAATCCGCACAGAAGATTTTTCCCGAAAAAGGATGCACACCTTTTGCTCCGACAGGGCTTCTTGTATCGTCCTGCATAAGCCGCTGGACGAGATCGAACTGAGATGGAGCAATAATGGGATCGTGCGCGTTCTCTGTCCGTGACCACTCATTAGACGGCTTTGCCACCGTCTTTTTAACCTTGTGGTTTGGAGAAGTCGTTTTTCCTTGCACCAGCGTTCCGGTGTAAATCTCGTTTTTCAAAATGCGATAGATTGCAACGGCACTCCATAAGGCTACTTGCTTTGTCTGAAAACAAGTGCGCTGTTTAGAACCTTTAGCCTTTTTGTACTCAATCGGAGACGGTACATTTGCTGTGTTGAGTTGATCCGCTATCTGAGCCGGAGACAATCCTTCTACTTTCCATTTGAAAATCTCCTGCACCACGGACGCTGCTTCGGGATCGATGACCAACTGATTCTTGTTATCCGGCGATCTCATATATCCGAATACAACACGGGTGCCGACAAACTGACCGCTCCGACGCTTGGCTTCAAGATTACTCCTGACCTTGATAGAAATATCGCGGCAGTACGAATCGTTCATCAGATTTTTGAAGGGCAAGACCAGCTCGTTATCCGCTGCACCCGGTTGGGCGTTGTCATAATGGTCATTGATCGCTATGAAACGAATGCCAAGGCGCGGAAATATCTTCTGGATATACTCACCAGATCCGATATACTCACGACCAAAACGAGAAAGGTCTTTGACCACGATGCAGTCAATTTCTCCGGCTCGAACCGCATCCATCATTTTGTTGAAATCAGGACGCTCAAAGTTTGCGCCGGTAAAGCCGTCATCGCAGTATTCTTTAACTACTGTGATTTCCGGGTGCTTCTTGAGATAATCCATGATCAACAACCGCTGATTGGAAATGCTGTCACTCTCAAGTTTCTCACCGGAAAAAGAAAAATCGCCATCTTCCTTCGATAATCGTAGGTAGATGGCGGCTTTATAATCTCTGTCTAAAGATAATTTCAGCATAAAACGCCACTCCTTACATTATTCCGGTCAGAAAGCCCGAAAACTAAATGTAGGCAGTGGTGTTCACTGATTTTGTCCATGCTTATTATAGCACATCTTCAACCAAGATTCCAGCCTTATTTGCTTTGTTCACAAAAAAGATTCATTTCGGGATCTTCGACCTTTGCTTTACATACTCGCCAGAAGGTTTACGAAGTTATCATTGATGGTTGCCTGAGTATTGGCGTAGGAAACTCTGACGATTGTATTGCCGACCTTGAATAAATACGGATTCTTGATCTGCTCTACATAGGACTTCATACGCTCTTCAACAGGCTTGCTCCTGTCAATCTTCACATCACGAATATCAACCAACGACTCAAGAAGGTCTTTCTTGCTCTGCTCATTCGCCATATACAATCACCGCCTTTACAATAAATATTCTGACCAAATTTTTCCCTTTCTATGCGTAAAGCCGCGAGAACACCTTATCAGCAAATTGATAGGCAGCAATCCGTGATGGACTGCTGCCCATTGTATTCACTGATAAACCCTTGCGGGTGTTTGTTGCAGTGTTCTTTGTATCAGCATATTTGCAGCTCGCACCCCTGCTGAATAGGGAATGCTGCGGACTACCAACGGTTAATCGGTATCATGGGACTCTCACCCCTCCGAGGATCGCTCCGAGCCGCCCCTTCAAAAGAAGAAACGGAAGTATCATTGTACCCAACTTTTCCATCATGGCAAGCAGCCGCACCACACGGCTGTTTAATCTCTCTGTTGATCGCTCACTCCGGTTGGAGGTCTTGGCGGCAGAAGATAAGTTGCTTCGAGAAAAGAGGAAAGATCCGCAGCACTGAACTATTCAGTTGTCAAGGAACCGCGAAGGAGGCTTGTTCGCCCTCTTCACACTACAACGGACATTTTTTTGCGTTTTGTCTCACGCAAATCAAAAAAATTTTTTATATTTTTCCTGAATGCTCTTTTTTGCCCTTGATACCTTTGACTTGTCCACATGAAACTCTTCTTCATAGCCTCGCATGGTCAAATCCCTGACAATACAGCATTCAAAAACGCTTAACTCTAAAGGAGTTAAAACGGCTTTGAACTCCTTGAGCCGAATGTGAAAAAGAGCATCGTTCTCGAAATCCAAAGGATCAGCCAGCCAAGCTGGACTCATGTCTTCGCCGCCTTCATAGCTCACATAGTCAAGTGAAAGTAAGGTAGTTTCCTCTTCTTCACATCCAATGACAGGTACTCCCGACATAGAGCGTCTGAGTTTCTTTTCTTCGTTGCGCAGAATCTTCATTGTTTCTCTGCTGACCTCGCATACTTCGCCGGTTTGCTTCACGCGCACCATGCACTTGCCGTCCTCCGTAGTCCAGAGGTCATAGTCAAATTCGATTGGGGTTTTCATAGTTCTTCCTTTCCGCTGCATCGCAGAGCAGCGGATGGAAGAGACTAAAAAAAGAGCCGCATGACCGGTGAGTTCATGATCCCATGCCGATAAAACAGAGTGCGAACACTCTGTTCATGCGGCATTAGGAAGACTCACCAATCAGCGGCTCCACAGCACAGCTATCAAAAATATTTATTTGTTATCTCTACCTCTATCTGAGGTTGAGGAATAACCGTCTCATACTGAGGACATTGAACACGGTTTCTCGTCCGCACATTTTACATTTAGCTTGGACATGACCTCGTGTGTCCTCAAAAACATGGATTGCACTATGCCCACAGTATGGGCATTTGATAATTCTCATCTCTTGTGATGAGATGGCGTGACGCGCCCGTCTGATCTTGACAAGCATCTCCGGGGATGGGTCCTTGACGCGGATATTTCGCTTCATGTCAGCACCTCCAACGGATCGGCATAATCACTGTATGCCATGTCTTCGAGGTAGCCGAGCTGCCTGAGCCGGATTACGGCGGCAGACTTTGAGACACCGAGTTGCCCACAGAGCCTTGTCAATGTCAGTCTGTCATTGTAGGTGAAACGCCCTTCATAGCACTTGAGCTTCCTACCTCCGGCAAAAAACCACATGGCAAGGTCAATTTCCTTCTGCGGCATTAGAAGTGCCGCACCCAGTACATTTGCTTGCCACTCATTCCAATCCTCACGAGTCTTCAAGTCCCGGAGGGAGTAGGCTGTCCTTGCAGCGTATTTCTTTCTGCAAGCCTGTTTGACATCATCACTCTCCATCTGATAGAGAATCTGATGGGCGCACTCGTGCGCTAATGTGAATCTGCGTTTTCCGCAAAGCGCCCGAACTTGTCCGGGCTGAATAAAACTCTCATCCAGCAGAACTTGATTTTGCCTGAGCGCAAGTTTGCGGATAGCGCCTCCTTCCTCAACTGCGTACTCTGTATCGGCATAAGCCGTAAGTCCGCAGATGCTCCCGTCCTTCGACAGCTTTGCGAATGATACGGTAAGACCGAGATAGTCCTTTGCAAGCTGGTCAATGGGCGTAGCCCTTGGAGCTTGGACTTCTTCAACCTGAGAGCCGAAAAAGAACTCGTTAAAGTCCTCTGTTACGGCTGCGGCAATTTCTTCTATTTCCTTGTGGGATAAAATCATTAGCTGCTCTCCTTTGCTTCGACAAACCATTTGTCTCCTTCATGAAACAGAAAAGACTCCTTTCCTCGAATCATGACGGTGTAGCGAATACCACCGCCGCCAACTTTCTTAGAGCTGGCACGGCACTTGTAAAGAATTTGATCGATCTGAAAAATCAGACCGTTCTTCCATCGGATAAAACGGGGATGCACCGTTCCTTCTTCGTCAACATCCACATTCACCGACACATAGGCTTTCCTGCATTGACACTCCATTTTGCGATCCTCACTCCGTTTCTCAGATTCACGGCTGGATTACGGGGAAACCGCAGCCGTGAATTGTAACTTTTTCTTGTATTTTTGCTCAACCCCTTGACAGGATGAGCAGTTCCGAGTAGAATATGAGTAGTTGAAATACTCACAGCATTATTATACGCATTTGAAATGCTCTTGTCAATAGGTTTGAGCAATTCAATGTCGCAAACTTTTTGTGAACAGGAGTGATTACCAAAATGACATTCGGTGAGAAGTTCAAGGCAGAGCGAGAAAAAAAGAACTTGACTCAGCAGCAGGTAGCTGACGGTTTAGGTATCAACAGACGCATGATCACCCGGTACGAAAACAATCTTTCTTTCCCTCGGACAAGGGATAACTACAAGAAAATCGCTGACTTCTTCGGTGTTGACATCAATTACTTTCTGAGCGAGGACGATGCGTTTGTCGTTCAGGCATCCGAGCAATATGGCACTCGTGGAATGAAACAGGCGCAGGACTTGATTGATGGTATGTCGGGTCTATTTGCCGGAGGCATACTGTCCGAACAGGACAAGGATGCTGTGATGAAGGCATTGCAGGATATTTACTGGGAGTCCAAAGCTCGTAATGTCGAGAAATACACACCGAAGAAATATAAAGCGACTGACAGCGATCCAAACGCCTAACTGTCCGTTTTATCGTACTATTCCTTTGCTATAATCAAAATGGAAACTTGCAACTTGAAGGGGGTGAGCGTTCCGTGATCATTCGCTCCGAGGAAATTTATAAAAAAGCAAACAGCATTGTGAGAAGCTGCGGCACGAGAGATACATTGAAAATCGCCCGTGAGCTTGGTATCTATGTGCATTACATAGACACGCTGAACGATCTGCTGGGAATGTATACCTACCGGCACAAAGAAAGACACATCCTGCTGAACTCCGGCATGGAACACATGGTCATGCAGATGGTCTGCGGTCATGAAATCGGACATGATGTGTTCCACCGCGATCTTGCCAAGAAAGGAAATGCCTTGCCGGAGTTTACGCTGTTCGATATGCGATCTAAGCCGGAATACGAGGCAAATGCTTTTGCTGCCCATCTCATCATCGACAATGACGAATTGGTTGAGTATATGCAAGAAGGCTATGATGTGGTGCAGCTCTCAGCAATGATGGGAACGAACATCAATCTGATGCTGATTAAGTTAAATGAAATGAATCGTATGGGATGGGGATTGAACTTGCCTTATGTCCCTCATGCAGACTTTTTGAAGCAGATCAAACCGGAAGGATGAAAACAGCGATATTAGATGTTTTTAAGGACTTTCCTGTCTGATAAATTCATTATATGGGATGCCTGTTGTCGAAACCAACACAATCCTGTAATGAGGATTGTCTTAGGTATTATGAAGAGGAGCAACAATGATTGAAGCATACGCAGGACAACTACATAGCGCCGATGACCTGATTGCCACCGTTGAGCAATACGGGTTCCTGCCCTTCTTCCGAAACGAGATTCCCGGTTTCTCTGTTGAAGAGCTATGCCCACCGGAGTTGTGGTTTGCAGATGACGCGGACGGTCCGTGGGAATGGAAAGGACCGGCAGCACGGAGCGGCAAATGCCTCTATGGAAAACTATTTGACAAGAAAGCTGGATTCGTGAGCCGAGAGTGGATTCCTGACTTTGCAAACTTCCGGCGCGATGGCTATGATTTTGACGCCCGTTGGGATGACGGTCTGGCATCCTACAAAGACAAGGAGCTTTATGAAACCATAGCAGATGAAGGCAGAATCCTTTCCAAGCGTCTGAAAGAAGTCAGGAACTACCGCAAGGGCGGAAACACTGGCTTTGAAGCCAGCATCACACGGCTGCAAATGCAGAGCTATGTCTGCATTGCAGATTTCGTCTATATGCAGGACAAACACGGTAAGCCCTACGGTTGGGGCGTTGCAGAGTATTCAGCACCGGAAGTCATCTTTGGTTATGACTTCATCACATCTGCATACAGGGAAGATCCGCAAAAATCCAGAAAGCGTATTTTGAGACACCTTCAATTACTTCTTCCTGCTGCGACCGAAAAGCAGCTTGAGAAAATCATAAAGGGGTAAGGCTATGGACGATATTATCTTTGAGCGGGATTATCGAGAAGCTGAGTCAGGTGAATACGATGAGTGGTGCGATGAAGTATTTGACCGTGCAGTCAACGGAGGTATGCTGAAAGCGTACTCCGACGCAATGGACAAAATACCAAAGATCATCATTCCTGAGGACAAGAAGAACTATGAGTACCTTCTGGAACGCTGCGATGCGTTTGTGGAACGGCATCGTGGTCGTATTGAGGGAATTGTTGACTACCATCACTGGCATTCTGAAATCAATATGTTTCTTCCCTTCGCAGAGTTTGGTGATCCGGAAGACCTCGGATTTTTGAAGGAGATCGCGGATAAGTCGCACTCCATCTGCTTCTCTCCCGACAAGGACGGTGGCATTCGTGTCCACATCTTCATCAACTACTTTGATGAGCTGATGCCGGAAGAAGCAAAGCAACTTGTGGAATACGATGCGATTATGAAAGATGAACGGCTTGCTTCCTTGCTGGGAATGCAGGATTCGTTCAAGCCGGAGGACAGACCGGATTTGGATCGCATCGAAAACCTTCTCGAACGATTTGAAACCGAAACTGAGCTTGATCGAAACGATGTTTTCTATGCAGTTTTCCGCCTGATTATCAAGTCTAAAGATGAAGATATTACACTTGCAAAGATCGCTGACATGATGGAGGTACTGCTGTACCTTGTACTGAACGGCGGACTGGATCAAGACGAATAAAATTGGAGGCATTTATGAGCAGAAAATTAGTTGCATACTTCTCTGCAAGCGGTGTGACCGCAAAGGTGGCAGAGAAATTATCCGAGGCTATCGGCGCAGACCTTTACGCCATTGAGCCGGAAGTACCCTATACCAAAGCTGACCTTGACTGGATGGACAAGAAATCGCGCAGTACGATTGAGATGAACAATCCGGCATCCCGTCCTGCCATTACCGGTAAGCGCGACAATATGAACGACTACGATACCGTGTTTGTCGGTTTCCCGATCTGGTGGTATGTTGCGCCGACGATCATCAACACTTTTCTTGAAAGCTATGATCTGACCGACAAGACTATCATCCCGTTTGCAACTTCTGGTGGCAGCGATATGGGCAAGACCAACGAAAAGCTGCTGCCGAGCTGCAAGGGAGCGAAATTGCTGAACGGCAAGGTCTTCAAGGCATCCGTCAGCGGTGCTGACCTTGCAAAATGGGCAGAAGGGCTGGAAAACAAATGAAAGCATTAACCTATATTGAACATGGCAAGTTTGCCCTGACCGACAAGCCGAAGCCGCAGATCATAAATGCACGGGATGCAATCGTCCGCGTAACGCTGGGGAGCATCTGTACCAGTGACCTGCACATCAAGCATGGCTCTGTGCCGAGAGCCGTTCCCGGTATTACCGTAGGTCACGAGATGGTTGGCATCGTGGAAGAAGTCGGCGCAGAAGTTACGAATGTCAAGCCCGGTGATCGGGTAACGGTAAATGTAGAAACCTTCTGCGGTGAGTGCTTCTTCTGCAAGCATGGCTTTGTCAACAACTGCACCGACAAAAACGGCGGTTGGGCGTTAGGTTGCCGCATCGACGGCGGACAGGCTGAGTTTGTCCGAGTGCCGTATGCCGATCAGGGACTGAACAAGATCCCCGACAGCGTGACCGATGAACAGGCGTTATTCGTAGGAGATATTCTGGCAACGGGATTCTGGGCGGCTCGTATCTCCGAGATCACAAATGAAGATACAGTTCTGATCATCGGTGCGGGACCGACCGGTATTTGTACGCTGCTTTGCGTAATGTTGAAACAGCCGAAGCGGATCATTGTATGCGAGAAAGATCCGGCAAGAGTGCAGTTTGTCAAGGAACACTATCCTGATGTGCTGCTCTGCCAACCGGAGGAATGTGAGAATTATGTCCACGCCAACTCGGATCACGGCGGCGCGGATGTGGTTCTGGAGGTCGCCGGAGCGAAGGACACCTTCCAACTTGCGTGGATGTGTGCCAGACCTAATGCCGTTGTGACGGTGGTTGCTCTCTACGACGAGGCGCAAGCACTCCCTCTGCCCGATATGTACGGCAAGAATCTGACCTTTAAGACCGGAGGTGTGGATGGCTGCGACTGCGCGGAAATCCTAAACCTGATCGAGCAAGGCAAGATCGATACAACGCCGCTGATCACGCACAGATACCCTCTTGCAGATATTGAAGAGGCATACCGCATCTTTGAAAACCATCTGGACGGCGTGATCAAGATTGCGGTTACGGAGTAAATGTTTTATAAGGACAAATTCCAGTTTAACGAACAGGAGATGATGATCGCATGAAAATCCTACATGAACTTTCTTGGCTATGGGAAACGCTGGGCATTGCGCTTGTTGCTGCGGCTGTCTGCATGGCTTGCGCTGCGCTGATTGGCAAGGCAGCGAAGAAGAAGCTCGACAAAAAGGTGTTGGCGGTCGTAGGGGCAGCGGCATTTGTGGGCGCGATTCTGGCGGTCATTCTGATCGCCCGGACACCGATGCCGCTTTGACAGGATATCCGGGATGATATGATTCTGGATAACAGGTATTTATATGACATTCTGACCGAGGAAAAACACCCGGAAAGAAACCCGCCGAACAAGCTGCTGACCGGCGCATAATAAGTGACCGAGGACGCCGGTTCTCTTCTGATATCACACAAGGGCTTCGGGCTGCCGATTCTGTAGACCGAAGCGTAGCAAGAATCCATACATATCAGGCACTTGACACCATAAAGATTAAAACAAGTAATCAGACGGTACAGGAGATTCCGGATGAAATCTGTGTCCTGTAATAGAAGCTCCAATTTGTCAAGCAGAGCTTGCGTCGGAGTCATAAGCTGCGGATACCACACGGGAGAGAATCGCAATCAGATTCTCTCCCGTGTGGTATTTCCGCTCTATTCTCTGGGCGGCATTCTGCCGCAGGAATGCTTCTCCGGGCAAAAACCGATGGCTCTGCACTTTGGCATGAAGTAATGGCTGACTGTGTAGTCCCACTCCTCCGAGTAACCGCTCAGCTCCCGACATAGGTCGCTGAACAGTGCGCGGTATTCGTGATATGCACGGCTGCACATCCTCTGGCGCGACATATCCATGAGATTCCGCAGGTTGTGCTTGCAGACGATCCTCGTCTCCATGCCGAGCGGCAGCCCCATCGCGGAATCCTCGCGCGGGACGCCGAGCTCGTCCAGCCGGGCAAGATGCTTCTGAATTTCTGCCATCAGTTCATCGTAGACCGCCTTTGCGGCCGAACGCTCTGCAATGCTGGCCGGCGTCACATAGTCAAAGCCATGCTCATAGTTGATATAGCGCGTGCTGGCCTGCAGCCGCGTCGGCTGGCCGCCGATGTGCGTGTACCACTCCCGGATCACCCTTGCCGAATATCCCTCCAGCGTCAGATAGACATCCGGAAACTCAAACGTTCTTCCATGCCCGCTCTCCAGACAGTCCAGCCCTCTGCGATAGTTCTTTTTTTCATCCGCGGTGTCCGCACCCCAGCAGATCCCCGCCTCAAACCCGATCATCGTGATCGGGTTCTTGCATGTATAATTCTGGATGGTAATTTTCCCCATTATCCATTCCTCCTGTTCTGCACCAATGCCGTTATGCAATTCTGACAAGCCCCCAGCTGATCCAGTCCCATGCGCTTTCCCGTCCGCTCCGTTCGGTGATGACAAGCCGCTGCTGTTCGTCAAACTGCCACGCGGCGGCATCCAGACCGATATCCGAGGCCATCCATGCCGGGCGAAAGTTCTTTCCCGTCCAGTCGTAAATATCAATATGCTGCGACCAGCCCCAGTCCGGTTCGGTTTTCCAGAACGGCCGGCTTTTTCCGAACCGCCCCCATCGCCAGACGAGGAGCAGCAGCTCCGGCGCTCCGTCATGGTCGATATCGCACCAGAGCAGGCTCTGCACCTTCTGTCCTGCCACCGAGCGCCAGATCTCACTTCCGTCAGAGACTGCACGAAGCGTTTTTCTGTGCAGACTGAGCTGCTCCGGGCCTTCCTCCGCCGTACAGAAACAGTCTGCCTCCTGCCAGACGATCCAGCGCGGCAGGAAACAGCCCAGCCGCCAGAGGAGCAGGCCTGCGCCGCAGACAGCCGCCAGCACCGGAAGCAGGAGCCATTTTCTCACCCCTGCACCCAATAGCTTTGCGTCCACCCCGGCTTCTCCGGCGTTTCATCCTGATGGAAGCGCCCGTCCGGCGACATCCATTCGCCGATCATCTGCCGCCATTCACTGTCTGTCAGCCGCGCGGACAGCGGCTGGCAAAACTGATAGAAATTATACACAACGCCGGAGGCAATGCGGAGCGCCCCCTCCACCGGCACGATCACATAGATCTGCGCCGGGCGGCCGTTCGCAGCCTGTAAGACCGTTCCGTTCGGATCCGTTGCGATATCCGTCACCAGAGACGCCGGGATCTCCCGTGCGTCGAGATACTCCGCATCTGTCCGGTCTTTGACAGCTTCGATCCAGAAATGCTCCAGCGTGCCGCCGTATTCCCGGATGAGGTCATATTCCTCATCCGACAGCCGCTCGTTCCGCAGCTCCTTCCGACTGATCGTCTCAAGGCTCCGCGCGAGCGAAGCGAGGCGTGTCAGATTTTCGCGGTCAGCAGGATCCAGAATTCCATATGTCTGAAGCCCGTCTGCCGTCTGCTCCGCCAGTTCCGCGAACCGGCGATAGACCTCCTCCTCCGGCTCCACATAGCCGCGGTCATCCAGCTCCTCCGGAGGGCCGCCGCCCATCTCCGCCATCACCTGCTTGCCATAGAGTACCGTGTCGTGCTTGAGTTCCGTAAAGCTACCCGCGTAGGTTTCCAGCGCCTTCTTTTTCCACTGCTCCGTCGTCATGAACGACGGGTATCCGGCACCCTTTTCCACCAGAAGAGGATTGAGCGTGTACAGCCATCCCGCGTAGAGGCTCGCCGACCACAGCTCCTCCGGCGCGCTGCGCACTGCGCTTCGGAGCATCTGCATCTGCTCCGGGTAGTGTGCGTAAGCCGTATCGCCCTGCTGCGTCAGAATGGACAGCGCCGTCTCAGAGCCGAGCGCCGCCGGCATATCCAACACATCCGGCAGCATCCGCCGTTCTCCCTGTGCGTTTTCCCTGACCTTGTTGAACACCAGCTGCTGCATCACGGCGGCATCCAGCGTAAAACGCTGCCCCATGAAGCGGAAGCCCTTTCCTGCCTGTGCCAGATCGACGGTTCCCTCCGGGTCGATCACCGGGATGGAGTTGATCTGCGGCGCAGCAAGCGTCCTGATCTGTTCAGTATAGTGTTGATAGGCAGTCTCATCCGCGCGCAGCAGTTCCGTGTCTGGAATGGTGCCGTAGGCAGCCTCGATTGCCGGCAGATACTCATAATAGCCAAGATCGTCGCTGACACCCGCAAAGAATGAGGTCACGGTGTAGAGCTTTTCCCAGCTGTCCGACGCTGTGTCGTGCAGCGCCAGTGTGATCAGCAGCGCCGTGCGGTTCATATCCTCCTTCTTCTGCGTGAAATTGATCTGCCCGTACCACATCATCGCGCGGAAATACGCCTCCAGCGTCTCGTCGCCTTCATAGTAGCCGCGCGGCTTGAACTGGGAATAATCCAGAAGATCTTCCGTTACAGCACACGGGGCAATACCCTCTGCTGCATAAATGGCAGACAACTCCTGCGCAGCAACATCCTTCACCTGCTCCGGCACCTGAATCTTCGGATCCTGGAGCGCAGCACCCACCGCGAAATACACTGTGCTGTGCTTTGCCGCATTCTCCCACGCTGTTCCGGTCAGTGCGTCCAGCTGTGCGGCAGATGCGCGCAGCATGTCTTTGCTCAGCGTTTGCAGCTGCGCGGCAAGCTGCTGCTTTTCCGTCCGGTTCAGAAGCAGGCTGAAATACAGATGATAGGTGTGCATCATGGAATCTACCGTTACAAAATTCGGGATCTGCAGATAGCGGTTCCATTCATAGCGGCCGAAAAACTCGGAATAAAAATCCGGCTCGACCACAAACAAATTCTGCGCAAGGATGGCTTTGGCCGTGTCGGAAAGCCCGTTCCACTCCATCCATTCCAGATTTGTGATCTCATGCAAGTCCCCGGATACACTGTAGTCCGGCACAGCTGCAGCCGTCTGCGCGTCAGCGGCCGTGAACCTGAGAAACTGCTGCCGCGTTAACGGCTCCACCGGAACCACTGCCGCTGCTTCCCGCCTGTCCACCGTCAGTTCCTTCCACCGGTCTTCTTTTTTCCGCTGTGCAATCTGATACACAAGTACCGTGCAGGCCAGGAGCAGCGCCAGCACACCGGCTGCGATGGCAATCAGCTCCATAGGCTTGATTCTATGCCGGTTTCCACGTCCATGGGCTGCGGCAGCGCCGCAATACGGGCAGCTGCGCTCATATTCCCGGAGTTCTTTTCCGCACTTTGGACAAAACATGATACCGCCTCCTTTTCTGCGCTTCTGTTTCACCTCTTTTACAATTCGAGCTTACCATACAACCGCGATTCTGGCAAGACAAATCCAGAAAAAAGGTTCCTGCCAGCCTAAGCTGCAGAAACCTTTTTCTTAATCTATTGATTGAATTTTCGCCGGTAGGCCGCAAAGGCCTCCCGGATCACCGCGACGGCCTCAGCACGGCCATGGACACTGTCGGCCTCCGCGTTGGTATCCGGCTCCAGATGCTTGTAGACGCTGAAAAAATGGCTGATCTCATTGGAGATATGTGCCGGCAGATCGGACAGGGAAGAATATCCGTTGAACATCGGATCGCCAAACGGGATCGCGAGAATTTTGTCGTCCATCGCACCGTTGTCGCGCATGGTAAAATATCCGACCGGATAGACCCGCACCAAGCTCATCGGGCGAATTGGCTCGCTGCACAAAACCAGCACGTCCAGCGGATCTCCGTCATCGGCATAGGTGCGCGGGATAAAGCCGTAATTGGCCGGGTAGTGCGTCGAGGTGTAAAGGATCCGGTCCAACCGCAGCGCACCGGTCTGCTTGTCCAGCTCATATTTATTTTTTGAGCCCTTTTCAATTTCAATCACCACCAGAAAATCCTCCGGCTGCATCCGCTCTGGGCTGATATCGTGCCATAAGTTCATCAGTCGGCCTCCTTTTTCCTGCGCGTTCTTTTTTACGTTTATTGTATCGAATACAGCCCTTTTTGTCAAATAGCGACCGCCTCGCATACAGATGAGAAGCCAGACGGCTATCCTCTACATCTGTACGCAGATCACTTTTCATGCTTTGTAGAAGCTGGGCATCATGTGATTCACTCCTGAAACAGTTTTTCTGCCACGGGCAGTTGCATGACTACGATTTGACTACTATCACCTGTAAAACCGAAAAAGCCGGTTTGTCCAGTGTTTTCAATGGTTCCGCAACAATTCAGAAAAGACGGACGTTTTCGCCGAAAGCTGAACATTCCTTGAAAACACAGCATTTTATCCGTTGATGCCTGAAAACTCCGACTCTGTAGGGGCCGATGCCTACATCGGCCCGCCTGGAAGTTGCGAATTCGCCGCAGATTACCGTAAAAACGGTGCAATCTGCCGGGTCGATGTGTACCGGCAAGCGGCAGACCCACATCCGTAACGCTCCTTCGTCGCAAACGGCTGTGACCGGCATCGACCCCTACACCGAAACGGGCAGTGCATGCGTATGTGCCGCGGCTTTTCGCAAAATCAGCTGCACTCTGCCGGGCGGACAGAGTCGTCCACCCCTACGAAGCAGAACGATATCGATCGTGATCGGACTTTTTTGACGCGCTGAAACGCCTTGGCGTTATCCATGTTGGGCGCGGTCTTAAGAATCATGGCAGGACGCGGATTGGCGACCGTACCGGAGGCAGGATAGTAGATGTTCAGCGGCTCGCCCTTGGCCATGGAGGAATAAGCGTTGTAGTCACGCCCGCGATCAGAATGCCCTTTTCGCCGGTGGTAACAGCTTCGAGCGCCGCCTTGTTCGCGCCGGAAACAGTCAAGCCGTTGTCCGCCCAACTCTGCATGACTGCCTCGCCGTCAGCCGTACCGGTCACGAAGCCCGCAAGGAAATCCTTGCACGCGCCGGACTTTTCGGGGTCTGGAATGGCAATCATGTCCTTATACTGTTCATCTGCCAACTCGGACCAGTCGGCGTTCAGTTCGGGAACAATGGTGGTATTGTAGATCACGCCGACCGCAGAGGCGCTGGAACCAAAGAGCATATTGTCCTCGTTGATCCAGCCGTCGTTGACCTTATCGGCATTGGCGGGGGTATAACTCTCAAGCTGTCCGTCGGCCTTCATGCTGAGGCCATCGGACCACGAGGCGAGAATGACGACGTCAGCCACAGGGTTTGCCTGTTCGGCTTCGAGTCTTGTGAGAATTTCGCCCGTCGTGCCCTGGAACTGCTCGACCTCAACGCCGGTCTTTTCTGTGAACGCGGCAGCCAGCTTGTCGGCAAGGCCGGCAGGACTCGGCATATAGACGGTGACCTTACCGGAAAGCGCAGGCGCTTCTTCGGCTGCGGCAGGTTCTTCGGCAGCAGGGGCTTCTTCTGTCGGAGTTGTTATGGTCTCGGCGGGCTGCGTCTGAGCAGGCGTTTCCAGCCCCGCAATCATCCGCAGCAGCGTCGTCTTACCGCAGCCGGAAGGCTTTTTGCAGTCTGAAGATCGTGCAGTACAACGCCAAAAATGACTTTTCTCAACCGCCTGCTGCGCAGATTTTTGACATAGCTTCCTTGACATCTGAGAGGCTTATTTTATAATGATGTAAAAAGTTGAATCTGGGAGAACGGAGCCGATGGAGGGCTATGTATGGGCGACAATTATTTTCTTCTGACAAATCTGCTGTCGGAGGACGAGCGCAAGGTGATCACCAGCATCACGGCGCACATTGAGCGCGGCGAGAAGCGCGTAGGCATCCAGCAGATCGCGGCGGAAAACTATCTGTCCACGGCGAGCATCGTAAAGATGTGCAAGCGGCTGGGCTTCGACGGCTACAGCGAACTCTACTACCATCTCAGCCGTCAATTCGCCGCCTCTGAAAAGCCGACGGAGGAGACACTGCGGAGCCTGATCGACAACTATTCCGGGGATCTCATCAGTGGCTTCTGCACGCTGCTGCACGAGCGCAGGCGGGGAAAAATCTTTACGACAGGCGAAGGCTTTTCCAACATCGTCGGAGCCTATATCGTCCAACGCATGTCGATCTGCGGCTTTATGGCTTTCAGCAACGTGCATTTTTACGACTACATGCTCTTTCAGGAAGCGCATCAGCGCGCGGACGCAGACGAGAGCGCAATCATGTTCGCCGTCAGCCAGAGCGGAGAAACCGAACCGGTGCTCAATGACGTACGCCATGCCAAACAGCATGGACAGAGGATCATCTCCTTCACACGCCGGAGTGACTCCACGCTTGCACAGCTTTCCGACCTCGTATTCGTCGTGGACGGTGCGAAGCAGACGCTGGCAGGCAGCCTGCCGAATCTATTCTTTGGGCATATCATCCTGATCTTCGAGGAACTGATGGCGCGGTTCTTCTCACCGGACCCGATTGCGCAATAAATACTTTTTTTACGCAAACGAAAAATTTTTTCCTCTGTGCATATGTTATAATTACAATGCGGAATGAGGGTTTGCTCCCCGCCGCAGTCCATCGCCCCAAGGCATCTGCCGGAAGGGCGGCACAAACAGAAACAGACAATCTTAATGGAGGAATTATCAATGAAGAAAATTCTTGCACTTTTGCTTGCGCTCGTGATGCTGTTCGGCGTTCTGGCCGGCTGCACTGCAAAGAGCACGGACGCTACAGACAGCAGCGATCAGGCCGCACAGGACGCGCAGACACCCGCTGAATCTACTGACACTGCCGACACCGCTAACACCAACGATGCCGCAGAAACCACCGACACGGCAGCCAAGACCATTGAAACGCTGAAGGTCGCTTTTGTTCCCTCCCGCGAGCCGCAGGAGATCATCACTGCGACTGAGCCGCTCAAACAGCTGCTCAAGGACGAACTGGCCAAGGAAGGCTACGACGTCAAGGACGTTGAGATCACCGTCGGCACCACCTATGAGGCGGTCGGCGAAGGTCTGGAAGCCGGCACCATCGACGTTGGCCTGATCCCCGGCGGCACCTACGTTCTGTATGATGACGGTGCAGAGGTTATCCTGACCGCGACCCGCGACGGTCTGAGCAAGGACTCCGACAACGCCAAGGACTGGAACGACGGCCAGCCCACCGAGGCTTCCGACAAGCAGGCTGTCTCCTACCGTGCACTGTTCATCGCCGGCCCGTCCGAAAAGGGTCAGGAACTGGCCGCCAAGGTCAACGCCGGTGAAGAACTGACCTGGGATGATCTCAACAGCGCCAACTGGAGCGTCATGGGCACGTCCTCCCCTGCCGGTTACATCTACCCGGCTCTGTGGCTGCAGGATCGCTACGGCAAGGGCATTTCGGATCTGAGCAGCGCTGTGCAGTCTGATTCCTACGCCAGTGCGTTTGCCCGTCTCGCTTCCGGCCAGGTCGATGTTCTCGTGACCTACGCCGACGCCCGCCGCGACTATGCCGAACGCTGGAACACTGAGTTCGGCCGCGAAGGCTCCATCTGGGAAGAGACCAATGTTATCGGCGTCACCGCCCCGATCTACAACGACACCATCTCGGTCAGCAAGAACTCCGAGATCATGGATGCCGATCTGATTGCAGCCCTGCAGGATGCGTTCATCAACATCGGCAACACCGAAGAAGGCAAGCAGGTCATCGCCATCTACAGCCACAACGGCTATCAGAAGGCACAGGCTTCCGACTATGACAACGAGCGTGCCGCGCAGAAGCTCATTCAAGAGCTGACCGCAGCAGGCTGATAATCGAACTTTCCCAACGCGGGGAGGACTTGCACGGCAGATACCTTCCGCTGTGCGGGGCCTCCCCGCGCTTCTTATAGAAATGAGGACGCTTTATGATCGTATTTGACCATGTATCCAAAGTATATCCCAACGGCACGGTCGGCCTGGACGACGTCAGCCTGCGCATCGATGACGGTGAATTCGTCGCCATCATTGGCCGCTCCGGCGCGGGCAAGTCCACGCTGCTGCGTGCCGTCAACCGCATGCATCAGATCACATCCGGCACGCTGACAGTAAACGGCACCGATGTCACGGGCCTGTCCGGCAAGCGCCTGCGGCAGTTCCGGCGCGGGATCGGCATGGTGTTCCAGTCGTTTAATCTCGTCACGCGCACGAGCGTGATCAAAAACGTGCTCGCCGCCTGCGTGCCGGACATGCCGTTCTGGCGCGTGCTGCTGGGCGCGTTCCGCAAAGAGGACAAACTCAAGGCGCTCGAGTCTCTGGGCAAGGTTGGCATTCTGGACAAGGCCTATATGCGCGCGGATCAACTCTCCGGCGGACAACAGCAGCGCGTCGCGCTGGCGCGCACGCTGACGCAGGACCCGCATATCATTCTCGCGGACGAGCCGGTCGCCGCGCTCGACCCGGTGACAGCCAAGCAGGTCATGGAGGACTTCGTACACATCAATCAGGAACTGGGCATCTCGATCCTGCTGAACATCCACCATGTGGAACTGGCGCTGGAATACGCCGACCGCGTGATCGGCATCCGCGCCGGCAGGATTGTCTACGACGGCCCGTCGAAGCAGGTCGATCAGACGGTTCTGGATGCGATCTATGGAGAGGACGCCGTCTCGGAGGCTGCCGTATGAGCCTGTATGACCGCATATTCCGGCCCCGCCGCTATACGCTTTCCGACGGCACCGTCGTCGAGGAAAAGTGCAGCCGCGCGCCGCTGGTGATTTTGATTCTGGTGCTGCTGACGGCCGTATCCGTCCGCGTGACCGGCTTCAACTTTTCCGTTCTGGTGAAGAAGGGCAGCAAATTCTTTGACATTCTCAAGGCCATGTTCCCGCCCAATACCGCGTATTTGGGAAAGATCTGGCAGCCGCTGTGGGACACGATCAAAATGTCCTTCCTCGGCTCGTTTATCGGTGCGGTGCTGGCCGTTCCGTTTGCCATCGCCGCGGCCAGCAATATCGTGACGAACCGCGTCGTGGTGTTTCTGGTGCGCCTGTTTTTGAGTCTGGTACGGACGCTGCCGACGCTCGTCTGCGCACTGATTGCGACGTATATCTTCGGTCTCGGCACCATGGCCGGCACCTGTGCCATTGCGGTCTTTACGTTTGCCTATGTCGGCAAGCAACTCTTTGAGATCATTGAAACGGTCGATATGGGCCCGTATGAGGCGCTGGAGGCCCTCGGCGCGACGCGGCTGCGCGCGTTCGTCACCGCCATCTTCCCGCAGGTGCTGCCGACATATCTGTCCGTGTCCCTGTTCTGCCTGGAGGGCAACGTGCGCTATGCGTCCATCCTCGGCTATGTCGGTGCGGGCGGCCTGGGCCTTATTATGAACGAAAAGATCGGCTGGCGCGAATATGACAGTCTGGGCATGATCCTGATCGTGCTGTTTATCACCGTCATGATCATCGAAGGCGTCAGCCACGCGCTGCGCAAGCGCCTGACGTAAGGAGGAAACGGCCATGAACGAAAAAATTCTCAAAGCCTATGCCTCCGCGCCGAAGACTTGGATCTGGAAGATGCTGGCAGCCTTTGGCATTGCGTGCCTGCTGGCATGGTCCGGCTCTGCCGTCAGGGTCAGCAATCCCACCGGCAACGGATTGGAGGTTGCGGGCAACATTCTCTCCGGCATCTTCCATCCTTCGGCAAAGCTTCTGTTCACGCTCGGTACGGACGGTGTGCCATATTTGCTGCTGGAAACCTTCTGCATCGCATTTCTCGGTACGATCGTCGGCGCGGTCATTTCGCTGCCGCTGTCGTTCCTGTCCGCAAGCAATCTGGTGCCAAAGGGCGTGGCGTTTATCGGGCGCGTGCTTATTGCGGCGATCCGCACCATTCCGGCCTTTGTCTACGGTCTGATGTTCATCCGCGTGACCGGGCCGGGCCCGTTTGCGGGCCTGCTTACGATGTCACTGTGCTCGATCGGCATGGTATCCAAGATGTTCATCGAGAGCATTGAGGATTTGGATAAGCGAATTTTGGAATCTTTAGACGCCGCGGGCTGCACGACCTTCCAGAAGATCCGCTATGGCATCCTGCCGCAGCTGACCGCAGACTTCACCTCCACGATCATCTACCGCTTTGACATGAACCTGCGCGACGCGACCGTCCTCGGTCTTGTCGGCGCGGGCGGCATCGGCGCGCCGCTGATCTTCGCCATGAGTTCCTACCGCTGGAACGAGGTCGGTGCAATCTTACTGGGGCTCATCGTATTGGTGCTCATCATTGAGTGGATCTCGGCAAAGATCCGCGTCAAGCTGGCAAGGGGGTAACGATATGCAGGAACGAAAGCTGACAATCTACTTTACCTCCGATCTGCACAGCTACATCTATCCCACGGATTACCGCAGTCAGAAGGAACAGGATCTCGGCCTGTTCAAATGCGCCAGCCAGTTTCAAAAGGACGGCAATACGCTCATCATCGACGGCGGCGATCTTCTGCAAGGCTCGCCGTTCGGTGCCTTCTGTCACGATACAGTCGGCAGCGCGGCGCAGTTTGCCCAGATCATGAACCGCTGCGGATACGACTATGTGACGCTCGGCAACCATGATTTCAACTACGGTATGCCGTATCTGGACAGCTATCTGAACGCGCTCCGGGCACGCTGTGTCTGCGAGAATGTCCGCTGGGACGAGGGCGACGTCCGTTTTCCCGCGCGCGTGCATATGCTGGAAAACGGACTGCGCGTCGGCATCGTCGGTATCGTCACCGATTATGTAAACATCTGGGAACGTCCGGAGCATCTTTCTGGAATCCGGATTGAGGATCCCATCCCTGCGGCCGCCGCAGCGCTTGCGGCGCTGAAGGGCAAGGTCGATCTGACCGTGTGCGTCTATCACGGAGGATTTGAGCGCGATCTTGCCAGCGGCCGGACGCTTTCCACGACACATGAGAACGTCGCCTACCGCATTTGCCAGGAACTGGACTTCAACATTCTCCTGACCGGCCACCAGCATATGTCCGTGCCAGGCCAGATGGTTCGCAATACCTTCGTTGTGCAGCCGTCGGACAAAGGTCAGGAGTTTCTGCGCGTGGAAGTCTCTGTATCGGACAGCGGCGCACAGTTTTCCAGCCAGACAATCCACGCAGGCGGCCCATGCTGCACAGAATGGCTCACGGAATTTTCAGAGATAGAGTGCGGTGCGCAGGACTGGCTCGATCAGGTCGTCGGGCATCTGGAGGCGCCGCTGACGCTGGATACGCCGCTGCACATGGCTGCGAACGGAACCCCGCTCGCAGACCTGTTTAATACTGTGCAGCTGGCCGCAAGCGGCGCGCAGATCTCCGTCACGAGTCTTGCCAACGACGCGGCAGGTCTGCCGCAGACCGTGCGCCGCCGGGATATTTTGAACGCCTATCCCTATACGAATACACTGACGATTCTGCAGATCACCGGTGCGGTCCTGCGCCGGGCGATGGAACGCAGCGCGGAATATTTCATCCGGAACGCAGACGGAACGCTTCGTATTTCCGATGCGTTTTTGAAGCCGAAGGTCGAGCATTACAATTACGACTACTATGCCGGTGTGCATTATGTCTTTGACTGCTCCCGCCCGATCGGTCAGCGCGTCACGGAACTCTGCGTAAACGGCCGTCCCGTCGCGGACGACGATGTTTTCACCGCCTGCCTCAGCAGCTACCGCGCCAGCGGGACCGGCGGGTATGACTGCTATGTCGGCTGCCCGGTCCTGCGGGAGATCGGCACAGAAATGTCCGACTTGCTGCTGGACTTCTTCCAGCCCAACCGCCCTCAGCCCACTTTCACGCACTGCGATTTCCGCGTGATCTGATGACAAAACCGGCGCACCATCCACTCGGGCGGTGCGCCGGTTCTTTTTGCACAGGTTCAGGGCCGGACCTGTTTTTCTTCCTGCTCGATCAGCTTCTTTTCCAGTGCAGACTGCTTGGCCAAGATGGCGTTGACTTTGTCGTAGAGGTCTTCGATCATGATTTCGGTCTTGAGATTGACCTTGTAATCATTCTCCGCGCGGCGGCGGTCTTTTTCCTCCTGCCGGTTCTGGCTCATCATGATGAGCGGCGCCTGAATGGCAGCGACGCAGGAGAGGACCAGATTGAGAAGAATAAACGGATACGGGTCAAAGGCTTTTGCAGCCAGAACCGTATTGACGACCATCCACAAGATCAGCACGCCCGTGAACGAAAAGATGAACGCCCAGCTGCCCGCGAATTTTGCGATCGCATCCGCCGCGCGCTGTCCGAGCGTGTATTTTTCCGCGGTGGGGCTTTCGGAAATTTTACTGTCTGCCAGCAGATTCAGAACTTCCTCGTCCGTCATATCGTGCCGGATGTCCTTGAGGACTTCCTTCAGGAGCCTTCGGTTTTCTTTCATGGGATTTGCCACTCCTTTTGGGGATTTTTTCTTATTATATTCCGTCGGCACGACCCGGTCAAGCACCGCACATTCTGCTTTTCACGTTTGTGCTTTCTGCACAAGCGGCAGGCTTCTTTACTGTTTCAGAAGCTTTTTTCCGACGATCCCAATGCCCGCCAGAATTTCCACGACGGAGAGCCCCATCAGGATGCCGGAAATGAAATCCCGCACATCGGTCCCTCCGACCGTCCCCGACATAGCGCTGCTGGCAATGCCGAGGGTGATAAGCGCGACGCCATAGAGGATCCCCTTCTGACGTTCGAGTTCCTGCGTGCGGTGCAGAAGGTCGAGGATCTGCGCATCGTCATAGACACGCACGCTGTCTTCTGCCGCATCCTCGCCGTCCATCAGTTCCGGGCGCGTCACATGAAGCGCGTCGCAGAGTTTATGGATGATGCTATAGTCCGGCATACATTTGCCGGTTTCCCACTTGTAGATGGTCGTTGGACACGCCGAGCTGCTGCGCCAGCTGCTCCTGCGTGAGATTTTGTTCCTTACGCTTGCACGCGATGTATTTGCCGATGGTTGTCTGGTTCATTTGGAATGCCTCCTGTTTCTTCGGATGCAGCAATTCTATCGAACATGCGGGGAATTTTACATCCCCCCGTGGTAGAATTTGAGGGAAATTGTATACAGCTTTTCATTATGATATCCTGACAGAAAGTTGTGACAAAATCTTGCCGAAAGCATGACCACGTTATGAATTTTCAGATGACGTTTTGGGCAGGAAGAAATCCGGGCCCTTCGCTTCAAACAGCAGAAGCGACACGCTCAGCAGCAGGTCGGCGTGCTTGACCGGTTCATCCAGCGGGATACCGAATTCCTCCTGCATTCTTCGGATGCGGTAGAGCACGGTGTTTCGATAGGTAAAAATCCGGTTTGTCCAGTGTTTTCAACGGTTTCTGGAATGTTCAGCAAACCAGCAGCCGTTCAATCGCTGTGGGAATTTTCGTATGCTCTGCGGATGTCCTCCGGCAGGTGATCGGGGATCATCGCCGGGATCGCGTCCTCGTTGCCGTCTTTGATTGCCTGCTCATAATACCAGCATTTGAACTTCAGCATATCGAGCGTCCGGTTCATGCGCTCGATCTCCGCCTCAACATGCGTCCGCTGCGCCTTAAACATCGCCCTGCGCTGCGGATAGGTCGAAGGTCCCTCCACGCACCAGTCCATGAACTGCTTGATATCCTTAATTTCCATGCCCGCTTTTTTCAGACATTCGATCACCCGGAGCGCCTCAATCTCCGTGTCGCTGAATTTCCGGATACCGGATACCCGTTCCATGTGCGGAAACAGCCCCTGCTTGTCGTAATAGCGCAGCGTGGAGATGGGCAAGCCGAACATCTCCGCCACCTGTCCGATCGTGTACATAAAAAGCCTCCAAAAAATTTCTTGAAAAAGCTTGACCTAAAGTCAGGTTTATGTCTTATCATGAGTGTAGCACACCAGAAAACAAAACGCAAGGAGTGTTTTACGATGAATAAAAAGGTGTTGATTCTTTCCTCCAGCCCGCGCAAGGGAGGCAACTCGGAGACGCTGGCGGCAGCCTTTGCCAAAGGTGCGCAGGAGGCAGGCAATCAGGTAGAACTTGTGCATCTGCGGGAAACGCAGTACGGCTTCTGTAAGGGCTGCTTTGCCTGTCTGAAACTTGGCCATTGCGTCATCAAAGACGATGCTCGACCGCGCGAACCCCCTCTTTGACACAGACTACTACAAAACTCCGCGCGGATACCATCCCCGCAGCCTGAACTCCAACGGCGGCTGGAATGTGACCTCCTCGCTGTCGTTCCTGAATATGCCGATTTTGCAGTACAGCAGCGAGAGCCGCTCTGCCGTGCTGCTGGTACACGGAGAAAAGGCGCACTCCCGCTACTTCAGCGAGACGGCTTACAGCAAACTGACCGGCGACAACAAGGAACTGCTCATCATCCCTGGCGCGAGCCACACAGACCTTTATGATCAGATGGACGTGATCCCGTTTGAAAAGCTGAAGGTGTCCTTTGACGCGTATCTGAAATGAAACGGATCGTTCTTTTCTGCCTGCTTGTAAGCGAAATGCATTCGCTTGCAGCCTGCGCCGCAAAACATGTTCCGGATGCCGACACGGTTACAGTCGAACTATCCGTAAACTAAAATCGTCCCGGTTTGCGCCATTTGTGCAGACCGGGACAACGTTTTCAGATTTCCAAGCTGCTCTGCATGATCTGACTGTTCGTTTTCTTGTTCTTATCAACGGCGTGGTATAGATGTCCAGTGCAGCCATCGGTTGGCTGTGACCGGGGAGCCCCGCGACTGTGCCGACATCTGTGCCGCTGGCAATGAACAGGCTTGCCGCCGTGTAACGCAGACTGTGGACATTCAGGTCAGTCGGCAGATCGTTTGCTTTGAGGATTTTCTTATGCTGCCAAAAATGATACAAATAGGTGCCGCAGTTATTGGCGTGCAGGCCGTAGAACCCATAGGAACTGAACATTCTCCGCTGGTCAGGAGCCACGGGCTGCAGGGACACATTATCCTATCTGCGCGGCATCGTCCATCACCGCAAGTTCCGCGGGCACAATGCGGAACACAGTATGGAACCAGACTGCCGGTTTATTTTCGCCGCCTGCTCGTCGCTTCTGCGGCAGGAACTGGAGCGCATCCCGGCGGAAGCCGTGCAGCCGGATAGCTTTGCGGCGCGGAACTGGATAATGGATGAGTTTCCCTCAAAAGCGGAGGCTGCACTATGAATTTTGATTGGACAATCCTTCACTGGATTCAAAATACGCTTGTCTGCCCGGCGATGGACTTCCTGATGCCGAAAATCACGCTGCTCGGAAACGGCGACGCGGTCTGGATTCTTGCGGCGGGTGTTCTTCTGGCGACGAAGAAATACCGGGCAGGACGCGTATATGCGTTCTGTCCGGTTTGCTTACATGTACGGAACAGGTGCTTGCAGCGAAGTTGATGCAGATAATTCAGAAATACAGTGACAAATAGGCCAGGCTTGTTGCATGCAGTACATATGCCCTACGCCTATTTCCAAATCGAATTGCGGTAAGCGGACGGCGTTACGCCGAAGGAGCGTTTGAATACCTTTGTGAAATAGCTGAAGTCCGTATAGCCGACCGCTGCGGCAATGACGCTCAGGCCTTGATCCGGCTGTTCAATGATCATACGCTTTGCCTTTTCCATGCGCACGTCCGTCAAATAGCTGCACGGAGAAACGCCCTTATATGCCTTGAAGATCTTGCTGATATACGAAGGAACAAAACCGAATTTCCGCGACAGGAGTTGGTTCGTGATATCCGTTTGGTAGTTTTCGCGGATATAGAGATCGATCTCATGCGCGACGCGCGCGGTGGCGTTCGGCGACTCGCTCTGCGAAAAGAGCGCGGCAAACAGCGCAAGAACAGAACGGCAAAGCTGCTCCTGATTCTGATACCGGGAGAAGCACCGCTCCATCTGCTCCCCCCACTTCTGCGGGATCTGCGCGCCTGGCAGATGCTGCGCAACACTGATATATTGAAATTTAAGCCCATTCAGCATGCTCAGGCATGTCGCGTTTTCCGCGTAGGCCTTTGCCAGAAGCTGCCGCAGCCGCATCTGGCAGAGTGCCGGGTCCAGGCTTTCGGCGCTGCGGATCAGTGTTTCATCGACAGTAAACGGCGGCGCATCCGTCCCGGTATTTGCATGCTCCCACCAGAGCGTGAACTGCATCTTGCCGGGTTGGATTTGCTGGCGGATCTGCTGCCGGAGTTTTTCGGCAAGTTCCGGCAGTGTCTGCATCTGTCCGGCCGGAGCAAGGAGGAAAAACACACCGGGAGTGGTGGCGGAACAATCCCGACAGGCCGCCTGAAACAGGATACGCACCGTCTGCACCGCCTCCTCGCGGGTCTGCGCGTACAGCAGCAGGTATGCAAGGCCGAACCGGCTGCCGGCAAAGACGCTGTCTACGTCCAGCCCGGATTGCTTGACGTATGCACGCAGCGCGGCGGCGTCCGTGCCCTTGTCTCCGGCGCAGAAGGGATAGTTCCCGAGGCAGGCAGCCAACAGGTATGCCTCCGCCTGCATCTGCGGCAGTGGAGACGGCTTCTGCAGTGCAATATCGAGTGAAAAGCTGCCCGCCTGCAGATCCAGGGCCTTTTCCAGCAGATCCAGCGTCTGCTGGCACTGTGCCGGAAGCAGGGGCTTGAGCAGATAGTCAGATGCACCGTACTTCATGGCAGTCCGCGCATAGGAAAAGCTGCTGTAGCCGCTGATGATGACTGTCTTGATCCGGATGCCGCGGGCATCCAGCGCTTGCAGCAACTCCAGGCCGTCCATATACGGCATGCGGATGTCGGTCATCAGCACATCCGGGCGCAGCGCTTCAATCATGCGCAGTGCGGCTTTGCCGTCTCCGGCGCAGCCCGCGACCCGGAAGGACGGATGCTCCTCGACCATGGCTGCGAGCGCGCGGCGAATTTCGCTTTCATCCTCCGCGATCAGGACGGAATAGACTCGTTTCATAGCAGCTGCCCTCCCACTCTTGTGATGCTGACGCCGTCCTTTGTTTCAACCGTAAAGCTAATGTTGTTGTTATCAAGCAGCCGCAGCCGCGTGATAGAGTTCAGAAGGCCCAGTCCGCCAAGATGCAGATGGCTGCGGCCGTCGAGAATGCTCCGGTAGATCTGCTCACTCTTTTCCAGCGTGTCGTTCAGTGTTTCCTGCGGCAGCGCAGTTCCGTTATCCTGAATCTCGATCATCCACTGCTTCTGCTCAGAGAACACGCGGATGTTGATGAACCACGGCTGCGGCGTGTCCCGGAAGCCGTGCTTGAAGCAGTTTTCCACAATCGTCTGAATCAGCATGCGCGGCAGGGGAATATCGGCGCAGTCCGGCTGACAGGAGGTCTGGAAAAAGAAACCGTCAGAATAGCGGATCTGCATGAGTTCCATATAACAGGTCGTGTATTGCAGTTCTGTCTGGATTGTGCCAAACAGTCCGGAATAGTCGGCAGCGTAACGCAGCAGCTGAGAAAAGCTGTCGCAGAGCCTGATCACAGTCTGCGTTTCGCCGTTATACGCGCAGGCGCTGATATTGCTGATGATGTTGTAGATAAAGTGCGGGGAGATTTGCGACTGCAGCGCAAGATACGATGCCTCCTGCTCGTTGAGCCGGGCCTCAAGCATCTGGTTCGTCGTGGATTTAAGCTTTTCTGTGATCGCGTTGTAGGCGTCCTCCAGAAATTGCAGATCGCCGCCCCGGAAGGAAATCTGCAGTCCGTTCTCTGAATCCGTCCAGGAGAGTGACTGCAGCGAATCGACAAGTTCGCTAAGCGGCTTTGTCAGCCGGTGGCTGATGAACAGGCCAAATCCGATAGACAGCGCACACAGCAGCACGCCGCAGAGCACGACCAGCGCAATATACGGAAACAGCACCCGGTCGGAATACGGTTGCAGCGCAACGGCGTACAGTCCCCATTTATCCGACCTGGAAACGGCATAGAGATACTGCGCGTCCGCGGCCTTGTGAAGCTGACCGGACTGTCCGGCACGGAGCGACTCCAGGCAGCCCGCTGCCGCATCGATATCCGCCTGCAGCGCTTTCGCCGAGGACAAAAGCAGCGTCCCCTCCTGATCGAACACGCAGATTGCCTGATCGCTGGTACTGACCTCACAGCACAACTGCAGCTTTTCCACGCGCTTAAGGATCTGCACCTTTCCAAGCACCTTCTTGGTGTTGTAATTGATGTAATTCCGGGTCAGGGAAATATACGAGTTGCTGTCGTAATAGTCCGTCGTCCAATAAGCGTCGTGCGGCCCGGAGAGAACCGCCGTATTGGCGCCGCCGAGTTCCTCGTCAAGCTGCGCAAGCAGCCCGTCTTCCATGGAGGTCTGAATTCTGTTCCAGAAGCACTGGGTATAGCGGTTGGAAATGAAGGCATTCCGGTTATACAGGTTTACAATGGTATCGCTGTTGCTCGTGCTGACGATAGAAAAGATCCGGTTGCGCACGGTGTCCTGCACAGAGTAGTGCTCCTCGAAATACTCCGACTGGTCAGTGGACGCGGCGGCGTCCTTCATGGCCTCGGAAATTTCCGAAGAAAAAAACAGGCGCGCGGAAATGCGGTTCATTTCATCAAACGTCATTTCCAGCTGCTGGATAGCAGCGTCACCGACAGTCTGAAGCAGAAGGCCGCTTTGCCGCAGCGAACTGTCGCGGTAAAACTCAGCCAGTACCACGCAGGCGACCGCCGTAATGAACGCCAGAAGCAAGGAAAAGCAGACGGAAATTTTTGTGTTTAATCTTGCATTTTTTAACATAAACATGCCTCACATCCAGAGTCGAGAAGTACTTTTATTCTATCTGTCTCTCCGGAACAATGCAATCATCTGTTTTCTTTTTTACCAAACTGGTTTAAAATTTTCTCTGCCATTTGCGGCGCGGGCTTCCTATAATAAAGCCAACAGGCACGAACCCGTGCTGAAAAAACAGGAACAGGAGAAAAGAAACATGAAAAATACCATGGCAATGAAGCTAATCTGCATGCTGCTGTGTGTCGTGATGCTGGGCGCAATGCTCGCCGGCTGCGCATCCGGCAAGCAGGAAACCGCACAGACGCAGCCTGCCGCCGCAGATCCCGCAGCCACGTCTACGCCCGCGGCAGAAACGGATGCACCCGCAACTGAGGAAGCGCCCCTGACCGGCACGATCTCGATCATGAGCACGAAGGATTCCTGGTATCCCGGCTTTGACGATGTATGCGAGCAGATTGAAAAGAACTACGGTATCGCGGTCGATCTGACGCTGGTCGATGACAGCAGCATGGGTGAAATCCTGGGTGTCAAGTTCTCCACCGGCGACGCCCCCGATATCTTCCTGCAGAACGCACCGCAGGTTGTCGAGCAGTATGACGCGCCCAACAACTGCGTGGTGCTCGACAATGAGCCCTGGGTCTCCCGCTGCACCGACGCGGATTATCTGCGCTACAAGGGCGACGGCCATATCTACGCCATGCCGGTCTATCAGCCGTCCAGCTTCTTCGGCGGCGTGTATTACAACAAGGAGGTCATGGCTGACTGCGGCATCACCGACCCGAACCCGCAGACTTATCAGGAGTTCCTCGACATCTGCCAGACCGTCAAGGATCACGGCTATACACCTATCTGGATGACCGATCAGGACAGCTGGACCACGCAGGTCTGGACAACCGTCGGCTGGGGCGTAGCCCTCGACGCGAAGAAGGACACCATCTATGACGACCTGAACACCAACAAGGTTGACTTCCAGGATGTTCCCGAGATGGTTGACGTACTGCAGAAGCTGCAGGATCTGTATACCGCAGGCTACTGCAACGCAGACCACCTCTCCTCTCCGTATGCCAGCGGTCAGGTCGCCATCGGCGAGAAAAAAGCCGCAATGGTCATTCAGGGCGAATGGTTCGTCTCTGCTTGCCAGGCCGCATATCCTGACGTACAGCTTGGCTCGTTCGCTATCCCGTTTATCGACGGCGCTGACAACAAGATCGCTATCGGCGCATTCGTCCTTGGCGGCTATGTCTGCAAAGGCGAAAACGAGGAACTTGCCAAGCAGTTCCTGAATTACTGGAGCCAGCCGGAACAGATGGCGCTGATCTATGCAAAGAACGATGTCTATCCCGCCTTTGTTGACTGCGAGGGCAACAAGATTGACCCCAGCATCGAGAATCTGGTTGAAAACTACGTCAAGACCGGCAGATACACCTATGAGTTTGACTCCTACTTCGATTCCGCGCGTCCCATCATGACCGACTACCTGTTCGGCAACATCGTCGAGTGTGTGGCCGGCAGCAAGACGCCGGAGCAGGCGCTCACGGACTGGAATATCAAATTTGAGCAGTATATGGCTGAAATGGAATACGACGGCTTCTGATGCTTCCGGCAGCCTGACAGTCAAATAGAACATCTGAATCATTCCGCGGCCGGGGAGTGCAGCCTCATTCCCCGGCCGCACAGCTATTCTGAAGGAGACGGAAGCAAATGAAGCAAAAGAAAAAAGCCAGGCCGCGCGGCCGTCTGGAGCATCAACTCTACCCCCGCTATCTGACGCTGCCCGCGTTTATCCTGTTTACGGTATTTTTTATCCTGCCGATTCTCGGCGGTGTTGGGATTTCTCTGACGAATTGGACGGTCAGCCGTCCCAGCATTACCCGCTTTGTCGGGCTCAAAAACTACATCACCATGTTCCAGGACGACGACATTCTGCTGGCCTTTAAAAATACGGCCATCTTTACAGTTGCGATCGTAATCCTGCGCAATCTTTTCGCCATTCTGCTGGCGCTGGCGCTTGTCAAAAAACTGTACACCAGAACGTATCTGCGTACAATTTTCTATATTCCTGCCGTTTTGAGTTACGTCGTCGTCGGCATCATGTTCACCGCGATGTTCCAGATGAACGGCACGTTCAACCAGATCCTGAACGCGTTCGGGATCCCGTGCACAAAGGAATGGCTCGCGAGCGGCGACACGGCGCTGCTCATGGTCATTGTGGAGGACGTCTGGAAATGGACAGGCTTCCATATGATCATCTATATCGCGGGACTGCAGGCCATCCCGACTGATCTGTATGAGGCGGCAAAGATCGACGGCGCATCAGCTGTGCGCACCTTCTTCAGTGTGACGCTGCCGCTGCTTATCCCGTCTCTGACGATCAACGTCACGCAGGCGATCATCGGCGGCTTCCGCGTGTTCGAGCAGGTGCTCACACTGACAGACGGCGGTCCGGGCCACCAGTCTACGGTCGTCAGTATGATGGTCTATGAGTATTTCGGCCGCGGCTTTTACGGAAAATCGACCGCGATCAGCATGATGCTCTCGGTCATTGTCCTGTTCGTCACGCTTGCTGTGCGCGGATATTTCAACAAAAAGGCGGTGAGTTATTGACATGCGGAAGTCCAAAAAGCTTCATCCCGGCAATCTGCTCCTGGAATTCATCCTGCTGCTGGCCAGCCTGCTGGTCGTTATCCCGCTCCTAGTTGTGATTTTCGGCTCACTCAAATCACAGGCGGAGGCAATGCGGTTCGATCTGGCACTGCCGTCCGAGTTGCATCTGGAGAACTTCGTCAAGGTCGCACAGAAGGGAAACGTCCCGCTGGCCTTCAAAAACAGCATGATCGTGACAGCGGCCGTCGTACTCGTCGTGACGCTCTGCACATCGCTGTCCTCATTTGTGATTGCCCGGCGGAATGACCGTTTTTCCAGCTTTCTATCCGGCTATTACTCGCTGGGCCTGATCGTGCCGTGGGCTATCGTCCCGACGGTCCTGCTGCTCAAAATTCTGCATATCCAGAACACACAGCTGGGGCTGATTGCCATTCTGATTGCGCTGAATATCCCATGGGGCAGCTTTATCATCACCAATTTCATCAATACCATCCCGCGTGAACTTGACGAGGCCGCCGCAATCGACGGCTGCGGGCCGCTGACGTTGTTTTTCCGCGTCGTGCTTCCGCTGCTCAAGCCGGTCGTGGCAACCAATACGATCATCGTCGGCATGGGCGCGTTTAATGAACTGCAGGCGCCGTTATATCTGCTCAGTTCCAGTGCACTTACGACGCTGCCGCTGACAGTCTACAATTTCAAGGGTCGGTATTTTTCGGAGTGGAACCTGATCTTCGCAGATCTGCTGCTCGTGGCGCTGCCGATGGTGATTCTCTATGTGATCTGCCAGAAATACATTGTCTCCGGTGTTACAGCCGGTGCGGTCAAGCAGTAAAGGAGGGGGCTTTCATGGATCAGAATTTGACCTGTGTCCTGCACGGCACAGCGGACGGCTGGCCGAACGCCGTATGCGGAGAACTTGCGTTTTCCTGGCTCGCGGAGGGCTGCGCGGGATGGCAGCAGGCATACCGGCTGTGCGTCATGGAAAACGGCAGGCCCGTCTGGGATACCGGATGGACAGAAAGCCGCTGCTCTGCCAGTGTGGAATACACCGGGCCCATGCTGTGCTGGAACAGGGACTATACGGCGCAGGTTTGCCTGCGCACATTACTTGGGCAGGAACTGACCAGCGCACCGCTTCATTTCTCTACAGCACTCGACCCTTCGGCAGACTGGGACGCAGATTGGCTATGCTCCGGCTTTGTCCTGCCGGGTACAACAGCACCGATGTTCCGCAAGCAGTTCCGGCTGGACGCGCTTCCGACGCAGGCAAAGCTGTTTTTCTGCGGACTTGGTTACCATGAGGTCTATCTGAACGGCCGGAAGGTCGGCGATCAGCGCCTGAGTCCGGCGTGGACAGATTACCGCAGGCGCGTCAATTATGTTGTCTATGATCTGCTGCCGTATCTGCGCAGCGGAGAAAACGTCATTGGCGTCATGCTGGGAGCCGGATGGTACAGCAATGAGGAATCCAAACCGCGCCCGTGCTTTACCGCGCAGCTGCATCTGACGATGCCGGACGGCACGCAGCAGATCCGCCGCACCCGCGTGCAGGACGGCTGGCAGTGCTGCAAGACGCCATTTCTCACGCAGGCGAGCATTTATATCGGTGAACGGATGGATGCCCGGCTGGAAGAACCCGGCTGGACGGAGCCTGACTTCGTGTCCCGGCTGGAATGGGGGCCGGCGCTGGAATCGGAACCGCCCGAAGGCCGGCTCGTTCCGATGCGTGTCGAGCCGATCCGCGTAGTCAGCTGCCTTGCTCCCTGCAGTGTCCGGCAGCTGCCGTCCGGCGCGGCGGTCGCGGATTTCGGACAGAATCTGGCGGGTGTTGTACAGCTTCGGATGCACGGGCTTACACCAGGGACATGCGTCACGCTGCGATTTTCCGAGGTCATAACGCCGGATGGTGAACTAAACACAGAAAACCTGCGCACAGCGCAGCAGTGTGACGTGTATCTTGCGCGCGGCGGCGAGGAAACATATTGTCCTCGTTTTACCTACCACGGCTTCCGTTATGCTGAAATTTCCGGGTTGCCGGATCCGCTGGCGGCGGAGGACGTCTGCGCGCTTGTGCTGCGCAGCGACGTTGCTTCGCGCGGCAGCTTTGACTCTGGTGAGCCGCTCATCAACGACATTCAGCGCATCTGCCGTTGGACAGAGAGCAACAATCTGCACAGTGTCCCGACCGACTGCCCGCAGCGCGACGAGCGCCTCGGCTGGCTGAACGATCTGACCGTCCGTGCGGAGGAGGCCATGTTCAACTTTGAGCTGGACTCCTTTTATCGCAAATTCGTAACCGATATGCTGGACGCGCAGGGCAAAAAGACCGGCGCGATTACCGACACCGTCCCCTACGTCCGCTATGGCTCGCAGCCCGCCGATCCGGTCTGCTCCAGCTTTCTGCTGCTGCCGTGGATGCTGTATCAGCAGTACGGAGACAAGCAGACACTGCAATCCGCGTATCCGGGTCTGCGTGCGTGGACCATGTATCTGACCCGGCAGCGGGAGGACGGGATTGTCTGCTACAGCTATTACGGCGACTGGGCCTCACCGGTCGGCGGCAGCGTGCGCGGCAGCTACGGCTCCGGTGCAGTGTCGAGTATCACGCCGGGCAGGCTGATCTCCACGGGGTATCTGTATCTTAACTGCATGCTGCTGGCGCAGATGGCGGATGTCCTGATGCTGGAAGAGGATCATGCCTACTTCCGGGAACTGGCTGCGCAGACATGCAGCGCGCTGAACAGAGCCTTTCTGAACCGGGAGGGCGGCTTCTATGCAGGCAATTCCCAGGCTGCCAACACGTTCATGCTCTATCTCGGTGTTGTCCCGGAGCAGTTCCGGGCACAGGTGCTTCAAAATCTGATCCGCGATATCCAGCAGCACGATACGCATGTGACAACTGGAAACCTCTGCACACGATACATTCTCGATGTCCTGGCGGATAACGGCGAGATCGACCTTGCCTATGCGCTCGTGACGCAGACAACCTATCCGAGTTGGGGGTATATGCTTGCCTGCGGCGCAACGACCGTCTGGGAACGCTGGGAATACGTCGATTCCGGCGAGTTGGTCGGCATGGCCTCGCATGACCACCCGATGTACGCCGCGGTCAGCGGCTGGTTCTACCGCTGCCTGGCCGGGCTCCGGCCAGACGCACCCGCATTTTCCCGTTTTACGCTCCAACCCTACTTCCCGCGTGAACTGCCGGAGATCCGATGCACGCTGCACACGGTAAAGGGTGAGATTCGAGTGGAGTGGACGCAGCGCGGCGGAGAGGTCCGTCTGTTGGTGCGGATCCCGTTCAATGCCTCCGCCGTATGGAAGCCGACACTCACCCTGCGCAGGCTTTTGATTGACGGTGCTCCCGCGCCGGACGCGGCGGAGTACCCGCTGGGTGCAGGCACACACAGCATAGAATTTGAAAGAAATGATCAATAAAAAGGAGAATATAACAATGAAACTGGTCAAAGACAAGCAGATCCTGGTTGCGGCAGATTTCGCCGGCCTTGCGCTGAAAGATGCGGTTGTGCAGCATCTGAAGGAACGCGGCTGGACCGTCACAGACGTCGGTATGAAGGCCGATGACACCGGCACTCCCGAGATGTATCACCGCATTGGCCTGCGCGCGGGCGCAATGATTGCCGAGGGTGAGTTTGAGCGTGCGCTTCTCTTCTGCGGAACTGGAATGGGTATCCATATTGCGGCGAGCAAGTGCCCGCATGTCCATGCAGCCGTCTGCGAGACGGTCCCAGCCGCGCTGCGCTGCGTGACGGCCAACAACTGCAATGTTCTTGCGATGGGTGGATTCTATGTTGCCCCGCGCACCGGCATGGCGATGGCCGACGCATTTCTGGAGCATAAGCTCGGTGACGGCTATGAGGACTGGGACGGCTTCTATGCGTTCCATAAACTCGGCTATGACGAGTTGGAACATTTCGACTATGAGGCCTATAAGGCAAACGGCTTTGAGATTCCCAATCCCGGCTGCGCACCCCTCGGCCCTGAACCGCTCGGCCACGCTTATTAAAGGTTCCCTGAAACAACGCATCGCACAGGAGATTACCGGAGTGCTGAACACCGTGTGATAGAAAAAGTAAGATCATCACCACGCAGGAACTGCCGACTCCGTGCTGAATATTATTACGGAAAGCATGGTATGGTGATAATGAAAGCGCGGCGGCTCTGAACATCAGAGCCGCCGCTTCGGATACCCTTCACCGGTCAATGGCACTATCTCTTCCGACAATCATGGCAGAGTCACTCAGCATCATCGTTGCAGCACGCTGCCTGGACCCGAAGATCGTCTCCGCGGTCTTCACATACCGCATATCGGCAAATCCCATGCCCTTCAGCTTTTCAGCACCTGCCGTCAAATCTATACGAACGGCACATCTTCAAGTTCAGGCAGCACCCAAAACCGACTGTGTCCGACCCACAGCTTGTCGATCACAACACTGTCGTAGATATTCATGACTTCGAGAAACAGCAGGGCCTGCCAATAAGCTTCACCAAACTTGGAAACGCTGTTCCTTACTCCAATGATCAGCACAGGAGCGGCAAGCACCACGATATAAAACGAAATCATAAAGCGCCTCCGTTTCCGGTTCATCGTATTGCGGTCGATCAGTCCCCTCTCGATGGCCCGGTCCTGCAGCGCTTTGGCAAAAAGAACAGCCCATTGACTGCACCGCCGATCACAGCAACTTTTACCATTGCGGTGAACAGCAGACAATCACGCAATACTTGCCGTACGATTATCGCTTTTTCCAGTCTGTTCGTCAGTTAGGTAATGATGCGCTCCATATGTCTATTCTCTCACTGCATTCAGAAAACTGCGGATTGTACGAATATAACCGTCTGTTTTCAGCACCGTTGACAGATGGCCGCCCGAAACATAGGAGATCTGTGGATTGTGCATCCACATTTCGAGCGTATTCATCCCGCCGTTCAGGAACACAAGCGTTTTACCGTCAGCTTCCCCTTCCAGAATATAGCAATATCGCGCGCCGCCAACGGTTATCTCCTCGCACGGATGCGTGGCCGTAAATGCCTTTAGCGTCAGCTGACAAGGGCACACATGGTTTTCCCATGCCTGAACAGCAGCTGGCCGCGTTATCCTCGTTGATGGGCGTCAGCCCATCTGCCTCGTCTGCCTTGCCATCTGCTATCCATGCTCCGGGAAAACTCGAAGACCCGCCGGGCGCTCCGGCGCGTTTTTCGCAAGGCAGAGGACGCAGGCAGGCTGTCGCCTGTCAAGGACGATAACGCCGCGAAAGGCGTGCCGGTGCGCTCCGCGGGCATGTGCACCCTTGTCAACTGACGCTAGGAAAAAGCCATAACATTGAGATATTGTTCCGCGGATTTAAGCGCATTCTTTTTCCCGGTAGATACACTATCTGACGGTGCAGATGATGGACGCGAAGCCGAAAGGTGATGTCACCTTGGTGAAAGGAAAATGTCCCCCTCGGTGCTCAACTGTGAGGACAGTTTCTGCATGCTTAAGGTCTTTCCTTTCATATACCCAACCTCTGTTCCTATAGATTTGAGCGCAGAATACCACAATCACGCTTCATTGTCTGCGTCAACAGCAAAATGAAAGGTTTTTTATAGGAATTTATACAGTTGTAATATTTTATAGATCTGATTCTTGGTAATACCTTGACGAAATTCGCTCTCGGCAATACAATGTTAGAGAAATCCAAAACGAGGTGTGAGAACCATTCCTGAGCGACGGAAAGACGTTACTCGACGATTTTGGTCAGAAAACGATAGCTGACATTCTACGTATGGAATTTGCTTGCTGTTGAAAGCAGGAAAAAAGTATGTCCGTTTCTGTAAAAGTGAAAGACTTGCTGGAAGAAGTGTTTACGGCGAATGTAACGGAGGTCAAATAATGGATAAAAAGAGAGTCGGTCAAATTAAAGAACAATTTGATCTTGTAATACATAGTGATCAGGAGGCGCATATTGAATTCTGGTATGCGCGGGATCTCATGCCGCTTCTCGGCTATGAACGATGGGAGAACTTTGATAAGGCAATCGGGCGTGCTATTGAATCCTGCGAAACCAGCGGAATAGAAGTATCGGATCATTTTCGTGAGGTCACGAAAATGATAACTGCAGGCAAGGGCGCACAGAGATCGGTCAAGGATTATATGCTTACTCGTTATGCCTGCTATTTGATTGCCCAGAATGGAGATCCGAAAAAAGAAGAAATTGCATTTGCGCAAAGCTACTTTGCCGTTCAGACTCGAAAGCAGGAACTGATTGAAGAACGTATTTCTCTTATTGAACGCACAGAAGCCAGAGGCAGGCTGCGGGAATCCGAAAAACGGCTTTCACAGAACATTTATGAGCGCGGCGTGGATGACGCTGGGTTTGGCCGCATTCGCTCGAAGGGGGATCGTGCGCTGTTTGGTGGTTACACGACACAAGAAATGAAGGAACGACTTGGTGTAAAAGATAATCGCCCGCTGGCTGATTTCCTGCCGACACTCTCCATTGCCGCAAAGAACCTTGCAGCGGAAATGACCAACTATAATGTCGAGGAGAAGGACCTTCAAGGCGAATCCGCCATTACCGGAGAACATGTGCAGAATAATCGGTCTGTACGAGATATGCTTGGGCAGCGCGGCATTCAGCCGGAGAATTTACCTGCCGCAGAAGACATCAAAAAACTGGAGCGGCGCGTAAAATCGCAGGAAAAGGAACTGGCTGCACAGTCCGGAAAGCTTCCTTGCGAAAGCGAGGAGGATAAATAATGGATTCTCTATGTGCGAAAAGCAGGAGGCAGCCTATAACTTATGGTTGCCTCCTGCTTTTATTAGAATGATTGGTATCAGGGCTGGTAAGGAACGTCACTTGTTCAGCTTGCACAGCCGGTTTCGCTCTGCCAGCTGCGCTGCTGCGCGTTTGATCAGCACCTTCGCACTTTCGGTGTCATTGTCGAGGACAGCCTGCTCCAGTTCGTCCATGCAGGCGGACAGCTCGTGCTCGATGTCCTTCGTTGCGGCATTTGTCACGGGGTCGCTGTAGCGGAACGCGTCGGAAAGCTTCTGTGCGTCTGCCTTCAGTTCTGCATCCTCACAGCGAGAAGCCAGCGCTGCCGCGCGGGATTGCAGCGCGCGTATGGCGGCCACGTCGGTTTTGAGCTGCGCATCCTGACGCTCGACTTCGTCGCGCATTGCATCTGCAGCAATGACGCCGACGGCAGCGGCAGCTAACAGCAGTACAAAAACAATGGCTGCAATCCATGCTGCACAGATTTTCGCGATCGCCATGAACAAAAAACTCAGCACAATCTGCACGATCAAATACACGACGCCAATACGCGCGATTGGAAAACCGTAGAATTTGCTGCGCGCGTCCTTACCCTTTGTAAATGACAATTTCAGAACATATAGCTGTACGCCGAACGCTGCCAGTGTAAACACCAGCGCCAGCCAGAACACAGCGGTCCTTGCGAATGGAATCACAAACGCCAGCAACAGATATGCAGCCAGCACAATGGCAAGAATCAGAATCGTCTGAAATTTCCCTTTGCTCAGTTTCATCATCTATCCCTCCAATCAGCAGGATTCATCTTTCTTCCGCCCGCAGTTCGGGCAGAAATTCGTCATAATATCCTTTGTACCGCACTCGGGGCAGATCCAGCCGTGTTTTTCTTCCGGTTTCCGTGCGCCGCAGTTGGGGAAGAACCTGCTCAGAATATCCTTTGTGCCGCATTCCGGGCACGTCCAACCACTTGATTCTTCCGGCTTCTTTGCGCCGCAATTCGGGCAGAATCTGCTCTGGATGTTCTTCGTGCCACACTGTGCGCAGTCCCAACCGGTTTTCGGTTCCGGCTTTTTGCTGCCGCAATCGGGGCAGAAGTTCGTAGTAATGTTCTTGTGGCCGCACGCCGGGCAATCCCAGCCGCCTGTGACGGCTGCACCGACTGCCGCGCCCATCTGCGCGGCATCCTGTGTCATGGGGCTCAAAGCATCTTTCGTCATGCCGATGACGCTGCTCATCGCGCCGAGGCTCACGCCAAGCCCCGCGAGGTCGCCCAGCGCACCAGCGGCGTTCGCGCCGCCGCCAAGACCATTTTTCATCGCTTCCAGCCCGACCTGCCGGGACGTTTCCTGCTGATAGGTGTAGCCCTTCATGCGCATTTCGGCGGCTTCTGCCTCGGCCTGCATCCGATAAGCCTCTGCTTCCGCCTGCTTCTGGATCTTGAGGGCTTCCGCCTCGCCCTGCGCGCCGATGATCTTCATTCTAGCCGCTGTCTGCGCCTCGACTGCCTTGCGGTCTGCTGCGGCTTCCGCCTCAGCCTTGCGGATGTTCTCCTGCCGGACGAGCAGATACTGCTCGGCGTACTGCTCCTTCATGCGGCGGAAATTGGGATCGTCGTCCGGCGTTACGATGCGGCTGACGTAAAATTCCGGCATGGTCAGACCATACTCATCCAGCGCAGCATTGATCCGCTCGCGCAGCGCGCCGGAGAGCGCCATGAGGTGCTCGTCGATCTCCAGAATGTTGATCGCATTTTCCTTGATCGTCTGCGCGAGGTAGCTCTTGACCTGCGTCATGACCATCGAGCGGAAGAAGCCCTTTCCGTTTCCGATGCCGAGCAGCTGCTCCTGCCCAAGCCCACCCGTCGTGCCGACGACCTTGAGCAGCAGCTTGCGCGAGTCAGTTACACGGATGTTAAACTCGCCCGACGCGCCGAGCTCGATATGTAAGCCGGAGGCGGGGTCAAACAGACGCACCTTGCTGTCCGTGCCCCACTTGACGCCCATCTGGGTGGCGAGGTTGACGAAGTAGACCTCGGAATGGAACGTACCCTCGGTGTCGGTCGGGAGCTTATAAATTTTCTCCAGCAGCGGCAGCTGCTGTGTCTGCAGCGTATAGCGGCCCGCGCCAAAGAGGTCGAGCGCCTGCCCATCGCGGAAGAAGATTGCTTCCTGACTCTCGTGGACGATCAGCTGCGAACCGAAGTTGAAATCCTCAATCGGGTGCTTCCAGACGAGCGTTTCGTTGTCGCCCTCGTATTTGATGATGCTCGCCAAGCCATCCTTTTTAATCTTTTCAGTCGCGACCCGCTCGGCGACATCGTTCACGCAGTCGCAGACGGGGCAGGTATAGGTCGCCGCAGCCTTATTCGTGCGCAGACGCACGCCGCACTGTGCACAGGAAAACTCTACGGTGTTGGACTGCTCCGCCATCGTGTTGATTGGTTCATGGCAGACCGGGCAAAGCGCCTTTTCACCCTTGGACTGGTCAAACACGACCATGTTCCCACAGTGCGGGCACTCCCGCCCCGCCAGCTTGTCCGTGCGCACGTTGATCGTATAGCCGCACGCGCAGTCGATCTTCTTCCGCGCAAAAAAGCCTGTCTTGGCCTCCGCAAATTTCCCACAGTTGGGACATTCAATCACAAATTTGGACATATATGTACCTCTTTTCAAGCAAGTGCAAGTATTTTTTCTTTGGATTTTTTCTTGCTTTTCTGCTTTTTCCACGACTCAGGTTTTTCAACCAATTCAATCCATTTTAATAGTGTTTTTTCGCGGAGCCTGATTCTCGCCTTTAGCATATTGTCCTTTCTATTCTCAAGACAATATATTCTTTTTTGCCCAGTTCCTGAAACCGAAAAAGAACCATGCGCGAGAGCATTGCGAATAGCATAAAAAATAGTCTTTGTCTTTTTGAGGCCTGAATTCTCAATGAATAATACCATTTCAAAATTCAAATCATCCGCGTTGTAGCTTTGCTCTATTTGTGTAAAATTATCACTTTGAGCTACATCTACTGCTCGGTACATTAGCGCTCCAGAGGCACTTGCGTTCTTCATTTCAGATAGCAGTTTCCTCAAACGGCTGTCCGTAATACCTCTTTCTTCAAAAGATAACCCTCGTTGAGACACTCGTTTGCTACTTTTCTTTTGTGGAAAAATCACAGGGCAGTTAAATAGATAGAAGTTAATTATTTTCTGAAAATTTTTGCTTTGATATGGAATCTCAGAATGTTTATCCCACCAAGCCATATATATCCCCCTCTTATTTGTTTGGGAGTTTGATGTTCGTCCAGCTGGAAGCATTACACTTGTCATCGACGTTACCGCCAACAACGACCACGGTGCCGTCTGCTTTCAGGCCGACGGTATCCCACCCGCCAGCGTTCACCGCAACGATATCTTTCCAATCGGAGACATTGCATTGCCCATCGCCATTATTTCCTATGGCAACGACGGTTCCATCCGCTTTCAGACCGACCGTGTGAAAAGTCGCTGCATCAATTGCTATTATATCTGTCCAATCTGAAACGTCGCACTGACCATATTCATTAAAACCAACAGCAACCACGGTTCCATCCGCTTTCAGACCGACTGTGTGTTTGTATGTTGCCTTGATTGCTACAATATCTGTCCAATCAGAAACATCACATTGTCCATCCTTGTTATTGCCCGCGGCGACCACCGTTCCGTCTGCTTTCAGGCCGACCGTGTGATAGCTGCCAGCGCGAATCGCTGTAATGTCCGTCCAATCAGAAACATTGCATCGGCCATCATCGTTATAGCCCGCAGCAAGCACAGTCCCATCCGCTTTCAGGCCGACCGTATAGAGGAATCCTGCATCGATTGCCACAAGATTCGTCCAGTCGGCAACATCGCATTGCCCATACTCATTATTGCCGATGGCGACTGCAGTACCGTCCTCTTTCAGCGCAACGATATGATCGCTTTCCGCAATAATTGTAGGATCGTTGGAAGCTCTCAGCGCAAAGCTCCGCTCCAGCGCATCCTTATATCCGGCAATTCTTCCAAACGCAATGGAGGCTTCTGCGGTTTTTCCCTGCGCCAGAAGCTGCTCGGCTTCTATGTACGGGCAGTCTTGCGCACGCGCTGCCGCGTCCTGGTAGCCGCCCAGCGCTTCGAACGCCTCCGCAGCACCGTCGTAATCTCCGTTTGCAAGCAACGCTTCCGCATCAGCATATGCCTGTGCGTTTCTGGCCTCCTCTTCGGCTGCTTCTCTGGCAAGACGCTCGTTTTCCTGCTGTTCTTCGATTTGCGTGATTCTCTCTGCCGCGTCCTTGTAATCGCCTAACGCTGTAAACGCTTCGATTGCGCCGTCGTACTCTCCTACTGCTAGCATTTCTTCGGCCTTGGAATAGTTTGAAGATGGAATGATGACCTTAGTGATGAGCAGCACCACTGCAATAACAACCGTAGCCGCGCCGAGTGCGATTGTTGTAGTTCTTTTAGTCTTTGCAGCCGCTTTTTTCTGCTCCTGCGCCTCTTTCAGTCGCTGCGGGTGCTCTTTTTCCAGTCTTGCTTCAGTTTCCGTCAGGAATTTACGGTACTCCGCTGTGATTCTGGCTTTTTCCGCATCCTCATGCTTTTGCGCATCGGCGCGAAGCTTGTCCAGCGCCTGCGGGATATTCTCAGTGATCATTTTTGCCTCACGAGAAGCATACTTTACCGCGCGCGTCAGGTCTTTATCGGCGGCAAACTCCTCCTGTGCTTCCTCTGCGCGCAGCGCGTAAAGGCTCGATGCCTCACAATATTCCAGATCAAACTCCAGCATCTGACGGATCTGATTCCCACTCAGGATCCCGGGCACTGTATATTTTTCCACGCACGACGTGATAAAGGCCTCATCCGGTCCACACGCATCCGCGTTTTTTTCGTTGGGAGCTTCGGCCTTCACGTCTTCGATATATGCGTCTGCGTAGACCTTTGCCGAACGACACTGCACTCTGGCTAAGAACTTCCCCAGATACGCTGCGCCGCATTTTGCGTCTTGGTTGAGCACCTGCTCGAAGAATTCATCGGCCTTTGTCCACTCGCCGTCTTCCAGCGCCATCTGCCCGCGGTCGAGCAGCGCCTGCACATTGCTGCCGCCCTCGTTATGTACCACGACGGTCTCTTTGACCGTCTCCGCCGCAGTCTCTTGCGGCTTTGCCGCGTCCACAACTTTTTTGACGCCCCGGATGAGATCCTGAATGAAGCCGATCTTGCCCATATCCTGACTTTGCAGCATGCTGAGTTCCTCGGGCATATCATACGGATCCATATCGCGGTAGCAGGGGATGAGCAGACGGCTGCGGTCGGTGCGCATGAGCGCAAGGTAGCGGCTCCATTCATTTTTGACCCAGACGGCGTTCAGATATTCCGGCTTCGTGCCGACCACAACCATGACCTTGGCCGAGTGCAGGGCAGCGAAGATATACGGCTCGTATTCCTGCCCGAGCTTATCTTCCAGCGTGATGCGCGCGAAGAAGACCTTATAGCCCGCGTCGGTGAGCTGGTAGTAAATATCCTGTGCCAGCGCGGAATCCTTCGTCCGTTTGCCGTTCTCATCGGATTCTTTGTAGCAGATGAACACGTCAAACGGCGTTTCCTTCTGCGAGATCGCCAGAATGTCCTTTTGCAGCGCCGCAATGCGCTGCGCCTCCTTTTCGTACAGGCTCCGTGCCACGCCGTCGGAGTATTTGCGCGCGGCCTGATAGTCCACATCGTTCAGAATGCTGTCAAAGCTCGCGCGGTGACAAGTCGGGATGCGTTCGCCGGAAGCCGGGTCCTGCACATACTCGATGCCGTACCGGCAGAGCAGCAGGTTCCAGTGTGCCTCCGCGTCCGCGTCGTTCTCGCCGATCAGCCGCTCGTAGATCGCAGCGGCCTTGTCAAATTCGCCGTTGCGCCGCAGATGCGTGCCGCGGTTGAACAGGCTCAGCCGCTGGTCGTCGTCCGTCTTCGGCAGCGTCATCGTGCTGCCGCAGTATTCGCACGTTCCGAAGGTCTTGTCCGCAGAGATCTCAATATCCCCGCCGCACATTTTGCATTTGATGATCGCCATCTTCTCGTCCTTCTTTCTCGATCAGTTGGGGAGTTTGATGTTCGTCCAGGTGGAAACGTTGCACTGACCGTAGTCGTTGTTTCCGACTGCGACAACGGTGCCATCTGATTTCAGACCGATGGATTGATAGCCATTCGCCACAATTTCTACAATGCCTGTAAAGGTTGTAACATTATTCTGTCCATAATAGTACATACTGCCCTTAGGAACGCTCGTTGCTATAACAGTTCCATCAGATTTCAAGCCAACTGTAAAGTTTGTGCCAGCCGCAATTGCAACAATATCAGTCCAGTCAGAAACATCACATTGTCCGTCAGCATTATTTCCGACTGCCACAACTGTCCCATCCGCTTTCAAGCCAACAGTGTGCCTCGTTCCTGCTGCAATGGCAATTATATTTTCCCATACAGAAACCTGAAGTTGTTCATCATTGTTGCTGCCAACGGCAACAACTTTCCCGCTAGCAGTTAATCCGACAGTATGAGAAATATTTGCTGAAATTGCAACAATGTCGCTCCACGAAGAAACATTTAATTGTCCGCAAACGTTACTACCAGTAGCAAGAACTGTCCCATCTATTTTTAATCCAACAGTGTGGTTGCCGCTAGCAGCAATTGAAATGATATTTTCCCAAGACGATACATCACATTGTTTGTTGGTCGTTTTTCCACAAGATACAACTGTTCCGTCAGCCCTCAATCCGACCGTATGAAAATTTCCGGCAGCAACAGCAATTATATCGCTAAACGCAGATGTCTCGCACTGGCCATCATCATTTCCACCAACTGCAGCAACAGTTCCATCCGACCTGATTCCAACGGTATGGCGACGGCCGGCCGCAAGTGTAGGATGCTCTGCGATTGTATTCCATAATGTGATGCTACGTTCTCTTGAATCTTTATATCCAGCCGACTGCCCAAAGGCAATTGCTGCCGCTTTATTATTCCCTGCAGCCTGCAACGAATCAGCTTTTTGGTAACACGCTTCCAACGCACGTTCGTCTGCATCTTTATATCCGCTGATTTTTTTGAACCCCTCAATTGCACCGTCGAAGTCATTGTTTGTCAAGAGCGCTTCTGCGTCAGCATATGCCTGCGCCTTCAACAGCTCTTGCTTTTCCTCCTCGAGTTCCTGCTTTTTCGCCTCGGCCTGTGCTTTCAGATCCGCAGAATCTTTGAAATTTCCAAGCTCTGCATACATGGCAATTGCCGCATCATAGTCGCCAGCAGCCTGCAGTTCCGCAGCTTTAGAATAGTTTACGGAGGGGACGATAATCTGCGTTACGATAATGACGATAGCGATTGCAGCCAAAACAACTCCGCCAATGATAATTCTGACTTTTTTCCGTTTTGCTTCTTTTGCTGCTTCTTCCTGCTCAAGCTTTTCCTGCTCCATGCGGCGTCGTTGTTTTTCAGCATCAGCTTCCTGTTTCTGAGCGAGAGATTCTTTGTGCCTGACCGCTAGGCGCTGTTCAGCTTCGTGCAGAAACGCTCGATAGGCTTCGGAAATATGTGCTTGTTCTGCGTTTTCCGCCTGCTTGCTTTCTTCGCTTTTTTGATGCAGGGCCTCCACGAGGCCTGTGCGCAAAATCTCGCATTGTGCCTTTGCGTCGCCGGAGGAATATTTCTCTGCACGAACAAAGTTCTTGTCGCGATCCAGAAGTTCTTTTGCCGTATCTACTGCTGTTTGGAAAAACGCCGAGCGATCTGCGCAGTAAGCGCGGTCGAAAACCAACGCTTGCCGAATTTCCTTCTCAGTCAAATAAGGGGCAACAACATATTTCTCGATACAGGCCTTAATAAAATCGGAATCCTTGGAACAGGCTTCTGCGTTCTTTGCCGTGGGCGCGCTTGCCTCTGCGGTTGACAGATAACTCTGAACAAAATCCTGCGCATTTTTTGACTTTTTACTTGCTAAGAACTTCCCAAGATACGCCGCGCCGCACTCCGCGTCCTGATTCAGGACTTGCTCAAAAAACTCGTCCGCCTTGCTCCACTCGCCGTCCTCCAGCGCCATATTGCCGCGCTTGAGCAGGGCCTGCACGTTGCTGCCGCCCTCATTATGTACCACGACGGTCTCTTTGACCGTTTCTTTCGCAGCCTCCTGCGGCTTGCCCGCGTCGATCACCTTTTTGACGCCGCGGATCAGATCCTGCATAAAGCCGATCTTGCTCATGTCGTAGCTTTGCAGCACAGACAGTGCCTCCGGCAGGTCGTACGGATCCATATCGCGGTAGCACGGCAGAAGCAGCTTGCTTCTGTCCTTTTTCATCATGGACAGGAAGCGGCTCCATTCGTTCTTGACCCAGACCGCGTTAAAATGCTCCGGCTTCGAGCCGATCACGACCATGACCTTCGCCGAGTTCAGCGCCGCGAAGATATACGGCTCATATTCCGCGCCCGCCTTATCCTCCAATGTGATGCGCGCGAAGAATACGCGGTAGCCCTGCTCGGTCAGCTCGTAATAGACCTCCTGCGCCATCAGACTGTCGCGCGTGCGCTGGCCGTCCTCGCCGGTCTCCTTGTAGCAGAGGAAGACGTCGAACGGCTGTTCATTCTGCGACGTGGCAAGAATGCCGCGCTGCACCTCGGCGATTTTCGCTGCGTCTTTCTGATACTGGCGGCGGGTGATGCCGTCGGAATGCTCGACTGCGGCCAGATAGTCCACGTCCTCCAAAAAGCTGTCGAAGCTCGCACGGTGGCACGTCGGCAGCCATTCATATGTTGCCGGGTCCTCCACATATTCAATGCCGAACCGACACAGCGCACAGCACCAGTGCGCCTCAGCGTCGTTGTCGTCCTCGGCAACGATGCGCTCATACACCGCCAGCGCCTTGTCAAACTCACCGCTGCGCCTAAAGTGATTGCCGCGGTTAAACGCCGCCGCCCGCTGCTCGTCGTCCACTTTGGGCAGCGTCATCGTGCTGCCGCAGTATTCACACGTTCCAAAGGTCTTGTCCGCAGAGATCTCAATATCCCCGCCGCACATTTTACATTTAATAACTGCCATGATCTTCTCTCCCACTTTCCATCATCAGCCTGTTATATCTGAAACAAATTCAACGCCGCAATCAAAGCATTTCTTTCGGCCAGAAGGTTGTATTGAGCCGCAAAGCGGACATACGATCTGATCTCCCAGCTTGGAAGGTACTACTCCATCCAAAGCATGATTTTTAGATAGATAATTCTTTTTCGCCAGAGCGGAAATCTCCTTTTGGGTATCCTGCCGCTGCTCGTTCAGAATTGAGATCTTCTTTGCATATTCAGCGCATTGTGCATACAATTTCTGCTTTAAGGCATCTGCTTCCTTCTGCTTCTGCTGCCGTTCCTTCAAGCGGAAAAAAGGTATTTCATCGCACGCTTCCTGTGTGCTTTGCATCTCGTCCCGAGTCGTCTTTTCAAATTCTCTGGCCTCATTCTGCAGCAAGCCAAGTTCTTCTGTCTGTTTTGCCAGCTGCTCTGCAAGAATGCTGTAACGTTTTTCGTTCTCACGGAATACTTCCAGCATTTGTGTGCATTCAGTTATTAAATTCTTCGCATCCCTGTAAAAGGCTTCCGCCTGGCGGAAGGAATCTGCTAATTGTCTAAACTCGTCAGATGTTTGCGCCGTTTTCATTTTCTTACAAGCCGCATCGTACACGACCTTTACTTCAACGGCTGTTTTTACTTTTTGGAGACTTTGCTTTATTTGGCTATCTCCGAATCTGAATGCCTTTTTATAGTACCTCAGTTCTTCGGCTGTGCCGAAATCATCCGGTAAGATAATCTCATCGCATGAAATATTATTGACAGATGTTATTCTCAACTGTGCAAGCAGCTTTCCCAGGTATGCTTCCGCACACTCCGGGTCGAGATCAAGCACTTTATCAAAATAGGTATCTGCATTTTCCCAGTCCTTGTCTTCCAAAAACAAATGCCCGCGCCGGAGTAACGCATCTGTGTTTGGGGAAGCTGCGATAGGTGTCGGGCTTTGTGCTCCTTTTTGTTCATTGCTTTTTCCAAACAGCTTCTCGATCCCGCGCAGCAGATCCTGCGTCGCGCCGACCTTGCCGAGATCCTGCGCCTGTAATTTTGCGAACTCCTTCGGCATATCATAAGCATCAATATTTTTATAGCATGGGATGAGAGACTTTTTCTGCCCGGCGGCGATGAGCTGCAAGTACCGGCTCCACTCGTTTTTGACCCATGGGGCGTTGAAATATTCGTAGTCTGTGCCGACCGCCAGCATCACGCGCGCGGAATTGAGCGCAGCAAAGATATATGGCTCGTACTCCTGTCCGAGCTTATCCTCCAATGTAATGCGCGAGAAGAATACCCGGTAGCCTTTTTCCGTCAATGCATCATATAAGTCCTGCGCCAGAACGGAATCAAGCGTTCGCTGACCGTTCTCATCCGTCTCTTTGTAGCAGATGAAAATATCATATGGTTCTTCACGGCTGGAAACCTCGATGATACCGCGACGCAGTTCCTCAATGGCTTTGGCTTCTTCGCGGTAGAGTTTCCGCGCAACGGCATCAGCGTATTCCATCACCAGTTCAAAATTCGCATCCTCCAGCACGCTGTCAAAGCTTGAGCGGTGACATGTGTGCACTTTTTTACCAGTCGCCGGATCATCAACGTATTCAATACCGTACTTGCAGAGCACAAGTCCCCAGTAGGCTTCCGCTTCCTCCGGGAACTCTGCCACGATGGACTCATAAACGCCCGACGCCTTATCAAACTCGCAGGCAAAGCGCAGCCGATTTGCACGCGCGAACAGTGTCAGCTTCTTTTCGTTGTCCTGCTTCGGAACGGTTTGCTGCGTCCCACAGTATTCACAAACTGCGATCTGGCTGTTTTCTTCGACGTTTAAATCCCCGCCGCACATTTTGCATTTGATGATAGCCATTCTTTTCTCTCCCGTTCCGTTTTATTTAGATCCTCTGTCGAGATGATTTAACGCAAACTCCATGCAGAGTGTTAAAACTTCATTTCTTGTCCGACCCGTATCGGCTGCAATCGTGTCAATTTCCTGCAGCATGTCGCGTGGCAATCGCATGGAAATGACGGCAGATTCACCAATGTATTTTTTTACTGGAATTTCTAAACGCGGTTCATCCAAACAGCATCACCCCTTTATTTGCTATCGTACTACAAATGTATTCTGATTGCAAGGCTTTCGATAAAGAATAAATAGATTTACCGTTTTAGCCACTGTGCAAATTCCCCCTGTGAGATCTTGCCGTTCTCACATTTCTCCTTTTCCCTCTGCGCTTCCTTGCTCCAAGCCGAGAACGCTTCCTGAGAGATTTTGCCCGCACGGATCCATGCGAAGCGGCGCTTGTACTCGCGGCGGTAGATTTTCAGCAGTTCGTCCTGCGCATGGCTTTGCAGATACTGCCGCATCGCGCCGACCTCTTTGCAGGTACGCCCGCGGCTGTCGAACACGCGGCTGCAATATTCCGTACTGCCGTGAACCGTGAGCGCGAAATATTTGCCGCAGTTTTTGCAGGTGCGCATCATGATTTTTTCCTGAACGCACTTGCGCAGAGAAAAGTCGATCAGGTCGTACATATTTTGTGGATATAGCACCTCGGTGAACTGCTTTTCGCCCACAAACTCAAGCGAAATCTTCATCGGCTGGAAGTCAAATTTCTGCAAGGACGGAGCCTGTTCATACGCTTGCACCCGCACGGAAAAATCCACGTCAGTGATACTTGCGTCCAGCACCGTCTGGAACAGGCGCAGAATTTGCTGCTGCATGGTCGCAAGGTTGCTTGGGACGTGTGCCAATTCCTTGTGCGGCAACAGCTTCGTCGGATTTTTGCAATCCGGTGTCGCCTGTTTTAATCTATTGCTCCAATCCAACCACAGGTAGAAGAAATAAGGATGCTCGTCCTTAAAATCGTCCAGAAGTTTTTGCACCGGCTTCAGGCATTTTGCATCGCGCGACTGATAAAACTCCATCAATGCGCGGTCAGCTTCATGGAAACGCGGCTCCCACGAATTGATATCATAATACACGAACGACAGCAGGCTGTCCGGAAACGGGCGGTCTGCTATTTTTACGACATACTCGGCGTTGCCTTCTTTGCACTCCAACGTCTCCGCACTGTCCAGAAGATAAAATTTGCATTGAAAATCAGACATGACTGCACCTCAAAATAGATTTATAGAAATTTATATTATAAATTAGTCTTGACAATAGTTTTGGATTATGTTAGTCTAAAAATAGAAAACAAATCTATTGGATAATTATAAGTCTAAATCATGAGACACAGAATGTCAATAGCAAACGGAAAGGAAGTGAAAAAATGACCAAACTGGAAACCATCACAGCGGAAGATCTGCAA
>ERZ779840.385-NODE-385-length-53266-cov-5.894984_pt1 | contig 53266 bp, 54 predicted proteins | sample MGYA00511561_ERZ779840 | MGnify/ENA primary metagenome ERZ779840 (study PRJEB29588, sample SAMEA2162036) | human gut metagenome | biome: human gut; feature: human-associated habitat; material: faeces | place: Denmark | collected 2008/2010 ...
CAAAATATCCTACTGTTATTGACCAGAAGGATTTCCGCCGCGATGCCGCCCATGTTTTTGCCGATGGATTCACACATCTGCGCCGCAAAATCCTGCAAATCACCCATGGGCGAGTACTTTTTGAAGATCACCTCGCCGTCCTTTTCCGTATAGATCTCCAGCGGGTCTCCGTTACTGATAACATGGACACGAAAAACCTTGTCCTCATGGTTCTTAGCGCTTTGGACGAGCTCTGTTTCGTAGGGGTCGATGCCCTCATCGACCCGCGGGCGGATGCGGGCATCCGCCCCTACAGATTGTAATTCGATATTTTCCGTGCCTGACTTAAAATTTACGGCTGCCTCCAGGGATTCACAGCGAATGAGACCGTCAATGTCGGAGCGGAGCCGGATTTCCAGGTGATCCTCATAGACTCTGATCTTTTCGATCATCAGCTCCAGATCATTCCGTTCCAGCTTGTCCTTGTTCAGGATATCCTGAAACACCTCCAGCGCAAGCTTTCCTGCCCGGTTCACCCGGAGGATGGTGTTGCGCTTGTCGGAAAGCATGTCGATCTGATGGCGGATGCCCTCGATCTTCTTTTGGAGCTCCACCTCCAATTCATCATAGGTCTCCTCAATCAGCGCCTCTTGTTCGGGGCGCTTCATGATCTCCCGGATGCGCTGGCGCTTGGTGATTTTCAGCTCTTCCAGAAGGTCATCCAACACTGTATTCAGCCGGTCGGCGGAGATTTCCGTCTCCTCCACCTGTTCCTGCTCCCGGGCAAGATCGCCATTCAGCTGCACCAGCATGGAGGCGGCATTTTTCATCACCTTTTCCACATAGAGCTTCATCAGCGCGTCCAGCCGGTCAACCCGAATATGGTGGCTGGTGCAGCCGGAACGCCCCCGGCGGTGATAGGTGCCGCAGGTGTAGGCGGGCTTCATATCGCTGCGGCTCATGGCAAACATGGGACTGCCGCAGTCGCCGCAGAACAGAAAGCCGGAATACACATTGTCGTATTTCTTTACGCCCCGGTAGTTTGCGGTGGTACGCTTCTCCCGGAGGGCCCGGGTGGTGGCGAAGGTGCGGTAGTCAATGATGGGCTGGTGGTGGTTCTCAATGACCACATTGTCCCCGGCGTCCAGCCGGATGTCCGATCCGTTGATTTTCCTTCGGGTGTATTTATGTGCCCGGAAGGTGCCAATGTAAAAATCGTTGTCCAGAATTCCCTGAACGGAAACGATGCTCCAAGCGGCCTTCGCCCGAATTTTATTGTCTTGCCCCATGGCGTCCTTTCTCTGCTTTTCCGACATCCTCGGCGTGGGAATCCCCTGCTCCGTCAGGTGGTTTGCGATTTTCTTATAGCCCCAACCCTCCTCGTTGTAGAGCCGAAAAATCCTCCGCACCACATCCGCCTCCGTGGGGACAAGCTCAAATTCCTTCCGCAGATTCACGATGTAGCCGTAGGGAGCGGCGCAGATCCACTTTCCGTCCTCCTGCCGCCGCCGGATGACATTGCGCACCTTTTTGCTGGTGTCCGTGACGGGCATTTCATTGATGAGAAACTGAAACTGGATTTTCAGCCAATCGTCATCGTTGGGATAGTCGATGTTGTCTCCGATGGAAATAATCCGCACCCCTGCATCCCGGAGGTCCTCCAGCTCCACAAGGCCCCGGGAGTTGCGGCGGGAAAAACGGGAAAAGTCCTTCACTACCAGAATGCCGATTTTGTGGGTCATCATGTCCCGGCGCATCCGCTGGTAGTTCTCCCGGGTCTCAAAGGTATAGCCGCTGCGATCCCGATCCTCATAGAAGGTCAGCCGGGAGCCAGGGAACTTCCGATGGACGAAGTCCGTAATGATCGCCTTCTGATTTTCGATGGAGGTGTTGTCCTTATCCTTGATGTCGTCATCCTCAAAGGAAATCCGGGCATACCCTGCAATATCAAAAACCTCTGTCAATGTTGCCACATCCTTTTGCTCTGTTTTTATTCCCATTGTACAATGGGACGGCACCGTTGGCTACCGGTATTGCCTGGCAGGACAGCCAGCTTTTCCCGCTGCACCTCCGCTTCTGCCAGCTTGCGGCGATTGTAGAGCAGCAGATCCCGGGTGTTGCGGTACAGTTCTTCTCCACCGGAGAGAAACTCCACAACCGTGTACTTTTTCTCTGCATACCCGGCGTAAAGCGATTTGAGCCGCTCCCGAAGGGCGCTGTTCTCCTGCTCCTTCCGGGTCAGCCAGACCGTTACCAGTTTCCTTTGCTCCTGCACAAGAATCTCCACAGGCAATCCCCCTTTCCCTTTATTTTCCACGGTTTTGCTTTTTCCTATACATGGGGGAATGCTGCATCCATGATACAATGCACCTCCCATTCCTGCAGCGGTGTGGCAGCAAAATTGATGCCACAAAAATAAGCGCCTGCCTCATTATTGAAGCAGACGCTATATCTTTTGGTATTCAGTTATAGATCAGATCGTTCAGGACAATCTTTTCGGCACGGCTGCGGATGCTGTTCATCCGTCCGACCCATTCCATTTGATCCTCGGCTTTCAGTCTTTCGGTTACGCCTTAGGCTTTCTTCATCTGTTCGACCAACCGGTCGAACATTGCACTTGCAACTGTGCCCACTTCCTCCAAGTCGGTATTCAGTGTTCCCCCAAGCAGCATACCGGTATAGAGCCCCGATTTGTGATCCCGGAGGTATCTTCTCCTTCACTCTCCCAAAATGCCGATCTGTGGACTCCTCGGGGCTGTCAGATTTGGAAGCAGATACGCTCCCTCCCGCCGATATGTGCCGCCTATTGCCTCAAAAATTATTTGCATAGCCAATCCTCCTTGCTTGATTCCTGCAGTCATTTTACTATAAGGCCGGCTTTGCGACAAATGTGTGAGGTGCTTTTCCTAATGAAAAGATCATCCATCTTATAGCAGCAGCGGATCATCTAATAACTGTGCTCTTGCGTGATTTATTACGCAAGAATGAACTTGCCAATTCGCAAAATCATGGCTATCATATAAATTACAGGAAAAGGAGTTGGATACGATGGATGGAAACGCACAGCTTTATAAGGATATACTGGATATTGCAATGTACGCCATTGATCGTGCAAAGCCGGATCATGCCGTAAAACGGGCGCTGGAACGCCTGCGATTTGACGGAGATATCTATCTGGTCGCTGTCGGAAAAGCGGCATGGCAAATGGCGGACGCCGCAATGAAATGCGTGCCGAAGCCGATCTGCCGGGGAATTGTGCTTACGAAATACGGACATATCCGAGGGGAATTACCCGGTGTTTTATGTTTGGAGGCGGGACATCCCATTCCGGATCGAAACAGCGTGGAGGGCACGCAGAAGATTCTCCAAATGACCCAAAGACTGAAAGCCACGGATACCGTCCTGTTTTTGCTCTCCGGTGGCGGCAGTGCACTTTTTGAAAGCCCGTTGATCTCACTGGATGCTTTGAAGGAAATCACGGAGCGTATGCTGCGGGCGGGAATGGACATCGGCCAAATCAACACGATCCGCAAGCGTCTTTCGGCGGTAAAGGGTGGACGGTTTGCCCAGTGGTGCTTGCCGGCAAAGGTAGAAACGATCATCCTGTCGGATGTTTTAGGCGACAAGGTCGATATGATTGCCTCCGGCCCAACGGTTGCCGACCCCTCTACCTGCGCTCAGGCAATGGAATTGGCAAAGAAATTCGGGCTGCTGATCTCGCCGGAGGTGACGGTCTGTCTGGAGGCAGAAACGCCGAAACAGATCACGAACGGGCATTGCAGCATCATCGGAAGTGTGCGTCAACTGTGCAGTGCGGCCATGGAAAGAGCCGGGGCGCTGGGCTATGAGACGGTTTTTCTGACCGATGATTTGTCCTGCGAGGCATCTCGGGCAGGCAGGGAGATCGGTAATCGTCTGAAACGGCACGCCGCAGACGGCAGAAAAATCGCCTACATCGCCGGCGGCGAAACGGTAGTCCATGTGAAGGGAAAGGGCCTTGGCGGCAGAAATCAGGAGCTGGCGCTTGCAGCGGCGATAGAGTTGGCCGGCGTTCGAAATGCTTCGCTTTTAAGCATAGGCTCTGACGGCACCGACGGCCCGACGGATGCAGCAGGAGGATATGTAACAGGAAACACTTGTGCCGCGCTGAAGAAGCAAGGGCTTTCGGCGGAAGCGTTTTTGGCGGATAACGACGCATATCATGCTCTTGAGGCCGTTGGCGGCCTGATCAAGACGGGTCCTACTGGCACCAACGTTAACGATCTGGTGATCGGATTGATCTCTGTATAAAGAAATTGGGAACAGGAAACGACAACCGGTCGGAGTGGTTCCGACCGGTTGTTTTATATCATAGTAAAGCCTGATTGCTGGACGAATGCTTTGATGATGATATTCAGGATCAACATAAGCTGGCAGCGGGATTTTGTATCAACATCCAAGGTCGTTGTGGCATCATTGACCAAATGAAAATGATAATCTCCCTGCTTCGCCAATCTGGACGTTGGATTGACGGTGAAAACTACGGTTTTTGCATTGTGCGCTCTGGCAATCTGGGCTACGCGGACGACCTGCTCGGTCTCGCCGCTTAAGGAAGCAAGAAAGACAATGTCGTTTTGCGTCAATTGCTCGGCTTGAATGTAGGCGATATGCGTGTCCTGATATAAAGTCACATGTCTGGAAAGAGACAGCAGATGGCGGGAGGCATACTCGAAAACAATGCTGGTAAGCCCTTTTGCGAAAAAATGGATCTGAGTCTTCTGGTGCATAAGGGCTGCAATTTCATTTACCGTGCGCAGATCAATGGCCTTTGCAGTACGCTCAATGTCGGACAGCTCCTCGGCAAGAAGCTCCTGCAGGGAGCGGGAGGCGTAGATGTTTTCCTCTTGCTGGCTGGAGGCAGCCTTGTCGCGCAGGAAGTATTTCAGGTGGCTGTATCCCTCCAGATTCAACTTCTTGCAAAGTCGAATGATCGTCGTTGTGGAAACAAAGGTCGTTTTTGCCAGATCATGAATTGACATGCCGGCGATTTCATTTTTGTGAGTGCTGATATAGCGAAGAACCTCCAGCTCAAGCGGGCTGAGAGAGTTGATTACATCTGCCGAAAAGCTCTGGAACATGGTGTTCACCTCTGATTCAGTATAGCATAATTCACCCCTTATTTCAATAAAGAGAAGAAAATGTAATTTGTTCCGGAGAATGTGACATATTCCCCGATTCGTTCCTCTGATACAGAATTGACCGAAGGGCTTGTGAATCGGTGGAAACGATGCTATGCTTTGAGCGTAAAAGCGGAACGGAGAGGTGCCTGACTATGAAAAAATACAAAGTAGTAATCGTTGGAGGAGGCTCCACCTGGACGCCGGGCTTACTCAAGAGCCTGTGTGAAAAGAAAAATGAGTTTCCCATGGAAGAACTCCGGATGTACGATATTAACGCGGAACGGCAGGCGGTGATCGGCGAATTTGCAAAGGTCCTGTTTGCGGAGGAATACCCGGATCTGAAGTTCCTGTATACCACCGACAAGGCCCAGGCATACAAAGAAGCGGATTTCGTATTCTGCCAGATCCGAAGCGGCGGCTTCGATATGCGGATGCTGGATGAACAGATTCCGCTGGCGCATGGTGTGGTAGGACAGGAGACCTGCGGCGCAGGCGGCTTTGCCTATGGCCTGCGGTCTATTCCGGATATGATTCAGATCGTTCGGGATGCCAGAACATATGCAAACGACCCGTGGATCCTGAATTATACCAACCCGGCAGCCATCGTGGCGGTGGCACTGGAGCGGGTGTTCCCGGGAGATAAAAAGATTGTCAATATGTGTGACCAGCCGGTGAACTTATTGCAGTCCTTTGCCAAGGTTCTCGGGATCCGGCGGCAGGATATTGTCCCAGAATATGTTGGCTTGAACCATTTTGGCTGGTTCACAAAGCTGACCGACCGGGACGGAAACGATCTGCTTGCCCCGCTGCGGGAAAAGATTTTGAGTGAAGGCTTCCTGCCGGCGGATGCGGCAGAGCGGGATGCTTCTTGGCTGCATACCTACGCCATGGTGCAGACCATTATGCGGGATTTCCCGGATTATGTGCCGAATACCTATTTGCAGTATTATCTGTATCCGGAGCAGGTAGTTGCGCAGTTGGATCCGGATCATACCCGCACGGAGGAGGTCCGCAACGGCAGAGAGAAGCGCGTGTTTACCCAGTGCAGGCAGGCTGCGCAGCAGGGCTCAACGAAGGGCCTGACCATCGCTAAAAGCGAAGTTCACGCGGATATGATCGTAGAGGTGGCCTCCAGCATTGCCTTTGATAAGGGCGAGTTATTTATCATGATCACCAGAAACAACGGAACGGTATCGAACTTCCATGAGGATGCCATGGTGGAAACGGCCGCACACGTGGGCGCGAACGGCGTTACCGCGGTCCCGTTTGGGAAGATCGACGTATTTATGAAAGGCTTGATGGAAGGGCAGTACGCCTACGAGCATCTGACGGTAGACAGTTACTTTGAGGGGTCGTACAAAAAGGCTTTGCAGGCACTGACGCTGAATCGAACGCTGGTGGATGCCCAGAAGGCCAAGGCGGTGCTTGATGACCTGATTGACGCGAACCAGAACTACTGGCCGGAGTTGAAATGAAGCTGATTGTAAATGCCGATGATTTCGGCCTAACCGACGGCGTGACGTTTGGTATTTTGAGCGCCATGGAGCACGGAATTGTAACCTCGACGACCATGATGGTCAATATGCCGGGTACACAGACTGCGGCAGAGATTGCCAGAAAGGCTCCCGCACTGGCGGTTGGTCTGCACATCAATATCAGTTTGGGCAGCCCTCTGACCCGTTGTGAAAGTCTGACGGAAAACGGAAAATTCCAAAAACCTTCGGTAATCGGAACGGACGACCGGTACAGAGAGGAAGAACTGTATTCGGAAATGCGCGCACAGTACAGCCGCTTTCTGGAGCTGACAGGCCGCAGGCCGACGCACCTTGATTCCCATCTGTACGTTCATCAAAAGTTTCCGAAGGTGCGCCGCGCGATTCGAATGCTTGCGGAGGAAGAAAAGCTGCCGGTGCGAGACATGGAAACACGGCAGTTCCCGCGTGTGTATTTTGAAGGGAACTTCAAGGTGAAGCCCGGTGAAACGACGGCGGATCTAAAGCAAAAGTACGTCGGCCTGCTTGCAGATCTGGCTGCCCGCCCGATAGCGGAGCTGATGGTTCATCCGGCGTTTCTGGATGAGTGGGTGCTTCATAATTCCAGCTACAATTCGCAGCGGATTGCGGAGCATACCGTGCTTACCGATCCGGAGACGCGTCGGATCCTGGCGCAAAAAGCAATTCGATTGGCAACTTATCGAGATTTGGAGTGATAAATGAATGGCAGATATTCGCCTGCAGGACGTCGTAAAAATCTATGGCGTCTCCAAGAATCAGAAAAAACACCGCCTGCTCTTTTTCAAAAAAGAAAAAATGCTTCCGACCAAGCGTGCGGTTGATGATGTGACGTTGACCATTCCGCACGGCAGTTTTACGGTGCTGGTAGGCCCCTCGGGCTGTGGTAAAACCACGCTGCTGCGCATGATTGCCGGTCTGGAGGAGATTACCGACGGAAAAATCATGATGGGAGACATCGATATTACAAATCTGGATCCGGGAGACAGAGGACTGGCAATGGTGTTCCAAAACTATGCGCTTTATCCGCATATGACGGTTCGGGAAAACATTGAGTTCGGCCTGGTTAACGCCAGAATCCCGCGGTTTGAGATCAAAGAACGCGTGGATCACGCGCTTGAGGTTGTGGGTTTGACCGAATTGGCCATGCGCAAACCCGCAAGAATGTCCGGCGGCCAACGACAGCGCGTTGCGCTGGCTCGCGCCATCGCAAAATATCCGGAATGCTTCTTGATGGATGAGCCGCTGAGCAATCTGGATGCCAAGCTGCGCAGCGATATGCGCACAGAGCTGATTCAGCTGCATGAGGAACTGAAATCCACCTTTGTTTATGTGACACACGATCAGATCGAGGCCATGACCATGGGAACGAATATTGTGGTTATGAACGAGGGAAGGGTCATGCAGCAGGGAACACCCACGCAGATCCATAACGATCCCAATTGCGTGTTTGTGGCGCAATTTGTGGGGGATCCCGGCATGAATATTGTTGCAGCGGGGGACTATCAGATCGGCTTCCGTCCGAGAGATGTGGAGTTTGACTGTGCGGAGGAGGATGAGGAACATGTGGTCATCCGCCGCATGGTAAAGAGCTTTGAAAATCATGGATCGGAGTTTTTGTACTTGCTTGATACGCAGGAGAAGGTTTTTGTCAAGGAGCTGTCTAAAAAGCAGCGCCCGCTGACGGCGGAATTTACGGTTCGGATTCACCGGGATGACCTGTATGTATTTGGCAAGGACGGAAAGCGGATCTATGCCGACGGGGAGGTCGCAAAAGCCTATGCAGAATTTAAGAGAAATTGGCAGTCGGTATAACGAACTGCAGGATGCACTTGACGCGCGGAAGGCTGCACTGCGGGAAAGCAGAAGCAAAGAGGAACGCCGGGTACTTCGGCAGGACGCTGCTGAAAAAAGGTCGGAGCTCAGACGCTTCAAGGCATCTCTTTCCGGGGAAGCACTGCGGGCTTACAAAGATTATCGGGCCATCCGCAGAGAGATCAGACACTGTGAGAGATTGAAACGCTGCGACAAGGTAGAAAGCAGGATCTTTCACAAAGTGAACCCTGCGTATATTTACATTTTCCCCGCGGCATTCCATGCGATCTTCTTTACGCTGATGCCGTTCCTGTTTATGATCGTCGGCGCCTTCTTCAAGCTGGATTTGGTGGACATCAAGAGTTCGAAATTCGTCGGCTGGTGGAACTTCAAAATGGTGCTGGTTCTGGATAACGAATTCTGGAGAGCTTTTGTCAATACCATCATTTTTGCGATTGTCACGGTGTTTTTGCTGATGGTCGTCACGGTGCTGATGTCCTCCTGGCTTTCCAAGAACACGAAGATCCACAACCTTGCACAGACCATGATCTTCACGCCGCATATTTCTTCCATGGTGGCGGTGGGTATCCTTTGGGTCCTTATGCTGGATCCGCAGGGCATCATCAACCAGATTCTGGCAATCTTCGGGATCAAAGGCCCGAACTGGCTGATGGATTCCAGAACATCCCTGTTCTCGGTTGCGCTGGTTACGGTCTGGAAATCCATAGGCTATTATTGCCTGATTATCATTGCCGGCCTGCAATCCCTGCCAAAGGATGTCTACGAGGCCGCAAAGCTGGACAAGGCGAGCAAGTGGACGATTCTTCGGAAGATCACGCTTCCGTTGCTGACCCCGACGCTGTCTTTTGTGTTTATTATGAAATTCATCAATGCGTTCAAATCTTTTTCGGCCATCGATGTGATGACGCAGGGCGGCCCTCAGGGTTCCAGCATGGTGCTGGGCTATTGGATCTATAATGCGGGCCGCGTCAAATTCAACTACGGCTTTGCAATGGTTGGCGCGATCATCCTGACGGCGATGGTGGCCGTGTTTACACTGCTGGCCAATAAGGGATTTCGAAAGGAGGATTAGGCATGGAAAAGGATACCGCGCTTCACCTGACAAAGGCCTACGCTCCGAAAGAAATCAAAGATACCAAGCGCTTTCTGTTCTGGGTTCGTGTAAAGCGGCGACTGCTGTACCTTCTGAAGATCCTGAACTATCTGGTGCTGATTGCGGTAGGGCTGATGTTCGTCTATCCCTTTGCGTGGATGGCCTCCATGTCCCTTCGGCCGCTGGTTGAGGCACTTTCCTTTGACCCCGGCATTTGGGTATCGGATCCGCAATGGAGCAACTACCTGTATGCGTGGAATCAGGCTCATATTTTCCACTATGTCGGAAACTCAGTCAAGTATTCCATTCTGGTCATGGGTTTGCAGTACTTTACCCTGATCCCCTCGGCGTTTGCCTTTGCAACCATGAAATTTAAGGGGAAAAAGCTCCTTTGGGGTGCGAAGTTCCTTGGCATGATGCTTCCTGCCGAAGCGACCTTTATTCCGGTTTATTATTTTTACAGCAAACTCGGGCTGGTGGATAATTGGATAGGCCTGATCCTGCCGTCACTTGTGGCGATGTTCGGTATCTTCATGTTCAAGAATGCGTTCGAGTCGATCCCTTCGGAAGTGATGGAGGCGGCACGGATGGATAAGGCCAAAAACCGGACAATCATGCTGAAGATCATGGTTCCCATGATCGCTCCGGTGCTGATCACCCACCTGATAACATCCTTTATCAGCAACTGGAATGAATACTATTGGGTGCTGGTAATGACGAACAGCGAAAAGCTGAGAACCCTGCCCGTAGCGCTTCGAGGCCTTCTCCAAGTGGATGAAGGCGTCCCGCAATGGAATGTCGCTATGGCAGGCACAATGATCCAGTTGGCTCCCATCCTGTTGATGTATATCTTCGCAAGCGGAAAGATCAAAACAGCGATGGTAGGCAATAGAAAAGTCAAAAATTAACGAAGGAAGGAAAAATGAGATGAAAAAACTGCTCGCGCTGGTCATGGCCGTCATGATGATCCTGTCATTGGCTGCCTGCACCAAGAATCCCGAGACCCCCGGCACGTCCACGCCCTCCGAGGAGAGCACCGCACCCGCCTCTGAACCCGCTTCCGAACCCAGCACCGTTGAGGAAGATCCCTATGCGGGGCTGAACAAGGACATTTATGTTGATAAGGAATGGACGATCCTGAATGCAAAGCATGATAAGGAAGTCACCATTACCATGTGGATCCCCAACTCTGCGACCTCTACAATGGGTACCGCGATTCAGGCTCTGGCAGACAAATTCAACGCAGAGCAGAAAGAAAAGTATCCCGGCAAGAACATTTCTGTCGTCATTGAATTTCAGGACAAGTCCGGCACGCTGAATGAAAAGCTTCAGGCGGCGATCCTTGCGGGCAATAACCCGGTTATCTCTGCAATTGGCGTTTCCTCGGTTCCGCTTTATGAAGCAAGAGCGCTGGATCTGCGTCAGGTATTTACTTATGACGAGCTGCAGCAGCAGTCGCAGGGTATGATGCAGTATTCTCTGTACAACGGGAAGTACCTGCTCAACCCTTATTTCCCCAGTGCAAGCAACATCATCATTTACAACAAGACCCTCTTGGAATCCAAGGGTGTGACCATCCCGGAGGTCGAAGCACTGCTGGCAGATCCGGACACCTCCGACTGGACGTGGGACGCTTTTAAGGCTGCTGCGAAGGCTGTGACCGATGAGGCCAACGGCATTTACGGTTTTGCCACCAACTCCCTTGACCCCGTGGGTATGATGTTCCAGCAGGGCGGAGCGCTATACAACAGCAGCGTCACCGAGCTGAAGTTTGTTGGTGACGAGCGCTTTGCAAAGGGCCTTGAGTTCTGGCGTTCCCTGGTTACTGAGGGTTGTATGCTCAACCCCAATTCCCGCTCCAACCACGGAACGGTGATCGTTTCCGAGTTCTACGAGCAGAAAGTCGGCATGATCTACACGACTTCCTCCAATATTGTCAAATTCACTGAGGAGGCAAAGAATGCCGGCTTCGAGATTGGCGTACTGCCCTTCCCCAAGCAGACGCAGTTCTTTACAAATCAGGGCGGTTCCGGTATCATTATTCTGGACAACAAACCCGCTGAGGAGCAGGAGGCTGCCGCCGAATTCCTCCGCTGGCTGAATACCGCAGAGAATGATGCGTATATGTGCGTCGTGTCCGGCTATATGCCGGTAGTCACTGCCGCAATGGACGAGGAATCCCTGAAGGAAGTTTATGCCGCAACGCCGTTGCTCAAGACTGCAACGGAACTCATGAAGTTTGGCATTACTTCCCCGCAGGGCAAGGCAAAGGCTGCGTGCGACAAGGCGATCAACGATTACTGCAAACTGATCTGGTCTGAACCGGATACCTCGATTGAAAGCATTGTCGAGCAGGTGACCAGCAAGGCACAGTATGAAATTGAGGCGAACCAGTAAATGAGAACGACGCAGGGAAGGGTAACCTTTTCTGTCGTGGGCTTAGGTGGGCGCGCAAGCGCCTACCTAAGTGCATTACAGGAGTATTATCCGGAGAAATATCGGGTGGTTGCGGTGGCTGATCCCGACCCAACCAAACAAGCCCGCGCCAAAAAGGAATATGATCTCGGGGATCATCAAATTTTCAATACGGATCTGGAGCTGATGGCGAAGCCGAGACTTTCTGACGTTGCAATTATCGCCACACAGGATAAGCTGCATTTGCGGGACATTCGGGGGCTGCTGGAAAAAGGGTATGACTTGATTCTGGAGAAACCCGTGGCGACCACGCTGGAGGAGCTGAAAGAGGTTGCAAGTCTTTCTAAGGCCTTCCCCGATCAAATGGCGGCGGTTTGCCATGTGCTTCGACATTCCCCCTTTTTTAAAAAGATCCGGCAGATCATCGAAAGCGGGCGCTTTGGCGCGGTGGTATCCATACAACACAACGAGAATATCGGATACTATCATTTTGCCCACAGCTATGTACGCGGCCCATGGAACAACGATAAAACCAGCGGGCCGTTGATTTTGACTAAAAGCTGTCATGATATGGACATTCTCCTGTATCTGCTGGGGAATACGACATGCCAGTATATTTCTTCCTTCGGCGGCCTGTCCGTATTCCGAAAAGAGCACTATAATCCGGATACCATGGCGCCGATGTGCGTGGATTGCCCGCAGCAAGAAAGCTGCGCCTATTCTGCGCCCAGATTATATGGCGGGGGAAAGATCAAATCCGTCGTATTCGACCTGTCCAGTGTAGACAAGGTACGCGAGAACCTTGGCAGCTCACCTTATGGCCGCTGCGTGTATCACTGCGATAACAACGTGGCAGATCATCAGTCTACGGCGATCCGCTTCACCAACGGTGTGACCGCCACATTTAATCTCTCTGCATTTACGGCGAAGGTCAATCGCTCGCTGAAGGTCATGTGCGAGTTTGGAGAGATTCGTGCGATCGAGAAGCCGTATCTCATCGAAACGACAGATTTCCGGACAGATGAGACGAATGTGGTCGAACTGGACATCCGAGAACGTGGCCATGGCGGCGCCGATAAGGCGTTCGTGCGGGATTTTATGGAGAGCTATCTCCACGGCGTGCCGTTCAACTCGACGCTGAAGCAGTCGGTTGAGTCCCATGCCATGGCATTGCTGGCGGAAGAATCCAGAAAAGAGAACGGAACGCCGCAATGCGTTTCCGATTGGATGCAAAGGTTGTGACTCTATGGCAAATGAAAAACTGATCGCCCCGAAATACAAGCGTCTGGCGGCCTTTCTTGTGGATTTTATCCTGATTCTCCTGTTATGGTATCTGATGACAATGAAGGATCTGAAGCGCGTGGATACGCTGCTGGAGTCGTTGGATCCCCTGACGGAGGGCGCGCTGGATCGGCTTGCGGAATCAATCTTCAAGATGGCGACGGCTTTTCTTCTGAAGTGGCTGTTTTGTCAGAGCCTCTATTTTTGTATCTTTCCTGCCATTTTTGGAAACGGAAAAACTTTGGGAAAGCTGCTTTTCCGGCTCAGCCTGCTGGACGCAGTAAGCCTAGAAGAAATGTCGCCGAGTCGGTTGGTCCTGCGGGAATTTGTGGGAAGAACGCTGGTGGAGACACTCTTGATACTTCCCGGGATCGTCAGCTTGTTCATGCTCCTGCTGTCGAAAGACGGGAAAAGCCTGCGTGATCGTTTGGCCGGAACCGTTGTGGTGCAGGATACCAGCTATTTGGGGTGATTATGGATCGGATCATGTTGGAAACTGCCGAAGGTCTGGCAGAGGCGGTGGCGTTTGCAAATTGCCAATTTGGCCTGGACTTCCGGCAGTTTCAGCCGAAAATTTATGGGTTTCCCGACGGTGGTGAAACCTATACTTACCGAAAAAACGGCGAGATTGCCGGAATGCTGTCAGTCTATCCCTGTACCTTTCAGATTTATAAATGCCTGAGCGTCGGCACGGTCTGCACTGCACCGGCCTACCGGGGGCAGGGAATCATGACGGCCTTGTTCACATGGCTTCAGGAGGCGGTGTTTCCGGGATATGATATCATCACGCTTTGCGGAAAACGCGAAAGGTATGAGCATTTTGGCTTTGCCAAGGCCATGACATATCCGGAATACTGGTTTTGCCCGAGAAACAGCGCTCCCCTTCACGCGCGGAGGGCGAACGAGGGGGATAAAATGCTCCTGCATGATTTGTGGGAAGCTTACGGCAATGGGATACGGCGTCCGCTTGACAGGATCTTCTATATTCTGAACAGTGCGGGACACGAGGTGCTTTTGCTGTCTGATGGGATCCGGTGGGGTTATCTTGCATGGAAGCCGCAAAAACGGCTGGTTACAGAGTATTGCGGGCCGTGGCAGTCCCAGAATGTGGTGGATTCTCTTGCGCCATTGTGCGGAAATGGAAAAATCGGCATGATGGGGAAGTTTAATTGTCAGGATGTGCCGTCGCTGCAAAGCTGTGACAGCTATCTTATTCGCAACCACGGAAATGTATGGCTGAAAAGCGCAGACGTAAAGGAAACCTATGATATTTGCGGCTACGGAGGCAAAGGCCCGAAGTTGATTTTGCCGACCAGTCTATTTTTCTTGGATGGTATTTGACATGAATAATAAATTATTATATATCAATATCGACGGATTCTCATACTCTTATCTGGAACAGCTTCAGCGTTATTTTCCGGACGGACCGTTCTCAAAACTGGTGCAAATGGGCCTGTTGTTTACACAACTGCGCAGCGGGATCGTCTCGATCACGAATCCGATGCAAAGCGCGATCCTCTGCGGCGCATGGAGCAACCGAACTCATAATTTTTACCAGCACTACGACTGGGAAAACGCCTGTGTTGTAAAGCACCGCAGAACCTGCGACGCAGAGAATGCTGCGCAGCTTTTCCTGCGAAACGGGAAAACGGTAGCATCCATTCATCAGTTTATGCTGGAAAACAATCCTTGTATGGAGGGAGTAAAAGACCGGGCTTATATCAAGTGTCCGCAGGAAAAGAGCAACGCGTTTCAGCGGCTGGCTATCCTGAAGGATATGATTCAGGGGAAACCTGTTGCATCCGGCGATCAGGCCTTTGTTTTTGAAGCGCTCCCTGATTTTACGGCGGTCTATATCGACGATATTGACTCTCTTGGCCATAACAACAGCTATGAAATGTACCCCAAGAGAGCGGAATTTTCTCAGCGGCAACAGGATATCATGGAGCGGCTGAACCAGATCGGCCGGTGCCTTTTGGACATCGTGCAGTGCAGTCGGAAAACGGAGCAGGGCCGGAATCTGACGATTCTGATTACAACGGATCATGGCATGACGCCCTTTGGGGGAAAAAGCGATTTGTCGGATATCGTCCGGCGTCTGAACGAGGCGGGTATTTCTGCCAGCCTTCCGGAGGACCGAACGGAGCATACGCGTGTTGTTGCGCTGTCCTACACGATTGAAGTCTCACTGTATTGTGCACCGGACATAACAGAACACGAGAGGGAGACCATCGAAAAGGTCTGCCGGGAATTACCGTACCTCCAGCGATATTTTGGGAAGGCCGAGATGGAGGAAGAATACGGCTTTGACCCCAGGGGGCCGGAATTCCTTTTATCGCCGCAGTACGGAAAGCATTTTTATCATCGGGACATTGAAGAAAGTACATTTGCAGCAAGCCACGACTCTTTCCACGAAACCTCTCAGCACATTTTTGGATTGATCCTGGACGGCACCATACATGCCAATACGCTGTACGAGGGGAAAACGGCTGTGATTGACCTCATTCCTGCCATTACGGAGGAAAAATTCGGGCTTGTCCTGAACCCCGAGCGAAGGAAACTGAGACAAGAACTTCGACGGCTATTTACAGAAAGGAAGGTAATGAAGTGAAAAGAATATGGAATATGCTACTATGTGTTCTGTTGATTTTATCTTTAGTGTTTACATTTCCTCCTGCCTACGCGCTTCAAACAAGTTATACAAATTCAAAGGATCTTCATAAGGCACATGAAAATAATTCCAGAGGCGTTCCAATCTACAACGGGCAAGTAGTGACAGTCGAGGGTGTTGTTACAGTTGCAACCGGCGTATGGCATGATAATGCGAATTATTTTACGATTGTCACGCAGAAAAACAGTTATCGCTTTGCCGGTGGTATTGCCGTATACCTGCCGGGAAAAGCTGCAAGGTATCACGTAGGCGATAAGGTAATTGTCACCGGAATGCTATCCAATACGGGATACGCGTCTGATTCTGGGACGACGGTTATTTGCCCCACAAGCGCAAATGATATCATTTTAGTTGGCAGCGGGTTTGAACTACCGGATCCATTTCCGATTTTCACTGATCCTCAATACAGCGAAGTTGAATTAGACAAAGGTTATAGATTTGAGGGTATGCCGGTCCGCGTTATGGGCGTTGTACACGGCTATGACAATGAAGGAACCGTGCGTGGATTTTATGTTGATGGAAGCCGAGACGGTAACTATTCAGATGGACAGGGGGCCATATATATAAAAATATATGACTACTCAGGAATTAGTTTGGATCAAGTTAAAGATGGAGACTGGGTTGTAGTAGAGGGAATCTTGTTTCAAAATGATACGTCTTCCCCGTACACGAGTGGGTACTACTTAAGGCCTACACAGCAAAGCGATATAGAAGTACTTTCCTCGTCAACCGTGATCCTTCTGTCGGAAGCAATGCGAAAAGATACAACGGGCATCCCTGTTTTGTTGGGAAAGAGGATCTTGGTTGAAGGTATTGCAACTGTTAATTCAGGCACGTGGAATAGTGCGTCCAATGCTTTTAGTGTTGTCACAGAAAGACCAACTCCGGGGCTGGATCCGGTCTACCCTGAAGGAGCTATGTACGTCTATGGTGCGGGAGCAGTCACACCAAATATTTCGCAGGGCGATAAGGTTCGCATTGTCGGTACGGTCGGCGTGAGCGGATACGATTCCGGAATGCCAGCCCTCTTGCAGCCGACAATAACACGCCTATCAAGCGGTAATGGCGTTATGGCTGAAAAGATTATCCGGAGCGATTACCAATATGCAGAACTCAGTTCTATTGAAGGTATGCCGGTAAAGCTGCAAGGGCGCGTTTTCGATATTGATACAACAGGCATTACACAGGGATTTTCTATCGATGCGAGCAGCGATCACAACTGGACAGACAAAATAGGAATGATCCGTGTAAAGACATACAACTATTCCGGCATAGAGCTTGACGGGTTGGTTGAAGGTGAACTGGTGACAATTAGAGGTGTCCTTCAAAAGAATGTTGCCGAGGCACCATATACAAATGGATACTTTGTGCGTTTGAGAAACCAAGAGGACATCGTGAAAAGAGCGGATCACCCGCGAAGAACATTATATATCCAGCTGGATGCTTTCAGAAATGATTATATCGGGCGAGATGGCTGGGATACTGCTAATTTTGAAATGCTTATTAACGGCGGAACACGGTGCATGAATAGCTATGGCGAATATGTAAGCATGACAACGGCAAATATGACAACCCTTATGACCGGCGCGCATACATCAACGCATAACGTGCCGGCACTGGCGTTCTATGATGCTGCAACAGACCGACGTGTCCGTAACCTTCAAAACTATGATGTTGACACAATTGGAGAAGTGTACCAAAATGCCGGACTGATTACGGCAGCCGTGAAACAGCGCAAATTACAAAATCGCGGTGCAGACTTTATGCTAGATGGTGGGACGATAGCACAAACAAGAGATGACGCGATCGACCTGATTATGAATGAAGATCCTGACCTGCTTGTTGTGTTATTTAATGAAACAGACAGCACTGCACACGCATATGGAACTGACAGTGAGCAAATCAAGGCAGTCGTAGAAGAAATTGATGATGCAATAGGCAGTATTATTTCGGCCCTGCGTGCAAAAGGGGTTCTCGAAAATACAAATGTTGTTATTGGTGCGGACCATAGCACAGATAATGTTCAACACAATATTACATCACAGTTAGTTGCGGCTCTTGAAAGCACCGGAATTCCGTTTGAAAACGCTGTTTTGGACATGGGCCCATTCCACAGAGATACTAAGGTTGTATATAATCTTTCTAGCGCTGCGGCACAGATATACATTCGCAAGCCATTGAGTACGGAAGAAGAAACGCGGCTAGTAGCTGCACTTGAGGAAATTCAGGGGGTTGCAAGTGTTTACGATCGAGCACAACTGGATGCAATGAACACACCAGCAAATCTGGGTGACTATGTTGTAGATTGCGCACTGGGATATGCATTCTCAACGTCGGTCGCGGAGCATGGGTCTCGGGCGCAACAACATACATTTATGGTCTATTATGGACCTGGAATAAAAGAAAAATTTCAGTATACAACACAATGCGGGAATGTTGACATCGTACCGACGATCCTTCATCTGAACAAACTTGAAATTCCTCCCACAGTAGACGGAGAGGTATTAAATGGTATTTTGACCGAAACACCGTAGAATTGTAGCATCTATTTGTGTTGCAGTGGCTAGGGGTAAACTCAGGACGCTATATATAATTGCTTCAATCCGCCTATTTGCAGCGAATTCTGTTTTGCCTCACGGGAATGTCAATGCACTTGCGGATGTCGGACGATATTTTTGAATGTAACGATGCAAACAGGCAACTGATTGCTTCCCTTGATGATTGGCATCGCAAACAACGCTGAAGGAGCACGGTCCATTTCGACCGTGCTCCTTTTCTCCTCATTTGGGTTCACTTATGTGTTACACATTGGGAAAAGAATAGGGACATTCTTTTGGTGACAACCCATTGAGAAGTCTTATGGCAAATGTGCAAATAAAAATCCTCCAAAAGCAAATACGGCAGCCTGATGAAAGGCTGCCATGGGTAGGAAAATTTGATGTTGTCAGCACTTCTTTTAACGTGTTTTGGGTTCTGTTGCTCCATAGCTCATATCTAACAGCACCTTAATTTGCTCGCCCGACACGCTGCCGCCCAGTGCAACGGTGAACCGCTATTCCTTGTTCATGTGATAAGCCGGAAAATTCCCGACTGGCCAAGCAGGGAACCGTTAAGGATCGAATCGCATTTGAAGTTGACTACTTCCGTCATTATGTACCATTCCAGAGGCTTCGCTTCGCCAGATCCAGCATGGAAAAGCAGAAAAGCTGCCACGGTGTCCGTGTTGTCTGTGACGGGTCGCCCTCGCGGATACGCAGCGTGCGGCGGATCTCCTTGGGAATGACTATTCTTCCCAGATCATCTGCTTGTGTCAAGTAGAATCCAAAAATTTTTAAAAACCCTTATATATCAAGGGTTTCCGGACTTTCGACAAAATTAACCCTTGCGTTATTATAACACAAAAACAGCATAAAAGCCAGCAAAAAGCCGGCTTTTACATGGTCATGAAAGTTGAAAGGCAACATCAAACTTCCATTCAATTTTCAGATTTTCGTTGTCAAAAACAATGACTCGGTCTATATCGTCATACATTCTTTCCCGGAGTTTATCGTCCGGTTCATCTGCTGCTGCAGCGATATTTTTGATCGCATTCATTGCCGTGTTGCTTTCTTCCTGCTTTTGCAGCAGGCTTTCGATTTCATCCTCGATTCGTGATAACTCCGTCTGGAGTCTGTTCCTATCTTCTGAAAGAGCGCTTTTCTTTTCGAGAAAAACATTTCGGGATATTTCATCGGAACGGAATTGTTCATACAGGGAAGCAACCTTCCCGCCGATCCCTCCAAGCTGAACGCGGAGGGATTTTTGCTGCGCCCGAAGAGGGGCAAGCTTATCCGGCTGCTTTTCACTTACTGTCCTGCGATATTCTTCGCTGACGATTTGCAGTTGCCGTTTGTATGTGGTGAAGACAACATCCTCTATATTTGTCCGACTCCAATGAATGCCTGCGCACGGAGCGTCTCTTATATATAACGGCGTAGCGCAGGAATAATATTCGTCCGAGCCAAAGGTCTTGCGAAGCCTGCGGCCGCAGTGCCCACAGTAGTAAACACGGTCACGGCGGTCGGTTCTGACAACATCGTACTTTTTCACCTTCCGCAGGGTATCATTCGCTGCGTAGTATTCCTCGTGTGTTACGATGGGTTCGTGCATACCCTCATTTATCACATAATCCTCCGGCGCATACCGTTTTTGCACTTTGGCTCGAATGGTTTCATTTCCGCATTTGAAAGACACCATAGCTCCGGTATACTTATAATCCCGTATAATTCGGATCACCGCCTGATGACTCCACATTGCATCGTTGCTAATCCCTTGCCGTGAGAGCTTTTTATACTGCATCGGCGTCGAAATATGCTTTTCGTTCAGGATACGGGCAATTTCCGTGGATTTCTTTCCCTCAATAGCCCACAGGAAAATATCTCGCACAATGGGCGCAGTTTCGGGATCCGGCACCATATGGTGCTTTTGCCCTTTGATCTTTGTGTATCCATATGGGCAATGGCTGACATAACGGCCGCTTCTCATCAGCATATGCTGAGATGCTTTTACCTTTTTAGAGATGTCAACGCTGTACATCTCATACATAAAGTTTCGGAAGGCAACATCAATACCGCCAGTTGTCCCGATAAACTGATTGCTGTCGTAATGGTTATTGACCGCAATAAACCGGATGCCGAGATATGGAAAGATGTGCTCAAGATAATCGCCGGCTTCAATATAGTTTCGCGCAAATCGGGAAAGGTCTTTCACGATGATGCAGGAAACATCACCGGAGCGCACCATCGCCATCATCCGCTTAAAACCGGGACGGTCGAAATTCGTCCCGGAATATCCGTCATCGACGAACTCGACCGTCTTCATAGAAGCAAGCTCAGGCTGCCCTTGAATGAACTGGGCAATGATGCCGCGCTGGGCCGTAATACTATTGCTCTCATCATTCGCACCGGTGTCCTCAAGCGATAGCCTGAGATACACGGCAATCTGTTTTTTCGGCATTTAGGCAACCTCCTTTCTGATTCGCTCGCACTCCTTGAACATTTCCTCAAACTCAGGCATGTACTTAAACCGAATATCCAAAGAGCCGTCAGTATTCACTCGGATCTCATCAACCATTGCCTCGACCATTTCCTCGGTTACCGTTTCTGCCTTATAATAGCGTGAAATGAGTCGATTCCATTTTCGGGCGCCTGTTTCAGTCACCTTGGTTTTTGTTTTGATTGCCTGAAGCTCCTGCAATTCGCTTTCATATGCGGCGATTTCCTTTTGATAGACATCTCTGGCAAGCAAATATTCCTGCTGCGTCAGTATGCCGTCTTTGAAGTCGATATACAACCGGGAAAACAGCTTTTTCTTTTGATCCAGCTTATCCTGCAGTTCTTTGACACGATTTGCCGGTACACTGTGCTTTGCTTTTTCTTTCTCCAAAGCGATCAAGCCGAGCAGCGTTTTTTGCGTGTCAAGGAATAGGTCCATCTGCTTTCGTATAACGCTCAACACGATTTTATCAAGGTCATCGGCGCGGATGCTCTTTTTTGAGCACGCCGTGTCTCCAAGCTCGATGTTTGTCGGGCATTTATAATTGTAGTAGTCTGTAACCACGCCGTCCTTTCTCGGCCGCGTATAGCTGCGTACATATTTCATAACGCGCCCGCAGTCGGCACACCTCAAAACCGAACCATATGGATTGGGTCGTTTGGGGAGATGCGCATAGCGTCCGAACGATTTCTTTACATCGCTTGAGGCCTTTGTATTGATCTCCTGCACTTTATTCCATAACTCCATGCTGATAATCGGCTCGTGTGTTCCTTCAACCACATCCCAGTCCGCCTCTTTTGTCCAATGGTATTTTTCGCCCTTATACAGGCACTGCGAGCTGCGTCCTTGCGCCAGATTCCCGATATAGACCACATTGACAAGCAGATCTTTCAGAACATGGCGATTCCAGGGCAGTTCACTCCCTTTCTTATTATTATTTGTTATAATGCCGCGCTCATAGCGCAGCCGCCCCGGGGAGGGATAGCCTTTTTCGTTGAGCATACGGCATATAGTTTCAAAGCCGATCCCTTTCGCTCGGAGTTCAAAGATCTCGACTACGATTGGAGCGATCTCATGATCAATTACCAATCGGCTCCGATTATTTTCATCCTTCAGATAGCCATATGGAGCATAATTGCCAATGTAATCACCGCGCAACCTCTTATTCTTCATGGTCGAACAGATCTTTTTGGATATGTCCTTTGCGTACATATCGTTGATCAGATTTTTAAGAGTGGCGGCGAGCTTTTCACCGGCATTAGCGGAGCTGCTGTCATAATCGTCGCTGACGGAAATAAAGCGTATGCCGAGGAAAGGAAAGATGCGTTCCAGATATTCTCCGGTCTCTACATAGTTTCTGCCAAGGCGAGAAAAATCCTTCACAACGATGCAGTCGATTCGCCCTTTCCGCACATCTTCGATCATTCGATTAAATGCGGGACGCTCAAAATCGGTACCCGTGTAACCGTTATCGGCATATACCTCTTTCAGTTCGAGATACGGCCGCTCGGCAAGATAGTTTCTCAGAAGCAGTTCCTGATTTTCGATCGAATCCGCATCGGCCTTACCGTTGTCCTCAACAGACAAACGGACATAAAGTGCTGTACGAAACACGGTCTGCCTTTGGCCTTTCGGCTGACTTTCGGAAACGCCGTTTTTCCGTGATACTCTGGCCACTATCCCACCTCCCTTATCGGTATAGCCAATACTTTTTTGCCTGCGGTTTTCTCCGAGATAAACTGCAATATTTCTTCAATCTGATTCCGATGGCGGAACACGATCTCAATATGGGAGCCCTCAAAAATATTGATGCGTTCTATCAGATGAATAACCATTGGTCGCGTGAGCTCAGTCACATTTTCATACTGACGGAACTGTTCAACCCAGGACTGCTGCTTTGAAACACCGTCGAGGATCTCCCGTTTCTCTTTGTTCAACTTCTCAATGGCAGCAGTTGCTTCGTCGATTCTTTCTGCAAGCTCTTTTTTCAAAGATTCATATTCGGACCTGTCCAGCAAGCCCGCCCGCAGATCCTCATAGATTCCGAGGCGCAGCGTGTTGTTTTTCCGAACGACTTCTTCCTGTATTTCGATGCTTGCATCAAGCTGCTTCAGTTTGTGCTTTTCCCATGACAGATTCTCAAACTGTCTAAGTGCCTTATCTACATCCAGCAGCAGGTCAATTTGATGCCGGACCGTCTGATAGATTACCTGGTCCAAAACATCTTCTCTTATGGAATGCCTGCTGCACACCGTTTTATCGTGCTTATTGGCGTTGCAGACATAATACACATAGCGTTTGCCTGCGTAGGATACCGTCTTTCTGACGGCCGTAGCGCCGCAGTCGCCGCAATAAATGCGGCCGGCATATACCGGTACTGTTACATCTCCCGCGCGGCAATGCGTATCGTCCTTCAGCAGCTCCTGCACAAGCTCAAAATCACGCACGGAAATAATAGCCTCATGTGTACCTTCCACGCGAAGCCACTCACTTTCCGCTTTTGTAACCACTGTCTTGGTCTTATAATTCGGTGTTGTTCGTTTACCCTGGATCATCACGCCGAGATAAATTTCATTTTTCAGAATGCGCCTTACGGAAACATGACTCCATATGGCTTTTGAAGATGTCTGAAAGCTCGTTTTGTACTTGCTTCCGCTCAGCCGCTTATACTCTGCAGGCGAGGGGATGCCGAGTTCGTTCAGACGCACTGCAATATTCTGCGGGCTCAGCCCTTCGATTTTCCACCGGAATATGTCCCTTACAACATTTGCGGCAAACGGATCAACAACCAATTTGCTCTTGTTGTCGCTGTCTTTCACATATCCGTAAGCTACAAATGCTCCGGCATATTCTCCGTTTTGCTTTTTCGCCGTAAGGTTTGTACGGATCTTGGTGGATATATCCCGGATATAAAAATCATAAACGAAGCTGTTGATCGTAAAGGCAAGATCATCCGAAGATGTTGCCGAAAGCGAATCATAGCCCTCGTTTATGGTGATAAACCGAACGCCGAGTTTGGGGAAAATCTTTTCTTTGTATTTTCCGACATCAATATAGTCTCTGCCGAAACGGGACTGATCCTTTACGATTACGCAATTGACCTTTCCCGCCTCGATGTCCTTTATCATTCGCCGAAATTCAGCACGGTCAAAGTTGGAACCGCTTTTTCCGTCATCCTTGTACTCGTCATACAGATCGAGTTCCGGATGCGATTTCATAAAATCATATATCAGCTTTCTCTGGTTGCTGATACTGTTGCTTTCGCTTTTGGCTCCCGAAGAGCACGAAAGGTCGTCATCCTCCTTCGATAAACGAAGATAGATGGCAACCTTGAATGTTTGATCTATAATCTTATTCATAGCGCCACTCCTATCTGTATTATTCGAGTACGAATAAACAGCCGGAGTTATCGCTGATTTTGTCCGTATTTGATTATAGCACAGACAACCGAGAAAATCCAGCCGTTACATTTAAAATCCACATAGCAATTATTACCATTACATTGAAGCGATCATGGAGGTAAAGCTGTCGGTAAGTGATTTGTCCTTGTCTGCGTATGATACCCGGACAACGACATCTCCGACCTTAAAGCAATACGGATCCTTGATCTGTTCAACATAAGACCTCACACGCTCTTCCAGCGGCAGGCTTTTATCTATCACGACATCTCTGATATCCACCAGTTCAGATAAGTTCTTTTCAGACTGTTCCATAAATCATTACACCTCCATGTGTTCGTCTTTACAACTTGTATTTTTGCCATAATTTACTTGGTATATTCAAAAACAAAATGCTCATTGCCTCCGCCTGCGGCGAACAGGTCCACAGAAATTTCATCTCCCCGCCTTCATTGTGGCCGGGCCGCGAGTTACGGGAGTACCATTGTACCCGGCCGGATCGTCGCGGTATACGGGAGCCACCCGTATATCAGTGCTCTTGGTTCTGCTCGCCACACAGACGGATAGCCGCTTCCCGGTTCGGGGATGTAGAGGATAAGCTGTTCAATTTTCAAGGTACAGGTAAGCACGGGGGTGCCTTACACAAGTAAATACGGATGGTTTTCTCATCTCATACACTCGCCGACAAGAAAATTTCAAAAAAATGCCGGCTTCAGATATTCCGAAACCGGCATTCGCCTCAAATCTTAAATTTTGAGATATTAAGCGCAATATGTATGAGAATGTACTGTTTCAGATCCTCATCCAAGCGGCCATACAAATAGGAATTATGCTCGATCATCGGCATATACAATTCCAGTATGGTCTCTAAATCCCGATGATTTCCCATAACGGCCCCTTGCAGAACCTTTTTGAACTCTGATGTGTTCATTCATCATCACCGCCTTCCATCAGACGGGAGCGCAGCTTTTTCAGTGCAATGCACCTTTGATTTCTGACATACTGCAACGAGCAGTTGAGTCTTTTAGCTGTTTCTGCTTCACTCAGATCTTCCAAAAATAGCAACTCCATCACTTGACGGCGCTTTAATGGCAACTCCATAAAAGCCTTTGTCAGCCGTTCCTCCTCAAAATCATAAGGGGACTGCATCCTTGTGATTTCTGGCCATGACTCGCACTGCGCCAGATCAAGAAGTTCTGCCTCCGGTATATCCTCGTAGGATATGATTTCCGGACGATTCTCATATTTCCGCAGGTAATCAATTTTTGCTCGTTTAATTACTTTTTCAAGCCACCGAGTAAACTTTGCCCGTAGCTCATCCCGTTCAGGATAATCCTGTCTGTGGCCCATTTCCATGCCTCCTTTTGGCATGCCACCACAGCAGGAAGAAAACATACCGCTTCACGGCATGTTTTACGGCGATATACGCAACATGCCATGATGGCATGCTGTGAATAAAATAGTGGTTGGTCATTACGATGATTATCACAGCGATCAGAACATCGAACTCACCTCCTCTCGAAAAGCATAATAAAAAACGACCATACCACCCCCTCGTGTGATACAGTCGCTTCATGCGTGAATATAAAACCGATGCCAACGGCTCGGCTATGTGTATGCTGATAAAAAGGCAACAATACTTTTTCCTTTTGTTAGGGTCTGCGCCTCATCATATGTACCCCTCGCTTTTGCCTTATGTTTTGCTAAACTTTTCGAGAGAATCCAAATAGGTATTGAAACCTTCACACGCCAGCATCCGTTTTGATACCGGGTATTTCTCGATTCGTTCGGCAATTTCCTTCAGGTAAATTTCCTCGGGACGAGAAAACTCATGGGCCAACAGTTGATCCGTGGTTGCATTCAAAGCGTTTGCAATACGAACCGTCATTTCAAGGCTTGGCTTTTCACGTCCGTTTTCAATCTGCCCAATGTGGCTGGCGGAGCATTCGCACTTTTCCGCAAGGTCCTCTTGCCGGAATCCCTGCGTAACTCGGAGCCGCCGAATATTCTGTCCTAAAGTCTTGTAGTCCACTTCACATATCTCCTTAAACATATTTTAGTGGACACCGCGGCGAAAGTGAAGATCGCATAAATTGCATACACGCACCATAAGTGTGATATTCGGAATTTTTCTTTGATTTATCCCACCTTAAAAGCAAATAAGTCTGCCTATGGAATCAGCAGACTCATTTGTGCTTAATTGAACATATCCAAATTATCGAGCATTTTGGTTATATCCTCTTCCAAAGCCTCGGAAGTTCCACTCATTGAAGTATCCGCTATAGTTTCGGTTGTATGAAGTTCAGATAGCTTCTCCTCCACAATGCTCCGTATCAACCGTTCCATTTGACTGCGGTCGAAGGCAGGAGCAACCTTAACCTCTATTTTACTATAATCGGACTGCAACTCCGGATGAGCATTGATATAATCAGTCAATGCCGAAACAATGATTGTGCTTTTTCTGTTGCCCAGGTTTTCCAGAAGCTCGCCGACACGAATCTGATCTTCGCTGTCGGCACCGAACTGCAGCGTAAATCTATATTTTCCGTCTTTTCTCACCGCCTATCACACCGTCCTTTATGCAGGACGATGGGACAGCTGCACTCTGCCAAGCATTTCGTACCCAAGCGCATTGGCATTGGGGGACTCAACAAAGTCCGCCTTTGCAACCAGCGGAGATGCCTCCAGAAACGGCCGGAGAAGCAGACTTCCGCCGCCAATGAACACTGCCGGATTGGAACGGAGATCAACCTGCAGCTCGCGCAGTTGGTTGAGGATGTCCTGGGCATGAAGCTTGGTTGCGCCGCAGATTGTCTGCTTAACATCATCCGGTAAGATCGTATCCTGTCCGGAAAGAACTGCGCTGATGTGCTCGTCCTCGATACGCATATCATGAAGTGCGCCGACTTTTCGAATGATCTCGTTGTTCATGGTGATGATACCGGTTTCAAGTGAACGGCAGAACTGCAAATCGGGCTTGCCGTTTTTCAGGAGCAGCACGTCCGTCGTGTAGCCGCCGATGTCAACAACGAACACCCGAAGCATATTGACTACCATGCTGCTTTTCGGAACAACGGCCGCATATGCCTGCGGGAACACCATGACCTTATCGATCATAATGCTGTACGGCTTATCCTTATAAACAAACTTGATAATGCCGTCCCGTTTGAAATACCGGGCGAATTTGTCCTTGAGTACGCCGTAATGCTCCGGCGGCAATCCCACGGCCAGTTGGATCTGTTCAACGGGGTTGTACCGTCCGGTATCCTCAAGTTCCTTTGCAATGGCGAACAGCGTCAGAATGAAGTAACGGTCGTCCTGCGTTTTGTCGCGCATGTAGCTCAGGCGCTTTCCGCTGGTTGCCCAGTACCGCCCGTCATATTCCAGGATTTCGTCCGCCATAGGCGGCTTGACGGTGTGCTCAGACAGACCGGAAACAAAGGAATGGTGCGGCGTTTTGATGGCATAGTTGCCGTGGTCAATTGCAATCAACATATAAGGTTCCTCCTATATTTCAGTTTTGGATTTTCATTATCATTACACGGTTCAGTATGCGTATTTACAACGGGAATACGCATTGCAGGGTAAAATAAGCACGAAAAAAGGACAAAGCCGAAGCTCTGTCCTTCATCAGTTGAGATTCGTCAGATTCTATCCAGAAGTTCAGCCGGCTTGATTGCCGTCACTTTGCTTTCTGAAAAATCTTTAATGTTTCTCGTAACAATATAGTTTGCCTTTATCCGTGTTGCGCAGGCACTCTGTATGGCATCCTCATAATCCTTAAACCTCATATCCGCTGCTTTTTTCAGATCATCAGCTTTCAAATCAGCTACTGAGAAAATGAGCATCAGACTATCAAGGATTTCTCTTGTTTTATCTGCATCCAATTCCTTTCTCAAAATATACATAATGTTGGGAATGGAAAGGGCAGATATCACCCCGGATATTTTTTTGACTTCACACAGCTTGAATATTTTGGCTGAGTCCTCATAAAAAGCAGGACGTTTGCAAAGCACATCCAAAATGATGTTCGTATCAATTAGTACCTTCATATTTCAGCATACGCTCCGCTTTGGCTTCTTTTTCGTCATAATCACCTTTTAAGACGCCAAGCAACGAATCCGTCAAAAAAGAAACGCTTTTTTCGTGAGAAACCAGCCGAGCAACCTCCTTTCCGTTTTTCATAACGATTATCTCTCCGCCGGCCTGAACCATCTGAAGATATTTCCCGAAATTGTTCTGAACTTCGGTTGCGGTTGCAGTTGTCATAAAATCGCCTCCTTTTAGCTAATATCAGTATACTCGATTTTATCCATTTTGTCAATGGGATTAGCTAATATTATTATATCCGATTTTCACTATTTTATTATTGAGAGTAAGATGACAAAAAGAGACGAGAATAATTCCCGCCTCTTTCTGTTTACTGTGATTGCTTTTTTCGGAAAAGATACTCCCAGATATAATCGTCAAGCCCTTTGTAAGCCGGATCCCACAGATAGGTACCATACCGGAACCCCATATCGCCGAGCAGCTGCAAAAGATTGTTATACCCATTCTGCACATGATGGTTGGTTGCGAAATCCATATCGAAAGCCGTTTTGATTTCGACCAATCCCTCGCTGCGCAATTCTGTCAGAGTCAGTTCAAGCTGCGTCAGGGTATTCACACCCGGGACGGCCAGAACCGTCAGCCCGGTAAGAGCGTTTATTACATCCGCTTTCATTGGTCCTTCTGTCAGAACAAGCATCGGGCGTACTGGGCCGGACAAATGCGTCCATCCCTCAGCTTTGCAGCCGTCTTTTTTCTCGGTACTGGAGACCCATCGGAATTTGCGCTTTTCCACATTGTCCCGACGGATCTGCAACCCCTGAATTCTCCCGTAGCGGTCACGAACGGGAATCAGAATGCCGCGTTTCTCATGGATAAAGGTCCATGCACCGCTGTCATCCCGATAAAATCCGGGTACGCCGGCGAGATATAGACCCTCGGACTGCAATTGCTTTGCAATCTGCGTCATACCGACGACCGGCGTTGTTTTATATCCGAGCCTTTCGATATCTGCATCTGTCAGGCCGCGTCCGAGTAGGTTGTCCCTGTGGTCAGAGGCCAGCGTGAGTTTGGAGAGCAATGCACTATAGGTTGCATGGCGTGCGTCGATATCCGTTAATGGGCATTCCGTATCCGCTTTCGGCAGAATCTTCTGCCGCGGGCGCGAAGCATTCTCAGGTACTCCCATTCGTGCCAGAATCGCTTTGCGGACTTCGTCGCGCGGAATGCCGGTATATAATGCATATAAGTCGAATATTCCGCCGGAAGCACCGCAGCGCGGGCAACGAAAGACTTCCTTTTTCAAGTTGATATTCAAATGCTTTTTCCGCGGGTTCTCGTCACAGCATGGACACTGTACATAGTACGAGCTTTGACCGGACGAGGGATACGGTATCCCAAGTAGGGAGATAATATCCCACATATGAATCTTTTCCATACAACCTCCTTTCCGGGGACGGCAGGCTTTCTGCCGCCCCCGAATTTATTCTGCTTCACGCTGAAGCTTTCTGTTGTGCGTATTCGCAGATCAGCTTTGCTGCATTGCGAATTTCCTCGCCGCCCGTAAACTTTGTTGCACACCACTGGATCGCTTTCGGATCCATTTGCAATACATCACCCAGCGTCTTTCCGCCGTACTTGGTTATCGGGCAAGGGACACGCATGGCTTGTTCTACCTTTTCTTCAAAGGTGAGTTCTCTTTGCGGCGGCGCTGTTGGCTCCACGGTGTATTCTTCATCCGTTTCCGGCTCAGGCATAACGGTAGCGTTTTCATGCGGTGTGCTGCCGCCTGCCTGAGCGCCGTTGCCGTTCAGTTCATCCGTGGCAGTATCTTCAAATTCATCACCTGCCATAGCAAACTGCAAACCGAAGCCGGCGTTACGCAGTGCAATACCGACGGCTGCCGTCTGTGCCCATTCACGGGGCGAAACAGAAGGTTTATCTGCCAGGTATCCGCGAGAGGCCGTTGCCTCGGCAAGATAGCATTCCGCACCGTCCTTGTAGCTTGGGTATACCTTGGCTGTTGCCACAAAGCAATCCTTTCCGGGTGATACCGTAATGGCAATACGCCCTTCGGGATACCTCATGCGAAACCACGCCATCTGGATTATAACTGGGAGGCGCTTGCGCACCTCACCGGTTTCCAGGTCGGTATAATCTACCGCAAACGGTGCCGGATCGAATCCGTCCACCTTGTTGATTCCTTCGATTTTGGCGAGCATAGCCGCCTTATCATTCGAGTTGTTCTGACTCATTAGAAAGCCTCCTTAGAAATTGATATAGGTGTTGCGATACTGCATCCAGACGGGCAGGATCGTCTTAATGTAATTGTTGATGCAGGTTTTGTACTGTTCCTGCGTAGATGCGTTAAAACTGGAGAAACGCTTGCGTCCGTCCTGTACGACCTGCGTAAAGGACTGCAGGGCGGTTTCCCGTTTTTTCTGGCCCTCAGCGTCCGTCTTGGGACCGAACTTGCGCTCGTTCAGCGTAAAACGCACATAGGCATCTACAAGCTGAAAATGGAATCCCATAGATTTGGTGTCCATCGTGACCGGCGCAGATTTGCACATACTCTCAAAAGTCTCCAGCACACAAATGCGGTAATTCAGCTCCTGCATGATCAGCATCTGGTCAAGCGGTAAGCTGTTTGCCGCGATCTGCTCACGGATCTCATTCTGCCGTTTTCGGTACTGTTCCAAAATTGTTGCCATAGCAATTGCCTCCTTAGTTTTTGATCCCATACTCTTTTTCCGCTTCTGCCTTTGTCAGTCCGATAATGACACCAAAGGCGCGGATAAAATCTTCTCTGGTCACACGCAAAGTTGCGCCATCCTCGTATTCAAGGATAACTTTGTTATCTTCGTAGCTCCACTTTTCAAGCCAGGGTTCGTGTTTCATGATTGACTCCTTTCATTGCATAGCGGCCCGCAGGCGTTTTGCCAAACAGGTGCCGCGTTTTTCTGTATCGGTTTTCTTGATCGCCATACACAAAGCACGGCGCTCGCCGACAATGATGACATTTTCTTTGCCGCGGGTAATGGCGGTATACACCAGAGGCCGTGTCAGCATGACATAGTGGGCGCATTGCAGGTTGATGATCACAGACCTGTACTCCGAGCCTTGCGACTTATGGATGGTAGAAGCATAACCCAGGTCGAGCATATCGAGCTGACTCGTGTCATACTCTGCTATCCGTCCGTCTCCGAAATCAATCGTGACGGTCGTTTCATCACCGGATTTGCAGATTTTTGTGATGTACCCGATGTCCCCGTTGCTGATTTCATCGCAGTTTTTGATCTGCATCACCTTGTCACCGCAGCGAAACCTTCTGGTTCCATGAACAACCTCGGCTTTGTCCGGTGCCGGAGGATTGATTTTCTCCCGCAGCAGCTCGTTGAGCGCATTGACGCCGGTTTCGGTTTTCTGTCGATATGGTGAGAGCAGCGCCACATTGTCCACGCCGTACTTGGCAGTTTCCTGCAAGTACAATTCCACGATTTTTTCTGCTGACTTGGGAAGGCTCACCGAGTCATAAAACTGAAAGTCACTGCCATACTCAAGGCTCATATTCCCGTGACGGATCAATTTTGCATTGGTCGCTATTCGGCTGCCTGCCGTTTGGCGGAAAATCTTATCCAGCTTTACGATAGGGACGGTGCCGCTTGCGATCATCTCGCTCAGCACCGCTCCGGGGCCGACAGACGGTAACTGGTCAGCGTCTCCGATAAGGATCAACTGACTGCCCGGTTTTACAGAGTCGAACAGATCTCCGGCAAGGTAGATGTCCAGCATAGACACCTCATCGACCAAAATCAGATCGGCGTCCAGCGTTTCCGGGTCGCCGTATTCTCCATCCTCGCCGGCAATCAGACCCAAAGCCTTATGGACCGTAGAGGCCGGGAATCCGGTCGACTGCTCCATACGCCTTGCGGCACGCCCTGTCGGCGCGCAGCACACGATCTCCTTTGACGGATGATTGCGGCTGTAAATGCCAAGCAAAGCTTTTTGCAGCATCGTCTTGCCGGTACCGGGACCGCCGGTAATAATGCAAAGGCCGCTGGTGAGCGCCGTTTTAATTGCCTGACGCTGTTCGGGTGCCAGACGCACCTTCAAACGGCTTTCCTCACGGTCGAGTTCATGGTCCAAATCACCATAAGTGCAGGGATTTTGATGGCGGATCTGATACCGGATCAAGTCGGCGAGCTTTTCTTCAGCTTTTGCTGTCTTTTCCCGATAAACACAGCTTTCATAGGTCCGCATTCTGCCTTCAAGAATGAGGCGATTGGCACGGGCTGCGATCATTTGATCCGTAAGCTCCGGCGTCTCCAAAGTCTTTTGGCAGGCTGCAATGAAGCCATCCCGTTCCATACACAGATTTCCGCGGCTCTCCGCGTCAGTCAGTGTGTAGAGGATACCCTCGTCCACTCGTTCAGGAGATAGGCGGTCGATGCCCATACTCATGGCGATCTTATCTGCCGTCTTGAAGCCCACGCCGGCCATTTCGCAGAGCTTATACGGATGGTTCTTTACGATATCCATCGTTTGTTCTCCGTATTCTTTGTAGAGCTTTACGGCACGGTTCGGCGTGATCCCGTGCGGCGACAGAAAGGCTACCACATCACGAGCGCCGCGGTTAGCGAGGTAGGAATCGCAGATTTTTTTGAGCTTATTCTGGCTGATACCGGAGATGGTCAAAAGCTTTTCCGGCTTTTTGTCCAGCACCTCCAGTGCCATATTCCCAAACGCATCATAGATACGCTCCGCCATTTTCGGACCGATGCCTTTGATCTGTCCGGACGAGAGATAGGCAACGATGCCTTCCCGGGTCGGAATGATCTGTTCCTCGTATCCCTCGACATCATACTGAATGCCGTATTTGGGATCCTTACGCCAGTGTCCACGCATTTCATAGCGCATGTTACCCGCAGTAGGCAGGCAGTACCCGACGGCTTTGATTTGTGTAATGGTGTTGCCGCTGCTATCCTTCAATTTCTCACAGGGTCGGTAAAGCGCGATCATAAAGCTTGCCGCATCCGCCGCACCGGTTCCGGAAGGATAGATCATTTTTTCAAATTGGCATAACAATGTCATTACTCCTTTCGCTTTGTTCCGGAAAACAAAGAACTCCCGAAAACGCAGCGAAACACTGCTTCTCAGGAGTTCTTTGTGATACGGCATACTCATTTGAACAGTGCCGCATTTTCCAGATAGGATTCGGGCTCCGTAAAAGCCATCGGAAAGTTTTCACGATCCAGCTTTACGGATTTCTTATTCCCGTTGTTTTGTGTGACGAGTTTCTGCACCTCCAGATACAAGCCTTCGTCAAATACCGTAATCGGCATACGAAGCAAAGCCGCCTTGGCGATTTCGCCGCGCATACCGTTGCTGAGCTTATTTCCGCATACGAGCATAACATCGCTTTGCTCCAGGATCTCCAGACCGAACCGAAGCGCAATGGCCCTTTCAGCAGGAATTTCATCACAAAGCAAAAGCGGCAGATACGCATGAGGTGCTGCGGCGTTCATGTTCATTTTCTTGTTTGCGTAGAACATATAAGCTCTTGCCGTGCGCAGGTTCTTTTCGCACTGCTCGCGGGTGTCCGCCCGGAAGGGGGAGCACACATAGGCTCTATTGCGGCACCGATCAGCGGAAGCCAACTGATACATCAGCTCCTGTTGCCAATATTGGTGATAGATATTGTCCATCGTAGGACTCCTTTCTTAAAGTGGTTGTACACTGACCTTGACCTTACGGCTCTGTGTCGTTTTCATCACATCCGGCAGGATCGTCGGATACTTTGCCTTCAGAACCTTGGAATCGGGTCGTGTAGTGGATTTGGTCACGAAATCAATGAGCAGCTTGTCCGATGTCGTCGTAAGGATGCCATGCTCATGCTCCTTCATGATTTCGGCAATTCGCACGCTGTGTGCTTCGATCTCCTTTTCATAAGTTTTGATTTCACGGTTGCACTCCGTGATCTTGCCCTGCAACAGAGCGATTCGGCGCAGTGCGTTTTCCTGTTTGGAGGAAAATTCAATGGTCGGCAGCCCAGACTGACTTTCTCCGTAGATACGGGCCAGCGATTCAAGCGCCAGCTGCGGCGCTACGCCGGACATTGTAGGCGGCTTATCATGCTCAAGGCTCCATATCCATTCATCAAGACGCTCGAAGATCATATCTTCCTTGGCTTTATCCCGGGTGATATCCGGAATCGCCAGGTCGTTGTCCGGGTTGTTTCCCCAAATTGCGGAGAACGAACCGATGTTGACATCGGCAACGGCCAGATAGAAACGCAGCTGCAATTCATAGTACAAAGGAATGGCACCATCGTCCCACTCGCTTGCTTTATGATAGGTGCAGCTCTTGCACTCCAGGATACCAGGCTCTCCGTCAGAGGCACGCTCAAAACGCCGATCGAAGTTGGCAAGCGCATACGGATGGTCTGCGTGTTGGTACAGGTTCGTGTCCTCATACACGCGGTTTCCGGTTTTCTTGGCATACCAATGCGCTGCGATAGGTTCAAGCAAATGCCCCATCTCAAGCTGATTGGCGTTGCTTTTTGCCGGAGGTTTCATCCGTCCCTTTTTGATCATCCACAGTTCCAGCGGCGTTGTCCAAGGGGAGACCCCGAAGACGGCTGCCACATCACTGCCGCCGACCGTATACGGGATTTTACCGGACGGTCCGTGCATACGAGCCGCCAGCCACTGGGCGTTGGTCATTCCGGCCGTATCGCATAGGATATTCGGCGCCGCCATCAGTAGCTCACCGCCTTTGCCAAATCAAAATCACTCCATTTGAGTGTGAGCGCACGCGCCATATTTTCTTCGACAACAAGGAGCTTGCTTTCGGGAAACTTATCCGTTTTGAGAATAAACGGGATCTCCTGCATGGCCAGAAACACATCATGTGCCGTGGCGGGACCTCCGCCGTAAGACATCTCAAACATGGCGATTGCCTCGACTGCTGCCTTTTTAGGCAGGCTGAGCTTTTTACACACCCGCGTCATGGCGTTGATCGGAAAATCCAGATGGATTTCCATCAGCGCCTGCAGCTTGGCGATGCTGTCCCCAAACTGGGCAAACAGTTGATCCAGCGCCGTATCAAAGTCAGCAACCTTGGATTGATGCCGATGATCGACGGCTACGCAGCCGCCGATATGGATAGAGTGCCTGCCGTTCATCAGAAGTGCAGAGACCTTTGCCGAGGCGACACCGGTATCCGATGTCATAAAGCGGATACCCGGCATCAGCTTGGATGCCATCGTCGCTTTGCCCTGGGCAGCCAGCACCTTTGCATAGGTACCGAGCAGGTCTTCCTTCTGGTCAGGCATTCGCCATGAGGCACTGACCAGGGAATGGTCACAGTACCCAGACTCAAACTCGTTCCCGGAGAACCGTGCATCGAGTTTTGCCTGTAGAACTTTCAGCAGTTCGTCGATCGGAAGGACGGAATAATCCACCGCATCACCGGAGTGAACGGCAGAGATTTTTTCGTCCCGGATCAGCAGGAGCGCATCCGCCGAATACAGCTTCAGGCATTCGTTGAGCACTTCGGCCAATACCTCGCGGCTGAGTTTGGGTAGCGCGGTGCCTCCGATTTTCGCTCTGTCGAGCAGGCTTTTGTAGGCTGTCATACGGACCGGATAGAGTTCTCCGTCTATGCGCATAGCAAGCCCGAGATTTTCTGCCGTATCATCTACGGCTTCCTGAGATATTCCTGTGGCGAATGCCGACAAATTACCGATGAGAGGCGAGGACTTACCGAGAGGCTCCACCTGCAGGTCAGCGACCTTGCAGCGGATCCAACGGCTGTTCTTTGCCTGCTCCTCATGATAATCCAGCAGTGTCGGGTAGGAACTGAACAGCGTATAGTAGCTGTCCTGGCATGGGTTTTGCATAATGAAATGCTCCTTTCTTTGATTTTGACGGCAATGCCGCCTTGATATATGACAAAAGCCAGCACTCCCGAAGGACTGCTGGCTTTATGCCCGAATGAATTGGCCGGAAACAAAAAAGTGCCATTTGCAATAACGCAAATGACACTGTGATAACTCTGTTAAACTGTGCTTGGATCAGAACCAAACTTGATACTTACATAGATAGTATAACAGAAAACTTCGCAATAGTCAATCCATTCGCCGGAAAAGGGCATTTTATGCTCGGTTTTTTACATTCATCTTGCTGCTGGTTATATCAGATTTCCTTCAAGCGAGTATACGCGAAAAATGCATCTTACAGTGTTCTCAGCAAAAACGCCATATACAGCGGAAGAGTCAGCACCTGTCCGGTGCGCCCGACATTATAGTCGCCCAGCTTGATGGCACTGCTGACATGGTATTTTTCCGGATGATTCAAAATCGTCTTTGTACTCTTGATGTTGCCGGTCGCCGCTTTTACCTCCACGAGCGTACACTCGCCCTTGTAGCGGATCACAAAATCCACCTCTAAGCCGGAATCCTTGTGGAAATAATAGAGCTTCCGTCCTATCTTTGCAAAAATATCCGCAATCAGGTTTTCAAAGATAGCGCCTTTGTAGCCATAGAGATTGCCTTGCAGTATGTCGTACTGTGTGCCGTCTTCCAGCATACTGACGAACAGCCCCATATCGCGCATATATACCTTGAAGGTGTCCTCCTCGGCGTTGCCGTCCAGCGGCAGCTCGGTAATGGAGAGGTTATAGCAGCGGGAGATGATCCCCGCATCCTCGATCCATTGCAGGCTCCCAGCATATTTTGCAGCTGTGGAGCCTTTTCGGACAACAGAATACTGGAATTTCTTATTTTCCTTGGCTAACTGACGGGGGATGGACTGGAAGCACTCTTTGATGCGGGACTTGTCTTTCTTTTCCGCGTATTTCACCATGTCGTCTTCATAAGAACGCACGATGTCACGCTGGATGCGCAGCACCTCATCCATCTGCTTGCTGTCCACAAAGGTCTGTACGGCATCCGGCATTCCACCGACAACGGCATATTGCAGCAGGAGTTGTTTCATGCGGTTGTGCAATGCATCCGGCACCGGCGTTTCCGTATCCAATGCTTTTTGCAACATATCAATGACCGGCTCGGAGATCCCGTTTGCCCACAGAAATTCCTCAAAATCCAGCGGGTACATATCGATTACGGTTTCCGAACCTACGGGAACTGATTTCGGCTCCTTGCCATAGCCTTTTACACCGAGCAGAGAGCCGGTGCCGATTACATCGTACCGACCGTCGATCCGAAAGAACTTCAACGCGGTTCGCGCCTCGGGGCAATCCTGTATCTCGTCCAGCACCAGAACGGTCTCGCCGGCTTCAAAAACCGCCTCTTTTCCAAGCAATGCGGAAAGCAGCATGACGATATTATCAATATCCAAAGACCCGGCAAAAACGGAAGCATAGTCCGGATTCTCAAAGAAATTCAGATAGACCACATGCTTGTAATTTTTCTTGGCAAAATCCAGCACGGAAAAAGTTTTGCCGCACTGTCTGCACCCTTTGACGATCAGCGGCTTGCGTCCCGGTGTGTTTTTCCATTCAGCTAATCGTTTTTCTATTTTTCGCTTCAGCATGGCGTTTTCCTCCAAATCGTTTTCTGACTTCGCACATAGTATACCACAAATCTAAAACTTTTTCAAGGGACTTTTGAAGCAAATCATCAACTTTTTCAAGCGACTTTTTGCGGCAAAGTGCAACTTTTCCAGAACGAGAGAGAATATCACTCGATTTTATGTCCCTGAAAGTAGATTTAAAGCCGGTTGATATAGAGGTCTATGTCGTGAATGATATAGTTCGTGCCGGTTGTATGAAGCGCCTCGTAGCAGGTGTACATGTAGTCCCACATGCGATATTTACTGAACAGCTCATCAAGTTGTCTGCCGGTCAGCTTCTTTGCATATTTGTACTGCTCAGCACAAAATATCATGAATTTTCCTTGCTTTGTCATGCTGATGCTCCTCATGAGTATAATCAATCCTTACACATCGGGAAATTCGATTTTCCCCGTCTTTTCTTCCTGTTCCAAAAGCGAATACAGCATATGCGTACTGTAGTGCCAAACTTTCGTATCCTCCTGCTCAAGGATGGCATACAACTCTGAATTATACAACTTCGTGATTGCAGCATTTTCAGATATGTTTTCCTTTTCCGCAATCATCCCTACAAGGTCAGCGCTAATGTATGGCATGATTGCTGCAAATTGATTCGGGTTCATATATTGCCTCCTCTGTTTTGATAAAACAGATAAATAGAAAGTATCATAGCACTTCTATATAGGTTCTGATTTTATCTTCTATTCCGAATAGCTTCCCGTATTTCAACAGTTTCCGATTGTTGGGCTTAGCCTTGAAATAATCCTTGATTGCCTGCGTGTATAGCTGTATATCCATCTGCTCTTTGTTACGGATCAAATCACAAAGGCATCGCTCTTTATCATATAATTTTATTTCTGCTCCCTGTGGTGAGCGCGTCTGTGTGATACCAATCTCATAGACATCTCTCGGCAAATAGTGGCATCGCAAATTTGGATTATCCCGTTTTAATACAGAGATATTTTTATCTCTTGGGATTGTAATGTCATATATGTGTGGCGTTCGATCTGAAAGCCCCCAGAGGTACAACGCCGTACCATAAGAGAAAACAGCATCACGGCACTGTCCCTGAAGCAATGCATATTCGTCCGGCATGCCATCCGCAAGCACATATAGTCCTTTGCGTACCTGCTCCAACTTCCCGGCATCGGTATATTTGCGCAACATAGGTCTACTGATACCAAGTGCTTCAACCTGCGCGGTCCGAACAAATCCGCTGTTTGCCTCAGCCAATTCATTTATTCGTGTCCAAATCTGATCTATGACGCACACCTCCTTGCAAAGGTATTTACATTCTTACTTCACATTGTATCAAACGGCAGTAAAAATGTAAATTCCTTTTTTCAAATATTAGTGTGTCCAATTTGCAAACTTCTATGTAAAAAGGGATGCCACCGAAGTGACATCCCTCCCAATAACGGTTACTATGCTGCGTTCCTGTTCAATGACCACAAGCCCCGCCCGTCATGGGTGAAGTGCATGGGATTGATCTGCAGCGTTTGGCGGATCTTTTCTTTCCACCATTTGTTTGCCTGTGCCTTTTTATGCGGCTTAATCTGTTCATAGAGAAAGGAAAGAGCCACCGGCTCCTTGCATTGCTCCAAAACTGCTGCAACCACATCACGCCAGGTTGCTCCCGGCATATCACGGATATCTACCGTTGAGCTCTGTGTCATCAGAATCGGAATGAGTACAGGAGAGTCCTTGCGAACGATCATAACATACTCATGCAGGATAGGGATAAACTTTCCGCTATACTGCGTCCGGTCCGAAAAGCAGTTGTGCTGTGCCTTGATGATGATATTCTCCAAGGTGCCGGGCTTTACGATCTCGGCAAGCATACTGTAAAGTCTGCCTTTCTTTTTGATGTCACCCATCAGAACAGCCATCCGACCGCCTTTTTCCAGTGCCGAAAATTGTTTCATCATGGCATAATTCATTGCTTTGACGAAATCGTTCCAGTTTTCAATACGGGACAGGTCCAGGCGTTTCGGGTCATATCCGTACTTCTGCATCACATCGGACGCTTTGTACATGACATCGGAATACTGAATGATGTCCCAATACGGCGGATGCCAGAATACAAATTCCGGTCGCTCAGGAATATCGCAATTCATAATATCGAACCCGCTGTGCAGATCGTAAAGATGACTGCGGATACCGGCTTTATCAGCCGCCGCTTTGGTTGTGCCGCTCCCGCACATATAATCGCAGACCTCTTTGGGTTTAAAGAACCTGATAAGGTCTTCGATCAGCCTTGGAGAGCAGTTTCCGCGGTATCGGTTGTCACCGCCTTCGCCGCGTTCCGGATAGGAAACGATGCTCGTAAGCGGTCTACTACCACTGACTTTTTCTTTCACAATGAGCCCTCCCAGTATTAGCATTTTGCTTTGCTTGTATTTCTGCCACCTTGGTTAGAATTTCTTTTAATTCCGGCGAGAAATAAGCATACTCTCGGAGGACACGGGCGGCATCATAATTGCATTGCTTCATCAGCACAACATATGTATCGCCATCTGCAATCGTGCAGCCTCCGATTTTCTTGCCCATATAGTAGCAAGCCGAATCATATTTGCATTTTCTTCTTGTCATGTTGTCTTCCTTTCTTTTATCCGCAGTTTTCGGCGCTTTGATAGTCGACCTCAAAGTCACTTTCGGCAACGATGCCAAGATATTTTCTTATGACCGATTCGATTCTTTTCTCGGTCATCAATCGGTCCGCCTCTTCCATTGACCACGGATACATGGGCGGGTAAAGAAGGTAGATGTGCCCGTTGAGATCATCGCAAGCAATCAGCTCGATTCCTTCGGCCTCGGCAATGACATCTTTCAAAATGGCACCCATACCGAGGCAATAATCTTGATCGTAGTCCAGGTAATCATCTGCCGTCGGCTCAGAGATCCCTTGCTCTAAGAAGCACTTCTCAATTTCCTCTTTGACTTTCGGTGCATGTTCCAGCAAAATTTGTATTTTGGAAACGGATCGGAAGCCAAGTCCAGCTAAGCACACGCCATATCCATAGGTGTGCCAGGTTTCGATGCTCACTTCGACTCACCTCCGGATTCAATTTCTGCTGATTCCGTGCCGGAATGCGTATTTCGAGCCAAATACTCACGCAACAGCGTGTGCGCAACTTCTGAAACAGCTTCCCAGTAGCACTCCCAATAGATATCGCTCAGTCCTTTGTCGATCATGTTGGGGATACGCTTATCTGTGAGATACCGCTGATATTCTTCTTCCGATAACTCGCCGACTTCTTCCCACTGCTCAACCTGAGAGGCAAAATCCTCATACCGGGATGCGTCTAAGTAGTCTCGTCCAACATCACCGATGATTGAAGGTGTCAGGACCACATCGCGTTCTTCCAGAGAAATGGCATAATGGCTTTCACAATAGAATCCATCTAACCACCCTTCATAGGAGTTCTTCGATGTTTCTGTCTGGTATTCCGGTGTTCCGATCCAATCCGAAAGGCAGCCGGAGTCGATCTCGTTTCCGAGCGTCTCATTGAGCCTTGCTCTGGCTTCCAGCGGATCCGAATAAATACTGGACGAATGCCCGGTATCACCGTGAGCCGCCCAATCCTCGCTTAGTATGTAGAGCTTAATTGCCTTCTTTGACTGACCGGGAACGATAATCATTTCCGGAGCCATAATGACCATGTCGAAGCAAATGTCATCCACTTCCTTCTTTTCGTCATACAGATCTGAAAACACTGCTTCCACCTTTGCTATATCCGCCGGTAATACCGGAGGTTCAAAAGAGCAGTAGATGTCCGGGGTAGCGTTTTCGGTTTCTTTGTCGTCGCCGTCACGGATTTCAAAGATAGATCCGATAAGGCCGGCATATTCGCTTTGATCACTGCCGATGATCACATCACCGACACGGTATGTGATGCCGTTATACAGAAATTCGGCACCAGGTTTGTTTATAAGCATATGAGCACCTCCTTAAATGTGATAGTCTACGGAAACGAGAACATCTTCGCCGTCAAGATCATCAATATAAGTATCGATCTGTTCGTGCCAGCTATTGCTCTCTTTTCCAATGCTGATGTCATTTTTGCTGAGCCATTCGTCTGCATCGACGATATCAGATACGCCAATGGGATACTTCCACGATTTCGGTATTCCTACGCGGGCAAGGTATTCGTCCAAGGTCTCATCGGCTGCATAGGTGCATTCGCCACAGTAAAAAATTCCATTCTCTTGAATCTTTCCATAGTAGCCGTCGGGGAGCTTTCCAGTTTGGAATGCTTCTTTGAGCTTGTTGTATCGCTCCGTATCCTGAACCGTGTACCAATTTTGCATAACATCCCAGCAGATGTCTTTTTTCCTTGCAGCGGAAACCCACATATATCCTTCGGGTGCAGGGTATTTTTTGCTGTAGTTGCCCCAGCTTCATTCCCCGAAAGAGTATTCTGTACAGTCCGCTTTCACAAGGAAAGTCACCGGCCATCTGCCGCCAATCTGATACCAGTCCCACATGGCATTGGGATTGCAATAAAAGCCGTATCCCTTTTCTCCCTCGTTGTACTCATATCCGCGATAATCTCCGGCATATTTCTCAAAGGTCTTATATAACTTTTGCCGAGGACAATTCGGCAGGTACTGTATTTTTCGGGATTGCTTCGTGCGTCTGGTATGATGGAGAGGACCGACCTTGTTTTGGCTGACCTTCCCGTCTGCAATGCTGTACTTGCTGAAATACGGGTAACTTCCGCATTCAACGATTTTTCCGTTTGGAAGTTTAAGACAGTCTACGGACTTTGCGTAATCGGCTTTCAGTTCCTCGGTCATGTCAGCAAATTCCTTGTATTCTTCCGGCGGTTCGGTACTGTATGGCAGCATAACATCTTCTACTGCGCCCACCAGTTGGCGTGCGAAATTCGTTGTTCTTCCCATAAGGGAGCACAGAGTCAGTTCCACCATAAAATTCTTAGCCAGCTCGTCCTTGTGAGCTTGCAGCAATTCGATAGATTGTACGACCGCAGCATTTTCATGCGGATCTTCTTCCACAGTCGGCATGGTCACGGTCACCAGTGTTTTGAAATGCATAATGATGTTCCTTTCTGAAAACAGATGGACAACCGTGTGTCATCACCAGCTGCCCATCGTTTTGTTATATCTTGATGTGTTTATACCCGAATATGACGCTTGACCACACCGGTCAGCTTCGTGGGCAGTTGATTTAAGTCAGTAATATCGAGGAAGGAATCTCCGTAGATTCTCTCAATATTCTGCTTATCGTTGCCGATTGCGGCGGCAACAAAAAGTATGCCTTTGCGTTGATATTCCTGCTTGATTCCGCGCAGATCCTCCTCAGCAGCCGTACCGTAATAGCCGGTATCGACAGGTTGACCGTCCGATACCAGGATAAGAAGCTTTACAGCCTCGGATCGCTTGGAAAGCGCCTCTGCCACATAGCGCAGTGCCGCTCCGTCACGATTGCTGCCGCGGGCGCTGATGTCCATCAGTCTGTACTTATCGTCATTGTCAAAACCGTTGAACTCGGCATAGGAGTAAAGCTCGACCGAATTTTTTCCGTCATAGTAATCGGTCGAGTGACCGTATACCATAACAGGGATTTCAAGGCTTTCGCAGAAATCGTACAGAATAATGGCTGCCGCTCTGGCATAAGTGCAGCGGTCGCAGGAACACATGGAACCGGACTCATCCAAAAGAAGTCCCACCGCGAGCTCGGGAATTTCATTGGGCAGGTTATTCTTATAAAACACCTTGCCGTCATTCCGGCATAAAGCGTGCGCATCCAGACGCCGCCCCATAATGAGGCCGGTCTGTTTGCCGCCGCGCCGGTTCTCCTTGAGTTGTCGCAGAAGACTTTTCTGGAGCTGTCGGGAAATGCTGATGAGCGGATTGCAGATCGCATCGTATTGTTCCACAAGCTCCGGATCAACGGATGCAATGCGGTTTACGCGGATATTGACGCCGCTGTGGATATCTCCATAGGAAATACTCTGCGCAGCTTCATTCAGTTCCCGTATGCGTTCGCTCTCCAGTTCCTCGCAGGCAGCTTTTTCCGCCATGTTGTCCAGAATCCGTTCGATATCCGAGGCAGCACGGTCATATTGCTCGCGCTGATACTCGGAATTTTTCGTGACGGAACCGCCGACAGGGGCACTGACGCCGTCTGTCTGTTGGTGCGGAATTCTTCCTTTTTCGGATTCCGAGGTTTTCTGCTTTCCGGAACCGGAACCTCCGCCGCCGGGCTGAGCATTTTCAGAATCATCTGGTTGATTCGAGGCTTCTCCAGACCCAGATGCGTTTTCGTTGTTTTCCGACTCAGTTTGGGGAGAAGCGTTTTCGTCGTCAGACTCACTTTCAGACGCATCGGATCGTGTTTCCGCCCTTGCTGCAGCAGTCGCTGATGCACCGCCGTTGCCGGATGCCTCCGGAACAGGGGTGCTGGTTCCGCTGCCAACTTCGGATGTACCGGCAATGGAGCCTAGAATTTCAGAACGCGTTTCCGTCACAGTGACTGTGCCGCCTGCAGCTTCCGCTTCTTCCTGACGCTCTTTGCAAACCTCGCAGAAATCCTGAATGTACTCCCAGCAGCGGATCATTACAATGTTGACGGCATTCCAGTGTTCCTTACCGGAACGGTTCATCAGAGCCTCATCAATGTCATCGATCAGGCCGAATACCGTCTTTATGCGCTCGTCTGTTTTCGGCTCGTCGCCGTATTTGATTCGCCCGAATTTGGCGTAGGACAGCATGATCTGCAGGATACTTTCAAGAATATGCCTGCCGTCGTCCGTTTCCCTGACGATCAACTCCGTCACCGTATCGATCTCGTCAAAATGACGCTCACGCAGCGTTTCCAAACCGTAGCCGAGTGTACCGGGGAAGCTGTTCAGCATCCGATTTTCGATATACCCGTCTTCAATGATATTGGCGATGTTCGCCGCAATCTGATGGACCATCTGCAGGTTCTTTGGGTCCTCCTTGACATATTCCCAGAACGCTTTCTCATTCCGGGCATCCGCCGCCAGCTTTAAAGCCGGCGGGCGAGGATACCATTTGAAGCTGTCCAGATAGTTGTGATAGGTCTGAGCAGCGAGAAAGTCGGTAAATAGTACATGCCCCAGCTCATGTGCAAACATACCGCACACGATCTGATACCGATTCTCACGACCTTTGACCTTGGTCACCAGTGGATGCCCTGTGTTGATACGAATCTGCATATTGTCCGTTGCCGCCGTGAAGGCATCTTTGGGCTTCCAGTACAGGTTCACACGGACACGGCGGTTGTAATGATACCGTCTGGTCTGTGCTGCTGCCAGATCCTCAAAATGCCCCGCCAGCATACGGGAGGAAAAGAACTGCTTATCCGTGATTTTGCTGCGTTTTTCATTAAGACGCTGTTTGACTAATTTATGATTCACCCTTGCCATTTAGGGTAGCCTCCTTTCTCTGAAATTGTTACGCCGATGCCTTATGCCGTTTCGGTGCAAAAATCGGCTCCAGAACCGTGCTGATCAGCGCTTCTCGGTCAAGTTCGTCGGCGGTTGCCTTACTGATGATGGTATACAGTGCTGATTCGTAGACATCCCCGGTGATCTCGCTGCTGATGATCCAGTCAATCAGACTGCGCATACCGTAGGAGCCGTCCGTGATGCTGTTTTTGCGGCAATACTCCGCAAGGTCATTGACCACCTGCACCATCTTGGACACCTCATACTCATCCGTAGCCCCTGTGACCGACATAGCACGCTGCGCCATCACTTCAGGGCTCGGCAGCTCCACATCCCGTACCAGACTCATTCGGTCGAGCACGGACTGGTTCATGCCGCGGCAGCCTTCATAGCTCGTATTGGTCGTTACAACTACGACGGCGTCGGGATGACGCTGGATAACCTCGCCGGTGGGCAGCGTGATAGAGCCGGATTGCTCCAAAAGAGAGTTCAAACCCACCAGCACGCCCGGTTGGACGATAGTAGATGGTTCCTGTATCTCAATTACATAGCCGTGCTTGAGCGCCTTGATAAAGTCAGTCTCCACATAGCGATAGGTCTGTCCGCTGCTGCTTTTATCTTTTACAGTCTTGGAAAGCTCCCGTACCTTTTCCGTTACACGGTCAAGGACAATGCTCATGCAATCCTGTGAGGTAGCAGCGGCATTCTCCACGCCGGTCAGCGCCATATAGACACCTGCCGGATCGTAGTCCATATCGTCAAGGTCAGGCAGCTTCATCAGCTTTGAAACATTGGCATAGTTGATGCCGCCCATCTGCATCAGCGTCTCCCGTTCAGCGTCCAATTGGGCACTGCCCGTAGAGTCCTCGGAATCCGGAAAAATCATACCGACAAAATCGAAGATCTCCGTGTTGGCTGAGCAGGTGTATTTCATATACGGCAAACCGAGTCCTGCAGCGATGGCTTTTGCGCCCATTGTCTTGCCCGTACCTGCCGGCCCACGCAGCAAGAAGTTGCGCATCTGCATGGATTTGCCGGTTGTCGCCTTGGCGTGCTTGCAGATGTCTACAACTTCCTTCGGGATGATGTACCACTCCGGAAGCTTTGGAATCAGCATTGTTTCCTGCGGCGTGAAGGTGCGTTTGTTCAGCACATACTGTCCCTCAAAGTCGGCATGGTCAATGGTTTCCGTTGCAGAATAAATCTGCGCCGGTCCGGTCTGGGCAAAAATCTTGAATTCACCCGCCAGCACCGTAGTCGGTGTAAAACTGCCGGAATCCAGGTGCGTCTGAGATACACGCATCAGATTGCCTGCCTTATCTACATTGACCTTGATATGGGCAGCACAGCTGTCATCCTTGATACGGCGATAGGCATTGTCGCACATAAGCGCCATGTATTCCGTAGCCTTATCCATATGGGGATAGCCGGCGTTCAGCTCGTCCTGGTAAGCCTCGAAGTTTTCTTTGAATTCATCATCCTGCATCAGCATCGGGAACAGCGCCATCATTACGGCGGCTCCGTCACGACCGCTGCTGTTGAGAGTGTAGTTTTCAAAGGTCTCCATGTTACTGTCATAGACGCTCGCCATCAGGCTGCCGGTGTTGCTATCGTACACCACAAGATGATAGGCATCCGCACCGGCAGAGGATTTATACTCTGCCGCCGTGCGATGATCTATGATGCCGACAGCGCCCTCACCGGACCCGTCCATGCAATGGCAGACCGCATGGACCGCCTTGATCACCGTCCCGCAAAGGGTAGAAGTTGTCCCGTCGCCGTATTTGGAGGACACCTTGATTTTCTTATTTGCAATGGTGTCAAACGGCGACGGCAGACTTCTGCCGAAATTAAAAATGTTGTTGATGTATGTTGCCATACTTTACTTCCTTTCTGCACTCAGTGCGATAGATTGATTTTGATTCCCTCCGCAATACATTCCACATCTTCAAGCCCGGCTCGCTGCAATTCCAGGCAGACATTCTCCCAGCTCTCACGGGCAGGAAGGTCGTCGGCCGTCAGGAGGATTTCGGTCAATCCCTGACCGATGGCATCATTGCACCGTGCATTCAGTTCAAAGATGTGAGACTCCGCCCATTCAAAGGCGATGAGCTCATAGTTTTCTTTCGGTTGCTCTGTGGCAGGAGCTTCCGTCCGTTCCTCAGACTCATCCGGTTTTTTCGGTATCTCCTGATACTGAAGGCCGATAACCTGAAGGTTCTGAATAATGACCTTTGCCTTGCGATAACCGCCGGCTCGGTTGAGCAGGATATAGACCTCCTCGCCGAGTTCGATCAATTCAAACGCATTCGGTGCTTCCCAGATCCATCTGGCATTCGGATACTCATTCAGCACGAGCGTTGTGACTCGGTTGGTAATGAGAGAATGCGCCAGCTTCCGCAGATCGCTTTCCGTCGGTGCAGGTATGGGGGCAGGAAGCAGCGGCTGCGGTTCTACCGGGTCAACACGATTGCCGGATAGAAACAGCAGTCGGATCGCTGCGACAAAAATGCCGAGGATGATGAGCAGCAGGATCGGCCAGAGTCTGCAGATGAATGTCAGCAGAGCCAGCGATCCCAAAATCATCAGCACCTCATAGGCAATTTGCCGCTTTCGGTCTTTGTTGTTCATAGAGATGTCCTTTCTGAACGCAAAAAGGCGCACACAAGAAACCATACGGTCACTCATGTGCGCCTCTTATACGCCCGATTCAATTGTTGCCTCTCAGTTTTCGTCAAAGAAGGAATTGCCTCCGCCAAACGACTCGTAGCCGGTAAAGCCGCCGCCGTTATTTGCGGGTGCGGCCGCTGCCGATGCCGTCGATGCTGCCGGATGTCCTTGCGCTTCATCGGTGTTCTGATTATCCTTAGACTTACCTCCGCCGGAAGCGTACTCAATATCATCCAGAATGATGACCATTGCACTTTTCTTCTCGTGAGTCTGCTGGTCTTCCCAAACATCCTCGTCCAGACGGCCGATAAGATTGACAAAGGATCCATCCTTGAGCTGCATCTTCTTGATGCGCTCGCAAATCGGACCGAAGCCCTTAACTGCCAGATTGATCCACCGAGCATTATTCTCAGCGTTAGGGTCATAGACCTTCTTGCCGATCCGGAATCTCACCGCATCGCCTTTCTCCGAAAACTTGATGGCTGCTGCGCCGTCATATCCTCTCGATACGACGACTTGGGTTGCAAATACTTTTAACATGGGGTACTCCTTTCTGCAGGAATCGCCTGCAATAAAAATATTTATTTCATCCCGCTTATCACGGGTAGAAACCGACAGAAACAAAAAAAGTGCCAACCAGCACATTGCGTGCTAATTGACACTTTGAAAACTCGGATTACTCGGATTTCTCGTAGGAAATCTTGAAACTTACAATGTAAGTATAGCATAATCCATCGAAATAGTCAATCCGTTTGGGGAATTTGCCCCGAAATCATCTTTTCGATCTCCGTTTTGGCAAAGTCCAAGGCAACCATTGCCCTCAGCGCATCGAAACGAAGTGTTCCGTCTGCGTTCCCGTTTTCCTCGACCAGGTTGTGTATTTCCTCCAGTAAACCGAGTATTCTGTCTCTGTCTGTCATAGTCAGGCCCCTTTTCTTATTTCAACAGCATAGTAACCGTAGATCAGATATGCTCCGTCACGGCTGTATACCGGTGTCTTCTCCGATAAGTATATAGTCACAGTATCTCCCACGTTGAGCCGCTTTATCCTTTCGTGTATGGAAACGGTCAAAAGCCTTGGCACTTCCTCTTCATACTCAAGCGTCAGGCTTTTTACGCGCTTTCGTATTGCAGTCGTTTCCACCTGGACGCAGGTACCACTTACCGAAATATAATCTCCCCTGATACAAGTATAAAACAGCCGTAAGGCATTTACAACAAAGAATCCGGCAAAGAGCAAACAGGGGAGGAAAAGGTACACATCCCAGAAGCCGAATAGCGTAATAAAGAAGAGAAGCACAAACACAATTGCTACGGCAAAGCGCCGGATCACCTGCTGCTGCAATGGCTCAGGGAGTTGCTTGAACCTTTCCTTCATCCAATTTCACCTCACAATACGAGCACTAATTTCTTTTTCAACAGCCGCATCAGGCTCTGTACAACGGCGTCGCGGCATTTTGCTGTTTCCATTTGATTTTCAAGGAGATTGTCTGCAATCGTATCGACCGTATAAATTCGTTCGATCAATCTCTGCCGGTTATCCGTATACAGAAGGTCCTGCGTTGGCTTGATCCCGTTTTCTATGAGATATACAAGCTCTGCTACGGTCAGGCGAACTCCGGCATTCTTCAGCCACTGCAATATTTCTTTATCCATAGCCCTGAGCACCGCTGACTCGGTAGTGTCTGCCGGACAGAAGATGCACCTTGATGCAATCCGATAACGGGAAAGCTCATCGTTGTCCGCTTCCGTTTCCACAAGCCCCAGCTTTTGCAGATAAGTGACTGAGGGCACATTGCGCCCGAGAGCTTCTGCAAAATTGAAGCGGCCATTCAGCCATGCTGCTGCGGCATTTCCTGTGAGTTCAAATTTCTGACCGCCGTACAAAACGAATAGAAGCTGTTCCGTAGAACCTTTCTGCACAATTCCTTTGGATAAATAAATCATCTCTGCCACCTCGCGTGCTTTTTACTTACATTACACGGGCAGCACACCGGATTTACAACTATCAAACGAAATACATCATCAGGACGCAGAGTCCAATCACAACGAGCACACCGACTGCCAAGATAACGATCTTTTTTACCGGGGCAGAATCAGTTTCAAATCGCTCCTTGCCGTGATCGACCGGCAGAAGATCCTCATAGTATCCGTCATAGCCGTCATTGTACGCTTTCCGGAGTTCAGCATCGGTCAAGGCCGAGGACTTATGCTTTTTCTTTTTGCCCGCAGACGATTTTTTCACCGGCGTTGACTTCTCTGGTTTCTCCTTCTTAGCCGGTAATGCTTTTCCGCATTCAGTGCAAAAGGAAACGGCGCCGTCTGGAATTTCGGTGCCGCAGTAGGGACAGTATTTCATTTTCACACGCTCCTTTTTTGCATAATAAAAGTGGGCCCTTGCTACAGGCCCACTGATTGACGGTATTATTATAACATCTTTTCATTTCCGTGTCATCGGCTTTTCTGTGCCATTTTTTCGCCATTTAATAGGCGGGATAAGGAACAGCAGGTTTGTTGGCCTTGAAGAGAGAATGATAGCTTGCTGTCCGGAAAAGTTTCTGTCCAAAAAGTAAAACTGCGTCCGTTCAGTGTAGACGAGAAAAGCGGTATATGGTATACTGTTATCGGTTAGCATCGTCTAACCACATGAATTCTGCTTATACAAACCCCAAAAATTAGGAGTGCCTTGCCTATGGAACATACAAAAGCGCTTGAAAATGAAGGCGCCATATTATTGGCGCAGAGCGACGGATGCTCGGTCTGGCAGTTTCGCAACGAGTCCGGCGAGGGAACCATGACCGCCTATGAGGTTTTTCCTGGCGTCATGCTCAGCTTCAATGATTTTCACATGGAGCACTATCACAGCGGCTTTGTGTCGGATCGGCGAATGCTTGCCATCGATCACTGCCGCGAGGGGCAGATGGAATATGTCGCAGGAAATGGCATGGTCGGCTATACAGCGGCAGGGGATATGAAGCTTGACCGCAGACTGCATCACACAGGAGATTTTGTGTTTCCCTCCTGCCATTATCACGGTCTTACGGTTGCGTTTGACCTGGATATTGTCGGGCAGTCGCTCTCAGAGGAAGTAAAGGATTTTCCGGTCAGTCCCGAACAGATCATCACGCGCTTTTCTCTCGGTGACTATCCGCGCGTGCTTCACGGAATGGAGGAAGCGGAACACATTTTCGGTGAGCTGTACCGTGTGCCTGCGAAGATCCGCATCCCGTATTTCCGAGTGAAAATTCTGGAACTGCTCTTATATCTCGACGCTATGACCGTGCCCAAAATTGAGGATCACCAGCCTTATTTTTACCGGACGCAGGCCGAAAAGGTCAAGGCGATCCGCCGCTTTTTGACAGAGCACATTTCAGAGAATTTTACCCAGGAAGAGCTGTCGAAGCGGTTCGATATTCCCATGACGGCCATGAAAAGCTGCTTTCGCTCGATTTACGGCGAGGCGATAGGAACCTGGCTTGCAGGCTACCGAATGAACCGGGCGGCGGAGCTGCTGCTCAAAGAAAAGGAAACGGGCATTGCGGAGATCGGAAGCCGTGTGGGCTACAGCAACGCCGGTAAATTCACCGAAGCTTTTAAAAAAATAATGAAACTGACTCCGTCGGAATATCGAAGAGAAAGAGGAATTAACTATGAAAACTGAGAAAAAGAGCTTTTTGAACACTCTTTTCGCCTATGCGGGCGGCGAGAAGAAAAAGATGATCGGGTCGGTCATCCTGTCGGTGCTGTCGGTCACGGCGGGGCTTATCCCGTTCTACTGTATGTACAAACTCATTTGCCTGTTTGTAACGGATGCGGTTGCGGCGGGCGGAATTGTTCAGTGGTGTCTGTTGGCGCTTGCGGCGTATGCGGTGAAAATTCTGACCTTCACGCTGTCCACCGCCGCGTCGCACAGCATGGCGTATACGATACTGGAAAAGCTGCGTCTGCGTCTTGCCGATCGGTTTCTGCATGCGCCGCTCGGAAACGTCCAGAACCACACCATCGGCGAGATCAAAAGCATGATGGTGGATAAAATCGAAAATCTGGAGCCGCCGCTGGCCCATATGATTCCCGAGGGCGCGGGACACATCGTGCTCCCGATCGTCAGCATCGCCGCCCTTTGCATCATTGACTGGCGGCTGGCGCTCGCCTCACTCGTCACATTTCCGCTGTCGCTTGTATGCATGGCGCTGACCTTTAAGATCAGCGGAAAGAACTTTGCAAAATACGATGCATCCGCAAACCATATGAACAGCACGATCGTCGAGTATATCGAGGGCGAGATCACCGCGCTCTGGCATGCCCACCGCATCAGCGAGCCGGCGCAGGGCCTGTTCCCCGGCGACATGCGGCTTATGAGTCTTGCCGAGCAGGACTTCTTCCCCGGTGAGGGCGCTTCCTTCTCCGGCACGGACTGGATCACCGGCGATGCCGACGCGCAGTATGTCATCACGCTGCAAAACGGCGAAATGGTTTATACCGGCAAGATCTCGCAGGATCTCGTTGATCAGGACGGCAACCGCACCGGCATCGTCTGGCAGGACATCGCGCCGATCACGCTTCTTGCGTGAACGGATCGCCCCGTCCATGCGTCATAATTATAGGTAAACCGATACGAACGATTTTTCCAAACTACGCGACCCCCGCGCGGGGTCAACGGAGGGAGAAAACTGATATGAAAAAACGCCTTCTTTCCCTGCTGCTGACCGTATGTCTCGTTGCAGCGCTCTTCACCGGTCTCACCGGCACGGCGAATGCCGCCGACGACAAGGTCGTGGGCTATCTTACGAGCTATACTCTCAAAGCGGGCGACACGATCTACGGTGTGTGTGAAGCGAAAAAGATCGACTTCAACGCCAACCTCGCCATGATCGGCAAGATCAACGGCATCACGAACTACAACTACATGATGCCCGGCAAGGTCCTCTGGCTGCCGACGAAGACGGCCACGACTTCGGAGTCGTATTATTCTCTCCTCTCGCACACGCTCGTCGCCGGGGAGACGCCCGCCGCGCTCTGCCAGAGCTACGGCATTGACTACAACGCCAACTACAAGCTGCTCGCCGCGCTCAACAACAATCTCAACGTGTTCATGGCAGGCCAGCAGTTCATTCTGCCTCTGTACGTAACGCCTGCCGGCGCCGCGACGCCGACTCCGGCCCCG
>ERZ779840.390-NODE-390-length-52879-cov-3.751779_pt1 | contig 52879 bp, 49 predicted proteins | sample MGYA00511561_ERZ779840 | MGnify/ENA primary metagenome ERZ779840 (study PRJEB29588, sample SAMEA2162036) | human gut metagenome | biome: human gut; feature: human-associated habitat; material: faeces | place: Denmark | collected 2008/2010 ...
CTTCATGGCCTGCTCCCACGGGGCGAAGGTTCCGCCGGTGAGTACCAGGTAGCGGTATTCACTGATGCTGTCCTTGATATTTTCCCCGATCTGACTGCAGAGATCATCGAATACCTCATTCACTGCTTCTTCTAAGAATGGCGCGATCTCATGATAAACACGGCGGGGGCGTCCGTTGCTCGGATTCCACTCCACCATGGATACCTTGCCCGCTTCTAAAGCTGCCTGGATCGTCAGCTGGTCCACCTGCACCCCGCCGCATTTTTCCTGCATCTTTTTGATGGTTTTATCTAAGATCGCGTGCATGCCGACGTTTGTGAACGTCGCGCGTCCGCGGATTTGGCGGTTGTAGAGCTCATAAAGGTCTACGGTCTCAAATCCGGCGTCCGCGATCAGCACGTTGGAAGAAAAATAATTCCTTGCGGATTTGGTGCTTCTCGTGTCATCGTTCATGCTGATGCTCATGAGCGTGCCTTCCGGCTGTGCCATGATGCCGATATCCTTTTCCTCCAGTGTGAAGTCAAAGGACTGGGTCCGGTCTCCGAAGCGGAGGGTGAATTTGTGGTGCCCGGTCAGTGCCTGGGTGAGTTCTTGGCGGTCCGTTCCCTTTAAATAGGCCGGCGGAAGTCCGGTCTGTACGTACGGCGCGAGGGCCGCGTTATAGGCGCCTGCCCCCGTGTTCATCATGCCGAAGCCGATACCGGTACGGGCGATGATACGGAACATCTCGGAAAGATAACGGTGTCTACTGAATAACTTTTCGTCCGTTTCATTCGTGTCATTCGCGCTGACGGAGCGCATGGCGGATTCTCCGACCCTCCATACCTCATTCGTGGTATCGTCGATGTACCAGGTTTCATCCTTTACCGGGGATCCCACGATCGTTTCGCGCAGTCCCAGCTTCTTTGCATAGGAAGGGAAGCAACTGCAGGCATTCGGGGAATAGGTTTTTACTGCAGAGTATCCGATATCGATGGCAACCGGCCAGTAGGTGCGGCAGGATGCGTGCTTGACACTTTTAAATTCTGTTTTTGTTCTGAAATCCGATGTTTCCAATGATGGGTCCTCCTTTGCGTCAAAAACTTATCTTCAGTATGTCTTACGGATATCAGCCATTTTTTTGCGGATAACACTTTTTGGTCATTTTCCGTCCCGGATGTCTGCGCCTTAATCCCCGCACAACGGGGCGCTGGTATTTTTAATGCCTGGTGTTATCAATTGACAGACAGGTTTCTTGGTGTTTCTGACATTGTGTCAAGAAATCATCCTGATGCGTCTGGCCGTCCGCAAGACTGTGTTCACCGTCCGTACGGATCCTCAAGGTGTTCCCTGGGAACACCACCTGCCGGAGCGGTTTTAACATGATCTCTTTCAGTATGTGATATAAAAATAGGGCGTATTTTTGCGGATAACACTTTTTGGTCATTTTTGTCATACAAAAAGCCCCGGGAAAAATTCCCGGGGCTCATGCTGAATCATTGTTCCGGCACGCAGTATAAATACGTGCGTTCATCCTGGCTACCATAAGAACAGGTCACCAGAACGTACAGGTCATCGGCATCGATATCAAGCCCCGTATGGGACTTAATAAAGTCGATGACCTGGCCATGGTTTTCCAGGACGTTCCGATAGGTGCCGTCTGCCTTGCCTGCATAACAATATACAGGTCTTAAGCGGAGCTCCTTATCGGAAGCCTGGATTGTGATGTTCTGATGTTCCGCGAAGTAGGTCGCGTCCGTAAAACGCGCTACATCGCGGAACATAGAACCATTCTTCATATGGTGGCCGTAAACTACATGAAGGCCCTTTTCATGAATATCATGATTAGCATCCATATAAATACAGCCACTCGCTGATTTTTCCCCATCCATGTTGCGATGCAGATAATACTCATTATCTTCATTCTGCATGACTGGATAGGCTACCTTGGTACCCTCGATGGAAATGTATCCGATGCAGTCTGGATACGCTTCCATGATGGCTTTTAATTCTTCAGATGGTTCATAAGCCGGTTCTGTCGGCTTATTCTCATCCTTTTTTTCTTCTGCGGGTTCTGACTGCGTCTCCGGGACTGTTTCAGTCTCAGACATCGCATCCTGGATCGCCGCAAATTCCTGCGCTTCTTGTTTGAGGCGCATTTGCTTCCTCACAATCATGGTACCAGAGACCGCCATAATGACGACTAACAGGACCATGATTACTCTTTTAATTCCTTTCATAAATCCTCCTTGTGGACGAAGCTGAGCAAATTACAGTTCCGTCCTCTTTTTTAATTTTTCTTATTTTTTCGATCCGGATCCGCAAAAGCAAATTATTTATCAGAGACCTGATAGTCTCAATGATTTCAGCATGTATGCACTCAATGCCTCATCATTTCTGTATCATCAGTATGTATCACGCGTTCTGGCTTTTTCTCCCGTTTTTAGCCCGTGCGATCGCACAATCCAGATACTAAGCAAAAAATAAGGGCAGGATACGATCCTGCCCCAAAATGGCCATCTGGTTATTCGTTTGCGCTGCTTCCTTCCGTTTCCGTTCTTTCAGCATCCGCCTCCTGGATATCTTCCGTCTCCTCGTAGGAATCGGAGGTCTCATAAGCCTCTGTTTCGGATGCGACCGCTTCCTCTTCGGCGGTTGCTTCCGCCTCGTCCGGGGTTACCGGCTCCTCATAAGCAGCAGCTTTTGCGCGCTCAGCGGCATCACGTTCCCTCTGTGCGGACTGCGCCTTTTCCTGTTCTTTGCGCATCCGGTTATAGGCGGCTAAAACATCGCTCTGTTTTACCATCTCATGAATGACAAAGGTCTGGAGGAAATAGATCTTACCGCGGAACTCATTTCTCGCGGACTCCATGGTACCGATCACGTAAACGATGTCATTCATATGGAAATCATTCTCCAAGTTACGCGGGGAACGGTAATACATGGCCGTTACCGGGTAGGTACGCCCGTCCTTCTCGCATTCTAAACGGAGTTCGTAGATCGTATCGTAGCGCTTTGTGATACCGATGATCTTGGCCTCAACGCGGACTTCACAGGTCGGTGTCGCATAGCGGCTTCCAAATCCTGGAACGCCGAGCAGCTGTTCCATCTGGGTATGGTCGTGCTCCACTGTATCGATAAAAAGTACAGTATGCTCGTCATAGCCGGTACCGCTCGGTGTTGCATAGGAACCTAAGTACCCCTTGATGATCACGTTGTCGTTTTTGCTGAAATCCTGGATGATCTCTTTGGTTACGGTATACTGGTTGTACAGGGCTTCCGGGAAAAACGTATTCGCGGAGTCCACGAAAGTCACATTGCCCTCTTCGTCACGGACAGGTTTACGGGCCGGTACGGAGTACGGAACCGTTAAGGATCCGCCACGCTCACTTCCGTACACGTGGGAAATTTTTCCTCTTAAAAAAACTTCATTCAGTCTTGGTGTGGTGTTTGTGTTCTTCTTTGCCATAAGTTTCTTCTCGTCCTTTCATTCTTTTTTTGCCTGATCGTTTTTGTTTTCGCTTTCAGCCTGCTCCGGGAATTCGCGGGCCGTTTTTCTTCTTTTTCTTCTGCTTGTTCTTCATCTTTCTTCGTCCGACCGCCGTGGCAGGTGGCTGTCTGATATCAGTATGTCGACTGTTGTGATTTTGCTGGCAGGCATTTTCAGATGAGTGTTTCTATAAACATGACGGTCAAAAAAAAGAGCCCGCCCGTTTTCCGGGAAGGCTCTCTTATATGGAATGCTAAACTCTTGTCACGCCTGTCTTGTCGTTGAAAACTTCCATGACATCATGGTTATTGACGCCGCACACAAAAACGTGGTCATATCCTTCCAGAAATTCCTTGGACGTGATCGTCTTATGTACGTATTCAAGCGTCTGACGGTCCAGCTGCTCCAGGTTATCAATGAATGCCATCCGCATGCCGGTCAGGCTGTTTAACATATCGATCACTAAGAATGTCACGATAATCTTCTCACCGCTTGACAGTCCCATGTAGTAGACCGGTTCCTTGCTTGCCGGGGTGGATGCATAGACTTTGATACCATTATCCAGCTTAAAGCTGATCTGGTAGCCGTTGGAATGCTCCGCGTGGGCATTGCATACGGATTCAAAGTCTTCCACATAGTGCTGAACGATACCCTGTTTAACCGGTCCTTTTTCCGCGAGTGCGTCAATGAGGACGGTATACTGGGCGATCTCATCCGTCAGCTTCCGGTTCATCGCTTCCATTCGGCTCTTCATGACACCGTTTAGAATATTCTGCTTTTCGGCTTCCAGTGCCTTTCTGCGTTCTGCGATATCCGTTTTACCGGCTGCGATCGGTTTTACCGGGAGGACCGGGAGTGTATCCTTTAAGGTCTTGACCTTTTCCTGTGTCAGACGGACATTATTATAGGCTTTCGCCTGCTTTTCCTCTGCCAGGATCTGGTCGTTTAACTCCTTGATTCGCGCGGTTGCCGCCACAATCTCTTCCTCCGCTTTTTTAAGGGCTGCTTCCTGGGTAGCCACTGCCTTGGAGATCTCATCTTTCACGGTTGTTTTGTCCGTGGTACAGGTAAGCTGCTTTGAAATCGGGCATACGGTGGATTCCAGGTTGGTCAAGGTTGCGCGCAGGCTCTTTAAGGTTGTCTCCGCGGTGGCCCTGGTAGTCAGCGCTGCGGATTTGGACTGATCCAGTTTCGCAAGCTCTGTACGGCACGCCTTTAAAGTCTCCGGATCAGGTTCCGCAACGGAATGGATCAGCAGCCAGTCCTCACACTTTTTAATCAGCGCTTCCTGGTCATCGCGTTTCTTTTTCGCGATCTCATATTCCTTCAGCCTTGCACTGTTATCCGCGTACATCCGGTCCTGCGCCTCCAAGTCATACCGGTCAGCTTCCACTTCCTCTAAAGTCCTGGCAGCCGGCTCGCATTTCATGGCTGCGATCTGCACTTCATTCTGCTTGACTGTCGCTTTCTTTGCCTTTCTGGTATCGGTAAGTGCGTCCCTGCATACATCCAGTGCATAGATCCCGAACGGGAAACCGTCCGGGCAGAGGTACTGCTCTAAGATGGTGCTCTGCTCCTCCGTAAGTGCCGGCATGTAGGATAAGATATCCTGGAAGGTGAATTCCTCCGGGAGGTACTCCAAAAGGAGTGCCAGGAATTCATCCGGCTTCATGTGTGCGAAGATATCGCTGGAGCTGATCACCTGCAGGTTTGACGGGGATACTCCGGTGATTTCGGAGACCTTGGCGTTTAACTGTTTCTCTGCCATGCGGTTCCCGTCCGGCCCGCCGATCTTACAGGTCGTGCTTCCGGCCACGCGTTCCCGGTAAATATCCAGTCCCGTTTCCGCCTCCGTGAGTTCCACGGCACAGTCGCGGATCTCCGCGCCTTTTGGGAGGCTGCCAGAAATGCCGTAGCGCAGCGCGTTTAACAGGCTGCTCTTGCCGTAGCCGTTTTCATGGAATACGTAAACAAGCTTTTTGGGGGCAAATTCAAATTTCTTACCGTTCCAGTTATGGATCTGGACCTTCTTTAATTTCATGTTTTTTCCTTTCTGCATCCCTTACCGCAAATGCTGCAGGGATGTCTCTCCTCTGGTGTTCGTCCGTTTCCGCAATCTGATGCAGGCCCGCTATGGCGGGCCTGTGGATTGTCTTTCTTATGATGCGCCTGCCTGGTTACGCGCGGAGTGTCGTGATCTCACCGGTTACGATATAGTCGGTCGCAAAGGCACTTTCCTGCTTTTTGCCAGGCTCCGGCTCCTGTGTGATCCCGCAGTCCGCACAGCACATGCAGCTATCCGTCGGGTCATATGCCATCGGTTCCCCGCAGATCGGACACGGTACTGAATGATAATAGACCGCGATCTTTCCGCAGCAAAATGCTGCTTTTTTCCTTGTGATGGTATCGTCCGCGTTGGTGACCGGTGCCAAGTCTGTCCTTGCCATGATCGCAAGGTCATTCATCAGCGTGACGGTCACGTAATGGAAGGACGGTACCCCGTTCACATTGCGTTTTCCGACGTAAACATTAGCACGTACCGCGTCACTTCCGCATACGGTAACATCCTTCAAGCTTGAGACCGTACCGAATACCACGTTCCGGTTTTCCTCATCATGCTCCCCGTCCGGTTTTATTTTTACCAGGCCGTTATAGTACATGGAGTATCCAGTCGCATTCTGCATGGTCTCATTCTGGAATTTGCAGCGCATCATTACAACGCTGCCTTTTCTCGGTTTCATGTTCAGGACGCGGTCAGCAGTATGCCGTCTCCAGTCTTCCTCAGCATCCAGGTCATTCCAGAATGTCACATCCGTGCGTTTCCATTCCCCGTCCACTTCGTGCTGGATACGGATCGTACACCGTCTGTCATCCTTTTTCGTGACGCTTAAGACCGTCCCGATCAGCATGACCAGACCACCGGTCCGGTTGATGTTCAATATAACTCCATTTTTTCTCATGGTCGCTCCTCTCTTGTATGGCGGCCGGGAGAGCCCGGCTGCCGTCCGTTAATCCGTGGCGTTGCCATCTTCCTCCTGGTCAGCACCTTCGGAATCCGGATCCTCTGACGCTTCCTCGGCGGCTGCGCCATCATCATCCATATCCTGATCTTCCGCAGTAAAATCTTCTGCTTCATCCGATTTCTTCCGGTTTTTCTTTCCGGCCCGTACCCTTCTTTTGGAAAGGACTTTGGACAGGATTTCCTCGTAATCCAGATACGGCAGCCCGGAGATCGCTTTTTGCGTTTTCTCCTCACTCTCCGCGCTTCCTTCAAACGGGGTATCCAGGATCGCGCATACCAAATCGTATGCGGTATAGATGCCGGTCGGATCCAGCTTGTCGATGATGCGGTCACGCCATGCTTTTTTCGTGGCATAGGTTCCGGACTTGACGCGATGCAGGGTCGTTAACACGATATTCTCTAACAGGGTCTTGTGTTTTTTGATCGCAAGAGCCATGTCGTTGTCCATCCGTGTGTACTCCTTCGTGCAGTTTGCCAGTTCCTTTTTGAAGCTCTTAAGCTGCTCCTTATCCGTATCCGGTGCCTGCTCCAGACGTTCGACCGTCATCTGCAGGGTGCGGATGCGTCCATCCAGCCTTTCTCGGTTCCGGAACACCTCGGAAATGCTTTCTGGGGTGATCTCGACGCGCAAAAGCTTGATCAATGCCTTCGGCAGCTCCGTATAGCGGGAGAAGATCGTATTCTTGACTTCCGTGATCAGGTCATCCGACGTGAATTTTCCGGAATGCTTCCTTGCAACCTCTTCCGTATACAGGATGGTATGCGGGAATTTCCAGTAACCGCGCACGATGAACGCACAGTCCCCGATATCTGAGGATTTAATCTCGATGCCTGGTTTCGGCAGGACATCCAGCCCGTACGTATAATCAAACGTTTCCAGTTCTTCTTCATACGCAGTCCGCAGTTCGTCGATCACGGTGTTATTGTCGAAGGAAAACCGGATACAGGAAATGCTGTGGTTCAACAGCCATCCATCGCAGGTCATTCCGGTAAACCCGCTCGCCTGGGCAAACATGAAATATAACTGCTCGATCATGGTGAGCGGCAGCTCATTATAAGTTGTCGTTGTGACCATGAAGATCTTGGACAGTTTATCCTGTACGCGGACAATGAATTTTACCATCTTGGAATTTGCGAACAGGGACATCAAAAGGATATCCCTTGCGAATGTGCTTTCCAGTAAAAAGTCGCCGGATGCGCGGACCCTCTGTCCGAGCGTCGGGAGTGCATAGCGGCTCATGATGTACAGGCGGTTTTTGGTTACGTCTGCAAATAACAGCCCTGTGGACTGCAGCTCTGCCAGCAGCTTCTTGTTGATCGTCTTCTTTTTATTGGAAGTCGTTTTGAAGTTCTCATACGGAAAGCGTTCGATCACTGCGGTTTTTAACTGCATTTTGGTCCAGTTCAGTTCTGTTTCTTCATCCCCCTCATTGGAGGGGTAATTCAGTTTGTCATTTGCCCTGCACATGGCGTAATACCAGCGCCCGAAATCATTTGGCGGAAGCCGGTAGGCCAGCAAGGCATCCTTTTCCGTCTGGTATTCTTCCGGAAGCACGCTGTAGATGCAGATGTTCGTTAAATTTGTAAGGTCAGAGACCGTCTTTGAGGCAACTTTCTGTTGCAGCTTCATGAACAGTCCCGCATCATTTCCGTATGCTTCGAAAGTATCCAGTAAAAAGCCATCCAATGCCCTTTGCAGGTCTTTTTCGTCTGTTACTCTCATATTTCTCCTTTCTTGCTCATCCTTCCTTTAACAGGTCATAAAGCTGCACCATGTCCGGCTGGTCACCGTTATGGAGCAGTTTGCCTGCCAGGATCCGGATCGCTGTTTTGCACCCCGGCTCCGATTCTACGGAGGACAGGATCTGCTCTTTTTCATCTCGTGTCACTTCATTCCGCATAAAAATGGCGGACATGAGCGGCGCCGCTCTTAACGTGAGCATGTTTCTGGTCATTTTGTTGCGTCTCCTTTCATTCCTTATGATTATTTGGTTCATGTTCAGTATGTATACGCTTTCCGAATTTTCTCCGACAAAAAAAGAGTGATTTTTTCCGCAAACCTCAGATACAGCTTTTGAACAGGATATTTTAACATTTCGGCTTCAGATCCAGACGAAAAAAAGCACCGTATCAAACGGTGCTTTTAGTTTTCCCGTATTTTGTCAGCTCCTGTTCGGAACCGACGCGGGCAATCTTTAAAACCTGGGCGATCACATCCGGCATATTAAACCGGTCTGTATCGATCTCCTTTTGCTTGCAGTTCCACTGCAACGACGGGATCTCCATATAGAAGGTGACATCCGGAGTCGTTGTGTTCGCGTAGATACGCTTCAGTTTCCCTCTCTCATACCGTGAGATGCCGGATACCTTCACCCTGATCCCTCCGGTATACGGCGGGATCAGGATCCCAGTCTCCCGGTAATTGTCTTCCAGACGACGCATCAGGTACTGCGCCACGTCCACGGTCGCATCAACATCGTACGCAGCGTCGTGGTACATATCCTGTTCCGCACCGCAGTAAGCCGATATAGTCTGGAGCCTGTAATTAACTACTTCTGACGGGGCGATCATTTCCTGCGCAAGTTTATATACATCTAACGACATCATGGGGTTAAATACCTGCTGATACCGCTTATACATCTCGGACAGGAAGATGTCATCGAACCGCAGGTTGTTGTATCCACAGACGATGCTGTTTCCGAAAAACTCCATGATCTGCGGGAATACCTCCTCTTCCGCCGGCTGATCCGCAAGGAATTCATCTGTGATTCCGGTAAGTTTCACGATGTCTTCGCGGAGCGATTCGACCGGACGGATATACCAGAGCCGCTCTTCCAGCGGCAGGGAGCCGACAAACGGCATGTACATGAATTTCTTTGCGGACAGCTCGATGACATGCGCCTGTGGTTTTTTGCCACTGCTGACCGGGTTAAACCCGGTCGTTTCGCAGTCGTATACGATAATGTCCTCTGCCGATTCGAAGAATTCCGCGAACTGGTAGATGACGGTAGGCGTCTTATACATAGACCTCCTCCTTCTCTTACTTATGCGGCACTCCGTAGGAATCCAGCACGCTTGCGGCAACCGGGTCGCCACTGCAGTCCAGCATATAATGCTGTGACTTTAAGTACGCGATGCAAAGTCCAGCAAGATGTGACATCGGGCCTGCTTCCACGTAGCGGATGATGCTGCGGATGTGTACCGGATTGTACTTCAGTACCTGACTGATGTACTTCGGGCCCGGACGCATCATGCGGGTCTCGGCCGGTTCCTGATCGGAAGCTTTTCTCTTCGGGTCAAACGGTCTTTCCTGTAACAGGACGTCATCCGGGTTTTCTGGAGTCAGCGACTGCGGGGTCTCCCAGTCCGGTTCATGTTCAAACCAGTAGACGCTGCTGCGATCCGGTTCCGGTCTCGCAGGGGTTGCAGGCGCATAAGCAGGAGCTGCGGCAGCTTCCGGAGTTGCGGATGTTACCTTTTCCTCTGCTGCGTTAGTTTCGGAGTCTGTAAGCGGCTCGGATTCAGCTTCCTCTTCCGCTGGTGTCACGGACGGAACGTCGGATGCTTCCTCTTCGCTGTTTTCCGTCTCCTCGCCAGTTTCCGGCTCCATTGCCGGCTCTTCAGCCGGGCTTTCCGGAATGTCTTCCACTGTCGGCTCGGACACATTCTCTTCCTGCGCGGCTGTTTCTGCCATCAGGGCCTCTTCCTTAGCTTTTTCTTCCGCCTCGGCTCTGCGCTTTGCTTCCTCGGCCATCGCCATGTCAGCTTTGCGTTTTGCCTCAAATGTCTCAGATTTTAAAGCTTCCAGTGCGGCTTCCGCATGGGTTTTTCCCTCCACGGCTTCCTTTAAGGCTGCTTCACTGGCTGCGTTCGCCTCTTTTAAGGCTGCGATCTCGCCAGTTGCCTGATCTAACTGCTTCGCGGTTTCGGCTGCCTGCGTTTTTGCCTGCTCCAGTTCTGCCTTGTTTGCCTCACAGATCTGTTCCAGTGCGGCCTTTTCAGCTTCTGCCTTGTCCTTGGCTTCGCGTTCCTGGCGGATTGCGTTACCGTCGGTCTCCGCAGTTGCCTGGTATGCAGCTAACGCATCCTCTGCCTCTTTACGGGCGTCTGCAGCTTCCTGCGCCTTGCGGTCTGCCTCCTCTTTCTGCTCTACCGCAGCCTTTAAGTTATTTTCCGCTTCGGTCAGGCGCTCCTGCATGGCAGTTTTTGCTTCGATCTCAGCCTGGATGGTCTGCTCCTGCTTTGTTTTTTCCGCATTTGCACGCTCATCCGCTTCCTTCGCGGCTTTTACCGCTTCCGCAAGTTTGACTCCCTGCTCCTCGCACTGCTTGGACAGTTCTGCCTGCTTGGCTTCCGCGGTTTTTGCCATTTCCTGTGCTTCTTTCACCTTTACGTCTGCATCCTTTAACAGGGCATCACTGTCTTTTTTGGCCTGCTCCATGGAAGCGACCTTATCCTGCAGGGCCTTATTCTCCGCTTCTGCCTTCTTTAATGCTTCCGAATCAGCAGCGGATGCTTTTTTACTTTCGTACTCATACTGCCCCTTGATGTTCAGTGCCAAAAGACTGATATCGGCATTTTTTTCATCCTTCGTCTTTAACACACTGATCATGGCGCGGTCAAACGCCTGGTTTGCAGCTGTCTGTCCGTCCGCTCCGGTACCAACGCCGTAGCAGCGGGAACCGAGGTCGTTTGTAACGATACAGATCGTCACGATCTTCCCATCCGCATAAGTCTGCTGCGGAAACTCACAGCTCATGAACGCGTCACGGGCTAACTCTACGAGTCCGTCATGGCTGAGGTATCGGTGCCCATCTTTATCCGCATACTGGATATGGAAGATGGCGCCTCCTGCCTCAATCGCCATGGTCGGGTTCTGTGCCTGTCTGGTCTCCTTCGTTTCTTTTGCTTTTTCTTTTTCCATCATTGGAACTCCTTTCTTTTTCTGGCGTACTCTGTGCCTTATTACTGCTTACGGCTTCAGTATGTAGATTTTTTGAATGTTTTGCCCGCAAAAAAAATCCCGCAGTCATAAACTGCGGGGTTTGTGGTTTTTTTTGTCATCTGGTTTTGGTCACGCTGCAGCGTACCGGTGCTTCCGTTACAATGAGCGGGTTTAGCACCAGGTCCGTTTTCCAGATCTCCTGAAGCGACTCAAAGAAGACGCAGGCCGGGTTGCCGTTCGGATTGGCGTAAGTTACGACCTTGTCCTTGGTCTCGTCCATCCAGTGGAACGGGTCCGTATCCATGATCATGATCATATCCTTGACCGGTTTTAACGGCTCCACGGTCTTTACGCTGATCTTGCGGATTGGTTCTTCCGCATCATTATCCGTATCCACCATGATCTCCCCGCTGATCTTTACGACCGTATCCTCCGCAAGCAGGTCGCTGTAGGAAGCGTACGGTTCCGTGAAACAGCAGATCGGGATGCTCCCGGTCTGGTCTGACAGGGTGAAGAATGCCATCGGGCGTCCGTCCGTGCGCCTTGCTTTGACCGTGTATTCCGTAATGATACCGGCTACACGGACACTGCTCTTTCTCCCGCGCCCTAATGCTTGGGAAATGGCGACGGTTTTTAATTCCTTGGGGCTTTCGTAGTGGTCCATCGGATGTCCGGTGAAATAATCACCGAGCAGTTCGCGCTCGTTCTTTAAGTTCTGGTATTCGTCATTGCAGACTGAAGTATCAATCTGCGTCTGACAGATCACGTCTTCCTTATCTGCCATCGACTTGCGGATCTTTGCCTGTTTGTCCGGCTCCGCAGTAGTGGCCAGTTTCTTATTGTAGTCCTTCAGGGACTTGATTGCCTTGGCATACACGGTGTCCCAGGCAATCAGAAGTGCCTGGCGGTTATCGCATAAATGTCGGAAAGCGTTTGCACGGACAAATTTCTCAAAGGTCTTAGCGTCCGGCCAGGTACGGATCACAAAATCCGCTATGCTCCGGAACGGGCCGTTCTTTTTTCGTTCTTCTTCAATCTGCGCCTGTGCGGCTCCGAGCCCCTTGATCTTACTGAGCCCGTAATACACCGCATTGTCATAGATCGTGAAGCCTGCTCCTGAAACATTGACATCCGGCGCCTCGAACGGGATCTGCATATATCGCATGTCCCCGCAGAGTTTCTGGATTCCGTCAAAATCAGAGGAGTTTAACACTGCCGCCATATACTGGAGCGGATAATGGTGCTTTAACCATGCAGTCTGGTACGCAACAACGGCGTAGCAGGCCGCGTGACTTTTGTTGAACGCATATCTCGCGAAATCCATAACCTCGTCAAACAGGTCATTTGCGGTTTCCTCGCTGATTCCACGCTTTTTGCATCCTTCGATCTTTCGTTCCGGGTCGCCGTAGATAAATGCCTGGCGCTCCGCTTTTAAGACCTTTTCTTTCTTTTTGGACATTGCTCTTCGTACCATATCCGCCTGTCCTAAGGAATAGCCGGCAAGGCTCTTAAAGATCTCCTGTACCTGCTCCTGGTAGGCGATGGCACCGTACGTATTTTTTAAGATCGGCTCCAGCTCCGGTGTCAGATACGTGACCGGCTGCTGTCCGTTCTTGACGGCAATGACATCCGATAAGAACTGCATCGGGCCCGGACGGAACATGGCAACAAGAAGCGTCAGGTCAAAGATCGTTTCCGGGCGGAAACCCTTTAACATGCCTTTCATGCCGTCAGACTCGAACTGGAAGACGGAATTTGTGTTCGCTTTCGCAAAAATCTCACGGTATACGTCCGCGTCATCCATCGGGATCCGGTCCATGTCGATCAGTTTCCCGGTGTCCTTATAGATCTGGCGCACCGTGTTGGTGATGACCGTCAGGTTGATTAAACCGAGGAAGTCCATCTTCAAAAGTCCGATCTCCTCGGCCTGGATCATATCACAGGACGTCATAAGCATGGACTTATTGGACATGATGAGCGGAATGTAGTCGTCTACCGGGGCACCGTCCGCAATGATAATGCCTGCGGCGTGCTGTCCGTTGTGGAGAACGGTTCCCTCGATACACAGTGCGAAATGGATAATGCCCTGTGCAGCGTCGTTTCCGGCAAAGGAATTTTTCAACCCGGTTACGGAGATTTTCTCCGGCACCTTTGTTCCTGTATTTTTTACCTCACGCACGAAATCATCCGCGATCTTATGAAGGTCTAAATGCAGCGGGTCGTCTGTCAGTTCCTCGGCTTTTTTTGCAATCAGTTTTTCGAGTGCCACGTAGTGCTGCGCGTCATAGCCGCGGCTTAACGCATAGGTTTTCGCTGCTGTCAGCAACGCCGCTTTTCCGGTCTGTTCGCTCTTGGACATGATCCTGCATACGGTGGCTTCCCCGTATTTATGCTTGACATATTCAATTGCGTACGGACGGACGTTGGACTCGATATCGCAGTCGATATCCGGCATGGATACACGTTCCGGGTTTAGGAAACGCTCAAACAGCAGACCGTAGGTCAGCGGGTTGATGTTTGTGATACCGGTCATGTAGCATACCAGGCTGCCGGCTGCGGAACCTCGGCCAGGGCCTACAGTCTCGCCGGGGCGGTCCTTGACATACGCCGCGATCCGCTCCGTATCGAAGGTCAGTGCCAGTTTCTGCTCTTCCGGGTCATCCAGATATAATTTTCCTGCTACCCTTGCGTAGCGCAGGAAATCTTCCACGATACAGAAGTAATCCGCATACCCCATGGAACAGATGATGTTTAATTCATATTCCAGCCGGTCATAATCCGTGAAGTCGACGTCCGGATATCTCCATGCAATGCCAGCGTAGGTCATCTCGCGCAGGTATTCTTCCGGGGTCATTCCATTCGGTGCCACGAATTTTGGATAATGCTTTTCCGTGTTCAAATGGAATTCGCACTTGGAAACAATCTCTCCGACGTTTTCCATGGCTTCCTGTACGGTTTCTTCCGGAAGGATCTTTAACAGCGCTTCGGAAAGCTCCGCATCATCTTTGACACAGACTTCGTAATCTGCTGCGTCCGGCGCATACCAGCGCTCGTACTGGTATCTTGTGGACTGGGCGATTGCCCTGGCCAGAACGGAATCCGCGGAATTATCCGGGATGTGTGCGTCGTTGGCTGCAACGACCGGGAGCCCCGTCATCTGGGCAACCCAGGCAAGCTTCGGATAAGCAGCCTTTTCAATCTCTAAGCCGTGATACTGCAGCTCAATGTAGAAATTCCCTTCTCCGAACAGCTTGCTGTACCAGTCCGCTTCTGATAACAGCGCATTGTTTAAGGATGCGTCGTCCACGTAACGTTCACGGATCGCCGTGATTCTGCGTTCGATCTGCATCCATTTTGCGATCTGCTTTTCGTCTGCCGCAATGAAAGCCTTCAGATTTTTCAGTACTGCCGCATTTTTTTCATATGCAGCATTTACCTCGGCAAGCCTTTCTGCGGCTTCCGCCTTCTTTCTTTCCTCCTCTTCGTATTCTTTCTTTGCCAGCAGGCGCTTGGCTTCATCCTTTCCGGTGGTAGCCCTGCGGTAAAGTCCCTGCGTGCTCTTTTTTGCGGCTTTTTTTAATGCCGCGATCTCTACTGACATGGCGCTTTGTTCTCCCATGAGCGCATCCCGCTTCCAGCAGTTTTTCGCGTAGCTTTCCGCCTGTGGGGAAAGGAATGCATCCTGCTGTTCACGCAGTTTGTTGATGTCGTCATCCACGGAGCGGTTAGCTAAGACAATGCTTGCCAAAACTCCCTGGACGCACGCGCTCGTGGCAATCACGTTCCCGTGTCCTTCCGAGCCCGGCCCGAAATACCGCATCAGCAACTCTTTATTGCCTCTGGCAAATCCGTTTGCCAGCCGGTGCTGAGTGTCGGTTGTGAACTTGCTGAGTGCCCGGAATCCTTTGTCGTTTTTTGACATGAGAATCAGGTGCTTTCTGCCTTCCGACCCCTCTTCGATGTAGGCTTCGACGCCGACCACCGGTTTGATCCCGGCTTCCTCGCAGCATCTCGCAAAATCGATATAGCCGGTCATGACGCCGTGGTCCGTTAAGGCAACTGCCGGCGCACCAAGCTCTTTTGCCCGGTCGACTAATGTCTGCACGCTCATCGCGGAATCCCTTCTGGATTCCATGGTGTGGTTGTGCAGTAATCCATATTTTACTCTTGAACGTTCCATATTAACCTCCTGTTCCTTATCATTTGTTGGTTCCCTTACAGTATGGATACCGTTGCGTGCCGGGCAGCCAGGAAAATCGCAAAAAGAGACCCTCCATTTGGAAGGTCTCTATAGGTTTTAGTCAGGCGTTTAAGACCAGCCTTGCGTATTCACGCATCTGCTGTTCGCTTGCCCGGCCAAGGAAGATTCCGCGGTTTGCGAATTCTCCCTTTGACTGTAACAATTTCTGAAATGCCATGCGGTCGACCGTTGCAAAGAAATTTCGCAGCTCGGCTTTGGACATGGTCATTACATCCGGTTTTTCCGGCTCCTTTGTTTCCGGCGCCGGTGTTTTCGCAGGCTGCGTCATAGGCTTTTCCTGCATAACAGGTGCCTGACTGGCCGCCTGCTTTGCTGTCTCCCGGACCGGCTTTTCCGGTGTTTTTGCAGTCTGTGCGATCCCGCTTCCGGCGGTCTGTGCTGGCTTTGCAGGTTCTTTTTTAGGCTGCGGTGCTGTTTCCTGCGGTTTTGGTGCAGGAGCAGGTGTTTTTGCTGCCGGCTTTGCCACACTTTTAGCACCCGGAGCAGCTGGCTCTGGTTTCTCAGGTTTTGCGGGTTTTGGCGGTTCCTTTGGTGCCGCTTTCTCCTCCGTCTGTTTCATGGCATTTTCCATGAATTTTGGCGGCTGGATCCCGGCAGTCAGGGACTGTCTTCTCTGTTCCGCAACCTTCTCCTGCCTTCCGGCTGGCTTCTCCGCCTGCCGCAAGACCTCATTCATGGCCTCATCCCCGGATTTTGGCTTCATTTCCGGCGGGATGACATGGGGCACATTGCCCACGTTTAAGGCCAGTTTGTTTAATGTCTGCAGGATCGGCGCAAGTTCTTCCTGGGTATAGCCTTCAAAAAGAACCATGACACGGTTTCCGGAGCAGATCATCCTTGAATATCCCATAATTTCTCCTTTCTTCTATTCCTTGCGGATTTAACATCTTCAGTATGTGGACGAAACCGTAAAAAATCGGCCCGATCTACCAGTCCTGCACGATCTTTTTGATCATTTCCGCCGTCTGGCCGGCTAAAAGCTCAAAATCCTGCACATTCATGTAAAAATCCTTCCCATACATTTTTGTGAAATCCTTGTTATTCTGTTTGCCGATCGCCGTCCCGAATACCTGGATCTTTTCCTTTCTGGCGTCCTCGATGGCGAGCGTATTCTGCCGGATGCCTTCAGAACCGCTGAAATATGCGCTTGGGAGACCGTCGGAGATGATGTTCATCAACTTATGTTTTTCTCTGCGCTGCTTCAACAGTTCCGTCGCGTAGCGGATGCTGTAAGAGTCAAAGTTACCGCCGTTGCCTTCGATGTAAGGCAGGGTCTCCCGTTCCGGCAACGTATTGTTCCACTGGATGAAATGGAGCTGTTCCACTTCGGATGAAGTGGTGTGAAACCCCATACAGTATGTCGGAATCCGAAAATACGCCATCGTTTCTGCAATCGCGGTTGCTGTGATAATGGCAGCAGTCGTTTTTTCTCCCCGCATGGAACCGGAACAGTCGACCAGCAGCATCAGGCACATGTCGGCCTTATCTGACGGGAGGCGCTTCCGTTCAAACAGACGGGATGTCACCCGGCCGGCAGAGGCCCGTTTTAAGCTGACCATGCCACTCTGCGTGTACATTTTCCGGCTGCAGTCATCCTGGAAAATCTTTTTCAGTTTGACGATCAACGGTTCATAAATGATCGCTGCCCTCTCCGAATATTTGGCATAAAGCTCCGGGGCGGAGTCTTCCACGACCATATCATCCGGTATAACGTCCGAAAACTGCTTATGGTTGGCTGCGATCTCTTTGACAGCCTCATTCATGGCTGTTGTTATCTCCTGCCCTGCGGACTTACCACAGGTATCCTCATAGGATTTCATCAGACTATCTAACTGCTCGGCAAGTGTTTCCGGATCGATAGCTTCCGGCTCCGCTTCCGGGTCTTCCATATCCTTCGAGGTAAGATCCTGCTGTTCCTCCCCGGATTTGTCACCAGGAATGAGTTCTTCGTTCTCGTCCTCGCCTCCAGTATGGTTTTTATTAGTGTCTGTCCCGGATGATTCTTCCGATATCCCAGCTGACTGTCCTGTGGTTTCTTCCGGAACGGTTCCGGATGCATCGTCTGCACCGGACTCGGCCTGCGTCGTTGTGGAGGCTTTCTTTTCCGTCTCCGCTTCGTCACCTGCTGCTCCTGGACTGTTCTTGACACCCAGGCTTTCGCCTTCCTCCGGATCCTCCGTTTCTTCCTGTCTGTCTGTGATTCCAGCATCTTCTTTTAATTGATCCTGCATTTTTTCTTTTTCTTTTTCCATGCTTTGCTTTCTGGCCTTGTTGCGTCTTTCCGACCGCTTGGAGGAATCAGAAACATTCGCGGCTTTCCGGCCTTCGCCGTTGCCGTTCGTACTGCGTTTTCCGGTCGCATTTGTCAGGTCACTCATACAAAGAGAGGCGTTCCAACCGTTGATCGGTGTCAGGATCCGCAGTGCGGTCTGGAAGATTTCCTCAGCTATATGGACGCGTTTTTTGCCATCCGGCTCATTGATCGCCTGGTAAACCAATCCGATCGTACGGTCGAAACAGCGCCTGGCCGCCTGAGACGTAAAATCGCCCTTCACGAGTCCTCCATCGCCGAAGTGGACCAGCGCGGTCATGTATTCATACCATGCTGCTCTCAGAGGATGCGTCTCAGCATGTTCTGAGACCGGTATCGCCAGGTCATAGCACCGGTCAATCGTAAAATACAAAGCGTCTAATGCCGGTCCTCCGACGATTTGGTCCGCGAAATTTTCGATGGCCGGATCTTCAATCAGGTTTACGATCGTCATAAAGAGGTCCTTTTGCTGGTAATCCGGGATTTCATGCAGGATGCGCTCCGTTTCATCAAAATCTGTAAAGACCTGATGCATGGCTTCGTGGATGTTAATCCCCATCTGCATGATGCGTACTTCTGACTCCGTGACCTGGTTAAAAAAATCATGGTCCCTGGCCACATGGATGATCCCGTCTTTTGATGTATATCCAAGCGCGGGATGCGCCGCGTCCTGGACGATCGTTCGCCTGCCGATAAGAGAAGTGTCTAAAAGTCCCATGATGCGGCACCGGGTATTCCATTCTTTTTCTGTCATAACTGCTGCCAGCCTCCTTTCCGGACTTTTCCTACGATCTCTTTCCAGTCATCCGGCGTTGTCTCCTGAAGCAGGATCACGATCCCGGCTTCCGGATTCCAGACTGTCCCGTTTACCACGGTCGCGTCGCATTCCCAGCCGGTATAGCTCATGGTCCCGGTATCTTCCGGTATCTGGTTGACCTCAAACAGCTCCATTAATTCCTTATATGTTTTCACTTGTTCTTCCCTTCACTTTCTTTGGCGGCCTGTAATTTGGCAGGTTCGTCACAACGTTGGTTTCCAGCATGTCTGCCGTCTGTGGATCCACGATTCCGACCGCTCCGACCAGGGTATCCGTGATCGCTGTTTTCGGGTCGTCGCCTTCCGCCATGTTCTCAAGGGCACCAAGGCATGCTCGCGTGCTTAAGTTTAAGGCATATTCGGCGGTTGACCGGTTTTCGAGCAGCGTGTTTTTGATCTTCGTGTACGCGTCATAGACGTATTTCGCGTCATACTGCGCGTACCCGTATTTGGTCAGGAACCGGATAAAGTCATCCGGTGACGGATCCGCGATCCGGTATTTCTGCTTGAAACGGCTTGCAAATGCCTGGTTTAACCACATGGTTCCTTCCGTACCGACGTTCATCGTGGCGATGATCACGGTCATTGGATGACGGGTTACCTTCTGGTATCCGTTTTTCATAATAAAGGACGGATATTCGATCGCATTGTTCAAGGTACCGGTCAGCATGTTCTGGTCGGCACAGTTGATCTCTTCCATCAGGATGATTCCTCCGTTTTCATAACCTTCCAGAAAATCCGTTTCTGCAAATGCGAGTTTTCCTTCTACGATCTTATTCTTTCCCTCGATCTCATCTGACTCCGTATATTTGTCGAACTTGGTTTCGTAAAGCGGCAGCCCCGTGGCGGCTGAAAGCGCATGCGCCAGTACGGTCTTTCCGGTGCCAGGGTTTCCGTATAACAGAACGTTTACGGCATCCCCGCGGGTATAAGCCGGATCTGTCATCCCGACTTCCCATAACGGCAGGATCCGCTCCCGCAGCCGGTAGTCCAGTTTCCGCATCAGCCTGAAAAATTCAGGGACCGGTACGAAGCTGTCCAGGAAATCAGGCGGAACGACGCGTTCCTGCTGTCTTTCGGTCCAGCCGAAACTGATTCGGTATTTTCCATCCCGGTACGGTTTTAACGGGTCCTCTGCGGTTTCCGACTCTGCTTTTGCTGTTTCCTCCTGAGGCTTTTTAGCCTCTTCCTTCTTTTCCCGCTTGGCGCGGTTTCTGTCCTGCTGGGTCTGTGCCTCGTACTCTGCCAGTGGCTTGATGCCAGGGATCGCGTGTGCATTGCCTGTCCGTACCGCCATTAGGCACTGTGCGGAAAAATTGTCGCTTGCCTGGACTTCGCAGGTACATGTCAACATCGTCCGCAAATAATAGGTCACGGCATCGCAGAACCGGTAACAGGAATCAGAAAGTGTCAGTGCGGAAGTAGGGGTTGTGACCTGGTGGTAACATTCCGTGAACGTCGACCGGCATTCCTGATCCTTATCCACGGCCGATACCGTAAAAATCACGGATACAAGTGCCTTGAGCGTTTGGTGGTCCGTATACATGCTGATTCCGGAAATTTTCGCAGAAACAATCTTCTGTACGGTATTGTTTGTTACGCAAAATGACACGGATTCTTTTTTTAACTGAAGCCGTCCGTAAATGTCACCGTTGCTTAGCCGGACAGCGCATAACTGTTCGGATTTAATAAATTCCAGCATGGATACGGAATTGGTAAGCCAGACGTTCCTCGTAACAGCACCGGACCGGAAGCCAATGGATGATTTTGCCTCCATGGCATCCTTATGGCGTTTGCTCATCGGTGCAACACTGGAACAGCTTTCCTTTGTAAATCCGGTCACCTCCCCCTTCGAGAGGAATGGTATCCCCGTGCTCATTGGATCAAATGCAAATTTCATCATATTTTTCTCCTTTCTCATTTCCTTTTCTTCTTTTCGGTATCAGTATGGGATGGCAAAAGAGCAAAAACTGGATGATTTCCCGTATCTGTCACCATTGCATGAGTTTTGGCGCGGGTATTCCATCTGGAAGAATGCACGGTTGCCAAAAAGTGTTATCCGCAAAAAAAAGACACGGCCAGTTTCCTGACCGTGCCATCCTTCCGGCTTATTCGCCTGCCGGACCTGTTGCTGTTTCTGTCTTTTTTGCAAAAGCCGGACCGGAATTGGAATAATCCTCTTCCTCATCCCCGCTCATGCTGTTCGTTTTGCTGGAATCCTTGATTTTCCCAACCAGGATACCGTCTTCTCCTGCCTTCCTGCCGTCCGGCACGGTCATGTTCCTGGCCATTTTGCCGTCCTCGCCGAAATAGTAGTCATCCGGGCCCCAGTGGACAGTCGTGTTTGAAACCATGTATCCGTCTGAGCCGAAGAAATACCAGGCCCCGTTTAATTCTACCCAGTTGTACTGGACGTAGGAACCGTCATTATTCTGGTACCACCAGCCGTGGTCGTCCTGTTTCCACCCTGTGTTCTTGTAAATGACCTCCGTTGTGCCGGGACCATTTGTCTCATCCATACCTTCAATGGTACGTTTTTCCGTTTCGACGGCATATTTGGCACGGTATTCCGCTGCCATCTCCTTGCTGACGGAAAAGGTACCCGCTTCTGCACCTTCCGCCTTATCGCCGGAGCGTGAGATCGGACGGACGCGCAAGCGGTAATCTCCGGCCGCCTGCATGACCGGCTTAAAGTCATACGTGGTACCGCCGGTAAAATAGATCTTGCTGCTGGAGTTTCTGGTCAGTATCAGCTGGTATTTGACCGCGTTTGTGGAAGCCTCCCATCTTGCGGTACCGTCGGAATTCCAGGATGCGTCGCTGATCGCGGTGCATACGTCCTCTAAGTCTGTCAGCTTAATGATCAGGCGCAGGGTCGTTCCGTTATCCAGCCTGGACGCTTTTACATACTCAGCGCCTGCGCCCTGGAGCTTTACCTGGCTTGCCTTGGTTAAATAAAAGGCATATCCATCATCTGCGGAAAGTTCCACCACGTAATTTTCTTCCGCTGCGCTCTTTTTCTTTTTGGTCGTAAAGTCATCATCGTCCTGATCAGCTGTCTCCGACTCCAGTTCTACGCTTCCTACCGAATAGTGTCCAGAAGAACTTTCCGCCGTGATCTCCGGATATCCGTCCTCATCATATCCCTCAATGCAGAATCTCACATTTACTTTCTGGATCTTTTCCGTTGCATTTACCTGTACCGGACATACTGCGGTTGCCAGGACCATGCATGCCAGTGCGGCTGTAATCTGTTTTCTCATATCGCTCGGGGCTGTACCCCTCCTCCTTCCTGCTTTTCTTTCAGTATGTCTGCTGATGGAAAAAATCCTGATCTCCAGAATTTTTTTGCGGATAACACTTTTTGGTCATTTTTCATTGGATTTTGCAAAACAATTTCGTATAATATAGATATAAGAGAAACATGGATATCCAAAACCGGTCAGGAAAACCGGTATTTACTGATAAATCACCGTATTCCGTACTACAGGAGGAAATGATATGTATACCACCATCAATATGTTAGGCATGATCCGCGGACACGTAGACCGCATGGAATTATTAAAGAAGCAGGACGCACTTGTAACCGAGACTCCGGACGAGAAAGTAAATCCGGCCATTCTTGTAAAAAATATCGTCGGGACCGCGAATGTTCCAATTCGCGCCACTATCAACGCGCCGGAAGCTTACGGCGGGATCCGCCTTTTGGGCATCCCTGGCTGCGGCACGGTCGTATGCCATGCGGACCAGATCGAAAACGTATACAAGGCGGTCGATACCGCAACCGGCGTCCGTGTCCGCAGGGTTTTACGGGACGTCCTCGGTGATGACGCTGCCGATAAATATGATGTCTCTGCCATGACTCCGCTTGAAAAGCAGAAATTCCTGGAGCAGTTCGGACAGCCTATCTCCACCGGCAAACAGATGTCCAACATCCCTCCGATCACCAGGAACCATATGGTGATCAAAAAAACAAAAGCGATGGCAGACGGAACCCCGGCATTTTACACACAGGGGCGCACTCCGTTCTGGCCGGAAGATCTTGAAATGGACCGTTAATGCTTCTTTTTCAGACCCGTATCCCGCGGGTCTGTTTTTTTGTCCTTTTTTGGGTCGTCAGGATACCATACTGTTATCAGTGTCTTATATCAAGGAATGAGAGAAAGGAGCAAGATATGCGAAAGATTTTTGAAGCGGCAGACGCCCAGCCGGATGCAGATGATATCTGTTTCGTGTCCGATGGATGTACTGCCTTACAGATTGCAGCCCTGTATCCTCCTCTCACGGAGCAGGAAGAACAGGAACTACTAAGTACCAGAGGGACGCCGGGCTGGGAAAGTGCGAGGGAACGGCTCGTGCTATGCAACCTGCGTCTGGTCATGTGGGTCGCAAACCGGTATCCGGAAAGCGGCGGTTTCACAACGGAAGACCTGATCGAATACGGGATCGTCGGGCTGATGCTCGGAATCGACCGGTACCAGGCATCGCAGGAGACGAAGTTATCCACTTACGTCATCCCGTGGATCCAGAAAACGATCCGGGAACAGGTCATGTTACGACAAGGGTTAATTACCGTACCGGCCCATATGGCAGGCCAGGTTGCCAAGCTGCAAAAAGAACGGCACCGAATGATCGCGGAAGGCATCCTGGAACCGTCCATGGAAGAGCTGATGATCAGGAGCGGAATCGATCCGTCCATGTCGGAACAGTTGCAATCCGCCATGGAAGCGTCCATGTGCGGGTCTTTGGATACGCCGGTGGCATCCGGCAGTTCACGCGGTTCATCCGATACCGCAACAACGGTCGGCGATTTTATTGCAGACCAGAAAAAGAGTACCGAAGAAACGGCAGTGGACGCTGCCATGGTGGCAGATATCCTGCGTTACATGGAGTGCTTTGCGGATTCCGAACAGCGTGTTGTCCGTCTCCGTCTTGGAATCGACGACGGGGTGCAGAAAACCTTCCAGGAATGCGGTGAGATCCTTGGCTGCACGGCGGAATGCTGCAGACAGATGTATCTGCGCGCCATCCGTAAATTACAGACTGCGTTCGCGCCGGCATCTATTGCAGATGCTTGACAAAACAGGTTCTTTCCCGTGCGGAAAGGATCTGTTTTTTATTTTGCAGCTATAAGAAAAAAAGGCAGGGACCACAGGGTCTCTGCCTTTTTGAAAGGTTTTTCGTCACCGGAGCTTCCGTTTTAGTTAAACGGAAGACCTTCGTCTTCAACTCCATCCGGGATGTTCATGAAGCCGTCACCCATCGGAGCGCTTGGAGCTGCGCTACTGCCGGAACCAGAGCCGGAGCCAGCGCCTTTGCTATCCGCAAATTCCTGGCTGTCTACCACGATATCGGTGGTATAGACCTTCTGGCCTTCCTTATTGGTGTAGCTGCCTGTCTGGATTCTTCCGGACACCAGGACGCGCATTCCCTGACGGAAATAACGTTCCGCGAACTCGCCCGCTTTGTCGAAGGCGACGATGTTAATGAAGTCAGCGGTCTGTTCTCCGCTGTTATTGCCGCGTCCTCTGCGGTCCACCGCAAGAGTGTAGCGTGCAACTGCCATACTCTTCTCGCCAGAGGTGTAACGTACCTCCGGGTCTCTGGTCAAACGTCCCATTAAAATAGCTCTGTTCATATGTTTCCTCCTTGGAATAATTTATTTGCATTTTAAAGTTCTCCATTCCTTGAACTTCATGCTGTCTTCAGTATGTGCACGCTTCTGTTTCAAAAACGCGAAAAAATTATCCGTTTGTGATCTCGTCGTCCGTGGATTCCGCAAGGAGTGACTGGTAATACGGACAGTGCTCACAATCCCTCTTATAAAGGCATTCCTGCTTTCGGTTGAACCGGCACTGCTTCCGGCGTTTTGCGATGATCCACGTGATGATTGCTGCCAAGAGTACGAACTGGATTGCTGCCAGGATCGGATGTTCCGTGATCGCCCGGATGACCGCCTCATACGCCGCCGTGATCAGGCCGGCAAGTTTTTGCCAGAAGGTCTGCTCCGCTGTGGAGATATAAGTGGCATTCGCTTCATATGTATAGACCGCCGAATTTTTCTTCGTCAGTTCCTCCGTATAAACGCTCTTCCAGGCAGCGCCTTCCTGGTGCGGAAGTGTCACAGTGCCGGAATAGACGGCGTTCACATCCCGCACGTACTTGCTTCCGATGCCATCCGCGTTGCGCATTGTGATGCCGTTTTTTTCGTACGGGTCTCCTGCCCAATCAATGGCATTGATCCGGTAATAATCCGGGTCAAGCCCGAGCATAGCAAGGAACTGGTCTGCATAATCAATGAGTGGCGCGTCCGACGGAATCTCCGTTCCGTTTAAATCCAGGACTTCCGCATCGTAATTGCTGATCGTGATAGGGAACTCGAAGTCCACCCAGTGCCATTTCGTGTCACTGGAATCCGTAAGCGGCAGTGTCGTTTCGATCTTTGCCTTCGTATCTGCGTCTTCGTAAGTGTAGTCGATGGTCTTTGGGATCGGGACCCCGTTTTCCACATCCTTATATGCCCTGGTGGCTACAGCATCCTTGACGATATCCGGGATCTCGCTGTCCACCAGTTCCTTGGACGATAACTTCCATGTGACGCCATCCTGTTCCATGGTCTCCTGCGGCAGGTAAGACTCTTCCTGCCCCTTGATAAATGTATCCGACGTGACTTCCATGGTCCGCCGTTCCGGCGTCCTGGAATCCACCATCTTAAGATCTGATATGGAATCCAGTTGGAAGACCGTATCCCCGATCGTGACCTGTTTTGTCTCCTTGTTGAATCCGTCATCTGCATTATTGTAGGATTCAAAGCGGATCGTCGTTTTAAATTTCCGGTCTTTTTCCGACACGCCGTCCGTATCGATCTTGCAGGCCAGCGCCTCCGCATCCGATACGGTCGCCTGCGGCGCCGCGTAAGCGTAAGAACCCGTGCCGGCTACCATGCATGCCGCAAGGAGCACGGCGCAGGCTTTCCGGTACTGTTTGTGTTTGTTCAGCATAAAAATCCCTCCATGTTTTTTCCTGCTTTCAGTATGTCGCAAAAAAGTCCCGCGTATGGCGGGACTTTTCTTATGCTGCGTCTTTTGCGGATAACACTTTTTGGTCACTGCCTCCATCCTGTCGGCATCAAGTTCCATTCTGCTTGTTACTTCGCTGTTCACATGCGCTCAAAAGATCCGCAAGGTTCATTTCATTTGCAATCTGGCTTGACCGGTTGAGGCTTTCCGCTTCGTGGCGTTTGGCTTCCTCACTTGCCGGCATCGGGTTGAACTTTGGAGGGAAAGGCGCACGGTACAGCCCGCCGGTACGTCCGTACGTGGTTTCCCGGAACCGGTTTGGCCCGGTGTTCTGGATGACGGTTGCGTCGGATTCCTTGGCCGCGTTTTCATTGATCCCAGCAGTGACCGGCATCTGGGCTGCTGTCTGAGTTACCGCCTCCGGATTATTGCGGAGTTTTTCCATTTCCTCACGGTCTAATTCCTTTGGGGCTGAGATCGGCCTTGCGCTTGGCACGCGGCTCTTTTGCAGTTCCTTTTTCTTTTCTGCCAGTTTTTTCCGGTTTTCTTCCAGTCGTTTTACGCTGCTGGATTTTGCATTGCAGTAATTGAACTCATACAGGTTCTCATGCGTTTTGAGGTTGCCGAGGTATTTGGCGTTTGGATGGTTCTGGGTTGGGTAGCGCTCCTCATAAAGCGGCTGCTGGCCGGCGATCATGCAGATTGCCCAGCCGGGCCTTAATCGGCGGACCTCGTCCAAAGTGATCAGGTCACGGCCGGTGTACTGATAGTTCCTGCTGTCCGAGCCGGTGCCCTTTCCGCTTGATGACTGCCCGACACTCTTGGTACGGATCGTTTCCTTTCCGGCCATCTTTACGATCTCTTCGTGGGTCGAGGTCTCATTACCGCCCAGGTACAGCTGTACCATACAGGCACCCTTGATGGTCTCCCAGTCATCCTTGTACAGGTTCTTGATCTGTCCGATGGCCTGGATGAAGATCATACAGGACAGGCCGTATTTACGCATGGTGGTCAGCTTCTGCTGGAAGTTCGGGATGACGCCGATGTTTGCGAACTCATCCAGGATGAAACGTACCGGGACCGGCAGCGGGAACTGGTTTGTCTTTGCCGCATGCTCGTACAGCGTGGAAAACATTTGGGAGTACATCATGTTGACCAGAAATGAGTAGGTATTATCACCCTGCGGAACAATGATGAATACGGCGGATTTCCGGTCGCCAAGGGTCTGTAAGTGCATCTGGTCTTCCGTGGTCAGGTTGCTGACCGCATCAATATTAAAAGGAGCCAGACGTACTGCAGCCGTGATAAGGATGGACTGTGCGGTTTTATCGGAAGCCTGTTTGAAGATATCATACTGTCTGACGCAGATGTCGTCCGGGTCGATGTCACGGATGCGGTTGAATAAGTTATCCAGCTTGGAATTTCCGTTTTTATCCGCCTTTGCTTCCGATAGCAGCCTGGAGACCATGGTAAAGTTCTGCTCTGTCTTACTGCGGTAACGGATCAGGTAAAAAATGATCGCTTCCAGAAGTGCCGTCTCCGATTTTTCCCAGAACGGGTCGGAACTTTTCTGCCCATCAGAGGTACAGTTGATCAGACAGTTGATCAGGGTCATGACGTCCTCTTCCTTCTCAATATACCGGAACGGGTTATAGGTATTGGAATGTGCCATGTCCACCAGGTTCAATACGCGGATCTGGTAACCGCGTTCGATTAAGAAATTTCCGCACGTTGCCAAAAGCTCGCCGGACGGGTCCGTGATGACGTAGGAGCCATATTCCTGCAGAATGTTCGGACGTACGACCGCCCAGGATTTACCGGTACCAGGACCACCGATGATCAGGATGTTATCATTTCCCAGCTTTCCGAACCCAACCCGTCCGTTCTTAGTCAGGATGATGTTCTGCTCGCTCTTCGGTCCCTTATCTGTTTCCTTGGAGCCTTCCGGATAGGTATATTTCATGTTATACATATCCAGCATTTTGGTATCCATGAATTTTGCCGTACCCTGCTCCGTTCCATGCAGCTTGTGCTTATCGCGGACCTGGGTATCATAAGCGCCGAATACCATGAACCCGCATACCAGCGTAACAGGGACTACAAACGGGACGAAGTATTTTGGTGAGAAATTCAGATTCAGCGGATTCCCCTGCATCATAAGGGCTGCCATCAGATGCGCGATCGTGGTTCCATCCGCTCCTGCGTCCGCGGCATACCAGGCCGCCCTTGCGCAGATGTATACAAGTATCAGGATTGCGGCGACTGAGCAGACGATGATCAGGATCTTTTTCTGCCGCAGCCGGTCTTTGTCGACATAGTTTGATGCCATCTTGTTTCCTCCTTCTAAGTTGCTTTAAGGCCCGGTATCTCGCTATCCGGGCCCGTGCGTCAAATAATGGATCCCGGTTACGCTTCCGGTGCGTATTCGTCATCCACGACCGCGTCAAACCCGCCGATCAGGCAGAGGACCTGTCCCGGTGCCAGTGTCCTTACCTGGTCTGCCGTCAGGACGGGTCTCTTCTCGCCAGAAGGCATCCGGTCATATCCGGCGCGGTTTGCGATGTATTCCGGATTGGAGATGGAAGTATCCCCAAGCGGGACGGTTACGCCTGCTTTTTTCTCATCTTTACCGCCGGCAGCGGAATAGACGCAGGCCATACATCCGGTATCCAAGAGCAGGTCAGCATCGTCATGGTACGCCTGTTTTAATTCCGACGCGGATCTTAACAGGAGGATACAGGAGATCCGGTAATGCTGCATGGTCAGGAATTTACTGAGAAAATCCGGAAGTACGCCGATGGATGCAAAATCCGGCAGGATCATCTGGATCGGAAGGGTCGGCGGGATCTGCTTGAGTGCCTGCGCATGGCTGTACACCGCTTCTACAAACTGCGTCAGGAACAGGTTTGTCAGGATACGGGAAGCCGGGTCTTTAGTCGAAAGCGACAGGAAAATCGCAGTCTTTTCTTCTCCGGTTGTTTCCAGATGAAGGGCGTCCTCCCCTCTTTTATCCGCAAATTTGCGGAACACATCCTGAAGCGAGACTAAGACATTGCATGCAGTCTTTTCCGGGATCTGCTTAAAGATTTCATACTGGACCACACATGCAGCTTCCGGGTCCTGGGCTTTCACGCGTTCAAAGGCCAGATCTAACTCTGTTTTCCCTTCTGTTTTCTGATTCGCCCTTTCTAACATTTCGGATACGGCAGCCAGGTTCTGGTCTTTGCTGGAACCGTCATGGTACAGATACAGGAGTACTGCGTACAGCAGTGCGCGCTGCGCATCCAGCCAGAATTCATCCTTGGTCTCGGTGACGGCCAGGGCGTTGATGATGCTTTGCGCCATCACGGCGATGTCGGCATCCTTTTTGAGGTACCGGAACGGATTATAGGTATCCGGCGCATCCTGCGGCGTAATGGTCAGGATACGGTATCCGTCTTTTTTCAGTTTTTCCTCTGTCTCACGTTTGATCGTCCCATCCTGGTCGAGAACCACGTAAGACCCGCAGCACTGCAGGACGTTCGGCACCGCGACGGAGCGGACCATATGAGACAAGTCTCTTCCGATCACGGCCACATGGTCGTTTGCATGGCAGCCGCGGCCAAGGCGAACGCGCTTGGAAAGGATAATATTTTTGTTGCTGTCGGTTTTGGTGGAACCGAGCGGATGTGTATAATTGGTAAGGTAGGCTTCCGGGAGCTGGGGTTTGATCATATTTTTTCTCCTTCTGATTATTCTTATTTTCCTTATGGTTTGTCTTATGAGAAATGCCTAATCATTGCGATCCAGTATTTAGTCAGGACCGTGCGATGTCATCGCATATTTTTCGTCCATGTAGACCGGCATGCCGGGAACACAGATCAGGCACATATCCGGCGGGATCTGACGGATGCCGGATGTAAAGACCGGTTCCCCGTTTGCGGGGCTGGCCGAATGATCCTGTTCTTCACCTTTGTGGTGGATGGATGTAGATCCTAACGGCTCTGTCGCATAAATGCCGCATTCCAGGTCAAACCCGAAAGCAGCCGGCATATAGATAACAGCTCCACAGACACTCAGAATGGCAGAGGCGGTTTTCGGGTACATATCCGCAAGCTGTCTGGATGACTGGACCGTCATAATGGCGGTGAGCCCCGCTCCCCTCATGGTAGCCAGGCTGTGGTCAAATTCCGGAATGTAGCCAAGGCTGGCCAGGTCATCCATCAAAAGTGTCAGCGGATAATCTACGTGTCCTTTGTTGCATTCGTATGCCACATGGTAGGCCGTTACCTTAAAAATCTGTGTAAACAAGATCGGCACGAGGATAGCCTGTTTCTGGGCAACATGGAAGCCGGTTAAGAATACGGCTGTCTTCCGGTCGCAGAGCTGGCTCAGTTCAACCGTATCATCAATGCTTAAGTCCTCTTCCGGTTGTCCGTTAAACGCCATCAGGCAAAGGGTTACAGCCGTACGCGCGCTCAGGCTTGTTTTCGGGGACGCGAGATTTGCGATATCATACACTGCGATCGCACTGTCACGATCATTGATCTTACGGGCTTTCTCAAATAAACCGTCATACTGCTTCGGATTATCTCTTGCAAGGATCGCAAGGCTTAACACCTGTCTCATCGTCTGTTCTTCCTTCGGGCAGAAATGCAGAAGGTACAGGATGATCGAGGATAAGACCGCGGTTTCTGTTTTGTTCCAGAACGGGTCCTGGTATTGCGGCGAATTATCCCCGAGATTATCCAGGATGCAGTCCACCAGGATTCTTACGTCCTCATCGGTACGCACATAACGGAGCGGATTATAGTGGTCGGAACCCTTCGGGTTCCCAAAATCGATGACTTTGACAGAATATCCGTTCCTGCTCAGCTCCCTGCTGCTTGCAGCGAACAGACTTCCGTCCGGGTCCGCGATAACGTATGAGCCGTGGGCGCGCATCAGGTTTGGAAGGACCACGTGGCGGGTCTTTCCGGAGCCCGGGTTGCCAATTGCCAGGATATGTGGGCTTCCGCAGGCCTTTTTGTTATCCTGGGACAGGAAGATGTGCTTGGAAACGATCAGATTTTCGTCTCCCGCCGCATAGTCTTCTCCAAATGGAGCGTTGTGATCGCGGTTAAAATCCGCCATTTCCGCTACTGTCCATGACAGATTGCCCATGGCGACTTTTAATTTTCTTTTGTCTGTTACCATAACATTGTTTGTGGGGCACCTCCCCACTCCTCCTTTTCGGTTTTTGCGCCGTCCGCGCGGTGAGGGCTGGCAAGTACCCCGCACCATCGGATACCGGGCGGCATCATCAGTATGTTGCCTGTTCATTAATTTGCTGGCGGACATCCGCGAGCCGATGCGTCTCCTCACATCTTCCGCGTTGCTGCGTGCTCAGAATCACTGGAATTGACAATGGCCAAAAAAAAGAAGACCCCGTCCATGAAACGGGATCTTCTGAATTTTTGCGGATAACACTTTTTGGTCATTTTCCGCCGAATTCCGGTATCGTTAGCGCACGATATCGAGTTCGGTCTCTTTTTCCCTGGACTGGGCCAGTTCCTCGCGCAGATCCACGGTCTCCACTGTGAGGCCTTCCGATTCATAACGGTAATCACGCTCGAAGATATCACGCGTGGTCTGCTCAAATTCCCGGATAAATGCTCTCTGTACTTCCGGTTCCTCCTGGCTCATGCCGTCTGCCAGGTCATCGAAGAGGTCCAGGTAGCGGTCTCTCACATCTTTGGTGCGGTGGTCTAACAGCAGGCGTTTTTCCAATAACTCCTTCCAGCCCTGGGAATCGTTTAAGTCGGATAAATCCTTGGTGCTTTCTGCAGCAACCGGAGACAGGATCATTCCTTTGATCTGGTGCATGTCGCCGCGCAGGTCTCCGGCTGCCGCGGACAGTCCCAGTCCGTCTGCGGACATTTCATCCAGGCTGTTCTGCATCCGGATGATGTCATCTTTCATACGTCCTTTGAATGCGTCCTGCTGTTTTTCCATCGTTTCCGCCTGACGGTACGTCTGTCCAATGATCTCACCTGCCTGGGTCATCTCCTCGATGTAGCGGCGCTTTAACTGGTGGACGCGTTCTTCGACCGTGATACCGTCCAGTTCCGGTCCGTGTTTCTGGAGCGCGTGCAGCTTTTCCATGTTTTCCAGTTCCGTACCTTCGTATTCCTTGCAGGCATGCATGCCGCACAGGATATCGTAAAGGCTCTGTTCATAATTTCTGTCCTTGCGCAGGCAGCGGTCCACCATCTGCGGGCCCTGCGGCGTGTCAATGAAATGGCTGTATCCGTCCCGGTCAAAGGTGACGTACTCGGACGGGTTGGAACGGTCCACAATCATGCTTAAATGACGGTCGTTTTTGGATCCGGCTAACATCTGTTCCATGGCTTTTCGCCTGTTTTCCTCACGCGTATCCTCCATCGTACGGAAGGAGCCGGAGTACAGCGCTTCTGCTGTTTTCACCGTTTCCATGACACTGCTTCCCATGCCTGCCGGCACACAGATTTCCATGGTTCGATCGATCTTGTTTTCTCCGAGTTCCGTGCGCGGGATATTCAACATGTGCGTGCGGCTCATGAAATCATATACATCCCGGTCGATCGCAATCTTTCCGACCTGCGTGTCACCAGCCTGGTTCCGCTTCAGCCAGTCGAGCATTTCTTCTTTTGACATCGGGTCTGCCATGCGCTGTTTATCCGTAAAGTCCTTGATGACCTGCTCCATCTGTGGCGTCTCTGAGCGCGGGAATACAATGAAACAGTGCATTTTCGCAAGGTCTCCGGGCTGTTTGGCCGGCTCGATGTAGGTCGGCCATGAGATCGGGATTCCTGCCTTTGTAACCGCGGTCTTAAATTCATCCGCAAGCTTCGGATCCACCTCCATCACCATCAGGTTTTCGGATGCCTTTTTCGGGTCGAGGTCTCCCTGACTGTCAAGCGCCAGGGACAGGATGTCATCCTTGCCGCGGAATCTCGTGTACGCAAGGCGGGTGGAATCCATTTTGTCGAGCATCTCAAGGAGCGCGACGAAGGCCCTCGTCCCCATTACCATGTTTCTTGATACTGTTAATTCTGACATTGATCATTTCCTCCGTTCTTTCCTTTGTTGCATAAGCAACGGTCACGGGTTTCTTCTTTCCCCTATATACAGGATGTATTTATGCGTTCTTAAGATCGCTATCAAAAAACCGTTTGTATAATTCCGGATACCGGCGGAGCATCGGCTTTACTTCCATTTCCGTGTCCATCGGGCGCAGCTCGACATGCCCGTTTTTATCGTGCCGGTCATAGCGGACGCTGCAACAGAAGAAATGGCCGTTCTGTGACCGGTAATTGAAATGGATGCAGGGACGGTCAAAGCCGTATGAGCTTTCCTTTCTGAGGAACATCTCGCTCGTATCCGTATCATATAACAGGTCCCCCACGATCTCCTGACAGTGGGGAGCCTGATACCGTTTCACAAAGTCTTTCTCCACGGAAATGGGGGTATCAGTCGGTATGTTCACGGCATCCGCTAAAAAAGGGATCCTTGATACGACCCAGGCGGGCAGATGCCTTGCGATGGTCTTGCGGAATCTTGCCGGATCCGGCTTAGGTCCGGTTTCCTGCCCGGATGACTCCTCCGCATCTTCTCCGTCCTTTGCCACGTTTTCGGGTTCCTGCGGCTTTTCCTGGCTGGATGTTTTTTTCGTATCTGTTTTCGCCGTTTTATCTTCCGGGTTTGTCCCTTCTGCATTTAAAGACTCCGCGCCTTTTCCTGGTTCCGGAACTTCTACTGCCTTTTCTTTTTCACCGGCAGCTTCCGGGTTTTCCGTCCGGGTCTCCGTGGCAGCAGACTGTTCTTTCGCGGATGGGTCCGGCGCCGTTTTCTTTTGTTCCTGTTCTTTTGCGGTTGTGGGGTTATCTGCTCCCGTCCTGTCGTTTTTCTTTTCCGATTCCGCTTTTCCCTGAACAGTCGCTTTCTCGGCTGCATCCTGCGGCTCCTGTCCCGGCTTTCCGTCGGCTTTTTTTGCAGGTTCCGGTTTTTGTGCCGGGGTTTCCGGCTGTGCCGGTTCCGGTTTAAGTGCGGGCCTTTCAACTCCTGTTGCCTGTGGCTTTGGCTCGGCAGTGGCGGAACGTTCTGTTAACTGTCCGTTCTGCTTTGGAGTCTGGCTTGCGTCCGGGGCCTTGTTACGGGCGGCTGCATCATTCTGACTTCTGGTGTCGGCTGGTTTCTGTGGTGGGGTCGTCTGCACCGGTCGGCTGCCTGCCTCCCGGTTCGTTTCCTGAGGCTGCGGTCTTTGTGGGCCAGCATTCTTTGGATCCTTTCCGGTTCCCTGGGACGGCCCGTTCTGGGATTTTTGTTCCGGCTGTCTGTTCTGTCCCTGAGCCTGTGCATTTTTTGTCCGCTCCGGATCCAGACGCTTCTCTCCCACGCCCTTTTCTATCTTCACATCCGGATTCTGGATATTTGCCGACTGCTTTCCCGCCGGCTTTCCATCCGCGTTATTTTTGATCGGCGGCTGCGACTTTGCGCCCTGGTCTTTTCTTACATCAGCAGATGGCTGTCCTCCGGCTTTCGGTATATCCGCACGCTCGGGCCTGCGTCCATCCTGACCACGGTTTTTACGCTTGTCCCTGCGGTCGGCCTGCGGTGCTACGGACAGTTCTTCTGCAAGAAGATATTCGTCCACGTTCTGCGCAGTAAGGCTGCTTGCCGCTTCCAGTCCATTTTCCTGGATTATTTCGCGGGTCTCCGTCATATCGAGCAGGTTACTGATGTTCTGGGCGGCGCTTGAAGTTAAGTTTAAGTCCGACATCCCGAACCGTCCCCTGGTGATCGGGAGCTCGCCTGGTCTCGTCTTACCGATCGGCAGCCGGTCTTTTAATGCCTGTTGGATGCCGCCTGCGTTCTGTTTTGGCTGGTTCTGTTTTGACTGATTTGGCTTTGGCTGGTTCTGTCTTGCGGGGTCCTTCCGTCCGGCCTGTTCCGGTTGTTTTCTCTGGTCTCCGCGGTTTTTCTGGTCTTGTGGGTCCTGACGCCTGTTCACCGACTCCGGATGCCCTGCCGGTCCTTTTGGGGATCCCTGCGGCTTTGTATCCGTCGGTTTCGTGTTTCCTGCCGGAGCCTGGGTTACGGAAGCTTTTTTCTCACGGTCCTGGGACGGGTCCTTTTGCCGTACAGCTTCCGGGATAGCCTGTTCTGTTTGTTCTCCTACCGCCTGTTTTACCTGTGCGCTTTTTGCCTGCGCAGTTACGGCTGCCTCTTTCGGAAGGAACGGATGCTCCTTACGCGGCTTTGCCTGCGCAGCATTTCTTGCTGCAGCCTCTTTTGCGCGGATATCCTTTTCCACGGCATACCGTGCGGAATGCCTTGCGATTTTTGCCTCTCCCGGGACCATGATCTCAATGCCACAGTCCTCACAGTAGCGGACACTCGCCCAGACGTCGTACTGCTCAAAATCGTGTTCTAACAGGATCGGGGCCTGACGGTAATACATTGGTGCGCCGCAGACCGGGCACGCCCCTGCCTGTGGTCTGTTGAATACTGACATACCCATAAGCTACACCCCTTCCTTTTTACTCTTCTCATCCTGCTTCTTGTTTTGGTCTGCTAAGAGTTTTTTCTTTTTGCGTTCGTACCGCTCCATGTAATACATGGATTTATAGCGTTCCCTGAAAAACATGCATTCCTCGTACTTTGATGGTATCATCGGCTTTTCTGTCAGTGACTCAAAAATGTAATCAGCCATCGTACCAAAGAAATGGACATTCTGTTTCAGACGGTACTGCGCGATCCATTTCCGCCCTTCCAGGGTACTGAAAAAATCAAAAATCTCCTGGTAATCCTTAAAGATCCGGTAATGGTTGAGCATGTACCGGAAACAGATCTTAGCCCGCTTCCGGCCTTCCTCAGATGCGTTAAAGAAGCCCTTTGGCATGTCCTCCCCTTCTTCTATCATCCTCCGGTATGCCTCTTCCGTCGACATTAACGGATCAAATTGATCACCGTCCGGGTACAGTTCCTTTATCAGATATTCCACCCGCATGTTTTCCGTCAGTTCCACCGGGAACGGATAGAGCTTCATGACCAGATTATATAACTTCATCCGGCGGAGTACGTCTGTTGTCAGATAGCGCGCCACGTCTTCAGGCGTCCACTTCAGATAATATCGGAATGCGTATCTGCAGATGCTTAAGATCTGGGACGGCTGCATCTTCGGCTCCTGTTCTTCGTAGAATGGCTTGAAGTCATTGCACATCCCGGACCAGACACAATCATACATATACGCAATACAACCCTGATCCATATCCGTGTTCCTCCTTATTTTTATCCTTTTTTCAGTATGGGGTACGTTCGTGGATTTTCTGCGCCGATTTTTGCTGGAACAGGCGCATCGGATATGTGTTTTTTTGCGGATAACACTTTTTGGTCATAATAACGGAAAAAGTTTTTTACAGCATGTGAGACAGCCATTTTGACGCAAAAAAAGAGCGCACGGTGTGCGCTCTGTGTCAGGATGTAGTCCCCGTTCTTTTGAGGTATCTGCGTCTTCTTTCAATCAGAATGATCCCGCCTCCCATGACGATGATGACTTCCAAAGCCGCCAGCTTTAAAAACGATAAGGACAGGACACTCATTCCCGTCTGTACGGCGATTCCTGCCGTGCCGATTAGTAAGACGGCCTGCAGTAACATGCAGGCGGACCAAAACCCGATATAATTTTCCTTCTTCTCCATATCTTATCCTTTCTTTGCGGGTTACCGCTTATGGCTTACAGATGCCGCATGCGGTATACCCCTGTGCAATGAGCGTCTCCCGGTCAGTTTTCATATCCTTTCGGTTCTGCCTCGCGATCTTTTCGACGGCATCGCAGTCCGGATGGTGGAACTTACCGGTATTCGTATTGACGACATAGGAAGATGTCTCATGATTGGACGAATCATCTTCGCCCGTCTGACTTTCTTCCTGCCAGGATGTAGTCTGCCCGGACTCGCTTCCTGCAACATGGCTGTCCCCGGTTGCATAATCGATCTCGATCCCCGGCTGCACATTGTAGACGAACACATGGAAGGAAACACCCTCCCCGTGGTCTTCTACCGAATATGCTTCCATTTCTACTCCGCGACATACCAGGTCATTTCCCTCAAAGACCGGGGTGACACGGTATAAAACGTGGTGGTCAGTTTCCTGTACGTAATCCGCGACCATGTTCTCAAAAGGGAGCATGCCGTCCACATTCATGTAACGGGTGCCGGTCACCAGGTTCTTTTCGTTGGCGTTTTCCCCGGCGAGCTGGAACCCGATTAAGTGGCAGCGGTTATAGAGGTACTTGTCCTGGATGATGTCGTCATACCGGACTGTGCGCCAGCCGGTCGGCTTGATCATACCGATCTCACCGCGTTTTTCAGTTGGCATGAGCTCCTTGCAGATATTGGCGTATGCTACGCCACATCTGCCGAGACTGTCAAGGTCCGAGTAGTACTCAAACGCTTCCGTCGTTTTGTCAGCATCCGGAAAGTCCGGTTTATTGCCGTCCAACACACAGTATGGCGAACCGAGGTAGGATTGTACCGCTTCTGTCTGCTCTGCCGTTTCCGTCCGGCGTTCCTGCATGGGACCCGTCGTTTCTTCTCCAGCCATGGATTCCGCCACACTCCGGATCGCTTCTTGGAACTGTTCTGTCCGTTCGGCAGACATGGTCGGTGCTATGACGGTCCCCGATTGGCAGGCGCTCATAAATATGGCGGCTGCCAGGAAGATGGATAAAATCTTCAGCTTGTTTTTCATGTTATTCTCCTTTTTCTTATAAAAATGCGGTGGCACGCTATATTGCATGCCGCCCGCATTTAGTTTCCCAGCACCTTACGCGTCCTGGCGCCCCTGGTATGCCTTGGTTAAGGTCGAGGAATCCAAAACGTTAAAATCTGCCCCGACCGGGATTCCGGTCGCTAATTTGGTGATCTTGATCCCACTTGGCTTTAAAAGCTTCGTGATGTAGGTGGCCGTTGTCTCGCCCTCTAAACTGGAGCTTGTAGCCAGGATGATTTCGTCCACGTCGCCTCTGGCTCTCTGGACTAACTCCATCAGGCGGATTTCTTTCGGTCCGATCCCTTTTTCCGGACAGATAGCACCCTGTAAGACGTGGTAAACGCCGTCAAAGACGCCGCTTCGCTCCATCTGCGCCATGTCGTCATCGTTTTCTACGACCATGATCTTTTTGTGGTCGCGGTTTTTGCTTGCGCATACCGGACAGATATCCTCATCGGAAGTGGCGCAGCAGATCTTACAGTATTTGACGTTTTTGCAGGCATCCTGAATGGCGTCTACCAAAGCATCCGTACGGTCTTTGGGGAGCTTTACGATGCAGTATGCCAGTCTCTCGGCGCTTTTTTCACCGATGCCCGGGAGCATCATGAGCTGCGCTACCAGTTTGTTGATCTTATCGCTGTAATATTTCACTCTTTTTCCTCCTCGATTTTGACAAATTCATCTACTCCGTAAATTACGGCGATCCCGCTTCTGCCGTTATCCCAGTTTACCCAGACGTTTGCTCCGCCATCGACGGACCGCACGGTTCCCATGGTACCAGGTTCTACCGGCTGTGGTTCCGGCGGTACCATGCGGATCAGACGGATCCTGGTACCCGGCGGGAATTCCCTTCTTGCCTGTTCTGCCTGTTCCCACATTGATTTTCCCATCATATCGCATTTCCTCCTTCGTACGATTTCTTCTTTTTCCGTATCAGTGTGTCGGATCGATATCACGGGAATTTTTGCGGATAACACTTTTTGGTCATTTTCATCTTTTTTCTCCTTTCTCCATTTCTTGATTGGGCTTACGCGTTCAGTATGCCGTTACGGAAACGGAAAAATCCGAAGAAAAAGAGGACGGTGACGTCCTCTTAAAAAATGATGATACTGTCCAAGTTCTGGCTTAATTCTCATAAAAAATTAATTCATCCGCATACGGCAGTGTGCGCATCCACTCCATGAACCCGACGCGCCATTCATCCAGCTTGTGGCCGGCTCTGGAATGGGCAATGTTCCTCAGCGTTTCGTAGCTTAAGGTACAGGTGCGCATCTGGTTATAGCTCTCCGGGAGCAGCTGGATTAAGTCGTACCAATACGGTTTGTCCTTGGTCTCCACGTAACGCTGTCGGATGGATTCCAGGTATTCTACGATCGCGGTCAGGTAGCGTTCGCTTTCCTCGGTCAGATGATCATGACTGAAATCCGACAGCTCGATTGGCTTTGCATGGATCTTATGCATGGTGCTGGTAGAATTGGCGGTGGTGGCTACCTTGTAGGTATCATATTCCTTCCACCAGTACAGAGGTGCCGTGATATTGACGGACACGAAGATCTGGCGCAGGAATTTGCGGTGGTCGCTGCCGGATCTGATCAGGCGTTTTGCCAGATCCAGGTCATTTGGACCAAACTGGAACGTGCCGTCCGGCAATTCCACACTGTCGAAACGGTCCCAGCTGTTCATCGGGTTTCTTGCGCCCATTACGGCGTTTTTTATGTTCATGACGCATGTATTCTGAAATGTGATCATAACTTCTCCTTTTTGGCGTATGTATAACGGTCAGATGCATTAGTTCTCTTTGGATGTCACGATATATCCAGCCTGTTCCAGGAGTCTTAAGTCTTCCTCGATGAGGCTGATATCGTCGCTGTTCTGGGATGCAAGCCAGTCAGCTGTCATCTCCGGCCATTCCGGATGGGCGAGGACGCATGCAAGGATGCCCTTGGCAGAAAAGCTTAACCTTGGATCTGCCAGGTAACCGCAATCATTCGGACACCCATCTCCAGCTCCTCTCTTATGTGTAAGGATGTATTTCTTTTTGCCTTTCGCTTCCATATTATTCTTTTTCCCTCTTTCTTTCTGTTTTTCTTCTGCGGTGGAACAAATGCGCAGATCTTCGATGATTTCCTGCATCTCCTCTTCCGCCTCCATGCGTTTCCGGAATGCATAGCGTTCCAGTTCTTCTGAATTTTCCGGGCGCCATCCGGATAGTGCTTTTTCCTGAAGACGTTTCCAGGCATTTGCCTTTCCACGCGCAAATTCCAGCAATAACTGATTGTCGTAGCATGGCATAGCGGCTTTCTCCTCTTGGTCCATTTTCGTTTTCTCCTTTCCTTTGGTCGCTCTCTTGTTACGATCTCAGTATGTGGATGGCATGATACGGACTGAACCGGATTATGGGCAAATGCGCAGGTTTTCGGCTTTTGTCACGCAAACGGTTCCATCCGTTACCGGATCAGCCATTTTATGTTCCCATCAGCTGTTTCCGCCACGATGAGGGGAATGCCAAAGCGGTAGCAGAAACGGATCGGCGCTGGCTCCGGAAAGTATTCCGGGTCCGGAGTTCCTTCCGCGTGGAATAAATAGGTATGGACAAAAGCAGCCTGCAGCTGTCGGAGCATGTCCGCAGCATCCTGGTCCACCAGGGACGCGGAAAGGAAAAACCGGGTGGCCATGCGATCGGAAACATTGGAATCGGTCAGACAAAACCGCTTCAGACGGCGCAGGATCTGCCAAAGCAGCAGTCTGGCTCCGGCCTCCTGTTCCGGCGTTTGGATACCGCCAAAGCAAAGGATAGCGGGCCAGCGGATCTGTCCTTCCACTTCCGGCTCAATGGTCAGATCTTCGGACCGTAACAAAACGGCTTCGGAATCCAGTCCAAGCGTATCGTAGCCATTTCCCTGATCTGCAAATACCGGCAGCAGCTTTGAGACGATCCCGGCAATCCTTGGCGTTATGGCTTTGATGCGAACCGGGGCATATTCCCAGATCTGGAAGAGCTGCTTGGCATATTCCGGCTGAGAAGTATCCCGGACTCTTAAGTCGCCAGGTTTCTTTATAAGATCGTCCGGGACCCTTCCATCCGCGACCTTCCATAAAAGCTCCGAGAGCGCAGCTGGATGATGCTTCGTCTCATCCGGATCCAGGTGCAGACGCCAGACCAGTGCTGTCAGGAGGATTTTTTGTACGCGAATGGCTTCCGGATCTCGAAGGTTTAACAGCCGGAAGCACTGTTTCACAAGCTCCGCCGCGAATTCAGAAGCGTCATAGGTTGTATGGATATACGCGAACGGATTGTATCCATACTCATGATGAACTGAGGAAAAATCATACCGGACCGTCTGGGTACCGAACTGCGCATAATAGTCACGCAGGGCATGGTACAGCCTGCCATTTCTGTCATCGATCACGGCTGTCCCGAAAGGCAGTGCGCAGCCTACCGGAAATACCACCTCGTCTTCCCATTCCTTCCTGGTCGCTCCGTTCACTATACAGTAAGATTGGTCATGCAGAAGCAAAAGCTTTGCGGTTTCCCGCTTCTTTTTCGAAAACATCCCGGGTCCCTCCTTTGTCGTTGTTTGTAGAATGGCTTGCGCAGAACATGTCCGCCGTCAACGTTCCAGCATAAACTACTCAAAATCATGCAATCAGTATGTCGCACAGAAGTACATTTTGTATTTTGCGGATAACACTTTTTGGCGCAAAACGCAAGAAAATCGCATAAAAAAAGAAGGGTGCGCATCTGCACCCTTCTGGCTGTTTTTCAATAATCCATCTGTGTTGTAAAGTCTTCGCCGATCATGCTCTTGACGGTCTTTAAAGCCACGTCTTCCATGCTCACGAAGCGGATTTCTTTGTTTGTGACGATTGTAGCCAGTCCTACTACGTACTTGAGCTTCTCGTTACCCACTTCCATAAGGATCATTGCTTCCTGATCCGGAAGAATCTTTTGAAGTTCCTGATAAAATCCAAACATACGATTATCGCTAATGACTACATACGATTTCTCATCGCAAGTACGGATTTCATATTCATCTTCTTTTTCGATTACTTCACAAACATACAGTTTCCCGATCGTTTCCGGATCCGGATCCTGGATTGGAACCCAGAGCGATTTTCCGTTTACATAGGTTGCTTCGAAAAATACCGCTGGTTTTTCGCGTTCCGGTTTGCTCATCCATTCTTTCACAGTCAGGATATTTCTGTATTCCAGGTTGCCAAATCCGCCAAACCCATGAAGGTCTGGATGTTCAGAATCATCGAAACTTTCCAGATCATCTCCACTCAATCTGGAAAACAGTTTTTCGTACTGTTTCTCGTCGGTAACTTTAAAGTAATTTGTGCGGTATGTACACTTATAATCTGCCATAATCTTATTCCCCTTTTTCTTCTTTTTCTTTTGGTGGAAGCATAATATCCAATGCTTCCCGTACGTGTTTGAACAGCTCCTGGTCTTCCGTGTGGGTTTTCATGAACCCCTTGGGAAGACCGAGCCGGATCTGGATCACACCGGCAACCTTTAAGTATATCGGATACAGTTTTGGTGACATATGCCCGCCGTAATCATATCCGTACTCTTCCAGCCGTCTGCAGATCATGTCCGTAATTCGTTCCGTTGTAAATGCCATCGTTATCCTCCTACCAGATCAGTTTGGTTCCGCAATGTTCACAATGAGCTGGCTTTCCGAAATAATCCAGATTATCATTGGTTCCGATTTCCGCGTTACAGTGCGGGCAACGGATGGCATCATCTGCGTCATCGCCGTCTTTTGTTACCTGCATACCATCGGTAAAACGCGATTTTGCCAAAACAGGCTTCAGATAGAATCTGTGTCCGGACTCAACAAAAACCAGTTCGCAGTCCTGCAGGGTCCCGTCGATCAGAACCTGAACATTTGTGCCTGCCGTTTTGCAAAACGGCTGCTTGCCGATCTTCTCATATAGCGTCGACCATTTTAGCGCTTTCCCCATGGACTTCTCCTTCCTTACGCTGTTTTCGAAATACCGCCGTTTTTCGGTTTATATTCCCCGTATCCAAATTCGGAATACAGCGGTTCGCTCAAATTGATTGCGTAAATAAATGCAATGCCGTTCTTGCTGTCTTCCAAGGTATCCTCAAATGCATCCGGATCACTCGGCACACACAGGCAGTCCAGAACGGTTCCGTATGTCGCGTGGTAAAGGTAGGCGTGGTAAACTAAAACGCCGTATTCCTGTTCCAGTTCCCGGACCTTTTCGAGCCATTCCGGTTTGTTGCTTAGCCAGTAAAGGATTCCATCAAAGATCTGGTTCTGGCGTTCTGAATAGTATAGCTTGTCTTCCGTCATGAACTGCTCCTGGACCTGATCCATTAGTCCGAAGTTGCGTAAGCACTCGCGGGCGATTCGTTTCTGTTCTTTTTTCTTATTTTCTTCCATTTTTTCTCTCCTTTTGTTTCTGATAACTCTTTAGCTGTTTTGATCTGTTGCTGGTTGTTCTTTGCCGTTTCAGGTAGTCGCAGTTGATTCCGGAGCTTCCACAAAGTCCTCGCCGATGCGCAGTCCAAGGACGTCATCCGCATTATAATGGTCGGTGACACCCCAGCCGTTGAAATAGTCGCCTTCTTCATCGACTCCAACGCCGAAGTTTAAATCCGACAGGATGCCTTCCACGGTCGGCAGATATGTTTCGTCCGCCGTATCTTTTCTGGCGTCCAGGATCTCCTTTCGCTTTGCGGCGCAGTTTCGGATGTAATCATCCACGATCTCGCGACCACGTGTTGTCAGTACATACATTTTTTCTTTTCCTCCATTTCTTATTTTGATTGTTACGTGTTCAGTATGGAGATATGCAGGAAGGAAGTCGGTAACTTTTTGGTGCTGCGATAGTCGATGTAGCATCATAAAATGGCGCAGCAGGTACGCATCAGCATGATAAAAAGCCCCTCCGGTTTTCCGGAGGAGCTTTGAGAATGATTGGTTATTTTTCTGGTTCCATCATCGTGACGGTCATGGTCTGTATTCTGTTCCTTTAACATCAGATGCTTCGTATGGAATCACGCGGACAAAGGCTTTGCCTCGTCTGGCAGCCTGGATCATATTATCAGTTCCGCGGCTTTTTCCATCCCAAAATGCAACCAGCGCTGGAATGCCTTCCTTCGCGTACGCTAACATCTGGGCATTTCGCATGGGACCGGCAGCTTTGCCGTACTGGTGCCACTGGGCGGGGAATCGGCGGAAAGATAGATTCCGCTCCATGGCGTACCGGATGCCAAGCTGATCGGCGCCTTTTGCGTTACCGGAAATGATCACAACCGGCGCGCCTGAATAGTCTTCCCGTAATCCGAGGATGATCTGGTCCAGTTTTTCCTTCATCAGCACATAATCGTCAAATGTTCTGGTCCCGGCCACGATCAGCCGGATCTCATGAATTTTGTTATTTTCCACATTCTCCTCCTGCATCAATTCCATCAAGGAAAAATTTCACATCGTTCAGTTTGTGCAGACAGTCATGTAATGTATAATGATTCTCCTGCGCCAGTGTGTTGGTTCCATCAGGGAATGCGATTACGATTGCAAAATCATCCCAGTATTCCGGCAGAGTTTCTTTGCTTATCTGGATCCACGCGTGCGGATCGTTATGCTCTGCTGCCCACTGGATTCCGTCATACTGGCTTGCATCTTCTGTATTGACATAATATTCAAAAGCCATGACCGCAGCTCTTTTCGCATCATTTTCGTACAGCCCGTACTGGCTTTCCAATTCTGACTGCATGAAGCTGCGGATATCGTCGTTGCAGATCCTGCGGTTTAAGCCACGGCGGTAGATTTCCTTTAACAAGTCTTTATCATCCTCCTGCCGGAGACGGTAAGCGCTTTCGCCAAGGCATTCATATACCCCGTCTTGCAGGACGTATGCACCCTCCGCATCCCCGAAATAATGGATTTCAAAATCCACACTGAGATTTGCCTTGATGATCTTATCCGCAACCTCATTCATCTGTGCCTCGATATCCCCGTAACGCTCTCCGATCTCCATACAGAACTTACCTTCTGTTTCGTAAGCGTCATCCGGATCATACCCGTATGGGGATAAATCGGCATCGTTTAAGATCGCGACCAGCTTGGCTAAATCCTCCATGGTTTTTGCCATAAAGCTTCCTTCGTTATAATAATTCATTTTTTCCTCCTGTTCCGTTTCTTTCTTGGTTTCCCGCAATGTTTCTTTCTGTCCAGGAAGCAGTGTTATTTGCTTTCCTCCGGCTCATCCGGCTGCGCAGCAAAGAACTCGTCATAGCCGGTAAAGATGGTCCGGTCTTTTTCCTTGTAATCTTCCTGGCGGACATCCTGCCAGCAGCGGCATACCAGGACCCCTTTTTCTGCCATTTCCGGATTTTTGCATTCCGGGAATTCTGTATGGGAAAAATCAAGTGCTAATAAAGGTGCCCCTGCCCGTTTGCCGTCACGCTCCAGGTCGATGTAAATACCGGGATAGTCCGGATCGATCGCCGGGTACGCGTGCAGTTTTCCAACCAGTGTCTCGACATATAAGGATGGGTTAGGTATCCGTTTTCCATCTGCTTTCGGGTTAAAGATTTTCTTTGCCCAGTCGCTTAAATGATAAATCCCGTCATACGGATGCCAGAATGCGCTGACGACCAGACTGCCAAGATCTTCGTCTGAAAAGGAACTGACGTATATTCCGTCTTTCAGATACTTTTCATCCGCAAATGTTACAACTGCATGACCGTTTATGGTGATCAGGATTTCTCCCTGTGTCACGGAGTGGTCGATCCGCTTCGCTTCCACGATCCATTTTCCGTTATGCTTCGGTTTTCTCTCCCGTACCGCCTGTACGATCTCGTCCGGCAGTGTGCATGTCCGGCAGCACCATTCGATCTCGGAAGTGCGTTCATCAATGACTGCCACCTCCTTGTCATTCCAGTACCAGTGAGTGCCGTCCGCACGGCAGTAACCCTTTAAATCATTTGTGTTTTTCATGTTTGCCTCCATTTCTTATAGTTTTATTTGATAACACTGTCAGTATGGAGACCGCACGCTTCAAATCCATAAGAAAATACAAAAACGGCCGCGTGCAAAAGCGGGATCGCTATATGACAAGACTCCAAACCCTGACTATAAAAAATGGACCCTCTCTGATTTCTTAGAAAGGGTCCATTGGTAGGATTTTTGCTTAACTTATAAAATAGCGAAAGGTCTGACGCAATCCGTCTCACGACTGGCACGCTTAACCGTTCTGCAAGCATTCTTCCATGGTTTTGTATTTGGCTAACATTCCATTCTCATCTTTGCAGAAATAAGAATATTCGCGCTTGCTGTAGTCGTATAACTGGATGCAGGGGTACGCATCAATCACTTTCAGCACTTCTTCCATTGCTGCGGTCATGTCTGTGTAATGGACTGCGTATGACGTGGCGGCTCCCTTTTGGATGCCTCTGACTCGGTATCCTTCCTGGTTGGAGTCATCCAGATGTTCATCCATGAAGTCTGTAGTGTTGCGCGACTGTCCGAGCTTCCTTCCACATTCCGGGCAATATTTAATAGGAATGCAAATTGTACCGACTCCTGCCCCATCAAAGTAGCCAGGGCAAGTCAAAATCAACTTTGGGCAAGCTGTTTGGTAGTCACGAATCACCCCATCCCACTCTTCATTTTCCAAAGCATTCCCTGAAAGGTTGGCTGAGGCATCTTTCTGACCATGGTAAGGTAATTTGGGCTGTTCCCACCCAGATTTAATATCCGTTCTTCGTTCGCAATACGTACACATATTTTTGCTCCTCAAAATCTAAATAAATTTAGCGCATCATCGGATAATGGTCTTATTCCTATTATCCTTCCAGTTCCTCAATTGTTTCACATAATTTCACAAATGCAGCTTTAATATAACTATTACCATCCATCTGCGAAAGTTCATTGCACAAAGCTGTTACTGTCTCTTCCCTATACTCTTCATCATCATGACCATCTGAAATACAATCGCAAATTCTCTCTGCTAATTTTAAATTATCCATAAAACATTCACCTTTTTTGTTGTAAGTCGGTCACCGCCAATTCCGGCCCGGTAGATATCCGATCCTGACGGCTTCTGTTAAGTTTCCATAGCATAGGCATACCTAACCGGAGCGTGGAGGCTGAAGTTACCCGCACGGCAAACGGTATGTCACCGCTCTGCTCGGTCGCTCAAGCCTCCGCCACAAGCTTACCTGAGTAAGCCTGCAACTTCAGCCGTGAGTGATTGACCTTCGCTGTTCTTGAGTCTTCCGGCAAGTTATCCGGGATTTTTGGCAAATCCATCCCGACACAGATTTTCGCGAAAATTTCTTTTTTCGAGCATGGCTTTTCGGTATTCCTGGATCTGTTCCATGGTCAGCCATTCCGGTTTTTCGTCCGCCGGCAGCTTATTCCATGTCTCTTCCATTGCATCACAGATTTTTTCCACGGATCCAAAATAAAGGTGCGGTTCGAACCCATTCCCGGCTCCAAGAAAATACTCGCAGTCCATCTTCCATCTGGAAAGCATTCTGTATTCATGTTCGTATACGGAACGGACGAACGGCTGCTCGCAGATCACCGGGCAGTTCACCTGGTATTCCGGTTCCCCGCAGATCTCCCCACATTCTTTATCCTTCCAGGCTCCCGTATACAGATCCAGTGTTCCATACCCGTTATTCTCATCAAAATAATAGCGGCCGTTCTGATCCATATAACACGGGGTATCGAAGACACCTCCACGTCCAACGTAGGTGACGGTAATTGGTTCCTTTTTCTCTTTAGTTCTCATACATGTTCTCCTTATTTTGATATCTACCATCGGCTGTGTTGTTTTTGGTATCGTGTTCTGCCGGCAGTCCTCCAGGGAATCCCTGACGGCATTGCCGCTTCCATTCACACTCCTGGCAGTCCGGGTATAATACCGGTTCCCGGGTGACCGGGCAAAACCTGGCCATAGGCACCTCCCTATTCTGCTTCCGGAAGGACCAGTACCTGGGAAGAATCCATGTCTTCAACAGCTTCCTCCCCGAAGATCTCGCAGAGTGTTTCGTAGGCGCGCCCGTACAACTCACCGAACAGGGCATCCTCTCCGCTGGCACGGTACTCAAAAATGCCGCCGTCTCCTTCGCGGAAACAGTTCTCGTCTTCGTCCCAGTCGGATACTTTGTAATCGAGATATCCGTCATAAGGAATACCGTCCTCGTCCGTATCCCCGTCTAACTGGCTTCCATCCCCAACCTGCATGTAAACAACCGCATTTTCGGTCGGCAGAAAAAAACGCATCTCCAGGGTATCGGATAAGATATAGCTCTTTTCCATCTGTTTCTGTAATTCTTTCTTTGTCATGTTTTTCTCCTATCTTGTTTGTTTTTTCTGTTGTTATGGACTTACTGTTCGTCATCATAGGTGATAAACTCTTTTTTCGGCAGTCCATAGACCTGGTGTGCAAAATGCGGCAGGGTGGAGTACCGTTTTACGATCTGTTCGCAGACATCCCACTCGGAACGGTGGTCGCCCTCGCGGGTACTGTACGACCAGTTTTCGTAGTACGTTTCCCCGGCTTTTGTGACTTTCCGGATTTCAAAACAGTTGGTGCCATCGTGATGACTGCACTGGAAGAGAAAATGGCCGTTCTTATCGGAAAAACGGTAATAGTCGCAATCCTTCGCTGTTTTTGTCAGAAGTTCGGAGAAGGTGTGAAACAGAATGTGTCCACTATGTTTCCCGTTCCAGCGTTCCATGGTTCCGGATAAGATCCAGGCGGAGCCGTCATCAAAGAAGTTGGTCATTTCACATTTGACGTCTTCCCAGAAATCCTGGTCCAAAGCATTGACTTCATTCCACATCTCTTCCTCGGACGGGTCAGCGATTCCCCGCTCCTCTAAGTTTTCCCTTGCCGCGCTCTCCCATGCCTCAAACACATAGTAATTGTCATAGATCTCGCGGTCCTTTGCTCGTTTTGTTTTCATGTTTTTGCTCCTTTCCTTATATCTTTTGGTATACGCTATCAGTATGGAAACCGTGTTCTTGGAAATAGGCAGGAAATCAGATACAGGCGTTCCGGGCGGGACACTTTTTTGCACACAAAAAAAGACCCTCCCGAAATTCCGGGAAGGCCTGTCATAATGTCATGCTTCCATGTCGACGCCAAGCTGGCGCATTGCCATGATGATATCGCGTTTGCTTGTCGTTCCGAGACCCTGAAGCTCATCCAGTTTCCCATGCAGAAGCGCGACTGTTTCCGCTGTCCATGGCAACCGGTTCTGGGCGCAGTACCGGCGGATGACGTTATATGCCCGGGTGGAAAGTTCCAGATGTTCCAGTGGGATCTTCCGGAGTTTGCACCGGAGGGCGTCCTCCAGAGGCTGTTCGTCAAGCTCCCTGGTTTTTGCCTGCAGTTCCTGGGTACGCGCCTGCAGCTCCCGGACTTTTTCGCGGATCGTACGGTCCAGCTCCTCTTCCTTTCTGAGGATTGCCTGGTCATATTCTGTCTGTGCTGTATGCATCTCCTGCAAGGCTTTTGTATAATCAGCCCCAAGGCACAGCTGCCATCTGAGGCACGGATTCCGGAGTTTCCGGAGTGCAGCAGCAAGGATGTGGCGGACTTTGTTTGCGGTCATGCCCATCTGCGCCGCAACTTCTTCGAGTGACAGCATTTCTTCGTATTTCAGCCGGATCACGTCCCGTTCTTCCTTGGACAAGCATTCCGTCGTGATCTTACGGTAGATCTCATCGAAGCCTTTCGGCACCGGAGTAATCTCGCCAACCATATTGCATAAGAGCTGCTCCTGCCAGGTGCTCCAGTTGTCCCATGTAACTGTGACTGCCGTTTTCTGACCATCGCGGTCCGCGTCGATATCCTGGCTGACGAAGCGCCGGAACCATTCGTACTGCAGGTTTTCCCTTGCGCACGCCGTCGTAACCGGCACTCCCTCCTCCGTAACTGCGCGCAACGCGCGCTCCAGGCGCTTAATCTTATCAAGCCCATTCTCATAAAGCTGCATCTGTATTTTTCCCATGTCTTGCTCCTTATCTTTTCTTCTTTGACTCAGGACCGGACTGTCACATGCGGATACGGGATCTCGATCCCGGCCCCGGAAAAGTCCCGGATGATACGCAGCCGGATGTTGCTGGCTGCGCGGAAACTCTCATCCACCGTCTCGGTCCAGATAGTCGTCTTGACCGTGCAGCCGGAATCATTCATTGCCGAGAGCAGGACGGAAATTTCTTTTTCGCCGTTTCCCTTGCTCTTATCGACGACTGCCGGCTCCGCAAGGACAGCTTTCTTAACAATCTCGATCGCACGTTCCAAGTCACTTTCGTACGAAACCGAAACTTCCAGGAATGTCCCGACGACATTACCATCGAAATTGCTGTTCCTGAGGACCTGTTTGTTGACCACGCTGTTCGGTACCAGGATCCGGCTTCCGTCGTATGCGCGGATCACGGTATGACGCATCGTGATCGTTTCCACGATGCCCGCGATTCCCATATCCTCCAGGACAACCCGTTCCCCGGTATCAAACGGTTTTGCGAGGCTTAAGACCATTCCGGCGATCACATCCGCCAGGACAGCCTGCGCTGCAAATCCGATCACGGCTACCATCAGGCTGGCGCTCTGGAAAAGCGTCAGGGCAAATTCCCGGGTCATGGAAAATTGCATACAGAAGGCTGCAACCGCGGCGATCGCGATAAGACCCTTGGCGCAGGATACCGCAAAGCGGACGTGCAGCGAATTCCTGCGCTGTTCCAGGCGCTTGCCGACGACCCTTGCGGCATTCCAAGAAACCAGAAATACGGCAAGGATGAGGACACTTCGCAGCACCGTCCTGCCGGCAGGGGACATCATCAGTTCGTGCATGGCGCATCCCCCTCTTCTTCCTTTCTCTTTCTTTCGCCAAGTTCCGGGATTTCCGGGATCCAGTCTTCCTCGCATGGCTTTAATAATCCGTCCGGTATATATTCAGTCAGCGCAGAGTGACTGGCCGGCGCCATGTCGATCAGGTACATGTCGTCACTGCCGTCCGGGTTTACCCCGTTGAACATGACATCTAAGGACCACTGGCCTTCCAGGTCCAGATATGGCAGTAATGCTTCTACCTTACTGACGACTTTTTCCTTATACTTTTCGTATTTTGCCATCAGCACCGGCTCATGTGCGGCGTACACGATGTAATCGTGGACCTTATCCGGATTACGGTAGTCATCTTCCAGAGAAAAGCGTTTTTTCATGGTCTTCGGATCCCAGTACGGGGCGATTCCGAGGACCTTCTTTTCCGTTGCGTCAATAAAAACGCGCATCTCCAGCCTGAGTGGCAGTCCGAAATAGATCTCCGGTACTGTCTCTTTTGGCTCAATATATTCCCGTACCGCCCATTCAACCGTGGTCTGCATGCCGTAAATACATGGCGTGTTTGTTGAACCGGCCAGTGAAACTCCCTTGAAATGATTATACAGAAGATACTCGCCGAGTTCATGCACCTCTTTCGGTCCTGCTACCCTGGCGTTGCGGAAATCGAATTTTGAGGACGATGTCCCGGTGCGGACAAAATACGTCGCATTCTCATCCAGCCGGAACACCCTGTAACAGTAATCATCCACGATCTTTAACGTGGTTGGTGTGTGAGTGGCATATTCTATTCTGGTGAGCTGTAAGAGCGTTAACGGTACCTTGATCATGGTCGTCTTCGGGATCTTGAAATAGTCCTGTTTTTTTACTGCCTCCACCAATGCCGGCAGCCAATGCCCCATGGAATCCTGATTTCTGTCGATGATGGCGTACATCAGGCCGTCCAGGTCCAAAAGGTCGAGTCCCTGCCGGAATTTGTTATATGCGTAACGCCTTGTTTCCAGCGGAAGTTTCTGGGACTTGGATTTTAAATACATGGAACACAAAAACTTTCCGTTTTCATCCTCTTTAACGGCACAGTCCCTTTTCATCAGATTTGCGGTGCATTCCGGGCGGAGCGGCGCCGGCACGGCCATGACTTCTTCCTTCGTGACCATTTCATGGTCCGGCAATGCTGGAGGGTCGGATATGGACGCATCTTTGCCGTCATAGCGGTAAACCGGGGTCAAGGAAACCAGCTCCGTTACAATTCTTTGAATCAGTTCTTCTAAATCCGCCGATACTTCCCGGTCCATTCCTGCTGCCGTCTGCTTTGCATTTGGCAGTCCGTCGTAAGAAACGTCCCAGCCGCTGATCACTTCCCTGTGATAAGCTTTTTCGAATGCTTCCAGCGCCTCCGGCGTTGTCCTCAAAAACGCAGCCAGGTCATCTTTTCCTGCTAAGGATTCGTCCTTGTGGCTCGAAAGAACCTTTGTGGCCATGTCGATAAATCCTTCCATCCACACCTGCAGCCCGCCGGATGGCGGGGCCTGTTTCTTCTCTTTTTCTCTATTTTCCCTCATGATTTCTTCTCCTTATTATTTTCCCCTTGTGTATGAGAAGAGACTCCCGGGACTGCGGCTGCGGTCCTGGGAGTTCTCTGTGTTCCGGTTACAAACGGATTGTAGCAAAGATCATATCAATTCTGCATCCGCACCAACATCCTCCATAATCGCCAATGCTTCGTCTGTATCGAACTCATCGACCATGTAGCGGTTATCACTGTCGAAGTCGTACTCGATTCCGGCTTCGTCCAGACGATCATTGATCTCCTCTAACAGTTCCGTTTCTGCTTCTCTGACGTAAATTCTATCCATGTTATTTTCTCCTTTTTTCTAATGCTCAACAACTGTAAAATCGGTCGGTATCAGCTTCACTGGCCAGCGGTAATGCCCGTCGCTCCAGATAGTACGGGAGCCGGCGCTGCGTTTCTGCAGCGTAATGGTGTCTCCCTTATGGATCGTTCCGCCGCCGTAGTCATCGTCGGACTGAAAGCGTATCCATGAGAATGCTGGCAGCCCGTTTAAGATTTTTCGGCTTTTCTGCCGTCTGTTTGCTGATTTGGCATGTTCCATGCATGCTTTCCGCCATGCAAGTGCTGTTTCATTTTCCGTATCACTTAAGCATTTTAAAATCCCGACCGGACACTCGTTTGCTGCCGGTGCCACACTCTCATCCATATCCTTATAAGAAAAGTTATAATAGGTCCTGTTGTTTGAGAGTGTCAAGAAAACGACCGCGTGCGTCTTCTGTTCTTCCTCCGGGATCGGCTCAAACAAATCGTCCTTTCCGGTCCTTCGCTTTAATGGACGGATCGCCGCATAATACGTGGATCCGACCATGGCAGATTTTACAACGGCAAAATGGCTGGCGTTTAATCCCTCC
>ERZ779840.391-NODE-391-length-52793-cov-13.750521_pt1 | contig 52793 bp, 47 predicted proteins | sample MGYA00511561_ERZ779840 | MGnify/ENA primary metagenome ERZ779840 (study PRJEB29588, sample SAMEA2162036) | human gut metagenome | biome: human gut; feature: human-associated habitat; material: faeces | place: Denmark | collected 2008/2010 ...
GCCCTCTTCGGGAGGTTTTTCTGATCCGTGGTCTGGATCTCGATATTGTATACTGCAATGTGTTTACATACAAATTGCTATCTACTGCCCCGCCCCACCAAACACCAACATCATTTGATCATTATCGAAATCATTGCTCCTGATCTTTCCCCTGAAATTGTGTGGAAAGAATACAAACCGTTTCATATATATACTTTCGAACTCTTTCATCGGAACTACGGTAAAACTCAATAAGTCTTACTTCATCATCAGACAACACCATAGAATCAATCCCTAAAAAATATCCAATTGAAATTTTTGTTCCTTCTGCAATATTTTCTAATGTGTCATAGGGAATCGTAATTTTTCCATTTTCATATTTACTCAACGTCTGCTGTGTCATATGAAACCTTTTCGCAAACTGTTCCTGCGTCATTCCCTTTTCTTTTCTAATCTTTCGGACTTTTCCGCCAATCTCACAATCTTTTAATGCCATAAGTACACCCTCTATCAAAAATATAATGGCCATTTTCCATTTCACTGAACGCTTTTCTTATATAACGATTATACTTTGAATAACCGCTTGTTTTTATTCTATTTTGGCATTCTTATATTCCCGTCAGGAATATTCTAATAAAAAACGAATTATTTTCCCTTGCAGGGCAAGGAATTATTTGATAAAATCATGTGGATTCCCTTAAATATTAACAATTTTAACAATAAAGGCACATTTTCCTAATATGATTAAAATTGTTTAACCACAATGTTTTCTAGCACAATACATTTGCATTAAATATGGTTTTTGTATATTATTAAACTGTAACGAAAGAGGAGGAGGATTTCGATGGATTCTTTTGATCGGGAACAATATCTTAAAGAGTTACGGATGTATTACTCCGGAGACCGTGACGATATAGAAAAGTTTCTCGAAGAAGTGAGCGAGTCTTTGGACTGTTATCTGGAAGCAAATCCGTCAGCAACAACTGCCGAGATTTTTAGGCATTTCGGTCATCCAAGAGAACTGCAGGAACAATATGAACGATCATTGTGGTTACAACATCATCAAAAAGGACGGACAGGCATAAAAACTGCCATTGTGATTGTATGTGTAGTTTGTTTATTATTCCTGGTAAATTTTCTGATATATAGTTATAACCAATTCCGAGAAGCTAACGGACACGCTGAAGTGATTTTAGAAGAATCTCCTGTTGATTCGACAATAACACCCGACTCATCAGCTCCTCCTAAACCTAACTTTTATTTTTCTGAATAGGAGGTAACATCATGAAAAAACATTTTAAGGTACTTACTTGTATTACTATGTCAATTTGTCTTCTTGCTGCATGTGTAATGACAGCATCTACAGCTTCAGCAGCAGGTGCTATTTCTGCAAACGATACTGACCAGAAGGACACTATCACCTTCGACGATGGGAGTTATTGTATCGTTACCACAACAGAAACAACATTACCATCTGTTGCCCGTGGAACAACCCATACAAAGCAAGCTAAAAAAAGTTATAAATATTATAACTCCTCTGATGTTCTTTGCTGGACCTACACCCTTCATGGCACCTTTATGTATGACGATTATCTTGTGGTTTGTTCTGATGTATCCCACTCTATCGCAATAGATAGACCAGATCATTGGGTTTATGACGGTGGAAAACGTTGGAAACAAGGTAATACTGCCTACGGAACTGCAACTTTCAGTTTAATTGGCTTCTCTGCCAAAAAAACAGCTAAATTACAGATTTCATGCACAAAACATGGCGTAATCAGCTAAGAAAGGAGTTACCCATGCACTCGTTCCTATTAACCCGCAGACTGCGTTTTCTGAGTTACAATATCTCCAAAGTAAGAATTTCGTCACAGGAATATACTTCCTCCAGGGACGAACAATTTCAGCTACGATCATCACTTTATAGTGATATGTTGCAATATTACGAGGATCATCCGGAGGCCTCATTTAAAGAAATTTATTCTCACTATGTTGATGATGAGATTCGGAACTCTCTTGCCAAACGCTACAAATATTGCGTATTAATTGGCATTACAGTAGTTTGTGCTGCTATTCTGGTGGTTGGATATCTGACAATCGATCGGATCTTACAAAGCATGTTAGAAAATACTCCAATTTATTTTAACAATATTCAGCATTTTTTATAATTTTGTGTTATAATGGTAGTGACACTATTAACAAAAAATAAATAGAAGTATAGGAAGTATAGGAATGGGCATTAAAGACAATTTAAAACGAGGAACTATTGAGATGATCCTGTTGCATCTTCTGGAGCAGGAAGACAAGTATGGTTATCAGTTGTCACAGGATCTGGAGAAGCAGAGTGAAGGGGATTATCAGCTCAACGAAGCAACGATGTATCCAACACTCTATCGGTTGAAGAAGAACGGATACCTTGAGGAGCGTAAGGTTCAGGTTGTCGGAAAGCGTTTCCGCGTCTACTATCATCTTACCGCATCCGGCAAGGAACATCTGGAGGAAACCAAGAGGGAGTATTACAATGTGTGTGCTTCTGTTGAAAAGGTCTTGAATTATCAAGAACGGGTAAGTGCCACCCCCTCCGGCACCGAAGGATGAGCATTAACTGATTTGTTCAACCGGGATGAAAAAAGGAGAATCTGCTGATGCAGATTCTCCTTTTTTCATCCCGGTATATTATCTAACGTCTTTCCTTATTCATATCGTAATGCTTCGATGGGATCCAGCTTTGCCGCCTTGTTTGCCGGATAATATCCAAAAAATACTCCCACAACCATCGAGAATAGAACCGCCATAATAATAGCTGCCACCGGTGCCGTAGCTGAATACCCAAGAACAGATGCTGCCACCGAACCAAGGCCGAGTCCCAGCAGGATTCCAAAACATCCACCGATCAGGCAGAGCATCATGGATTCTATAATAAACTGCAGCCGGATGGAACCATTGGCAGCCCCCAGTGCTTTTCTGGTTCCGATTTCTCTCGTTCTCTCTGTAATAGAGACCAGCATAATATTCATGACACCTATGCCGCCAACCAGAAGTGAAATGCCGGCAATCAATGATATCGCCAGAGATACGGTCTGAACCATACTACTCATGGATTCCGTCATGGACTCCATGGTGGATGTGGCAATTTCATAATCCTCATTGTTCCGATAATATTGATCAAAAAATGTTTCTATCTGTTCTGCAAAAGAGGAAACGCTGGAGACGGATGTATCTGTAACAATAGTAAATTGTGTATACCCATCATCTGATCTCATGATCTTTTTTGCCGTTGACAGGGGAATATATGCGTTTGTTGTAACATCCTCCGAACTGTCGCTGACATTTCCTGTGCTCTCATATTGATAGATTCCTACAATATAAAAGTCCTGATAATTTCCATTGATATTCATCGACAGCTTCTGCCAGAGTGCTCCTTTGTTATCTCCATCATACAATGTCTCCACCAGTTTGTCGGAGACCATGATCACATGTTTGCTGCCGTCCAGATCTGTTTTTTTAATGAAACGCCCCGCCAGAAGCGTGACCTTATCACTTTGAAAATACTCTTTATTAACGCCAGAGACACTGACACTTGCGGTGTCTCCGTTTTTGTCAATAGTGGCCGTTCCCGCAGATTCGCTGATGGCAACTGCAGAAATCTGTTTAGAAAATGTTTTTTTCATTTTTTGAAGCATCGTGTCCGTGATGCGGTCTTCTTCCATAATGGAAGCATTCCGGCTGCCGGCACCGAACCGCATTCCATCTGCCCGGACCTCTTCTTCTTCACTTTTTGCTGATAATCCCACTGTAATATTATTGGCACCCATTTCCTGAAAGCTTTTTGAGATTGAAGCAGACAAAGATTCGCTGACTGTCATAATTGCAATGACAGAACCAATTCCAATAATAATCCCCAGCATTGTCAGCAATGCACGAAGCTTGTTGGAAAATAATGCTTTACATGCTATTTTGATGTTTTCCCAGATAAGCATGCCGTTTCCTCCTTTCGCTGTGTATCGCAATCTCCTTTTCTAAACATTTTGTGATACGATTTTCCCATCGGAGATCCGGATAATACGGTCTGTCTCTTCCGCCAGATTTCCGGAATGCGTGATCAGCACAATAGTTTTGCCCTGCTCCTGGTGCAGCCTATGAAAAATATCCATGACCTTCCGGCTGGTTTCAGAATCAAGTGCTCCCGTGGGCTCATCCGCCAATATAATAGAAGGATTATTTGCCATTGCACGGGCAATGGCAGTTCTCTGTTTCTGCCCACCGGATAATTCCTCCGGTTTATGCAGCATCCGTTCTTCCATTCCTACCAGCTTTAACAATGCCACGGCACGCTCCCTGCGTTCGTTTTTGGGGACTTTTCCATATAACATAGGAAGCTCGACGTTTTCTAATGCCGTTGTCCGTGGAATCAGATTGTAAGTCTGAAATACAAAACCAATCTCCTGATTTCGGATCCGGGACAACTCCTTATCTTTTGTTTCACCAATATTTTTCCCCTGTAAAAGGTATTCTCCTTCTGTAGGACGATCAAGTGCACCGATAATATTCATTAATGTTGACTTTCCGGAACCGGATTCGCCTACAATAGATACAAATTCGCCCTGATCCACGTACATGTGAACTCCATGCAGAATCTCCAATTCATTAGGTTTTCCGATGTAAAATTTTTTTACGATCCCACTTAGGGATATGACATGCTTATTATTTTGTGTCATTTCCAATTATCTTCCACCTCCCGGTCCGCCGCCAAAGCCGCCTTTACCGCCCATGTTTCCACCGTCCGGGGCACCTCCACCCATATTGCCCATATCCCCAAAACCGCTGCTGTTTTTGTCCTGAGAGGAATCACTGCCGGAGGAAACCTTATCTGTCGGAATCACCACTTCCAGTCCTTCCTGCAAATCGTCACCGGAAATTTCGGTATAGTAATCCGTCTCCATCCCCTTTGTTACAGTAATCCGTCGTGTGCCTGACTGGCTGCTGTTTTTGTTTTCCGAACTGTCTTTCTTCCTATTGTAATAGGTATCATTGTTGTCCGTTCCGGCATTGCTTTCCATAACGGTGATATAATAACTGCCATCCTGTGCCTTGCTGACGGCATCATATGGTACTGCAAATACATCATCTGCTTCGTCCTTTATGATACTACATTTTGCAGTCATTCCCATTTTGAGACGGACATCCTTTGTCTTTAAACGGATCTTTACCTCATAGCCATCACTGCCGGAGCTGCTTCCTGCTGTATTGTCGGAACCACCGGAAGTATCTGTCGCAGAACTGCTTCCCGTAGAAGGTGCCACAAAGGTAACAACTCCCTCCAGCTCGTCTTCATCCGTTGCTTCGGTTAATACTACAACCCGCTGACCCTTTTTTACATCACTGATATCATATTCGTCTACGCTTGTGGTAATCGTATATCTGCTATCATCCTCGATCTCTGCGATGGTTCCACCGGTATACGTATCTCCCACAGCTGCATTCAAGGCAGTGACCACACCATCGATCGGTGCTGTAACAATACATTTTTCCACTGCTTTTTGTGCCTCATCCACCTGTTTCTGTGCTTCATTTATGCTTTTGGTCTGATTGGACCGTGCATTTTCCAGAGATGTTTTCGCCTGGGATACGGATGATTTTGCCTGCCTTGCTGTGTCTGTCTTATTGTCTTTTGCTGTCTCTACAGCTGCTTTTGCCTGCTCATATGCTTCTTTTGCTTTGTCCAGTGTCTCCTGTGCCGCGGTAAGCTCCTGACTGTTTTTCCCATTAGTACTGCTCTTCAGGTTTTTGACCTTTTTCCTGGCTGCTGCCAGAGTCTTTGACGCGGTATTCCGGGTATTCAGAGCTTTTTGCAGACTCTTTGACGCCTTTGTATTATTATAATTCTGATCGCTGACTGCGGAATCGTACTGCTCCTGTGCCAAAGATACCTCCGATGCCGCAGATGTCCTTGCCTCACTCAGAGAATCCTCTGCGTCGGAAAGACTGCTTTCAAGACTTTCCGTATCAAAGACTGCCAGCTTGTCACCTTTCTTCACTTCATCTCCGACTTTCACATAAACTTTTGCAATCTCCCCATCGTTGACCTCTGCCGACACGGAGCGGGATTTTTGGCTTTCAATGATCCCGGATGCACTGATGGAGTCGGTCAGATCCATTTTTGCAAGGGCGGTTGTGCTTTGTTTCACCGTTCCCTCCGACGGTGTTTTTTGGGCGTGTAACGTACGTACTCCCACAAAAACACCTGCCGCCAGAATAACCACAGCAATGCCACCGACAGCGGCTTTAAACTTTTTCCCACGTTTCTTTTTCATATGACACCTTACCTTTCTATAGAAACCATTGAACCATCTGCATTTTCTTTTCGAAATGAAATATGTTATCAGCATACAGAAATTTCTTGTTGAAAAAGTGTAGAATCCGTGTTTAAATTGTGAAACGAACTTTGAGTTGATAAAATGCTCCAATACTAATATAATGAATTAAATAGAGGCAAATTCCTATGCGAACGATAACCATATGGGAATTCTGCTGTATAAATTGTTCATTCATCAAGGAAAGGATTGGTATATAAAATGAAAAAAATAGTTCTTACCGGTGGCGGCACTGCCGGTCATGTAACACCAAACATTGCCCTGATCCCAGAGCTTCAGAAACAGGGCTACGAGGTTCACTACATCGGTTCCTACGAGGGCATTGAAAGCCGCTTGATCCCGGAGCTTAGCATTCCTTATTATGGTATCTCCAGCGGCAAGCTGCGCCGCTATATCGACCCGAAAAATTTAAGTGATCCTTTTAAGGTGATCCGTGGATACGGGCAGGCACGAAAGCTGCTAAAAATCATCCACCCGGATGTGGTATTTTCCAAGGGCGGATTTGTTTCCGTACCCGTGGTTGTCGCAGCCAAATCCCGTCATATTCCCTGTGTGATCCATGAATCCGATATGACACCGGGACTTGCCAACAAAATCTGTATCCCATGTGCCGACAGAGTCTGCACAAACTTTCCGGAGACATTGAAGCATCTGCCGGAGCACAAGGGCGTTCTGACCGGTTCTCCTATCCGCCAGGAACTTTTTCAGGGCAACAGAAAAAAGGGACTTGACTTCTGTGGTTTTACCGGTGAGAAACCTGTGATCCTGATCATCGGAGGAAGTCTCGGGGCTGTCCGGGTCAATGAGGCTGTCCGTGCGATCCTGCCACAGCTTCTGGAGCGTTTCCAGATCATCCATCTGTGTGGCAAGGGCAAAATGGATGATTCTCTCAAAGGCACAAAGGGCTATGTCCAATTTGAGTACATCAAGGAAGAACTGCGGGATCTCATGGCTGCTGCAGATATCATGATCTCTCGTGCCGGAGCCAATGCCATCTGTGAAATCCTTGCCCTTCGTAAACCAAATATCCTGATCCCTCTTTCCGCACAGGCAAGCCGTGGCGATCAGATCCTGAATGCTGCTTCCTTTGAGAAGCAGGGTTACAGCATTGTGATCCAGGAGGAGGATCTTACCAATGAAAAACTCCTCACTGCCGTAAATACCGCTTTTGAGGAAAGGGACCGCTTTATCAAGGCAATGCAGCGAAGCCAGCTCAACAATTCCATCGAAAAGATTGTAGAACTGATTAACGCTTCTGCCAAAAAGAAATAATAATGTAACAACAGAATGATTGGAGGATTTCCATGAATATTCCAAATGATCCTATGATGCTAGTCAGTTATTTAAACACGCAGCTCCGGGACTTTTATCCCAGCCTGGAAGAGCTGTGTAAATCAATGGATTTAGACCAGCAACAGATCTGTGATAAATTAAAAGCGGTGGATTACCGCTATGATGTTACCACCAACCGCTTTATCTGATCGATTGGCTGCATCTGAAAAATTTCTATTTTTCCTTTGTGCAAATAAAACAGCAGTTTTGATACCGATTCACATATTTGTGACCTTGTTCAAAACTGCTGTTTTCTATTTGCTCTTATGATGTGATGATACTTCCGTCTGCAATCCGCGAGACCCACATGGACATCCCCGGGCCATGATTGCCAAAAGGCCGGGTATGAAAACCGAACCTCTCATAAAAGCTCTCTCTTTCATATGCCGCCATCAGACTGACCATCACAGTCTCATCATCCATAACATCCCGCTTGATATACTCCAAAAGTCTGTCGATCAAAGCCGTGCCGATATGTTCTCCCTGACATTCCGGCCGCACGATCACGTCTGTTATGAAATAAGTATAGCCACCGTCACTGACGATCCTCGCCATGCCAACCGGTCTGCCATCCTTCCGGGCAATGAGTTTGTAGAAAGAATTGGTCAATGCTTTCTGTGCTCTCTTGTCTTTTACGGTGATCCAATTTACGGAACGTCGCAGATCATTATACTCCTCCACCGTAATCTCATCTGTATATGTAAGCATTTTGTCTTCCCTTTCTTTCCGCTGTGTTGATCGTTTATGCTTCTGTGATATCGTGAATGCTTTTCCGGATATTGTCTACACGGAAGAAGGAAATATTCTCTTCCAGAGACTTGGACATCTCCTGAAGCTGCTGTGCAGACTCTGCCAGAAGATTGATTGCTGCATTCATCTCCTCCATAGAAGCCGTTGTCTCCTCTGTGGATGCCGCATTCTGCTCAGAAATTGCAGAGAGATTTGAGATCACATCTGCCACATTGGCACGTGCACTGTTACAATTCTCTGTCTGCTGGCGGATCATTCCTGCTGCCTGGGCGGCACCACTGATACCATCGCCAACCTCCACGATCTGCTTTCTGGTTGCATGCAGCTTCTCCTGCTGCTCATTCATAATCTTCTGAACCTCTTCCATGACCTGTACGGAATTTTCGGAATCCTTCAAAAGATCTCTAATAATATCGGCAATACTTCCTGCCGATTCATTACTCTGCTCTGCAAGCTTCTGGATCTGTCCTGCTACCACTGCAAATCCGCGTCCCTGCTCTCCGGCACGGGCTGCCTCAATAGAGGCGTTTAATGACAGGAGATTGGTCTCTTCGGCAATAGAAGTGATCAGATCAACCGCCGCACGTATCTTTAATGCAGACTCATTGGTTGCATTTACCTGACGGGAAATCTCCTTGACCGCCTCCATGCTCCTGTCATTGGAATCTGTAAGTTCCCGGATAATATCGATGGAACGGTCGCTGGAGCCTTTGATCTCCTGGGTTCCCTGATCCAGCTCTGCAACATTATCTGCAATATGCCCGATCAGCTGACCCATCGTGTCCACGTCATGGGATGCTTTTTCTATCTCATCTGCCTGGGCAACCGCTCCCTGTGAAATCTCCTCGATCGCCTTACTGATATCGTCCGCGGTAGAACTGGTCTGAGATGCCATATTGCTGAGATCTGTGCCGGACTTTAATAACTGTTCGGACGAAGCACGGATATTATTTACCACCTCAAGAAGCTGGTTCATAAGTACTGCTACGCCCTTTGCCATATCGCCCAGCTCATCATTGCGCCGCATTGCTTTTGACTCGACTACCGCTGTCAGATCACCGTTAGACAAACGGTGGACAGCCTTTTCTGCAGCCTGCAGTCCTGCCTGAATGCTTCTTGTCAAGATAAAGATCACAACCAATGCGATCAGTACCATCACTGTCTCCACAATAATAATTTCTCTGGTACGCTGACTGATCAGAGCCTCGACCTGCTTTACCGGCTTACCGGCAAATGTCATACCGATCACCTTATCACCGGAACCCTTCAGTGGTGCATAGCACGCATAATACTTTTCCCCATCAATAGTAATATTATAATCCTCTACTGTCCTGCCATCCTGTGTCACAGCCCTGGCAACGGATTCATCTGCCTTGGTACCGGTAAGACGCTTCCCTGACTGATCCTTCAGGGTTGTTGCCATACGGGTATCTCCATAAAATAAAGTCACCTGCATTTCGGTTCCTTCCACAAGGGAATCCAGAAAATCTGTCTCATCGGTAACATTAAAGCTTCCCTTCATCAGCTTATCGCCACTGACCGAATATGCATCGTCATTGACTGCATTATACAACTGCTCCAGAGAATGTGCCTCTGTCTCCAGCGCATACATCATCTCCTGCTTCATTCCTTCTCTCATATTACGTGTAGCGGTAATCCCCACGATCACTGCCATCAGTATCATTGGAAATAACGCTACCAGCATAATCTTGATCCGCAGTCTGCTGCTGCTATTCTTCTTGCTATGCTTTTTCTTTTTAACCATAATTACCCTCCTCATATTTCATATAATTCGTTCAAAATATAACAATATTATAAATCAGATAACCGTTTCTGTCCAATCTTTTTCCCTATTTTTTAGAATATCTCTGTAACAATTTTCATATATTGAAACATACGGGACAACAAATCACATATATGGAGGAATTCCCATGAAATTATCCTTAGAAACCATGATTACGAACCGGATAAAATGCCACGGAAGTATCCAGACGACACTGGAGGATGATGTAAATGTTCCGGATACGAAGCCGGACATTGACCATATCATAAAACAACACGGCTGCCTGGAACTTACCGAGATCATCTGTGAGCAGAATAAATGCATCCTGCATGGACATCTCCAGTTTGAACTGCTATATTCCAGCAAAGATGATATCCGCCCGATACATAATATGAAAGGCCAGATTTCCTTTGAAGAAACGATAAACATGGACGGTCTTTCCAATACGGATACTGTTTTTTGCAGCTACAATCTGGAGGACTGTCAGATCAATCTCATCCATTCCCGCAAGATCAGTGTCCGTGCTATTGCCGGTTTTCACTGTCAGGCAGAGGACGAGGCAAGCTATCCTGCCGGAATCGATATCGTTTCAGACGATGCCGTGCGTGCCGGAATGGATACTCTTGTACCGGAGGGTCTGCACAAACGCTTTGACAATATCACCTACACCCGGTCCACTCCCCGCCAGAAGGATGTCTTCCGCATCAAGGATGAGATCACCCTTCCCAAGGGAAAACCGGATATTGATACAATCCTTTACTACGAATTGAATCCTGTAAATCTCCAGACACGCCTTCTGGAAGACAGCATCCGTATCACCGGGGATCTGCATGTGTTTGTTCTGTATGTGCCGGTGGACGAGGAACGACGGATGGAATATCTGGAAACGGAAACTTCTATCGACGGCATCATGCAGTGTGACCAATGCAGCGAACAGATGGTTCCGGATATTATATTCCAACCGGGGTGCGGTTCTATGGAAGTAAAACCGGACGATGACGGAGAACAGCGCATCCTCGGGATTGAACTGCCACTGAATATGACCATGAAGTTTTATGAAGATGTCAAACTCTCTGTTCTTAAAGATGCTTATTCCACAGCCTGCGAATTATCCCTCTCTACGGAACCTGTCACCTTCGAGCAGCTTTTATTGAAAACCCAGAATGTGATCCGGGTTGCTGACCAGATCAAACCGGATGATGATCAGGAACGTATCCTTCAGATCTGTACCGCTTCCGGCAGAGTACAGATTGACGAACAGGAAATCCGCGAGGATGGTATTGCCCTGGAAGGAATTGTCGCATTAGATATCCTGTATATCACCGAAAACGATGACCAGCCCTTTGGCAGCCTGAATGCTGTCATTCCATTCCAGCATTTTATGGAGATCAAAGGAATCTCTCCGGATGATCATTATCTGCTCCAGACGGATATCAGCCAGATCAGCGTGATCATGCTGGATGCCTCAGAAATCGAAGCAAAAGTGGTTCTGAGCATCAGTGCCATTGTATTCACCTCTACCGGCTGCAACGTGATCACACAAATTGAGGAAGCCCCACAGGATCTGGAACGTCTTCAGAAAATGCCCGGCATCGTGGGATTTATCGTTAATGATAACAGCAGTCTCTGGGATATCGCCAAAGAGTACCAGACTTCCCCGGAAAGTATCATGGAACTGAACGGACTGACCTCGGAGGAGGTGCATCCGGGAGACCGGCTGCTTCTCGCCAAGCAGGTTGACGGACTGTAATTTCTGCATGAGATCCATCTCCCAAATGTACTGTGATTTCTATATGAAATCCACCGCCCAAAAAGAAAACGTCCGCATTTTGCCCTGTTATAATATAAGCCTGTCACATAAAATCTTTGTCCGATAAAACAACAAAGACACCGGATATGTTCCTGCCTCTCCCCAGATCGTTTTGGAGAAACATAGACCAGATCCGATGTCTTTTCTTTTAAAGCCTCCGTCTGTCCGACGGACTTGCTTAATATTGCATTATGTTACTTGTTACTCGATCACCTTGATCCAGCCCTTCGGAGCCTCAATACGACCCATCTGGATACCTGTCAGTGTCTCATACAACTTCTTGGTGATCGGTCCCATCTCCTCCATGCCGCTAGGGAAGCAGATCTCCTTACCATGATCATTGATCTTGCCAACCGGAGAGATCACTGCTGCAGTACCGCAAAGACCACACTCTGCAAAATCCTTAACCTCATCAAGATATACTTCTCTCTCCTCAACTTCAAGACCAAGATACTCCTTGGCTACGATCAGCAGGGAACGACGTGTGATAGATGGAAGAATACTGTTGGACTTCGGTGTAACGACTTTATTATCCTTTGTAATAAACAGGATATTGGCTCCTCCGGTCTCCTCAATCTTTGTACGGGTAGCTGCATCGAGATATACATTCTCAGCAAAGCCCTGATTATGTGCATCTACGATGGCATGTAAACTCATAGCATAGTTAAGACCAGCCTTGATATGACCTGTTCCATGAGGTGCTGCACGGTCAAAATCCGAAACACGGATCGTGATCGGCTTTGCGCCACCCTTGAAATATGGTCCTACCGGTGTAGTGAATACACGGAACTGATACTCATCCGCCGGCTTTACACCGATCACGGCATTGGTTCCAAACATATATGGACGTATGTAAAGAGTTGCACCGGAACCATAAGGTGGTACATAATCAATATTTGCCTTAACGGTCTGTACGACTGCATCTACAAAACGATCCTGTGGAAAAGCCGGCATTTCCAATCTCTTTGCTGACTGCTCAAGACGCTCTGCATTTAAGTCCGGACGGAAGCACACCACGTGGCCATCCTCTGTGGTATACGCCTTTAATCCCTCAAACACAGTCTGTGCATACTGAAGCACTCCGGCACACTCGCTGATCGTAATCGTATCATCACTGATCAGTGCACCATCATCCCATGCACCATTTTTAAAATTGGACACATATCTTTTGTCCGTTTTTACATAACCAAATCCAAGGTTATGCCAATCGATATCTTTCTTTGCCATAGCTATTCCTCCATTCTGTATACATTCCATGCATGTATACGATTGATTCACTGAATCCAATTTTAATACTTGACAAGAAGAGTGTCAAGGGTATCTTTTCTGCTTTGCACGTGTTTTCTATCGGACTTCATATTCCTTTGTCATTGCTCCTCCAACATGTCAATCCTGTTCTGATGACGTTCCGCATTGGAAAACTCTGTATTTAAAAAAGTATCCACGATCATTAATGCAAGACCAGGACCAACCACGCGTGCCCCCATTGCAAGCATGTTTGCATCATTGTGCTCTCTGGTTGCTTTCGCACTAAATACATCATGACACAATGCAGCCCGGATTCCTTTGATCTTATTGGCGGCAATAGAAATACCAATGCCTGTCCCACAGATCAGAATCCCTTTCTCACATTCTCCGGAAGCTACCGCCCGGGCCGCTTTCTTTCCAAAGACCGGGTAATCACAGGGACTCTCATCATAACATCCGTAATCTTTGTACCCGATCCCTTTCTCCTCCAGATACTTAATGATCTCCTGCTTCAGACCATATCCACCATGGTCACTTCCCAATGCAATCATTCTGCTTGTCCTCCTTTTTCATTTTCATCTTCTATTAATATTTGTATCACTTTGCGGATTCTGCGGGCAATCTCATGATAACAAAGATCATACTGCTCCTCTTCACCGCCATAGGGATCTGTAATATCTGTGTCTTCGCCGACAAACTCTCCCAGCGTATACACCTCACCGCCCTGATACTTCTCGAGGTATGCAACCTTCTCACTAAATGTCATGGTCAGAACCAGTGCATCCTCCACAATGTCAAACTGCTCCAGGGGAACGGAATTCTCGTGAGAACACGGCCGCAGATCATGCTGGCTCAGGGAAACATTTACCTTGGGACTGATCGGTTCCGAAAAAAGAACAACCAGACCTCTGGAACAGCACGGTGGAAAGGAAATAACCCTCTCTCCCTCTGCTCTCTCCCTCTCCCGCTCCTGCTCTGTAAACTGCCTGTACATGGCCTCTGCCACAGGACTTAAATATGTGTTTGCCGTACAGACATATATTATTTTTGAATAATCCTTCAATAATCAATACCCCTCTCTATACGTTGATGACATGATAAGCTGCCGCCTTCAACATCCGGTTCATGATCGCCTTTCCCAGTGCATCCTTCTCAAAGCTTTCTGCAAATATATATTCGGCTCCAATATGATCCATTTCCCTCAGTATATCATATAATCCGGCGGCGATCGATCCTTCTGTGCTCCGGGAACCAATACTCCTGACGTGATCACATGTGTAATACGCCTTCGTTTCCTCCGTCGCGATCACTGCAACAGAACTGCCTCCGGCCGTCTTTTCCTGACAGAGGCGGTTGATCTCACCGATCACCTTGTCTGTCTCTCCCTCTACGATGGTCATCTGCCCCTTCGGTGCATAATGACGATATTTCATTCCCGGCGCTTTGGCTACTACATTGGGATTGATGCTCCGGGAAAGAATTGCCGGATCCACCTGCACTTCACCGAGAATATCCTCCAGCATTTTCTTCGTAATGTATCCCGGACGCAGGATCGTAGGCACTCCCGTACTCATATCTACAATGGTAGATTCGAGACCGATTCCAACAGTGCCTCCGTCTATGATCATATCGATCTTTCCATCCAGATCCTCCTGTACATGCTCTGCCTTCGTAGGACTTGGTCTGCCGGATGTATTGGCACTGGGTGCTGCAATATAAACACCAGACTCCCGGATCAGAGCTCTTGCTATGGGATGGCTGGGCATTCGTACTGCCACCGTATCAAGTCCTCCGGTCGTTGACTCCGGCACCTTCTCCGTCTTGGGAAAGATCATGGTCAACGGTCCCGGCCAGAAATGCTGTGCCAGCTTCACTGCCGCCTCCGGAATCTGCTCTGCCACATCCTCCAATGAATCCATATCTGCAATATGCACGATCAGAGGATTATCGGAAGGACGTCCCTTTGCCGCATAAATTCTGGCTGATGCCTCCGGCCGCAGGGCATCTCCCCCCAATCCATACACTGTCTCTGTCGGAAATGCTACAAGTCCTCCGTTCTGCAGAATCTTACACGCCTCCTGCAGCTCTTCATCCTGAAAGCTCTCCGGATCTATCGTTTGCACTATTGTTTTCATTTTGATTATGACCTCCGCTCACATACTGCAGCACCCCAAGGGCAACCGTCCATGCCACCCGGCGCTGATATGCCTCCTGCGTCAACAGCTCTGCCTCCTGTGTATTTGATAAAAATCCACATTCCACAATCACCATCGGTGCCTGAGTATGTTTTAACATATAATAATCACTATTTGCCTTTGCCACCCTGCGATTGTCCGGATCCAGACCGGTTACCAGCTGCTCCTGCAAAATCTCTGCCAGAACCTTTCCTTCTACTGATGTCGTCTGGTAAAAAACCTGTGCTCCCTTCGAACTCTCAGATGTAAAGCTGTTCTGGTGAATACTGATCACAGCATCTGCATCGCTGTCATTGATGATCTGGCACCGGGCATGAAGATCCGCCACCTTTTTGTTGGAATCACCTTCCTGATATAATCCCCGGTCATGATCTCTTGTCATGATCACCCTGCAGTCATTCTGCTCCAAAATCTCCTTTAGATGCAAGGAAATCGCAAGATTTACATCCTTCTCCGGCACATTATTGATCCCGATCTTGCCGGGATCATTTCCACCGTGTCCCGGATCGATCACAATGGTATAGCTCTTTGTCCTGCCCGCCTGCTGCGACCATGTGTAAACAGCATTTCCCGTTTCAAAGATCATCGCCACGAATGCAAGCCCCAGGATCAGAAAGCCAACCCCTCTGTCTATCTTATGATTCATATTTCCCCGCTCCGGTATATCCTTTTGTTTCATATTATGAATCATCCGAAACGGTTAGAATCACTACATATACTTAATGATCATGTCCCATACGGCCGAATCCTCAAGACCCAGCTTCCAAAATGCATATCCGGCTGTTTTATTATCTGACACCGTTTTCATCTTTTCCTCCAGAGAAGTCTGATCCTCCAGCCACATTTTATAAACCACACCATCCTTGGTGTACTCTGCATAATTCATGCCGGTATCGTCGTTCCAGCCAAATTTGGCACCGGCATCGATCATAGTTTCCCTGGCAGAACGCATTCCATATGCCTCAGAACCCAGCTTCACCTTACCATCCTTCGTTGTCTCCTTCCAGAGACGGCTGTAAAACGGCAATGCAATGATCGTCTGCTCTGCCGGTACTTCCTTTAAAGTATTCTCCGTAGAATCCTTTACGTAATTCAGTGAGGACACCGGTCCCGCCTCCTCAGAACCAGCATAATGCTCATCATATGCCATAGTGATCACGTAGTCAGCCACGGCCGCCTGTTCCTTACGATTATAGTACATAGAATAGGAGGTCGGCGGGTAATTATCAATGGATAAAACAACTCCGTTATTGCGGCACATAATCCCAAGCTCACGGATGAACTGGATAAAGTCATCTCCATTCGCTTTCCGGACATGCTCAAAATCAATATTGATACCGTCCAGACTATATTTGATTGCCTCTGCGATCAGATTCTTTTCCAGTTTCTGTCTCGTCGTCGTTCTCTCCAGCACTTTACCAATTTTACTGTCATTGCTAAAATCGTTGCAGACCCCCCACACATCAACACCAAGACTCCTTGCTCTCGAAACATAAGTATCACTGGCAAAAGATGTAATCTCACCATGGTTGCCGGAAACCGTAAACCAGGTTGGTGCTACCACATTAACCCCCTTTGTCGCATTGAGCAGATTCAGTACACTATCATTGGCGGCACTGTTGGTCACCTGATGCCATACCAGATTCACCTTGCCATCCTTCAAAGTATGAGAATACTGTTCCTCCTTAAAATCTGTGGTATATTCGGACTGATACCGCTTTCCGATATCTTTCTTGCGGATATATCCCACAACACCATCCTCCGACATTACTTTGTCAAAAGAAGATGCCGTTCCGTCTCCCGACTTCGTGCTGTCTCCCTGCTCCAGCACACGTACCCGTGCATCCTCCTTTAACTTCACCAATATATCGCTTTTGATGCTTGCATGGTAACGTATCTTTGCTTTCTTTTTGGCATTGGCATAATCTGCCTTTTCGTTATAACGGTAGTTGATCACCACTCTGTCCGGTTTATCGTACTTCTTATAATCCAGAGCTGTATGCTCCTTCACGTAATCTAAAGCAACGTATGCCATATCTCCCTTTACCTTTACGATCGGATACTCCACCGAAGATTTGCTCTTATTCGTGTAATAATCCCCTGAATCTACCGATGTGGAGATCACTGCTGTCGGTGTGGTATATAACAGTTGATTCTCCTTGGAATCCCAGTAAAATCGTGGGTTCAGATAATCGTGGATCATGGCATAATCCACATAAATCTGACCATTTTCGTAAAGGGCTTTTGTATCATAGATCTGATCCTGCAATATCACCTGGATCTCCCCCTCTGATACTTTAAAATAATCATCCAGTGACATCTCCTTATTGCTTGGCATATACCGCTTTACTGCCAGTGCAATCCCTGTGATGATGACTGCCAGAACCAGAAGTGCTATAAATGGTATGATCAGTTTCTTTTGTTGTTTCATGACGCTGTCCTCTCTTTTCTATGTAAAGTGCATAAAATATCCATTTATATCCAATACGTACACCTAAAAAAAGTATATCACTTTTCCGGCACACAATCAATCCTCGCTCCCGATATACCATAATATTTGGTATGAGCTGTTCCGGTGATGAACCCAAAAATCAGATGCACCGGTCTGTTCCCCGGGCCAACGGGTCTCATACGGCACATCTGTTTTATGATTAGGTTTTATATTGGTTCGCATTTTCCGGCATATATCAGCCATACACCAAAAAACTTTGTCAGACTTTTTCCATTGACACAACCTCCCACGATATGGATGACACGGAAGTACAAATTTGTGATACGTTTTCCTGATCATCCCACCTGAAATAAACATTTACTGCTGACCGGAGAAAAACCTCCCTGAATACGCCGGATATGTGTCTGCCTTGTCTGACTTTTCATCAAGATCCTCCTTTCCTATTTTTTCAGGACTGTCTCTCCAGCTCTGATTATACGACATCAAAACATGCCGTGACAACCCTGAAACAGGGCATTTCACGCCGAAATAATCTTTCGTTTCCTGTGATCTTTTCACAAACCAGAATAACAAAAAATCAGTTTTAAGTCAGTTTTTGGCCATAAAATACAGATAATAGAAAAAACGCAAAATAATGCCAGTATTTCTTAGTGAATTTTCACAAAAAATAAAGAGGAACGCAAAATTGACTTATGCGTAAGAATATTCTATAATCAAATCAACCAGAGGAATTGCTTATTTTATTGGATATATACTCCATTTACGATAGAAACCCAGAAAGGAAGTGAGCCTATGCGTATTGAAAAAATTAACGATCATCAGATTCGCTGTACCTTGAATCAGAAGGATCTGAGTGACCGGGAGCTCCGTATCAGCGAGCTTGCCTATGGCAGTGAAAAGGCAAAGGCTCTTTTTCGCGATATGATGCAGCAGGCATCCTATGAATTTGGTTTTGAGGCAGACGATATCCCTTTAATGGTCGAGGCGATCCCTATGTATCCGGACAGCCTTGTTCTTGTGATCACCAAGGTGGACGATCCGGATGAGCTTGATACCAGATTCTCTCGTTTTACAGATGACGATTCCGATTTTGACAACACAGAGGATGACCTTGATAATGTTTTTACGATCGAAGAGGATGATATGTCGGATATGGATCTGTTTGACAGCAATATCCTGATGGAGGATCCTTCTACTGCTTCCGGTTCATCCTCCGGCATGTCTGAGGATACCACACAGGGTACATCCGGTGGCGACTTCATCTCCCTGTCAGAAGCTCTCGGCATGGAACATCGCCCTAAAACAAAGGATTATACCGCAAGCCATGATGTGATCAAAATCTTTTCATTCCGGAGTCTTCAGGATCTCACTGGTCTGGCAGAGCATCTGATATACACATATCATGGAGCAAATACCGTTTATAAGGATGAAAAAACCGGAGTTTACTATCTGATCGCCCATAAATCAGAACACACCCCGGAGGAGTTCAATAAGATCTGTAACACGATGAGTGAGTACGGCAGACCGGTACACAATATGTACGCAAGCCATTCTTATTATGAGGAGCATTATGAACCGCTGATCCGGGAAAAGGCCCTTCAGGTACTGGCAAGCATTTAGATCTTCTGTCCACAGGTGCAGAATTTCTCTATTGCCCTTATCTGCCGCAGCATTTCCATCACAGCATTTTTCATACGAAAAGTCCCACATTCCGGTGTAGCGAAATGTGGGACTTTTCGTGTCGTTTAATATCTGTTGTGACTTATTTCTTTGCCAGATAGCCATTTACGGTTTCAATCAGCTCATCTGCATTAAGGCCATGAACCATAGCAGCCTCTTCCAGGCTCTCTCCCTGTGATGCAGGACAGCCTACACAATGCATACCGGATGCCATCAATACTGCGGCAATGCCCGGATCGATCTGAAGCATATCACTGATGATCATATCTTTATTTACTCTAGCGTCCATTCTAATCCTCCATTTTGTGCAGATCACGACATTCTGTCAGGACTGCATTCATGAAAAAGACTGTCCACGGTGAAGCCATCGGGGACAGTCCGGTAATTCATGTGTAATGATTACGCCTCTGAAATAGCTCCAGAAGGACATGTACCAGCACAAGCACCACAGCTGATACAGGTATCAGCGTCAATCTCATAGTGCTCAGCACCTTCTGCAATAGCTCCTACAGGACATCCGCCTGCACAAGCACCACAACTTACACAATCATCTCCAATAACATATGCCATTTTAAAAATCCTCCTTTTCTTAGTATAACCACATTCTAATACAATTTTTTCTTTTTTACAAGAGGAAAAGCTTACTAACTCGTTTTTCTCATTTGCATTATTTGAGAAAGTTTATCAATTAGAAATCTACCTCTGTATCATAGTAACAGCATTTCAGCAGCTTCTCCATCTCCTCCTGAGACGGCTGACGTGGATTGGAACCGGTACATGCATCGAGAATTGCATTCGCTGCAATCTCCGGCAGACGCTCCAGAAATACTTCCTCCGGCACGAATCCCTGCTCAGCAGGATAGCTGTCCGGACCGTAATTTTTGATGCAGTGCGGAATATTTAATGCGTCGTTCATGCCGCGAAGATACCTGATCAAAAGCTCTACCTTCTCGTCGTCGCTGCTGCCGCCAAGCTTCATAAAATCTGCAATCTCTCCATAACGCTCCTTTGCAGCCGGATCCTTTGCGTTAAATGCAATGACCTTGGGCAGGTACATGGCATTGGCTGCGCCGTGGATGATATGTGCACCATAGTCTGCAAAAGCGGCACCTGTCTTATGAGCCATAGAGTGCACAATACCGAGAAGTGCATTGGAAAATGCCATGCCGGCAAGGCACTGTGCATTGTGCATGCTGTCTCTCTTCTCCATGTCACCCTCATAGGAGCCCACGAGATCTCTCTGGATCATCTTGATCGCATGAAGCGCCAGCGGGTCTGTGTAGTCACAGTTTGCCGTGGATACATACGCCTCAATCGCATGGGTCATGGCATCCATACCGGTATGTGCCACCAGTTTTTTCGGCATGGTCTCCGCAAGCTCCGGATCCACGATCGCAACATCCGGTGTGATCTCAAAGTCTGCGATCGGGTACTTGATGCCTTTCTCATAATCCGTAATGATCGAGAATGCCGTCACCTCGGTTGCCGTGCCGGAAGTAGAAGAAATCGCACAGAACTTTGCCTTGGTACGAAGCTTCGGCAGGCCAAATACCTTGCACATATCCTCAAAGGTTACATCGGGATACTCATATTTGATCCACATCGCCTTGGCCGCATCGATTGGAGAACCACCGCCCATGGCAACGATCCAGTCCGGCTGGAACTCCTGCATTTTAGCCGCACCCTTCATCACCGTATCCACTGACGGATCCGGCTCAATACCCTCGATCAGCTCCACCTCCATGCCTGCTTCCTTCAGATAACCGATTGCCTTATCCAGAAATCCGTTTCTCTTCATGGAACCACCACCCACGCAGATAACCGCTTTCTTTCCTTCAAAGTCCTTCAGAGCTTCCAATGCTCCTTTGCCGTGATACAGATCTCTTGGTAACGTAAATCTTTCCATAAATATTACCCTCCTTTAGAATCTGACAATTTCATAAATATAATTGATTTGTCGTGCAATTTGATGGTTCTATTTTACACCTAATGAAACATTTCATCAACAAGGAATCTATGGAAATATATGAAAGATTTGTAAGGATATGCTCCGAAACAAAAATTTCCCGCACCGGACAATGCCGCGTGCGGGAAGTATCTGTCATTAATTAAAATACACCAGCTCGTCTGTTGGTTTCTGTGCCGCTGTAACCTCATCCGCATAGAATACCGGTCCCTCTTCTCCGTATTCTTTCCGAAATTTGAACTCCAGACGTGCCGTGATGGTCACATAGCTTCCATTGGCAAAACCGGACCAGTCATCCGCCTTGCAGAGAAACCCAATAAACTGCACGTCATCGGCACAGCATGTCATTGCATGGCGTCCAAATACGACGTAACCTGTTTCCAGCCCCTTTGTTTTCTGGATCCGTCCCGTCAGGCGCAGGGTCTTGCCATCATAGACGGACTGGTGGTCGATCATATCCACATACCAGAGACCGAAATCGTCATCTTTGATCTCAATAACATCCGCCTTTACATCAAATGGCATTTCATCCTTCATCTCGTAAAATGCGTCATCCTCCGACTCATAAACGATCTGTGCTCTCGGATTCACTGCCTTAACGCTGCCACGAATGGCGTTTTTGTTGGTATTTTCTACGGTGCAGCGGTTTACAATGACCATCTCGGACACTTTATAATGCTCCACCATCATCGATGGCATATTACGTGTATAAAGCATAAAGGTCTCATCATTAACCACATCAATCGTCTGGAAATATACCTCACGGTCAAAACAGATATCCTCCAGAGAATCGTACATTTCCGGAATATGAATTGTCGGCCACATGCCGTTATACTCAATAATGATCCGGTCCGGACGGTGCTTTTTCAGAAACTTTTCTATGACTTTGCCCTGGAAAGATTCCTCATCCTCAATATACTCACATGCCGCATGGGTCTGATCAAGCAGTGCCTGCGGATATTCCTCCTCACCTTCCTCACATACAAGGATCAGTGTTTTTGATCTGTCATCAAACAGCTCGTCTGCCAGAAGATCCCGGATGAGACTTGTTTTTCCTGCCTCAAGAAATCCCATGATGACGTATACCATCATCTCCTGTTTTTGTTTTCCAAACATAGCAATCCTTTCTTTGGTTGTGTTATTTCTCTATATCGCAGCCGACGATCATGTTTCTTTTATACATGAAACAGCTCTTTGATCTTTTCCTCGTTCAGATTTGCACCGATCACGCAGATACGTCCTGTATAATCTGCAGCACCACGGCGAAGCTCTGTCTCCTCCGGAACAAGATCAAAATGGAACCACTCTCCCTCTACAGGGGTAACAATGCCTTTGGCACGGAGAACTTCTCCATATTCACCGCCTTTTGCAAGCTTGTCCAGAATATCCCTCAGCTCTTCTTCACTGAACTTGTGGGCTGTCTCTACGCCCCAGCTTGTAAACACATCATCGGCATGATGGTGTCCCTCATGATCGTGATGATGACCGCAGCCACATTCCCCGTCATGGTGGTGATGATCGTGCTCTTCATGATCGTGATGATGGCCACAGCCACATTCTCCGTCATGGTGATGATGATCGTGCTCCTCATGATCGTGGTGATGGCCGCAGCAGCACTCTCCGTCGTGATGATGATGCTCATGCTCTTCCAAAAGTTCCTTCTCCAGAGAATTCACCTTTTCCATAGCTTCAAGAATATTCCTGCCGTTGATGTCATCCCATGGTGTTGTGATGATGGATGCCTCATCGTTTTTCTCACGGATCATCTTTACACAGGTATCCAGCTTATCGTCAGACACCTTCTGTGTACGGCTCAGGATCACGGTACCTGCATATTCGATCTGGTTATTATAGAACTCACCATAATTCTTCATATACATTTTGCACTTCTGAGCATCTACAACAACTGCTGTACTGTTGATCTGAACATCTTCTCCGATATTCTGAACGGCTTTGATGACATCGGAAAGTTTGCCTACTCCTGACGGCTCAATGATTACACGGTCCGGAGAGTATTTCTCCAATACTTCCTTTAAAGCTGCACCAAAATCACCTACCAGAGAACAGCAGATACAGCCGGAATTCATCTCTGTGATCTGGATACCTGCTTCTTTCAGGAAACCTCCGTCAATTCCGATCTCTCCAAATTCATTTTCTATGAGAACCAGCTTTTCTCCCGGAAAAGCCTCTGCGATCAGCTTTTTGATCAATGTTGTCTTACCTGCCCCTAAAAAACCAGAAATAATATCAATCTTTGCCATGATAATCCTCCATTTCTATTGTTCATTTTACTTCACTGTCTATAATATATTATACATTTCCTGTCAACACCCTACTTCCGGGACGCACTATGTGCCGCATACATTGCAATGCTTGCCGCGATCGGAAGATTAAGACTGTCGATCCTCTTAGAATGAGGAATGATGACCGATGTGCCGATATCAAGAAATTCTTCCGGCAGGCCGGTCGCTTCATTCCCAAAGATCAGGGAATACGTACCGGAAGGGCTGATCTCCGGCAATGTGATCTGTGCCTGCAGCATGAATGGATACAGCTCTCTTTGTCCAAACTGCTCCAGATACTCATCAAAACTGTCAAAATACTGAAACTCTGTGGAAAAGACAGCCCCCATAGATGCACGGACAACCTTCGGATCAAAGGCATCCACCGCCGGCCGCACAATCGCCATCTGATTCAACTCAAATCCCAGGGCACTGCGCATAATGGTTCCCATATTGCCGGCATTGGACGGTGATACAAGCACAATGTGGGAGGCATCCTTTTCCAGCTTTCCCGGAAATTTACGAAACTCACCGATCACATAACAGTTTTCCTTCTGGGACAGTACATGAAATATTTTGTCTGTCTGCCGGATCGGTATTCCTGCTTCACGGCATATTGTGCGAAGCTTATTGTAGGTATCGCCCTCCTTCATTGTGGAATGGACATATACTGTATTGACATATTCTGTCTTGTAGCGAAGAAGTTCAAAGGTCAGCGTGATTCCTAAAGAATACGAAACCGGATCATCCTTGCGATATCGTTTAAATCCTGCCATCTTGCCCTTGCCTTTCCTGATGTCTGTGCCGGCTGCTGCCCACAGGCATCATCCCTGTTGCGATCAGAAAGCCGACATGCATTGCTGCTGCCGGCTGTATGTTTATTCTGCTATAAATATATCCACCGACATAGAACCCGTATCGGAGCGGAACGGGATGCTGAGCATCTGATTGCCCTGTCCCTCATATGTACTACCATCGTAGTAATCCGGTGGTGTGATATCGATCAATATATTATTGCTTGCAAATACTGTGGCTGCATTACCTGCGATCATATTTCCCAGTTCTGAAATCGCACTCTGTCCAATCTCATCTATGGTATCTACCGGTGTCATCATCATCTTGGAAATGATCTCCAGAGCAGTTGGATGCTCCATATTCAGGATCACCTTTCCACTCAGGTTTCCTACGATCCCAAGTTCTATAATGGATGCGTCTGCCGGATATTTTTCCGGTTTTACACCGGGTTTGCCGATCTGGAGATCCATCCTACATACATCCTTTACCACTTTGCACACGGATAAAATAAATGGATTGACATGTTCTGCTTTCACCATTTTCTGACCCTCACTTTCGTTCCAATCATACCGTTTGTCCTATCTTTCAGTATAACAAATCCTTTTATTTCTGTAAACCACTGCCCTATAGGGTAAAGTCATTCCAGAAGCTCTGATTAATATCTACTTTCTTGTCCTGAAGCCATTTGTTATATTTCCGGACAAACATGTCTGCCTGACGGTCCTGTATGATCTCTTCCTTCTGCTGGCTGAGCATCTCCCTGCTGATGGATGTATCCTCGTCCTCCTGGATTGCAGACTGGGATGCTGTCTTTGCCTTTTGATCCAGAATCGCCTGACGGGCCTCATCATCACTTACATTGGTATCGGCATCATCTGTGGCAACATAAAACATTTTCTCCGCCAGCAGATTTTCCTGATAGATCCCGCTGATCTTCTGCACAGAAAGAAAATATGTCTTTTTGTCTGCCGCTGCTGCATTCTGCACCAGACTTTCCGCCTGACGCAATGCCTCATCCTGCTCATCCGCTGACAGACTGACATTCTGCTCCTGTGCCACACCGGATATGATCTTCAGCTGCGTGATCATATTGACGATCTCCTGCTTCGCCTGATCCCCAATGGTCTCATTATCATCCAGCTTGTAGCTCCAAAGCTCTTTTCCAAAGCTTTCCTCATACTGGCATTTCAAAAAATAACAGTATGCCATCACTTCACTGTAACGCACCTGATCATCCCCCACCATCATGACCACCGTACCGGAAGAGATGTTTCCATTCTCTACTTTTGTCGTTTTTTTATGTCCGCAGCCACTGGCCAGAAGAGCCACTGCCATCAACATACATAACCCTGATCTGAATTTTTTATTGTGCATTTTTGTCCTCCTGAATCTCGGTAATCGCCTGTACCACACTTTCTGCCGCCTGAAAGATCCTTTCCGCCTGCATCCGCTTTTCCTTTGCCACTGTTTTGCCGGTCACTGCTGCCCTGCTGTTTCCTGTATCCAGTGCCTTGCGTACATACAGAAAATGAGCTTCCCCTTTGGAAATATAGCGGAGTTTCCCCTCAAACGATGCGATCATGTCCGGGAGCTTTGCCACATCCAGTGATGCATCCGGCTGCAGATAAAAACGGATTCCGTCCGGTTTCTGTGTTATCTGCATTATCCCGCTTCTGTGGGCTGCCGCTTTCAACACGGCGATACGTAGCAGATTCTGTGCTGCGGCCGGAATGTCTCCGAACCGGTCCACAAGCTCATCCTCCATGTCAGAACGCTCTCCCTCATTTTCCAGAGCAGCGATCCTCTTGTACATATCTAACTTCTGGTACTCACTCTTAATATACGATGCCGGAATGAATGCGTCAACCTGAAGATCAATATTCGTCTCAAGCTCTTCTCTCTCCGGTTTCCCACCCTTCATAGTACGGATCGCCTCACTGAGCATCTTACAATACAGCTCATATCCCACCGCCTCCATATGTCCGGACTGTGCCGCTCCCAGCAGATTTCCTGCACCACGGATCTCCAGATCACGCATTGCGACTTTGATCCCTGAACCCAGATCCGTGTACTCCCGGATCGCCTCCAGACGCTTTTCAGCAACTTCCCGGAGAATCTTGTCCTTCTTGTACATCAGAAATGCATATGCGGTGCGGTTGGATCGTCCCACACGCCCTCTCAACTGATAAAGCTGGGACAATCCCATCTGATCTGCATTGTCTATAATAATAGTATTTACATTGGAGATGTCAAGCCCTGTTTCTATGATCGTGGTGGCGATCAGTACATCAATCTCCCCCTGAATGAAGCTCATCATAATGCGCTCCAGTTCTCTTTCACTCATCTGCCCATGGGCAAATGCAACATTGGCATCCGGTACCAGCCTGGCAACTTCCATCGCTACCTCGTCAATATTATGGACACGGTTATACACATAATATACCTGACCACCACGTACAAGCTCCCGGTTGATGGCTTCCCGGATGATCTCGCTGCTGTGTTCCATCACGAAGGTCTGGATCGGCAGCCGGTCCACCGGAGGTTCTTCCAGTACACTCATGTCACGGATTCCTACCAGACTCATATGAAGAGTTCGTGGGATCGGCGTCGCTGAAAGTGTCAGCACATCCACATCCCCCTTCATCTGCTTGATCTTCTCCTTGTGGGTCACGCCAAACCGCTGCTCCTCATCAACGATCAAAAGACCAAGATCCTTAAATGCCACATCCTTCGACAACAGACGATGCGTGCCGATGACAATATCCACCTCACCCCGTTTCAGCTTCTCTATGGTCTTTTTCTGCTGGGCCGGTGTGCGGAACCGGGACATCATTTCTACATTGATCGGATAGTCCCCGAGACGCTCCCGGATCGTATTATAATGCTGCTGGGCCAGTATGGTGGTCGGCACCAGAAATGCCACCTGTTTGTTATCATTGACCGCTTTAAACGCTGCACGGATGGCGACCTCCGTTTTGCCATAACCCACGTCACCGCAGATCAGACGATCCATGACCCGGCTGCTCTCCATATCACGCTTCGTAGCTGCAATGGCATCCAACTGGTCTGCCGTCTCCTCATAGGGAAACATTTCTTCAAACTCTGTCTGCCATACCGTATCGGGGCTAAACTGATATCCCGGCTGCTCCTGCCGCTTTGCATAAAGCTCTACAAGCTCTTTTGCGATCTCCTTCACGGCACCGCGGACTCTCGTCTTGGTCTTTTTCCATTCCATGGTGTTGAGCTTATTAAGCTTTGGCTTTTTGGCAGCGTCCTGGCTGGCATATTTCTGGAGAACATCCAGTGCCGAAGCCGGAACATAAAGGTTTCCTCCATCCCCGTACTCGATCTTGACAAAGTCCTTGGCAACATTGTCTACCTTGATCTTTTCAATTCCCCGGTAGATTCCCAGTCCATGATTTTCATGGATCACGTAATCCCCCACGTTCAGTTCGTTAAAACTCTGGATCACCTGCCCGTTATACTGCTTCTGACGTTTCCGTCTGCTCTTTGTCCGGTTTCCAAAGACATCACTCTCCGTAACCACAACAAACCTAAGCTGTGTATAGGCAAATCCTCTGGAAAGACGCCCATAACTCACCATGATCTCCCCAGGCTGTAATTCCCGGTCCAGCGTCTCCCGGTAAAATGCCGGAATATCATATTCCTGAAAATCTCCCGCCAGACGCTTTGCTCTGGTTCTGGATGCACAAAGCATCAGGATCCTGTATCCCTGCTGCTTCCATTTCTTCATGTCATCTACCAGAAGTTCAAAGTGCTTATTATAGGAAGCAGCCGCCTGACACTGGAGATGAAAGCTTTCCTTCACCTGTATATCCGCAGGAAGTCCGTCTAACATAGACAGATAAACCGTTCCCTTCTGCAGCAGAAGTGCCTGTACTGTGCCGGCACTGTAAAGCACTTTCATCTGTCCCGGAAGGATCAGTCCCTTCTGCAGGCGGCTTTCCATACTTTCCCGGAACTCTGCCTCGACCGCCTCCATGGCCTCCAGACAACGGATCGGTTCATCGACAACAAACATCGTCTCATCTGTGTCAAAAAAGTCAAAAAAAGACCCCGCCGTACTGTCGAAATACAGAAGAAAGCTTTCCAGCCCGGCTCCACTCCGGGTATATTCCAGCCGTTCCTTCCACTCGCGTATCGTATCATTCAGGCGGTTATACGCCTCAAACTCCTTTGCTTTCCGGAATTTTGCCTGAAGCTTTTCCTGCTCTTTGCGGATTCTTTCAAACCCCTGACGCATCTGTTCCTCATTCAGAATGATCTCCATTGCCGAAAAGATCGTAAGCTCCTCCATCCGCTCAATGGAACGCTGGCTTTCCACATCAAAGGAACGGATGGTATCCACCTCATCCCCCCACAACTCGACACGGTACGGACAGTCCTCGGTTGGCGGATAAATATCCAGAATCCCTCCCCGGACAGAATATTGTCCCGGCTGCTCCACCTGGCTCTGCCGTTCGTATCCCATATCGGCCAGTGCCCTGCAAAGCTCTTCCAGATCCACCTGTGCCCCCTCCCGGATGTGGCGTCTTGATTTCTCATAGACAGATAAGGACTGCACATATTCCATCCCCGCCGTCATGGTGGTGACCACTGTGCCGCCCTCTTGATCCAATAATGATTTAATTGTCTTCAGCCGTTCTGTCTCCACGGCATTCCCATGGACATCCGCACTGTAAAAGATCACATCCTTTGCCGGGTAGAACACAGCATTTCTGTCATACATCCGGTAATCTGCCAGGATCTCTCTCGCTTTCTTTTCGTCAGCGGCGATGATCACGGTCCACTTCTTTGCCTGTGACAGTCCACTGATGATGTGGCTTTTCTGACCATCAATACAGCCCGAGATCTGAATCGGCATTCTGCCCCGCTCAATACATTCTCTGGCACTGCCATAAGCATTTAACTCCTCCAGAGGTTTCCATAGCGTTTCCATGACTGGATTTCCTTTCGATTATTTATTGTTATATTTGTTCATTGCCGAGTTTACGTCCTCCGCCATGATCTCACAGCACGCCTTCACTGTCTTGTCCAGTGCTTCCCGGATCACCGGTTCCTCCTCTTTGGCAAATCTGCCCAGCACATAGTCTGCCAGATCCCATCCCTTCGGCTTTTCTCCAACTCCGACACGGATCCTCGGAAAAACCTGTGTCCCCAGATGAGCGATAATATTTTTGATACCGTTATGTCCGCCGGCACTTCCCTTTGGACGGATGCGAAGCTTGCCCGGAGCCAGATTAATATCATCATAGATCACGATCAGCTCCTCTTCCGGATCGATCTTATAATAATCCACCAGTTCCCGGACGCTCTCTCCGCTGAGATTCATATACGTCTGTGGCATGGCAAGAAGAACCTTGTGTCCCTCGATCACGCCCTTGCCACAGACTGCCTTGTGCTTTTTGATATCCATGGAAATCCCGTATGTGTCCGCAAGCACGGTAAGTGCTGAAAATCCAATATTGTGTCGTGTTCCGTCATATCGACGTTCCGGGTTTCCTAAACCTACTATTATATACATTTCTCTGTCCTTTAATAATTCTTGTGTGTCAGTTTCTCTCCCATACGAACAATCCTGCCCTGATAATCTGCCAGAAGCTCTTTGTTGACCACATGGCGGTTATCCATGGTCTTCATAATATCACGGATCTGTACCTTGGCTGCCACCTCAGGATCTGCCATATTGTAGATCTCATTGGTGCGGAAGGAAAGGATCTCAGGCTCCAGAACATCCTCGTCATTGGAAGAAACAACCAGTCCTTTATCCCCGTTGGTAAACTCCACGCAGACACCCGGCTGTAAAATGTTGATACTCTGGATCAACGCAGTTACTACCTCCGGTGCAAATCCCTGCTCCGGATCCAGCAGCGTTCTGACGGCTGCGATCTCGGAGGTTGGTTCCTCCTCAAAATTCATTGCTGTCATGGAATCGTATGCATAAGCTACTTTCAGTATGTCTATATTTAATGATTTATATGTAGCTGCATCATCCCCGTTTGTATGATGCAGTTCGTTAATGATCCCTTTCACGGTTCTCTTAATCTCAGGATCCAGATCATAATCATTGTCGATCAGCTGAACCGCCGCATAATGGTAAGTACGGATCTTCTTTTCGTCTTCCGGCGTAATCTCATTTTTACGTTTTCTGCGGATGTGCGGTGGGATCAAAAGACCTCCCACATCATGGAGGATCGCTGCCACTACAACATCTAACTGCTGCTTAAACTCCATGTTCAGGCGGTGTGACATCATAGCACACAGCACAGCTGTATTTAGCGAGTGTTTATAAACGTAGTCCTCATTACTTCTGAGATTCTGTACAAAACTGATCTTATGATTTAAGCTGCCATACCGCCGCAGGATCTGGTTGGCAAACTGATACATTCCCTTTGCCTCCTGCTGCTTTGTGACCGCATCCAGGATCTCCCGGATGGTAAAGATCGACATTGCCTGAAACCTCTCGAATTCAATATCATCAGCGGACATTGGCGGCACCGGCTCGGCCGGCTCCAGAATATACACCCCGATCAGTCCAAAGTTCTGTATACTTACAATACCCTGTCTGGTGAGCTTGGAATTACGCTCATAAAGCATAACACCATCCCGGTTGTAGATCGGCTTCGCCAGACGCATCCCCAATTTTAAATCATCTGATTTTACAAATTTCATAAATACATTCTCCCTTCTAGCTTAAATTTCATCCCAGCCTTATTTCTTCTGTGTTTTCTCCGCAATATTGTTGGTTACACGGTTATAAAGCTCCAATGCTGCATTGTAGCCCATCTTTTTCTGTCTGTAGTTGACAGCCGCCGACTCACAGATAATAGCACAGTTACGCCCCGGACGGATCGGAATGGAATGGCATACCACCTTATTACCAAGGAATTCAATATACTGCTCCTCCAGACCCAGCCGGTCATATTCCTGATTTTTGTTGTATTCCTCCAGCTTGATGACAAGATTGATCTCCTGCTCATTTTTTACGCTCTCGACACCAAACAATGTCTTGGCGTCAATGATACCGATTCCACGAAGCTCGATAAAATGCCGGGTGATATCCGGTGCACTTCCGATCAGGGAAGCATCACTGACCTTCTTGATCTCCACCACATCGTCCGATACAAGACGATGGCCTCTGTGGATCAGCTCCAATGCAACCTCGGATTTACCGATACCACTCTCGCCCATGATCAGAACGCCCTCACCAAAAAGATCCAATAATACTCCATGAACGCTGCAGCGAGGTGCCAGCTCTACGTTAAGCCAGCGGATCACCTCCGCCATGAATGCATTGGTCTCCTTTTGGGTGCGCAGCAATGGCACCTGATACTTGCTGGCAAGCTGGATCAGCTTCTCGTCAATATACAGATCCCGGCAAAATACGATGCACGGCGGCTTTGTATGACGCTCGCTGCCTGCCATGATGATCTCCATCATTTCCAGCGTATAATCTAACCCCTTCTGCTCCATGTAAGTATGCTCTACGTGACCAATGATCTGAATCCTTCCGGAATCAAAATAATCAAAAAATCCGGCTAACTGCAGTGCCGGACGATTGACATCCGTCTGCACGATCTCAATCCTAGAAACATCTACATCTCCGGTAACATTTTCCAGTTCCATCTGCTCGATCAGTTTCTCTAATGATACACTATATGTCTCTGCCATTCTTCTCTCCTTTATATTGTGTGTTGTGCCCATCTGCATCATCCGTTACCGGATGAAAAAACTCATATACCTTCCGGGCTGCCCCCAAGTTCATTGTTTCTGTCTGTGCCAACTCCTCTATGTCTGCACTCCGTACTGCTTCTATGGATCCAAACCTCTTCATTAATGCCCTGCGTCTCTTCTCTCCGATTCCCGGGATATCATCCAGAATGGACTTTACCTGCACTTTGCTCCGAAGAGAGCGGTGATACTCAATAGCAAACCGGTGTACCTCATCCTGTATCCTTGTCATCAGGTGAAACCCTTCACTGTTGATATCAATCGGAAGCTCCTGCCCCTGAAAATAAATGCCTCTGGTACGGTGCCGGTCATCCTTTACCATACCACAGACCGGGATCGCCAGATGAAGCCGCTCCAGTACCTGTTCCGCAATGTGAACCTGCCCCTTTCCTCCATCCATCATGATCAGATCCGGATAGCGGGTAAAGCCTGTGTTTTCTCCGGTAAGTTCCTGCCCGGCCAGTTTTTTCTCCTCTGCAAGACCATGCTCAAACCGTCTGGTAAGGACCTCTCTCATGCTGGCATAATCGTCCGGTCCCTGCACTGTTTTGATCCGGAACTTCCGGTAGTCGCTTTTACGTGGACTTCCGTCCTCAAATACGACCATGGATCCTACCGACTGAAATCCGCTGATATTGGAAATATCATAGGATTCCACACGATGCACTCCCGTAATGCCGATCCAGGAACATATCTCCTGCATGGCACCAATGGTGCGTTCCTCAGCACGCCGGATCTTCTGGACATCCTGTTCCAGTACCAGTATGGCGTTTTTGTGTGCCAGCTCCACCAGACGTTCCTTCTGTCCTTTTCTGGGCACAAGGATCCTCACCTTGTCCCCCCGGCGTTCACTAAGCCATCTGGCTATTACTTCCGCATCCTCTATCTCATATTCTATCATGAGTTCTTTGGGAATAAAAGGTGTTCCCGCATAAAACTGTTTGATGAATGCCTGTAATATTTCCTGACGGTTCGCTCCGTCGACCCCGTTCAGATGAAAATGATCTCTGCCGATCATCCGTCCCTCCCGGATAAAGAACACCTGCACCACTGCTTCGCTTTGATCCTTCGCCAGAGCAATAATATCCCGGTCAAGACCATCAAAATCTGTGATCTTCTGATGAACCGATGCCTTCCGGACGCTTTCCATCAGATCCCGGTACTGGGCTGCCTCCTCAAACTGCATGGCTTCCGATGCCGCTGCCATCCTATCCTGAAGATACTGCAGCACCCCCGTATAATCGCCCTCCAGAATCTTTAATGCTTCCCGGAAATGTTCCTTATAATCCTCCGAAGAAATATACCCCTGACAGGGAGCATCGCACTGGCCAATATGATAATTCAGGCAGGGCCGTTCTTTCCCGATATCCCGCGGAAGACTTCTCCGGCAGCTCCGGATACGGTATATCTTACGCAGCAGCTCCAATGTATCCTTCGCAGAGCCGGCACTGGTATAAGGACCGAAGTATTTCGATTTATCTCTCTTTTCCTGGCGGGAAAAGATCAGTCTCGGAAAATCCTCTCCAACCGTAGCTTTTATAAAAGGATAGCTTTTATCATCCTTGAGCATTGTATTATATTTCGGACGATGTTCTTTGATCAGATTGCTCTCCAGAACCAGAGCTTCCACCTCGGAATCGGTAATGATATACTCAAAATGATCGATCTGGGATATCATTTTCTCTATCTTCGGCGAAACATTTCTGCCTGGCTGAAAATACTGCCGCACCCTGTTTTTGAGGCTGACCGCCTTGCCCACATAAATAATGGCATCTTTTGCATCATGCATAAGATATACCCCGGGCTTGCCGGGCAGCTTTTTCAGCTCCTCCTCGAAATTAAACACGTTTATTTTTTAACCTTTCCTTTTTGGATTCCACTGTAGGCTCCAAATACTTTCTTTTTGCCCTTTAATTTATATGCACGTACTTTCACATAAAAAACACTCCCCTTTTTGAGGTCTGTCAATGCCGCTCTATGTCCGGTCAGATTCACAAAAGCAGACCCCTTGGGAATCTTTCTGGTGGCAGCAAATCTCACCTGATATCCCTTCGCTCCGGACGTCTTCTCCCACGTGATGGTCAATGTTTTTTTCTTTTTATTGGTGATCTTAACCCCTTTTACTTTGCCGGGAACCGTCACCTTCCCATTACTTTTGGACTCCCCCTCCTTCCCGTCTGCTTTTGGCTTCGCGGTTGTTTTGGGTTTCGTCTCTGCGTTTTTCTTTGGCTTCGTCGTGGTTCCCGGCTTTGCCTCTGAAGTTTCCTTTGGTTTCGTCGTTGTTTTCGGTTTAGTGGCAGACGTAGCCTTTGGTCCCGCCGTTGCTGCCGGCCTGGTCGATGCCGTCGGCTTTGGTGTACTGTCCGGCTTCGCAGTGTCCACTACATGAGGGATCTGCTTTCCGGAATCATCAGTCAGATAAAGCACCGGATCGCTGATATACCAGATAAAATTGGCATCCTCAATCTTAATGCTTGCATCGGAAAGCGGTATCCTTCCCGCTGCAACCGCTCCGGACGGATCCGCACAATAAAAGACACCATCCGTATAATCTGTTACCAGGATCGCATGCTGCTGATCCGTTTTCTGCTTGTATAACACGATTCCTTCCGGATGCTCCGCTAGCTTTGCCTGCAGATCCGATGCCGAACCGGAAAACGCACCATGAGCCACTGTCATCCCTCCACAGACAAAATTCCATCTCAGACCGGTTCCCTCTACCCATGCAGCGGAACGCATCATGTCCGTAGATATAGATGCCCAGTTTTCATTGCCATTCATCATCGCTCCCCTGCGCACCATCATCGCAGCCGCTACCAGGGTGCACAGACTGCTCCCGCCGGGCTGTTTCAGAAATACGCTGTCCTGATTGATCTCTGCAAATGTCGCTGCCCTGGCGGCATCCGGACTGGCAGACCATCCGCCAATGATCATACATACGGTCAATAGTACGGCCAGATATCTTCTGTTGATTATTTTCATGTGTATCTCCTGATCGGTATATTTTATATTACTCACTCAAACTAAGTCAAAAAAGAGCCGGGGTAAAAAATACCCCAGCTTTTATTTTATCATATTTACCTATGCTTTACAAGCTGTCAGACGGATTCGCATCCTCTGTCTCTGCCTGTGCCGTCATGAATTTCCGGATGATTTTCACAATGCCATCCTCATCATTTGACGCCGTAACATAATCTGCGGCTTCCTTTACTTCCTTCTGGGCATTTCCCATGGCAACACCTTTACCTGCATAACGAAGCATCGGCAGGTCGTTGAAACTGTCTCCCACGCAGATTACCTTTTCCCTGTTGATCTCCAGGAATTTCATCAGCTTATCCACGGCAACGGCTTTGTCAACAAATTTCGGCAGAATCTCCACATAAAACGGATCGGACCGGAATACATTCAGCTTATCTCCAAAACGCTCTTTTAAAGTTTTCTCTACTTCTTTCATTTTATCCGGTTCTCCGGACAGCAGAATCTTGTTGACCGGGAAGTCAATCGCACGAACCAGATCATTGACCTGACGGATCGTGATATCACATGCCTTGGCATCTGCTTCAATATAAGAATCTATGCCATTTCCCGCCAAAAGCTCTTTTGCTTCGTCGTGATAAACGGTGATGCCAAGCTGTAACTCCTTAGCTGCCTCATAGACCGGCTTGATCATATCCTGATCCAGTGTCTGATTGTAAATGCACTCTCCTGTCTTGCAGTTGACTACCGTGGTGCCGTTATATGCAATCACATAACCGCCAAACTGCTCCAGCTGAATGGCCGCTGCCGTACGCCGGATGCCGGAAATAGACCGGCCGGAAGCGATCGCCACGGTCTTTCCCCTCTGCTGCAGTTCGATCAGTGCCTGACGTGTATTTTCCGATACCTTTTTGTCTGAACCGACCAATGTGCCGTCCACATCAAGTACAAGTGCATCATATAAGTCTCCCTCCGGATCCTTAATGCCCTTCACCTGACGGAATATCTTCATAAACTCCTTACCGGTAATGGTCTCGTGAGCGATCAGAAACTCTGCCAGCTTGTCCAATGCTTCCCTGTCACCCTGCAGAAGCTCCTCTGCCTTGGCATAACACTCCTTCAGAATGCGCATAACCTCCTGATCGATCTCTGCCTCTGTGGCATCACCGCAGTTTAACACGGCACGTCCGTCCAGATAACGGTTCTGGATGGATTCCAGACCGATCAGACCGAACTTTTCTGACATACCATACTGTGTCACCATGGCTCTCGCCAGCTTGGTTGCCTGCTCAATATCATTGGATGCCCCTGTGGTAATGGAATCAAATACGATCTGCTCGGCGGCACGTCCACCAAACAATGTAGTGATCCGGGTCAGTATCTCATCCTTGCTCATGAGATACTTCTCCTCCTCCGGCACCTGCATGACATATCCCAGAGATCCCATGGTCCTCGGTACGATCGTGATCTTCTGAACCGGCTCGGAATGCTTCATCAGAGCTGTTACCAGGGCGTGACCTGTCTCATGGTAAGCAACGATCTTTTTCTCCTCCTTGCCCAGAATACGATCCTTCTTTTCCTTGCCGGCGATCACAACTTCAACCGCCTCAAACAGATCAGCCTGACAGACTGCCTTTCTGCCTGCTTTGACTGCCATAATAGCCGCCTCGTTGATCATATTGGCCAGATCGGAACCTACAGCACCACTGGTCGCAAGGGCGATCTCATCAAAGTCTACGGTCTCATCCATCAGGACATCCTTTGCATGCACCTTGAGAATATCCACACGTCCTTTCAGATCCGGCTTCTCCACGATCACCCTCCGATCAAAACGTCCCGGACGGAGAAGTGCCTTGTCCAGTACCTCCGGACGGTTTGTTGCACCCAGGATCACAAGCCCTTTGGAGCTGTCGAAACCATCCATCTCGGAGAGAAGCTGATTCAATGTCTGCTCTCTCTCATCATTGCCACCGCCATACTGGCTGTCACGGCTCTTACCGATGGCATCGATCTCATCAATAAAAATGATACATGGCGCCATTGCCTGTGCCTGCTTAAAAAGATCCCGCACGCGGGAAGCACCTACACCCACAAACATCTCTACAAAATCGGAACCGGACAGAGAGAAAAACGGCACTCCCGCCTCGCCTGCTACTGCCTTTGCCAGAAGTGTCTTACCGGTACCCGGAGGTCCTACAAGAAGTGCTCCCTTTGGTAGTCTCGCACCGATCTCTGTATACTTGCCCGGATTATTCAGGAAATCTACCATCTCGGTCAGGGAGTCCATCGCCTCCTCCTGACCTGCCACATCCTTAAAGGTCACACCGGTTTCCTTCTGTACATACATCTTGGCGGTACTCTTACCAATACCCATCATGCCGCCGGAATTACGCGACATCAGACGGAAGATCAGGAACAGACCTCCCCACAGCAGAAGTACCGGAAGCAGATAAGACATCAGCATATAGATCATACTGGAGCTGTTGTCCGTCAGATCCTTTTTAAACTCAACACCCGCTTTATTTAAACGCTCTACCAGACTGTAATCCATAGAAATGATCCCTGTATAATAGGTAATCTGATATACGCTGTCTCCACTGCTCTGAGGAATAATCTTTAACCGGTCTGCTGTCAGCGTGACGGATTTCACCTGCCCATCATCCAGCATCTGGATAAATTTATCATAGGTAATCTCCCGGTTGGTCATCTGCTGTACCTGATGATTCATCATGGTAAATACCAGAAACACACCAACAGCCACCAAAAGGCAGATGATGATCCCTCTGCGGTTCTGTTTTTTCTGACGGTCGTCATCGCCGCCATTCTGTCTGTTTGTATTATTGTCCAATGCTATGTCCTCCTAATAGCCAGTTCTGTATAGATTCTGCCCTAAACCGTCATTTGGCGATCCGGCAGATACATCATATGCTTTATTATAATGATAGTGTTCCCATAAATCAATATATCAACCTGTGAAGAAAATCTGATAATTCTGAAAATTCTGTAAAAAAAGAATTGAAACATTTCCTAGTTTGGGAGTATACTGATAGATAGTTTTTTTATTCACCCGGACTTCGCCCGGCAGAGAATGAAAACTACCGATCCGATATCTTATCCACAATAAATGAAAGTACGATTTTGGAGGAAAACACTATGGACATCCGTGAGGCTGTGATCTGAAAATTGACGCAGATCACTAGGTTTTCTGAAAAATCTTTGCTTTGCATCGTTTCGATGAATACGTGTCTGGACGACCGAGCCTCTCGGGTGGGCTCAGATATTTCGGCGGGCACGCTTCCGCTACGTCGCACTACGCAGTGGTGCATAACGCCACTGAAAAACGTGGCGTAAACACCAGCGAGTGCGAAAGTGCCCTTCGAAATACCTGAATCCCACCCTGAGGCGAGTACGGAAAGACACGTTCATCAAACATCGAAACGGCAAAGCATTTAGATTTTTCGAAAACCGTAGGGTGACAAGACAATTTTCAGATCCATAGCCCACGGATACTAATATTATTTCCCTCCAAAATCGTACATCTCATTCCTTGTCCCTTAGGCGGATAAAATATCGGATCGTTGTTGGAATCGTTTTCCGGGCGAAGTCAGGGTTATTGACATCAATCATTGCACATTACAAAATGGAGGAAAAAAACATGGCAGTCAAATATGTCTTTGTTACAGGTGGCGTTGTATCCGGTCTTGGAAAGGGTATTACTGCAGCTTCGCTGGGTCGTCTTCTGAAGATGCGCGGATACAGCGTGACAATGCAGAAGTTTGATCCCTACATCAATATCGACCCTGGCACCATGAATCCGGTACAGCACGGAGAAGTTTTCGTTACTGACGATGGTGCGGAGACAGATCTTGATCTGGGTCACTATGAGCGTTTCATCGATGAAAGTCTTACAAAGCAGTCCAATGTCACAACCGGTAAGGTGTACTGGTCTGTTTTGAATAAGGAGCGCCGGGGGGATTATGGCGGAGGCACCGTACAGGTTATCCCTCATATTACCAATGAGATCAAAAGCCGTTTCTACCGGAACGATGGCTGCAAGGATACACAGATTGCCATTATCGAGGTGGGTGGTACCGCAGGCGATATCGAGAGCCAGCCATTTCTGGAGTCTATCCGTCAGTTCCAGCATGATATGGGACATGATAACGTTGCTCTGATCCACGTTACATTGATTCCTTATCTTCATGCTTCCGGCGAGATGAAGACAAAACCAACCCAGGCCAGCGTGAAAGAGCTGCAGGGAATGGGTATCCAGCCGGATGTGATCGTCTGCCGTACGGAGTATCCGTTAGAGCCGGGGCTCAAGGATAAGATCGCACTTTTCTGTAATGTACCGGCATCCCACGTTCTTCAGAACCTGGATGTGGAAACCCTTTACGAAGCACCTCTGGCAATGGAGAAGGAGCACCTGGCAGATGTGATCTGTGAATGTCTGAAGTTAGATTGTCCGGAACCGGATATTACCGAATGGGAAAACATGGTAAATACCATTAAGAATCTGGAAAAGGATGTCACCGTTGCACTAGTCGGCAAATACACCTCTCTCCACGACGCATATATCAGTGTCGTCGAGTCCTTAAAACACGGTGGTCTCTCCCACAAGAGCAATGTTACCATTAAATGGATCCCTTCCGAGGATGTCAATGAAGATAATGTAGAGGAGCTGCTTGGAGACGTCAGCGGCATTCTCGTACCGGGCGGTTTCGGTGACCGCGGTATTGACGGCAAGATCCTCGCGATCAAATATGCCCGTGAGCACAAAGTTCCATTCCTCGGTCTGTGTCTCGGTATGCAGCTTGCGATCGTGGAATTTGCAAGAAATGTAGTAGGTTTCAACGATGCACACAGTATCGAACTTGACCCTCAGACAACCCATCCGGTCATCCACCTGATGCCGGAGCAGGATGGCGTTGAAGATATCGGCGGCACCTTGCGTCTTGGTTCCTATCCTTGCGTGCTGGACAAGTCCACAAAGGCATATGAACTTTACGGTGAGGAAACGATCCACGAGAGACACAGACACCGCTACGAGGTCAATAACTATTACCGCGAGGATCTCCTCAAGGCAGGCATGACCTTCTCCGGTCTTTCTCCGGACGGTCGTATCGTAGAAATGTTAGAGCTTCCGGATCATCCATGGTTTATCGCTACACAGGCACATCCGGAGTTTAAGTCAAGACCAAACAGACCGCATCCGTTATTCAAGGGATTTGTCGGTGCAGCATTGGAGTATCAGGATAAATAACGAGAACTTCCCACACCATTATATTAAAAACCGTATGTATGACAGATATCAAATCTGCCACACATACGGTTTTCGTTTTGATCACTCACACTTCGTGCAACTGAATCATTATTGTGTGAAGTGTGAGTTAATATTTTCTATATTCATTGATATCGTGGGCTAAAATCTTAATGCCACGGATATAATTGTCAAACATACCCTCCCGGTAACACTCTATCAGTATCATGCCGACAGGAATCCCTATGATCAATCCCAGCACTCCTGCCAGACGGTAACCGATCAGCATGAACACCAGTGTTTCAAACGGACTCATCCCGATATTATCACCGATCAGCTTCGGTTCCAGTAACTGACGTACGACCAATACTACCACATAAATAACAAACAATATGACTGCATACGTATAAGAACCTGTCACCAGACGGTAAACTGCCCACGGAACTAGAACAGTCCCGGCTCCAAAGAACGGCAGAAAATCTACAATAGCGATCACCACTGCCAGCAGACCACTATAGCTGATCCCCATAAAGGCAAACGGAATCACTGTGATAAAGAAAATCACGATCATAATCTGGAAATGTGCTTTAAAGTATCCTCCAATGGCACGGATAAAGATTTTCCTGATCTTATCCCAGATACGCTGTACTCCTGCCGGTGTCTTTTCCTGCAGAAGCTTCGTGAAGTGATCCTTCTCCACTGTCATAAAATAGGAAGCCAGGATCGTCAGGATCGCATATACAAGAAAATCCATCAGGGAACTCGCCAGTGAGCTTACCTTTGACAACGAACCGGAATTTACCATTTTAAGAAGTCCGTCGATCGCCTTCTGGATATAATCATCCAGCACATTCTCCCGCTGGTCAAATGCAAGTTTCATGTCCGCCGGAATCATGTTGTACTTCTGATGAAGCGACTGAAACAAATGCTGCAGATTCTGTGTGACGGAATCATACACCTCCGGAAGCTCTGTCACCCAGGAACTAAACTGCGACGCCACCAGCACCGCGAGTCCGTAAAATGCAGCGATCAAGGCTGCAAGCACCAGAATGATCACCAGAGCCGAACCATGCTTCCGCATGATCTTGATCCGCTTCTCCAGAAAGTGAATGATCGGATTGGCGATCATCGCCACGATCCATGCCACGATCAGCGGCATCAGAAAACGCACAAGCGGCGGCACCACAAAGATCAAAAGCAGAATGCCTGCCAGTGCAACCCCAAGATTAACAAGAATCCGTCGATGCAGATCCTTCTGATCCTCCATACAGATCAACCTCCCCTTTTACTCTTTTCCGAGGCAAAGTGCGATCACCGTACCAATGATAAACGTAATCACTCCAGTCACTCCATCGAGCACCGTCATACCTGCCAGGGATGCGCTCATAAGAATAACAACCGGCGAAGCCACTACAAGCCCCATAATACCGCTGTATGTCAATGCCTCATACTTCTCCATCAGCATCTCGATCAGCTTCGCAACCGCAAAAATACCGATCACAACACCGATACCAAATGGAATCAGTACAAGACAAATATGAACCACCTGTGGAATATCAAATGCCACCAGTGCCGTGATCAGGTTTTTGACACTACCGATTACCGGATAATAGTATCCCATCGTCATCAGCATCATAGACCCGCTGACACCCGGAATGACCATCGTTGCTGCTGCGATCACTCCGACAACCACAAGCTTAATCAAAGACACCGGCGTCAGTGTCAGAGCTACGTCTGCCCCATGACCGCCGAAGATCTGCAATAAAATAATAGAACCGAAAAAGACAAGAAAGACCAGTCCATGGGATACTCCAAGCTTCGTCCCCTTCAGATGTCCTGTCAATATCGGCACTCCTCCCAGGATCAGACCGATAAACAACATACACGTCTGGAACGGAATATGTTCAAACATTGCCACAATTGCAAATGCCAGTCCCACAATACCGATCGCCATACCAATAAAATACGGCAGTAAAGTTTTGATGCTTTGAGCCGGCTGCTTAAAAAGATGTGTCACACTATAGATCAGCTTGTCATAAATTCCCATGGACACCATCATGGTGCCGCCACTGACACCGGGGATCGCATTGGCAATACCAATGACTACACCTCTCAATATGTCTTTAAATAAGTTCATTTGTTTTCCTCCTGCTATTAGTGCTTAATTTTCATATCTTTTAAAACATATAGCAAATCATAACACAATTTATTTTGAGATACAATTCCTTTTATGATTACTTTATTTTCATTCATAAAATATTAAGATTTGCGGCTCTATCCAGAAAAGAAATTTAATGATAAAATGAATATACTATTATTTTTCTCGGGAAAGGAATCAAGGATTTTATGAAGCAGAACAGATCTATTTATTACAGATATAGTCGAAATGCCGTTCTTGCAGGTATGATCGCCTCACTGCTGCTCACCTCCCCTGCTCTGACCGGAGGACACACAGCATCTGCGGCCGGCCGGCAGATTGACCGGATGATCAGCCGCATAGATGAAAAAACGGACACCGGACTGGTACGTTCGCATTTTGAAACAGCAGATGGAGACGGATACTGCGATCCGGTTGCTGACACCACCCGTCCGTCAAAACTCAAAAAAACTCCCGATCTTCCGACGCGTTACGATCTGCGGGAACATAATCTGACAACCTCTATCAAGGATCAGGGTGCCACCGGTTGCTGCTGGGCATTTTCTGCGATCAAGGTGATCGAATCAAACTGTATCAAAAACGGTTTATTCGATGCCGGCTCCACGGATTTCTCCGAAAGCCATCTGGCATGGTATTCCTACCATCCGGCCACCAGTCCTTCGGATCCGACCTACAATGACGGCATCTTATCGGCAACAGTTTCCTCCTCTTCCAGCTTTCCCGATCCCTTCGCCTACGGAAGTGCCAAAGGCACCATCGCTTACGATAATGGCGGTTCTGCCATTCTTGCCAACTTTACCCTGGCCAAGTGGTGCGGGGCAGAATACGAAAGCACGGCACCGTTTACCGGAGCCAATTCCGAGCAGATCGCCTCTATGGCATACAATATGCAGATCAATACCGACCTGCGTTACGATTCCTATGCACATCTTCAGAATGTGTATAATTTTGACGAATACACGCTTAGCGACCAATATTATTACACCGATTCTTCCATCATCCCTAAAATGAAGCAGGCCATACTGGATTACGGTGCCATGTCCACTTCTCTTTATTATGACAAAGCATATCTGCACACCTCTGCCAGTGGGTCTGCTTATTACCAGAATCACTATGCCGGTGCCCAGGCCGTGAAACAGGCCAACCACAGTGTTACGATCGTAGGCTGGGATGACAATTTTGCCGCATCTGACTTTTCCCGTACCCCGCCCGGCAACGGAGCCTGGCTGATCGCCAACAGTTATGGCACCTCCTCCGGGGACACCGGTTACTTCTGGCTCTCCTATTATGATCAGTCCATCTGTGACTGTTCCAGTTTTTTGATGGAATCCTCCTCCAACTATGACAATATCTATCAATATGACGGATTCGGCTGGGGTACTGCAAATTATTCCAACTCTGCCGATTTAAAGGCGGCAAATATCTTTAAAGCAGAATCCACTTCCAATCAGAAACTGAGAGCGGTCTCCTTTTATACCCTTACCAACAACCAGCCTTACCAGATCGAGGTTTACCGCAACATAAAGTCCGGTCCCACTGACGGTATCCGGATCAACAGTTGTACCACCGAAGGCACTGCAGCACAGAACGGATATCATACAGTCACATTAAATACGCCTGTCACACTGGACGCAGGAGAACGTTTTTCTGTCGTGGTCACCTACCGCCAAAAAGCATCCGGTAAGATCTATGTCCCTCTGGAAGGCCGTGATTCCTCAGACTCTTCCCTCAGTATCTGTTATGGCTCCCGCCTGGGAGAGAGCTTTCTGTTTACGAAACTGAGTTCGAAATCTTCCGACAGCACGATCCATTGGCTGGATACCGCAGCCCTCGGATATCATAATGTCTGCGTCAAGGCATTTGCCGATGACACAACGGATCCTTCCGATCCCCTGCCATCCGTCACAAAAACGATCACACTCGGCCGTGGTGAAACCTTTCAGCTGCCACAGGGTTACACTTATACCAGCAATGACTCGTCTCTGGCAACCGTAAATGCCTCCGGAAAAGTCAAAACACACCGGAAAGGAAAAACAACCATCCTCGCATCTGACGCTGACGGCACATCCGGCAGCCTGTACCGTTTTGTGATCAAAAAAGCCCCTTCCGGGGTGAAGATCAAGCCTGCCAAAAAGACCATTAAAAAAGGAAAGCACCTCAAACTTAAGGTAAAGCTTTCCTCAGGTTCTGCCAGCCGCAGGATCACCTTCCGCTCCTCCCGTCCGGGAGTTGCCAGGGTATCCAAAACCGGCAGGATCACTGCCCGCCGCAAGGGCAGTACAACAATCCGTGTAAAAACATACAATGGACATACGGCATCCATGAAACTGACTGTGATCCGCTAAGATCACTTTCCGGATCCTCCGGTCTTTTCCGGGGAATCCATAAAGGCAGCAAAGAAATCCGGGCACATATCCATCAGCGTCTGCTCCTTACGCTCACTGCTCACCAGATCCAGAACCGGCTGCATCACTGTCCGGAACCGCTCCGGATCCTTTGACAAACGCAGGATCTCTGCTGTATTGATGGCATCGGCCAATGCAGTATGCTGTGCTCCCTGGAACTCATAATCCGCTGCTGATACCGCATAGGACAATTTGATACGGTGATGCAGTCCCAGCAGCCGCCGGAACTCCTCCTGAAAATCAGTCCAATGAGTCTCCATCTGCTCTATGATCGTGCCCGGATAACTCTTAAATACGGCCTCATTCTGAAACTGACGGATATCCGACATGCTCCAGGAATAAAACTGCGTCTCATCATTGCCGATCCAGGCTGTAAAATCATCCATCGCCTCCGCGAAGCCGGGAGCATCCTTCACCTTGTCATCCGTAATACCAGTCAGCTCAATGATTACTGCGTCCATCGGTCCAAACTCCGGTTTCACATAGCTCTGATACATATCTGTCACAACAAACTGCTCATCCATCCGCACGGCACCAATCTCGATCAACTCACTGGACAGCTTATTTTTCCCCCGCCATTGCTTTTCTATTTTGTTCATTTCTAAATCTATCATGATGTGCTGCATTTTTATACTCCCTATATTTTGTTATATCCGATATTTTTTGTATCTACATATAGTGCCTGATATTGACTTTCCTGCATTTTCGTGGTAATCTATAAGTGTAGTGCTAACGATTGTTATCGAATCATCCCCCCTATTTCTGATTCATGACAATCCCGTAATCAAAGGAGGCGAACTATGAGTCAATCCGATATCAATAAGGTTAGACGTTCTGTAGGTATGAATATTGGCAGTAAAGTTAAAATCCGTGCAAACCGCGGCCGACATAAGATTGACATCACCGAAGGAACCATTTGCAAAACGTATCCGAGCATTTTTCTGGTAGAGATCGTAAATGATCTGGATTCCACCACCCAGACGGTTTCTTATAGTTATACCGATGTATTAACAAAAGATGTCCAGATGCAGTTACTGTAACAAGATAATTCAAAAGCCATCCATTTATGGATGGCTTTTTTATCTGTAGAAATAATTAAGCTCTTCCGCAACAGAATTTGTACTTCTTGCCACTGCCGCATGGACATGGATCGTTTCTGCCAACTTTCTTTTCCTTAACGATGGTTCCGGACTTTTTCTGCTCCATATAAAGCTCTTTTCTGCGCTCAACGCTCAAAAGATCATTCCATACCGGAAGCTCATAAAGCCAGTCTGCCTTCGCCTCAACCATATGATAATAAAGCTGCTCCAGATCAATATCAAGAGTAACCTGTGTATCCTCATCCATATCCTCGATCGGATTGGGCGTCTTCAGACTCTCATTGATACCATCCAGAAAACCTGTCATATATTTTAATTCCATGTTATATTTTTCCGCAAGCTCCTTCACCGTACCGGACACAACCTCCTCCGGATGTGCCAGAAGCTGCTCATATACAGCCTTTTCTTCATTAAAATACTTTGCCCAGATCGCCTGACCTGCCTTTGAATTAATGTCAACGCCGTAAGCGTACTCTCTCCAATCCTGCAGTAATCCCATTTCTAAAACCTCTCTTTTCTGAATTTAACAATGTGGTAAATATCCTCCCGTGCATGACAGGGACAATAAAAAACCTAATGTTTATGATATCATTTGCCGGAATATGTGTCAATCTGCTTGTCATACTTTTTGCCAGGTGTTAAAATAAAAAAGTGTGGTTATGTATTCTTTTCTTTCAAAAAACCATAAACCACAAACATCATCGAAGATTACTTCAGAATGGAGGACAAAATGCATTTTTTGCCAACCGAAGATCATGTGAAAATCGGCGGCCGGACCATTTTCCGGGACAATATCCGCTATCTTGGATATTCTGCCACTTCCATATCTTTCCGTTTTACCGGAAAAAAAGCACAGGCGGTGATCATATCCGATCCTGCAGACTGGCCTGTGGAACATCACGCCCGGATCGGTGTATTTATCAATGATGCGTCCGAGCCGTTGAAACGTGTCGAGCTTACAAATTTACGACAGACTGTGGATCTATATGAGTCTGAAACGACAGATACTGTCACTGTTACGATCCTGAAATACAGCGAACCGGAGTATGCCATCTGCGGCATCGAGGAGTTGATCATTGATACCGACGATCTGCTTCCTCCTCCGGCACCAAAGGCACGCCGGATCCAGATCATAGGTGATTCCATCACCTGCGGTTACGGCGTCGAGGGAAGCGGAGAGGATCTGCTTCACGATACAGCTGTAGAAAACCCGGTAAAAGCTTATTCTGTTAAGACAGCCCGGGCTCTGGATGCAGATTTTGAAATCGTCGCCTGGAACGGAAAGGGCGTTATCTCTGCGTATATCGGAGACGGAGACCAGGCAGACGATTCCTGGCTGGTACCGATGCTTTACGAATACACGGATGCCGGCTGCTGCCAGCAGTTTTTCCATGAACCACCATCCATGTGGGAGAAATGGGATCACACCCGTTTTGAACCGGATCTGGTCACTGTATACCTCGGCACCAACGATGCCAGCTATACCAAAAACTATCCGGAGCGCAAAAAGGCATTCAGCCTTGTTTACCAGGGTTTCCTGCGTAACATCCACGCCAGACATCCACAGGCAAAGATCCTCTGCATGCTTGGAACCATGGATCAGACACTCTGCTCCACCGTACAGCATGCCGTAAAGGAATTCAGCCAGGCAAATGCGGACGTTGCCATCAAATATCTGCAGCTTCCTCTGCAGGACGAAGAAAACGATGGCACCGGCACCTTCTGGCACCCGACCGAGGCTACACACGAAAAAGTATCCCAGCTGGTGACCGCTGCCGCCAAAAAACTCATGGGCTGGGATTAAACAGACACACAACAATACCCCATCATGTATCATCATACCATATACACGATGGGGTATTCAAAAATATACAAAGGACAAAATGAAAACTTCTCCAACCGCTGCATATTTACGATACATTCCGGTAACGGTAAATACTTAACAGCATACCGTACAGTGCCAGAGTCTCTGCAATGCCACTGTAATCCTGTGTACCGATTCCCCCAAAGACCGGTATCAGACCAACATAATGATTCCCCGGTGTCAGGCTGAACGCCTGTGCCGCCGCATAAAAGATCCGGAACAAAATAACAAATCCAATGGATATTCCAAGCAGCCTTCCGGTGCGGTCTGACTGTCTCCATGCCTTTCGAACCAACCATATGGTAAAGGCGGTCAACGCTCCCAGTACAAGTACCACCGGCAGGATTCCCACATATGCCATAAGCGTATTCAGATCACCATAAGTAATATATAAGTACACCTGTTCTGCAGAATATTCATTCTGCGCCAGCTTCTGCGTCAGAATGTCACTGGTTCCGATCCATTTGATCCCCTGCATCATCTGCACATGAAATAACTGCAATGCCGAAACCTGATCGTCCCCCACAATCGTTTTCCACAATGCACTGTATTCCCGTCTCCGTTTCTCTGAGAAGAACAAAAACATGGTGTTCCAGCCTGCGTGATGATAATATACGGACCATCGTGCATGACAGACTACCGCAAAATCATACAACATGTAGATCCCCTTTGCCAGCACAAGCGCAATCCCCGTGATCCGGACCGTTTTCCTTTTGGGCAGGGAAATGATATTCAGCTGTACTGCCATCACAAACGCAAATGCCAGATATAACGCCGTTGTCCAGAACGTGAAATTTCCCCAGCTTCCCAGCTCACTGTCCGTCACCGACCAGTCAAAGGAGAGTACAAGGGGCAATGCCATTGCCAGAAGAGACTTCTCCATCTGATGCGGTTTTCCCTTCCAGTACGAAATCATCAGTCCGTAAATTGGGACATACAGTAAATAGTACCTTCTGGTGATCCAGCCCTTTTCCCCTCCCAGTAAGTGCTGCACCGCATCATCCAGAACCGGACAGATGTTTCCCCCAATCCCTGTCCGATGTATCAGATACCATACCGGAGCGATCATCAGCAGCAGTCCTGCCCATACACTGAACTTCTGATATTTGGTGTACGAAATATAGGACATAGCCGTAAAAATGATAATACACAAAAACAAGTCAATCCAGTTAATCTGTATTCTCCGGGGTAATGCAGCGGCAACAAGTGACCAGAGCTGTCCCCGCATATCCTGTTGAATACAATAAACCAACGCCATGCCAAGTCCCAATATAAAAAGCATTCCCAGCCACGGAAGCAGCACCTTTTCCGGACGATGGATCTGATCCAGCGCCTTTCCGGTCTCCACAGGATCTCCCATTTGTTCTACAGCAGCTTTCATCGCTTCCGCCCTCGTCATGCCTGTTGAGATCCGGTATTCCGTTTCATCATCAATATGATCCTCATATTCCCGGTAAATTTTCTGCCGTACCGGGCGGTACTGCAGCTGCTCCGTCAACCGGGAAAGATATTGCAGCTTTTGATCCCCCTCCGCTATCGTACCCTCATCATCCCGCAATACATTATCTCTGTCATTCCCTTGATCTATCCTGCTCATCGTATCACCCCCATCATATTTTGATACCGTATGCGGTCAGTCAATCTGCAGCTGCATTACATGCATCACAGCTCCCGCATACTCCGCCCACTCCCCTTTTTTGCGCTCCAATTCCTGCCTGCCATCCTTGGTGATCTGATAATAGATCCTTTTCTTCCCGGCTGCTTCCCCCTCATAGGATTGCAAAAATCCGCTCTTTTCCAGAGAATGCAGCAACGGATATAGCGTGCCAACCTTCATCTCAAAGACATCCTGAGAACGTTTCCGAAGCTCTTCGATCATCTGGTAGCCATACATATCCTGATCCTTCAATAGCTGCAATAGCAGCATCGTATTACTGCCTGACAATAAACTTTTATCCATTGTGAATCCCCATCCTTTCCTGATATTTTTCTAAAATAATATCGACCATCGATATAACAGATTATATATCGACGGTCGATAATTGTCAACGGATTTTAAAAAAATTTGCACCTAAAAATATAGCCAGCCTAAAGTAAAATTTAGACTGGCCATATTCCTGATCATTTCATTTAGAAAAAGATTTTTGTTATTTGTTTGCTCTTATTTGCTTATTGTCTTTTCACTGTCACGGTTCCCAGCACTTCCTTCGTCATGCAGTTACGCACCAGGAAAGTCAGCGTGTCCGGCAGCTCGGCTGTTCTGTACTGATCACATTCTGTCAGTGCACCGCCTTTGCCCATGGAATCATCTCCATAGCCACTCTCGCTCGCGATCTCATTTCCATCCTCGTCGAGAAGATAAAATTTAACATCGGAATCATCGGTTTTGATCCATTTCTCCCAGGTCTGGGCTTTTGGATCCGTCGTGTGATACTTCACGGTACAATTCATATTCAAGGCACTCTTCTCAAAATCAATCCTATCAAGAACTAGCTTCGTTCCCTTGATAGTTTGCACTTTCTCTGGTGCATAGCAAAGTGTTTCTGCCTTTCCCGTCTGATCCTTCAAGGAAAATGCAATAAAATCCTTCAGCTCCTGTTCCTCCTGTCCCGGCACATAAACCACCGTATCACAGGTATAAGAAAGCTTCTGTGTCTTTGCATTGTTTTCAAAGCTCACATGGTATACCAGAGTGCCATCGGCCTCTGTCTGGTAATCTATAGACTGCGAAGCCACATCATCTGCCCTGATCCACATTCCAACCTCCACGCATGTCTTATTCATGCGTTTTGCGTACTGCGCGATTGTTTCCTTCCCGGTATCCTCCCCGGCAATGCTAAGCTCTGATGCATAATAGGTATTCCGCTCGGACCAGCACTCGGATGGTACCAGCAGATACTTGTCACTGGCCGGCTTCACAGCCGCCTCCACATAAACCTGATTTTTGTCACACAGAGCCTCTCTCACAAAAAAAACAGCGTATGCAGACTGTCTGGCATTGTTTCTGACCTGTTGCACCTTCGTCTGCTGCACCTTCGTCTCCCGGAGCTTTTCTGCCTGCTCCCTGATCTCCTTTGTTTCCCCCGAAAAAAGAGATAAGATGCTGGTATGGTTGACCGCTGCATATGCCGCCCCCACTCCCTGCGACACCACCAGACAGGACAATACTGCCGCCACGGCAATCTTTTTATAATTCCAGAATTTCTTCATATCGTTTTGCTCCTCCATCTGCATTCTTCGAAGGGTTTTCTGATTAAGAATACTCTCTGGTTTAACTTCCTGTTGGTAGACATCCTTCAACAACTGATCCATTTCATACTTCATAACCTCTTCCCTCCAAATACAATCTGATATTTTGTCTTGCTTTGGCCAGGCGGCTCAGCACTGTTCCCCTTGGTATGTGTAGTATTCCTGCAATCTCCCCGGTGGAATAGTCCTGCGTATAATGAAGAAGAACCACCACTCTCTGTTTGTCCGGCAGCTGCTTAACGGCTGTCATCACATCACGCCCCACTTCCTGCTCCAAAATATTGCCCAGTGGATCGTTCTGCCCGCTGATCACCCATTCTGCGCTCTCATAACTGACTTCCGGTATCAATTCTCTCCGACGTTTGTCCTTTTTCGTCCGGTTTTTCCATAGGTTGACAGAAATACCCATCAGGAAACTCTTGATATTGCCACCGCGATCCAGTCTGTGGCCGATCTGAATCGCTTTCACAAAAGTATCCTGATAAAGATCATCCGCCTCTTCACGACTCCCGGTCAGGTGAAAGCAGAAACGATAAATGTCATCTCCATATTCCTGTATGATCTGTTCCATTTCCTGTGATGACATCTGCTGACACCTCCTGTCCGGTTTCTCGTATTTTGATCTTCACCTATATATTGTCGTGAGAATGTTTTTGATTCATTTCCTCAGGAAGTCTTATTTTTTATCTCCTTTCTCTATTTTGTTTTGAATACCGCATTTTTACTAAGTCCTCTCTTACGCAGCAGCTTTTTATATTCTTTTGCCTTTTTCTTTGGCACATTTACAACTGCTTCAGAAGAAGTCTTTGCAAAGGCTTTCTTGCCTATTGTCTTGGCTTTTAATTTCTCTGTCTCAATGACAATTTCTTTCAAATTTTTACAACCTTCAAAAACCCGCTTTCCGATGGAAACAATCTCTTTTCCGATTGTAATTTTTTTCAATTTCTTGTTTTTGCGAAAAGCATTGTCCGCAATGGATGTCACCTGATATTTTACGCCATTTACTTCAATACTTGATGGAATTGTAATGGACGCTTTCCCTGTTTTCTTCGTAGAAATATACGTCACCGTTGGCTTTTTGTCCGTTGTACCGGTCACCTTATACGTTGCTCCCGTCTCATCCGTGAGTTTGCTGTCTTTTTTCTCCTTTTTCGGAACGGAAGACTGTTTTGCAGATGATTGTGCCGTCTCCTGCGGCGCTGCTGTCGGAATCGGAGTCGGCGCACCCGGTGCCGGCGTTGGGGTTTCCGGTACCGTAGTCGGCGCACCCGGTGCCGGCGTTGGCATATCCGGTACTGGAGTCGGCGCACCCGGTGCCGGCGTTGGGGTTCCCGGCATCGTTGTCGGCACACCTGTGGTCGGGGTCGTTGTTCCCGGCGTCGT